>Ga0209755_10001350_pt1 | contig 38865 bp, 32 predicted proteins | sample TergutCo191P1_FD_187301 | JGI IMG/M metagenome (GOLD analysis project Ga0209755, IMG submission 187301) | Cornitermes sp. P1 segment gut microbial communities from Petit-Saut dam, French Guiana - Co191P1 (SPAdes) (version 2) | ecosystem: Host-associated > Arthropoda: Insects > Digestive system... | reverse complement strand
GTCGCGAAGCTCGGCGGCGGCCTGTATGGAGTTTGCGCCGCCCTGCCTCTGCACGCTGAGCAGCACGGCGGGCTGGCCGTTTACGAAAACCGAGTTGGTTTCGTCGCGGTAGCATTCAAACACGTCGGCAATGTCGCGCAGAAACACCCGGCGAGGCGGCTCGAACGTGGTGCCGACGACGCCCCCCCCCCTGAAGGAAATGACCGTGCGTTCCAGCTCCTCCAGCGAGGCGAACTCGCCCATCGTGGTAAGTATGTAGGACAGGCCGCCCTCGGTTATGGTTCCCACGTTGGTCTGCATGTTTTGTATAAAAATCATCTGCTGGATTTCCGTTACGGTGAGGCCGTATGCCTCAAGCCTGTTTTGCGGAATCTCCACGCGGATAATTCTTTCCCTGCCGCCGCTTATCGAGGCGGTGGCGATGCCGGGGGTCTGCTCGATTCGCGGAACGATGGTGTTGTCGGCAATGTCGCGCAGCTCCTCTGGGCTTCGGTTTCCCGTCACCATAAGGCCCATAATGGGAATCATCGCCGGGTCGAACTGGAAAATCATCGGCGATTCCGCGCCGGAGGGCAAGAACCGCCTTACCCTGTCCAGCACGTCGCGGACCGCGAGCGACGTGTCCGACAGGTTGATCCCGTACGTAAATTCCATGAAGATGATGCTCACGCCGATTGCCGACTGCGAAGTCATGGTTTCCAGGTTCGACGTGCCGGAAAGGGCCGCCTCCAAGGTCCGGGTGACGGTGCGCTCTATTTCCTCCGGCCCCGCCCCGGGGTAGACGGTGGCCACCACAAGAAACGGCGGCTCGATTTCCGGATAAAGATCGACGGGGAGGTTTGCCATCGAAAAAACGCCAAGCCCTATAAGCAGGGCAAAAATAATGAAAACCGTTGTCGGCCGCGAAACGACTGTCTTTACCATCGTGTGTTTCCTTTTTTCGTTGTGTTGAACCGCAAGCTAGCTCCTGGCCGCAATCGGCGGCAGCCGCTCGATCACGTTGACCCTCACGCCGTCTTCCAGCAGGGTCTGCCCCCGCGCCACGACTTCATCGTGCGGCGAAAGCCCGCTCTGCACTTCCAGCATTCCGTCAACGCTGATTCCCGGCACGATGCTGCGCCTTCGGGCCACGTTGAACTCCGGGCTTTCGGGGTCCTGCTCTACCACGTAGACGTACTGGTTCCCAAAACGGGTTATCATTGCCGAGCTCGGAATCTTCACGACGTTTTCCTTGCGCTCGGTGATTAGCCGCACGTTGGCAAACATTCCGGCCCTAAGCCTGTCGCCGGGCTGGCTTACCCTTACGCGCACCTCCATGGTTCTGGAAATGGGATCAATCGTGGGGGAAAGCTCGTATATCCTGCCCTGGAAAACGTATCCGGGCCACGCGGCAAGGGTAATCTCGGCGGAAAGCCCGATCCTCATTCTGGAAATGAAGCGCTCCGCCACAAAGAGCCTTATCTCAAGCGTGTTGCCGCTGGCGATTCTGGCAAGCGGCACCGCCTGGTTTATCATCATGCCGATCTGCGCCGGAAGCGCCACTATCGTTCCGCTTACCGGGGCCGTTACCGTGTTGAGCTGGAAGGTCATGCCGGGGCGCGAAGGATCGACCGTCGCTATCGCCTGGCCCCTTGCCACCTGTTGGCCTATGGTAACGAAAACCTGCTCCACCCTGCCGGCGGCCTCGGAAAAGGCGTCGACGGTCGAGCTGGCTATCACGTCGCCCGAAAGCCCTATGAAGTCCTGTATCGGGCCCTGGGCCGCCGCGATGGTGTTTACCGCGAAGACCGGGACTATCGGCTCGGCATCCCCCCCCCTCCCCAGGAGGCCCCCCCCTTCTTCCCTGTTGCAGGCGGAGAAGGAAACGGCGACCGCCAAAAAGGCCAGTGCCGAAAACAACGCTTTTGTTCTCATTTTTACGCTCCTTTACTGGTTCAAGTTCCCGCCGGAAGTCAGGCTCCCGAAGGGAATCCCCAATGCATACTCAAGGTCGATAAGACTGTTGAGATAGTTGAACTGCTGCTCGTGCAGCTGGACGCGGGCCTGCCTAAGCGACATTTCCGCGTTCTGTACCTGAAAAAGGTCGATAAGGCCGGCGTGGTACGCCTGCTCGGTAAGCTGGAAGGACCTCTCCGCCAAAGACACCGTCTGCTCCAGGGCCTCCATCGTAAGCTTTATCCTTTCCAGGGTCAGTATCAGGTTGTGGATTTGGATTTCCGTGCCGCGAACCATCTGCGCCAGGCCGATGTTGGCAAGCCTTATCTGATCCTCCAGGGCCTGAAGCCCCTGGCGTTCGGCCCCGAAGGGCAGAAGCCCGTTCAGCCTGAAGCCCACGGTAAACCTGAAAGCCCCGGACTGCTGGTTCCAATGGTCCCTGTTGGTGAGGCTTTCGTCCCAAAGCCCGGTAAACGTGGGGTCGGCGTTCCAGCCGAGCGAAAGAAAGGGCGTGAACAGCCCCAGGCGCATGGCCTGCCTGCCGCTTTCCATAATAAGGATGGTCTGGCGCAGCTCCTTGATGTCCAGGTTGTCGCTGGAGATCCTGCCCACAAGCTCCGCCGCGTCCAGGGAAATCATGGCGAGGGCGGTTTCGGCGGGGATGAGCTCGAGCTCGGTTTCGTGCGGAATGCCAAGAAGCATGGCAAACTGCATTTTGAGGAGCCTGAGCCCGCCTTCGGCCTGGTCTATTACGGGCCTAAGGTTTTCCCTTCCGACCTGGGCTTGAAGCAGGGTGAGCTCCGGGGCGAGGCCGGCGTTGAAGTTCGCCTGGGCTATGTTCACCTGCCTGTCGGCGTTTTCCAGGCTTCCGTGCAGAAGGGCGATGTTTTCCTGCAAAAGCAGGATGTTGTGGTAGGCTTTGCGTATGTCCCGCTCGAGCTGCGCCCTGGCTTTTGCGTAGGAGATAAGCCCCCTTTCGTAATCCAGCCTGAGCCTGTTCATGTCCGCAATCATTGCGAAGCTAAAGTTGAGGTTTGCCGAAAGGGAGCCGGCAAGCAGCCATTGGGGAGACGCGGGGAATGCATCTGGCGGCGGCGGCGGCATTCCCATTGCGCCCATTATGCCGGCAACCATGTCCCCCATCCCTGCGGGGGCCGCGTTCAGACGAAGCAGCGAGCCGGACGCGGTTACCTCGGGCACGAACTGGTTCCACGAAAAGTCGGAGGCGCGGCGGGCTATGCCGGTGCTTATCCGCGCGGATTCCAGGCCAAGGTTGTTTCGTATGGCCAGCTCGACGGCCTCGTTCGGGCTAAGGCGCATCGGCCCGGACTGCCCGTCCTCCCGGGCGGACAACGGGGAGCCAAAAAACGGGAGAAGGAACAGCGCCGCGGCTATCAGCAGCGTCTTCAGGGGCCGTGTGTCCGTATTAAAATTCCAAAAACAACCCATGTATGCCCCGGCTCCTTCGGCGCCAATCCCCTTCGCGGCCATGGTGTTATGATACATAGATTTTCCCCCTCAAAGCAATGCTGTTGCACGGCAGGCGCGCGTCGGTCCACGCCAAACCTGTGTCTAAAACATAAAGCGGAGTGCTAAACATGAGTTAAACCAAAGGTTAAATCTTGGTAAACACGATGCCCCCGCAATCCCGCGCCGGACCGCAGGAACAACCGCCCAACAGCTTTCTTAATAATCAAAAACCAGTGCCGATTGACCGCCAAGAAGTAAACAAACGCCACGGGGAAAGGCAACATTTCGTGGGCGGCTATTCGGGATTCTCTTTGAAAAGAAGGACGCGCGGCCGGTCCGCGGCGGTCTCCAAGCCGCCGGGAGACCGCTCCCGGCCTGCGGGAGAACGCTCCCGGCCGTCCGGAGGGCGCTCCCGGCCGGCGGGAGAACGCTCCGGGCAGGCGGGAGAACGCTCCGAGCCTGCGGGAGAACGCTCCGGGCCGTCCGTAGAGCGCTCCGGACCTGCGGGAGGGCGCTCCGGGCCGGCGGGAGAACGCTCCGGGCCGACCGTAGAGCGCTCCCGGCCGCCGGGAGACCGCTCCCGGCCGCCGGGAGACCGCTCCGGGCCGGCGGGAGACCGCTCCGGGCCGGCGGGAGAACGCTCCCGGCCGTCCGTAGAGCGCTCCGGGCCTGCGGGAGAACGCTCCGGGCCGTCCGGAGGGCGCTCCGGGCCGCCGGGACGGGTATCCGGGCGGGCGGGAAAGCGCCCCGGGCCGTCCGCGCGGATGCCCCGGCGGGCGGCATACCTGCGCGGGCCTTCCGCGGGGGTTTCGCTCTACGTCGGCGGGGCGCAGGAACGGAAAGGCGCGCGCCGCGGCGCCTTTGGCTTTTGCGGCGTCACCCCAGAATGTCTTTAAGCATGTCGTCCATGGAGAAAAGGCCAATGCGTCCGCCTTTTTCGCCGGAAGCCGCAAGCCACTTGGCGGCGCGAACGGCCCCGGAGGCAAAGCCCTCGCGGTTGCGGGCGGTGTGGGTTATTTCTATGGTGTCGGCGGGGGAATCCAAAAACAAGCTGTGCCGCCCGGGCACGGAACCCACGCGCAGGCTGGGAAAGTGAAGCTCCCCCGGCTCGGGCCGGCGATCCAGGGTTTCCCAAACGGCGGCGTCCTTTCGGGCCATCCGCTCCAGCACCCCTTCCACCAGGGTCTTTGCCGTTCCGGACGGGCTGTCCAGCTTTTTGTTGTGGTGGGACTCGAAGCCGCCCACGTCGTACTCGGGGAAGGCGTCGGCAAGCCGCGCGGCGTGCCAGGCGATGCGGTAAAAGATGTTTACCCCAAGGGAAAAGTTCGACGACCAGAAAAGCGCGGCGCCGGAAGCTTCCGCCGCTTGCCGCGCCTCGTCGAGCCCGTCGGTCCAGCCCGTCGTGCCCACCACTGTGGGAATCTTTTTTGCAATCAACGCCTTGACGTTGGCAAGCGCCGTGCCTGGCCGGGTAAACTCGATTGCGACATCCGCCCCGCAAAGATCGCCCGCCTGGGCTATTTCCGGGTACGGCTTCGCGCCGGAAGGGAAGGCGCTTTCCCGCGCCGCGCTGTCGGCAATCGAAGGATCGACAATCGCCGCCACTTGGCAGCCCTGCTCCAGCGCAACCCGCTCCACCATCTTCCCCATTTTGCCGTAACCGACAATCGCTATTTTCATTTTCTGCTCCCGGCTTTGCGTTTCGCCGCCGGCTTTTCCCCCGGCTCAAACTCGAAAAAGTCGTAGTGAAGCGCGCGGACAACCTCCTCCGCCTCGGCGTCGTTTACCACGAAGCTTATGTTCACCTTGCTTGCCCCTTGGGAAATCATCTGCACGGGCACGCCGATAAGCTGGCAGGTTCTGAACGCCCGCGCAAGAATCTCCGACGAGCGCTTTACGTTGCCGACGATTGTGACAATGGCCTTTCCGGTTTTGACGTCGATGTTGACAATCCTGGCAAGCTCCTTTTTCAGGGCGGAGATGTCCTGCCTGCCGTCGATGGTAAGCGACACCGAAACCTCGCTGGTGGCCACCATGTCCACCGAAATGCGGTGCCGGGCGAAGCCCTGAAAAAGCTCGGCGAGAAAACCGTACTGTCCTATCATTCTGGTGGAAACGACGTCAACAAGGGTTACGTCCCGGCGGAAGGTGATGGCCCTTACCGTGTGCACGCCTTTGGGCATTGCAGTAACGATGCGGGTTCCGGGCGCGGAGGGGTTGTAGGAATTTTTCACCAGCACCGGCGTGCCCGTTGAAATGCAGGGCTGCATCGCCCTTGGGTGCAGAACCTGCGCGCCGAAGTACGCAAGCTCGGAAGCCTCCTCGTAGGTAACGGCCCCCACGGGAATCGCCTTTTCCACGATGCGCGGATCCGCGGTGAGTATCCCGTCAACGTCCTTCCAAACCTGCGCCTCTTCCGCGTTGCAGGCGGCGGCGATTACCGTGGCGGAAAGGTCTGACCCCCCCCTCCCCAGGGTGGTAATGTCGCCGTTTTTGTCCTTGGCGATAAACCCCGTCACCACCGGCAGCGCGCCGGTCCTAAGCAGGGCCTTCATCTTCGCGGCGACAAGCTCCCGGCTTTCCCTTACAAGCTCGGCGGACGTAAAGCCCGAGTCGGAAAGAAAGCCGACGTCCCATGCGTCGCAGGCCACCGCCTTCGTTCCCGCCGACCTAAAATACGCGGCGACAATCCGCACCGAAAGCCGCTCGCCAAAGGAAACCAGAAAATCCTTGGTTCGCGGAGTGAGCTCCCTGATAAGCGAAATGCCGGAAAGCAGCCGCCGCAGCTCCTCCAGCAGGGCCGCCACCTCTTTCCTGTCCGCCTCCGGAAGTTTAAGCTTTCTAATCGTGTCGAAGTGATGCTTCTGGATCCGCTCGATGGATACCTCGCCCTTCTGAACCGCAACGTCGCCGGCCTCCAGCAGATGGTCGGTCGTGTCCCCCATCGCGGAAAGCACCAGCGCCGGCTTTCGCCCAAGCTGCGGCCTGACAATTTCCGCAACGCGGCGAATCCTGCCGGCATCCGCGACGGAGCTTCCGCCAAACTTCATCACTATCATTGTTGTACGATAGCAGAAAACGGGCGCACATGCAACAATGGGGCAGTGCGTGGAACGGAAACATGCGGACGGAACCGGTGCCGACGGAAACGCGAACCGCGACGCGAAGGGCCCCCCCTTAAACGTCCTCGGCGAAAACCGGTTCCAGCTCGACGGCGAACCCGGGGAAGATGCCGACTTCGGCTTTGCCGGCTGCGCAGTAGCTGCGGACAATGGTTTCCCCTTCCGCAAAGAAGTGGGTTCTGAGGGTCTTCTTGTTTGGGTTTACCAGCCAGTATTCCCTTACGCCGGCGTCCCGATAAAGGTGGAACTTCTCCTCCATGGAGATGGCGGTGTTGGACGGGGAAAGTATTTCCACCACCATGTCCGGCGCGCCGCGGCACCCTTCCGGGCCGCGCTTTTCCTTGTCGCAGATGACCGAGATGTCCGGCTGGACGACCTCGTCGTCGCTTTCGTCTTCCTCGTAAAACAGCCTTACGTCATAGGGCGCGGGCCTGACTTTACAAGGCTTCCCGACAAGGTAATTCGCTATCTGCCTGGATATTTCCATTTGAATCGCCTGATGGTAATCGCTCGGGGCGGACATGGCGTAGGCAACGCCGTGGATAAGCTCGTAGCGTTCCCCCTTTTTCAGCTCCCAGCCCTTGTAGTCGGCATACGTGTACGTGACTTCGACGTCTTCTTTTCGCAGTGCGTTGCCCATCCGATTCCTCCGCGCAAACCCGTCTTTACATTATAAGCATACCCCTGGGGCGCTTTTTGTCAAGCGGTTCAGCCTCTTGCAACCCCCGCCCAAAACGGATAGTCTTAACACCATGAAGCTGGCATACAAAGGCAAGACTAAAGACGTTTTCGAGCTTGGCGACGGCAACTATCTGTTGCAGTTCAAGGATGACGTAACGGGAACAAACGGCGTGTTCGATCCGGGCGCAAACCAGGTGGGCCTGACGATCGCCGGCGTAAGCAACGCGGGGGTTAGGCTCACCGAGTTCTTCTTCAAAAAGATTGAGGCCGCGGGAATCCCCACGCACTTCGTGTCTGCCGATGCCGAAAAAGCGCAAATGGTTGTAAAACCCGCCAAGCTCTTCGGCAAGGGGATGGAGCTGATCTGCCGGCTGAAAGCGACGGGCAGCTTTCTGAGAAGATACGGCGACTACTGCAAGGAAGGGCAGCCGCTCGACTACTTTGTGGAGGTTACGCTCAAGGACGACGACCGCGAGGATCCGCCCATCACGAAAGACGCGCTGGGGATGTTGGGAATAGCAACCGCCGAAGAGTACGAAACGCTCAAGGAGCTTACCCAAAAAGCCACCGCCGTGGTAAAGAACGAGCTTGCCAAAAAAGACGTGGAGCTGTACGACATAAAGCTGGAGTTCGGGCGCGTTGACGGCAGGATAACCCTTGTAGACGAAATCTCGGGCGGCAACATGCGCGCGTACAGAAACGGCGAGTACATCCAGCCGCTGGATTTGCCTGCAATGGTTTTGGGCTGATAAAAAACCTGAAACGGCCGTCGTTGATGTCGCCTTGCGTTTCAAAAAGCTTGCGCCGGGCTCTCCTGAGTGTCCCCCCTTGAAAAACCTGCGCGTTCGTAGTAAAATCCAAGAGCTTTGAGCCAGAGCAGGAGGAGAACGTGGAACACGTAGAAAAATACCGCCCTTTGTACTACATGCCGCCGGAAGAACATACCGACTGGGTAAAACAGGATCGCATTACCAAAGCGCCCACATGGTGCAGCGTGGATCTGCGGGACGGAAACCAGGCGCTTATTACCCCAATGAGCCTTGAGGAAAAACTTGCCTACTACCGGTTTCTGCTGGGCATAGGCTTCAAGGAAATCGAGGTGGGCTTTCCCGCCGCGTCCGAAACGGAATACGCGTTTATGCGGACGATCATTGACAAGAACCTTATCCCAAGCGACGTTACCATCCAGGTTTTGACCCAATCCAGGGCGCACATAATAGAAAAAACTTTTGCGGCAATAAAAGGCGCGCCGAGGGCCATCGTTCATCTTTACAACTCCACCTCACGGGCCCAGCGCGAACAGGTATTCAAGCTTTCGGAAAACGAGATTATCGCCATCGCCGAGGAAGGCGCAAAGCTTTTTAACAAGCTCGCCGCGGAAATGCCGGAAACGGAATTCGCATTCGAGTATTCGCCGGAAAGCTTTACCGGCACCGAGCCGGAGTTTGCCCTAAGAATCTGCAACGCGGTTATCGACGTGTGGAAGCCGTGCAGCTCGCGCCGGGTTATTATCAATCTGCCCGCAACGGTCGAAGCTTCGATGCCGCACGTTTATGCGCAGCAGGTCGCCTACATGAACAAAAACCTGCATTGCAGGGAACACGTGGCAATCTCGCTGCATCCGCACAACGACAGGGGAACGGCGGTCGCCGCCGCCGAGCTTGGCCTGCTTGCCGGGGCCGACCGGGTTGAGGGCACGATTCTTGGCAACGGGGAAAGAACGGGCAACGTGGATCTTGTTACCCTGGCGCTCAACCTTTACACCCACGGCGTAGCTCCCGGCATCGATCTTTCCGACATGCCAACCATCGTGCGCACCTACGAGGAAGCCACCGGACTGCCGGTGGGTCCGCGCCACCCCTACGCCGGCGCGCTTGTGTTTGCCGCCTTCTCCGGCTCCCATCAGGACGCAATCGCTAAAGGCATGCAGTACAGAAAGGAAAGCGGGGAGGCGCAATGGACGGTGCCCTATCTGCCGCTGGATCCAAGCGACGTGAACAGGGAGTACGAAGCCGACGTTATCCGCATAAACAGCCAGTCCGGCAAGGGCGGCATTTCCTACATTTTGGAAAACAACTTCGGCTACAATCTGCCCAAGGAGCTAAGGCAGGAGGTGGGATATTTTATCAAGGACATTTCCGACCGGGAGCACAAGGAGCTCGCGCCACAGGAAATCCTTTTCGCGTTTACCACCGAATACATGAACGTGGGCACGCCGGTCTCGCTGGAGGCCGTGGACTGGAAACGCGACGGCGACAAAACGATTGCCGAAGTAACCCTTCAGGTCAAAGGCAACGGCCTGGACAACGGCCAATACCGATTCACGGGAACCGGCAACGGCCCGCTGGACGCGGTGAGCCACGCATTGCAGGGGCACCCCAAGCTGGAGTTTGGCTTCAAGGACTACACCCAGCACGCACTGGGAAGCAACTCCGACGCCAGGGCCGCGACTTATGTCAAGATTCTTGACAAAACGGACAAGCCCGTTTGGGGCGTCGGCGTGCACAACGATATCACCATGGCTTCGGTATTGGCGCTTGTTTCAGCGGTGAACCGGGGGCTGCTGGCGGGATAGTTTTGCCGGCTTCCCGTTCCCCCTACTCGGCCTCAAACGCCTGGGCAAGCCGTTCCCTGATTATGCGCCCTGCTTCCTGTTCGGAGAAATCGTCGCTGGGGAATTCCACTATGTCCGCCGCCTCGAAAATCTCCCAGGCTTTTGAGTGCAGCGGGTCTTCCTCGATGTGGTCGCCGGGAAAACTGGCAAAGAAACTTCCAGGAACCGCGCCTATGGCGGCCGCAAGCGAATGGGTTTGTGCGGCTATAAAAACCAGAAAGCCCCAAGCTTCTTCGGGCCTCGTGCTGGAGCTTGAAATGCCGGCATGGATTCCCGAAATGCCAAGGCGGTCTCTCCCAAGCGCCGCGGCCGGAATAGCCTTCACGTCGAAGTTTATTCCGCGCGCGCCTTCCCGCACAAAAAGCATGTCGCGCGCCGACGCAACCAGCATTGCGATTCTTCCTTCGGCAAACTGCTCCAGCCGTTCCCGTCCGGTCTTCTCAAAGCTGCCCGGAGCCAGAAGCCCCTCGCGGTTCATGTCGGCAAGAAAATTGATAGCGTTTATTGCCGGCGTCGTCAGCGTCAAAGCTCCGTCTTCGGTAAAGCCCGAATGTACTTCCGCGCCCGTCGCCCAAACCCAGGGGTGGAAGTCGCGGCGAACGCCGAGGGGGTCGGCCTCGCTTAGGCCAAGGGCGAATGGGAAAATCTCCTCACGGCTTTCGGCGGCGGTTTGTGCAACCGATCTTGCAACGTTCAAAAACTCGGCGCGGGTTCTTGGCGGCCGGTCGTTGCCGGCTTCCTGCAGGATGTCAATATTGTAGAAAAAAAGATCGACGAACGCCACCAGCGGCAAGGCCCACCGGTCTTCCTCGGTTTCGGTGTAGACGTAGGGGGAGAGGGATGCCAGCGCGCCGGTTTGTACAAGAAAGGCGAAATCGCCGTCGTCGAAAAAAACGACGTCCGGCTCTTCGTGTTCCGCCATCACGATTCTGAAGCCCGGGTGCTGCTCCTCGAATTCCGCGACAAACGTGTGGGCTGCGTCGCCGAACATCGCCCAGTATTGCGGGGAAACAAAAATGCCGGTGGGCGTAGGCGGGGCCGCCGTTATCCCGCGGACGTAGCCGGAAACGACAAACGTCAAAACCAAAAGCGTGGCGGCGGCCAGAAGCGCATCGAGCCGCCTGCCGGCAGGGGGGCGGGCCAATGCCGGTTTTTCGCCGGCGGGCCGGGGCCGCTTTCTTTCCTGCGGGCGCGGCTTGGGCACGGACAGGCGCGCAAAGAGCGATTTCCTTTTGGCGGAAAGGCGTTCCCGGAAAGGCGTTTTCTCGGCGGAACGACGCGCCTTGTTCGCCGATGCCAAAAGCGACTTTCGCCTCGCCAGCCTGCGCTCCCTGCTTGCGGAAAGCCGCGCAAAGAGCGGCTTCCTTGGCGCGGGCTGCCGGCGTTCCCTGAAAGCGGATAAACGGGCAAAAAGGGATTTGCCGCCAGCGGACAAGTCCGCCAGAAACGGCTTTCTCTTTGCGGACGGGCGTTTTCGGGCCAAGGGATCGGCCAGAATCGACTTTCTTCTTGAGGAAAGCCGCGCCAGCAGCGTCTTTTTCCGTTCGGCCCCGGCCTTGGAGCCTGAAGCCCGGCGCGGTTTCCTTGCGGCGGGCAGGGCCGAAGCCAGTTTTCGCCAAAAACGGGACGCGCCTATCTCCGCAAAACGCTCCCTGGCGGACACCACGAACAGGGCCGGGTCAATCCGCTTGCTAGCGGACAAATATGCCCAAAACGATCTCGACTTTTCGAGGATTTTTCGGTAATAATGAGATATGTTCAATTTTATCAAACGTCCCCTCTACGCTCTCTCAAACAGGCTTCGGCGCAAGCCCTCCCCGGCCGAATTGATGAAGGAAAAGTGGGTTGCCGACTTCTCCAAACCGGAAAGATCCTGCTTTGACATTAAACCGGAAATTTCCTATGATGCCAAGCTCGAAAAAGGCTCGCTGTTCATCGGCCTGAAGGAAAAACACCGAATGGCCTGGCTGGAAACCGCAAACCGCGTGTACGTGGACCAGGTTGTCGAAGCCCGTTTCCGTTTTGCCCGCTCCGGAAGCTACTGCGCGGCCGGGATTATGTTCCGGGTCGAGAAAAACGGCTCATACTACCTCGCCCTTGTTTCCAGCAAGAACTATTTCCGCTTGGACGCGGTGAACGACGGTGTTCCAAGAACGCTTGTCGGCTGGACCGAAGCTCCGGGCGCGGGCGAAGACGGGGCCGCGCCGGAGAAAATCGTACTTAAAATAATCGCCATGGGCGGACGTTTTGTTTTTGTGGTTAACGGGAAATGGGTTGCCGAGGCGGACGACGCTTCGGTTCCGGGCGGACACTTGGGCTTCGCCTTGGTTTCCTACTCCTCAAAGCTTTCCGACGAGCTTACTGCGGCGCAGCTTCCCGCCGCCGCCGACGGCTTTGTGTGCGGCGCGTGGCTGGAGCATCTTTCTGTGGATTCCCGCCCGAACGCCGTCGAAAGCGAGCTCCGCAAATGGGACGAGGGCACGGAGATAAGCGCCGAAAGCCGGCTGTGCCTTGCGGAAACCTTTTCCGCCCTTAACAACTTCGAAGCGGCATACGAACAGGTGCTCAAAGCTTGGAAGCAGAGGGAAAACGCCGCCCGCAGCGTTACCGCGACCTACACCGACCTGCGAACCGGCTCCGAGCTTCTTCTCGCGGCGCGTCTTGCCTCGCAGCTCGACCGGTACGAAACCGCGGAGGAATACATCAACGCCTGCCTTTCCGCGGAAACCTGCGACATGATGGACGACGCAAACAAGTCTAAGCTCCTTGCCGAAAGGGTAAAAGTTCTAAGCGCCCTTAACAAGTTCGACGAGCTTGTCCGGTTTCTGCCGGACTGCATCGGGAAGCTGGAAGAGGAAACAAACCTTCAAGGTATGCCCCCAATCCATTCGCTGTACGCGGTGCTCGGCCATGCCTGGTGGAACCTGAAAAACCGCGAGGCCGCGGCCGCAGCCTGGGACAAAGCTTTTGCCCTTAACGGACAGAACGCCCTGTACGCCGAACGCGCCTCCGCCGCCTACGAAAAGCTTGGCCGGAAAGAGGAGGCCCTGCGCTGTTTAATCGCCGGCGGGAACTGCCTTTTGGAACAGGCCAACCTCGAAAAGCTTAAGGCGCTGGTTCCCAAGCTCTTGGCCCTTGGGGACAACAGCCGGGAAGTTGTCGCCCTTGCCGCTCGATGGACAGGCACCCCTCCGGCTTTAACCGAGGATGCGGAGCTTGGCGGCGGAAACGAAGAGCCAGCCTTGGCCGAACGGGCAAGCCCGCCGGATACGGACGAGGCCGCCAAGAAGCCGGCCAAGGTGAGAAAACCCAAAACGGAACCGGCCAAAGACGGCTTCATTGCAGAGCCGGTTTTGGCTGAGCAAACAGGCCTGCCGAGTGCGGAGAAGAAACCGGCCAGGGGGAGGAAGCCCAAGGCGGAACTGGCCAAAGAGTCTAAAACGAAAACCGAGAAAAAGCCTGCCGCCAAAGCCGCGACAAAAACGAAGAAGGCCAAAGACGCGGAACCTGCGCCAAAACCCGCAACCAAGGCAAAGGCAAAGGCGACCGAGGCGGCGAAAGCTCCGAAGGCAAAAGCCGCAAAAGAACCTGCACCTGCGAAAACGAAAACCAAGGCAACGGGTTCAAAGCCTGTAGCTGCGGCTAAGGCAAAAAAGGAGCCGGCAAAAACGCGGACGAAGGCAACGGATGCGAAGCCCGAGGTTCAGGCAGAAAAGAAACAGCCGCGTTCCAGAAAAAAGGAACCCGACAAATGAGACGCCCGTGGCGGCAAATCACGGGTAATTTTAATCAGAACGATACTCCGCCGTTTCCCAAGTTGATTGGGAAGATATCGGGGTTGTGGTCATGGGCAGCATTGACAGGCAAAAAATATGGCTCTGCCGGGTGTTTCATATTTCCCAAATCGGTATTGAAATTGCCTCGCGCGAAATGGCCATGCGGTCGGGCTTTAGGCAAAGTATCGCGCCAAGCCCGACTTTCTTTTTCAGCTTGCCCAACTCCCTAAAATTCCTGCAATCGACGGTTCCGGGATTCATTGTTCTTTTTATTTCCACCGGATACAGAGTTCCGTCCTGCTCCAATATAAGATCGACCTCGTTCTGGTTGGCATCGCGATACATCCACATTGAGCTTTCCACGCCGTTGTGAAAACAGGACTTTAGTATTTCCCCAACGACGTATGTTTCCAGTATGGCCCCAGACATCGCCCCGCTCATTAGGGATTCGGGGGTTAGCCATTTCGTAAGGTATGCGCATAAACCGGTATCCAAAAAATACATTTTTGGCGTTTTGATAATCCTGCTTGTTATATTCGGCGAATATGGACGCAGCAAATAAACCAGTCCCGATCTTTCCAAAATGCCCATCCATGTTTGCGCCGTTTTTACGGTTACTCCAATGTCGCGGGCAATAGACGAATAGTTCAATAGCTGCCCGGTCTGTGCGGCAACGACCGAAACAAAATCGAAAAACTGCAACGGTTTTTCTATTTTGTAAAAATCCTTAACATCGCGCTCGATATATGACTGGATATATGACGAATAATACCTGTCGCGTTCCACGCTTTTATCGACGAACGGCTCGGGCAGCCCCCCTTCCCAGATGTGTCTGTACAGGCCTTGCATGGTAAGTTTTTTCGCATCCGTGGATTTGTCCATCGTAGGTGCAAACGGCCTGCCCGAAAAGGGCCGTTTGGTTTTTTCGCGATACGACAGACCCATTAAATCAAAAATCGCAATCCGCCCGGCCAGCGATTCCTGCACCCCCTGCATAAGCTTGTATTTTTGCGAGCCTATCAGCCAAAACGCGCCTTTTTCCTCGCGATGCTCGTCAACATATATTTTTATGTACGGGAAAAGCTCGGGCGCATATTGCACTTCATCAATGATGACCGGCGGCGGGTACTGCTGTATAAACAGCTCGGGGTCTGTCTGAGCAAGTTTACGGGCGTTCATGTCGTCCAATGAAACATAGCTCCTCTTTGTTCCCTTGGCCATATTCATGAGCAGGGTTGTTTTTCCAACCTGTCGCTGTCCGTTTAATAAAATTACGCGGAATCCCTTTGCGGCCCGTTCCAATGCAGGGCGTAATGTTCTTTCTAAATCTGCCATATCACCACGCCCTGTTTTGTACAATTTAGAATCATATTCCAAATTGTACAAAATGGAAAGAGGGGAAGTCAAGACCCTTCCCCGCACAAAAAAACGCCGGGCTTGAACCTGTCGCGTCCGGTTCAAGCTCGGCGTTTTTGTTTGCGCGGACGGGCTACTGACTACTCGTTTTCGTACTCCTTGTACATAAACCGCTTAATCTTCTGCTGCGCGTTTTTCTCGAACGGTTCCCTGCGAAGCGTGAAGTCGCGAATCTTTTTGTAGACCGGCAGCTTCCGGTTTGCGTCCTCGACAAGCTTTTTCACCTCGGCGCGGATGAACGCCTCGTCGTCTTCCTTGCCGGGGTGGTCTTCCTTGATGTTTTCATAGTTGGGCACCACCACCGCGAAGATCGACTCGCCCGAGCCGTCTTTGGCCCTGCGCCCCACCACAAGAATCTCGGCGATCAGCCTGGAGCCGAACATCACCTCGATTTCCTCCGGGTAGATGTTCTTGCCCGCGGAGGTAACGATGAGGTTTTTCTTGCGGCCAAGAATGTAGAGGTAGCCGTCCCCGTCGATTTTGCCGAGGTCGCCGGTCAAAAGCCAGCGCTCGCCGCCCATGTTCTTGACCACCTCGTTCGTGGCTTCGTCGTTCTCGAAGTAGCCGATCATCACCGAGGGGGAGGTGCAGGCGATTTCGCCAATCCCGTCCGCGTTCGGCTCCAGGATTCTCAGCTTGGTGTAGCTCACCGGAAGGCCGACAGACACGTTGCGCTTGTGCCTTGGCGTGTTTACCGTGATGAGGGGCGAGTTCTCGCTCATGCCGTAGCCGTGGACTATGTTGAAGCCGAGCGAGTCGAAAAAGTCCGCCGTCTTCGGGTTCAGCGGCCCGCCGCCGGCCACCATGAGCCGCACCGAGGCAAGGCCTGCTTTTTTGCGGAAGAACATGAACTTTTTTTGGCCGTACTCGGGCCTGCCCCTGTTCGCCTCCTCCAGCGCCTTTTTCCGCGCCGGCTTCAGTATTGCCTTTACGATGCCCGGAATCTTGTTGTTGTAGCCGGAGTCCAGCGCGGCCATTACCTTGTCGAACAGCAGGGGAACGCCGATCAGGAAGGTGACGCCGGCGTCCCGCACGTCGTCGATCACCACCTTGCCGACAATCTTTTCGACTATCACCGTGGGGATGCCGAAGCTTAGCGGCGCGATAAAGCAGCAGGTGGTTGGGTAGGTGTGGTGCAGGGGAAGCACGTCGATGAACACGTCCTTTTCGTTGGGTTGCAGGATGCGGATTGCCGCGCCGGCGTTTGCGATGATGTTTTTGTGCGAAAGGGTAACGCCCTTGGCAACGCCCGTGGTTCCGGAGGTAAAGACTATGGAAGCCGGATGGTCGCCGGAAATACCGTCCGCCGCTGGCAGCTCCGTGCCCGAGGCGTCTTTGCCGAATGCGCAGAACTCGGCCTCGCAGCCGTCGTCGCCGGGGCTTATGCACACCGTGGCGGCCATTTCAACGCCCTCGCCGCCAAGCGACTTGGCGAATTCCCGCTTCTTTCCGGAATGGAAAAACGCCTTTGCCCTGGTGAGCTTTATGATGTTGAGGCATTCCTTTTCCGTTACAAGAAGGTCCACGGGCACGATGGAAAGGCCGGCTATTACGGCCCCCATCCAAACCGCCATCCACTCGGGCCGGTTTTCGGCCCACAGCGCCACTCGGTCGCCTTTTTCAAGGCCCGCCCCCAGCAGCCCCCTTGCAACCCGTTTGCATTCCTCGCCAAACCTCGAAAAGCTCCAGCGGTCGAATTCCTGCCGGCCGCCGGAACGGAAAAGAATGGCATCCTTGCCCGCGTGGTCCCTTGCTATCTGCTCCAGAAGCTGCGCAAAGTTTTGGTGGGGGATGTCGGGCATGTTTGAGATATAGTCGCCGAATCTTAACATAAGTACCTCGTTTTATGGGTTTGCCCCATTATGACACAAACCGCGTTTTTGTCAATGCAAATCCGCGTTTTTTTCGGGAAAACCCGCGTTTTCTGCAACCTTTCGCATTTTACCGTGTCTAATGCGGCTTGGCAAGTGGGGAAGCGGGACGGTTACGATAAACGTATGAACGACAATGTTTCCACGGTGGGTGGCTTGGGCGAAAACCCAAACAGCGCGGAAATCAATTTTCATGCGGAAGCAAACCAAGGATCGGCCCCCGTAGTCGCCCTCTTTTCACGCCGCGCCGAAAGCGGTATCATGCAGGCCTATGGCCTACAAAGACAGCCTTTTCAGATCGATCTTCGGCAACGCAAAGTCGGCCCTGGCCCTCTACAACGCCGTGCACGGCACAAGCCTTGATGCCCGGGACACCGAGGTCGTCATGAACACCCTGAACGAAACCCTGTGGACGCCGAGGAAAAACGACCTTTCCTTCCTGATAAACCGCGGCCTGGTCGTAGTCGCGGAGCACCAGTCGACGATCAACGAGAACATGCCCTACCGCATGCTCCAGTACGTCTGCCGCCTGTTCGAGAACGGCCTTGAGGATAAAAAACTCGTGTACAAACAGGCGCTGGTCAAACATGCCCGCCCAAGGTTCATCGTGCTTCTGAACGGCACGGCGGCGTTTCCCGACCACAGGAAGATGCGCCTATCCGACTCGTTCGAGCGGGTGGCCGGCTTCGACGGCGTGGCCCTGGAACTGGAAATCGACGTGTACAACGTGAACGAGGGCCGAAATCGTAGTATACTGGAAGCGTGCGACGAGCTGAAAGGCTACGCATATTTCGTGCACCGGGTAAGGGCGCACGAGAAGGAACTCGCGGCGCGCGGCGAAAAGCCCGGCGGCGAGGAAACGGTGAAGGCGGCGATAAGACTTGCGATCCGGGACTGCAGGAACGCCGGCCTGCTGACGGAGTTCTGGGAAAACATGAGCCAGGAGGAGCTGAATATGCTTGCAAACGAGTGGGACATGGAAACGGCACTGGAGGTCCGCGAGGAAGAGGGCTTTGAGAGGGGCAGGGAAGAAGGCAGGGAAGAAGGCATGGGGATAGGCGTGGGCATAGGCGTGGAAACCGTTGCCGCCAATGCCTTGGCAAAGGGCCTCCCATTTGATCTTATCCACGAAATCACCGGGCTTGACACTGAAACCATTACCGGCCTTTCCCAAAGGGCCCGTTAGTATGCTTCCAAACGAAAATTGATTTCCGTGTGCTCGGCGTAGCGGAAAAACACCAAAGGGAACCGCCGATTCCTCTGATTTGTTCAGCGGTTCCCCAAGGTTTAGGTGCCGGGTTTTTCTATGGCCACAAATCGCCGTTTACCACACGTATGGTGTTGTTTTGAGTGGATAAGTTGCCTGACAAGGCAAACACGCCAGCCCCATCGAACATGCCGTGCTGGGCCGTGCCGGATAACGCCGCACCACTTCCCCGCACCGTGTTTCTAAGCCCCACCGGTGCAGCCGATTCGTTGCCGTAGATAAGCCCGTTGCTTATACGGAAGATGCCATTCCAGTCAACACTAACCCCGCCGCCGTTTTCAGCGGCATTGCTGGAAATTGTCCCGTCATGCATATCAAACCAGCCGCCGTTGGCAATATGTACGCCGCCGCCATGTGCAGCATCCCAACCAGTAGTGAAATTACCCGATACTTCTCCGCCGTGCATGTAAAATCTACCGCCAGCAATATGCACACCTCCACCGCTACCGGCAGTGGAATTACCCGATATTTCCCCGTCGTTTAGGATAAATACCCCGCCACTGTTTACACGCACACCACCACCACCGGTGTTACCCGTAATCCTCGCCCCCTCGTTCACGATAAAGGTGCCGTCGGCGTCCACATTTACCAGGGGGCAGCAGTTGCCGTGCCAGCCCTGCAAAGTGATGTTTCCACCCAACACAAGCGTAACATCGAAACCTATGCTAAAGAGGCTGCCGTTGTCGGAAAGATTGACGGTATGCATCTCGCCAATACCGCGAAGGGTTACGGTAACATTGCTTCTGCCGGGAAATGACAGCCAATGGGAGGCAAGGTTTTGATTATGGCTTATTTCAATGGTGTAATGGCCACCACTCCCCGCTGTGGTCTGCAAATCTACAAGCCGCAGTCGAAGATATTCCCTTGGTGCGGCACCGTCTATCACTTCTATTGTGCCATTTGTGGAGATTAAGGTACCTATGTAGGTAAAAGTACCGTTATAGAATGTGCCATGCTCGGCTGTGCCGCTGTTGAACAATACCGCACCATAGCCGGTGGCCGTGTTTCTAAGTCCCTCTGCCGCATCATTGCCATGGATAATACCATTGCTTATGCGGAATGTACCGCCGCTGGCAATATGTATGCCGCCGCCATTGGCCCAGTCTCCTGTAGTGGAGTTACCCAATATTTCACCACCGTGCATCTCAAACGTGCCGCCGCTGTTCACACGAATACCGCCGCCATCAACACCCCACCATGAAGAGGTATTAGTGTTACCCGTAGTTCTCGCCCCATCGTTCATGATCAGCGTGCCGTAATCGTTAACAATCATCAAAGGATTGTTGTTGTTGGGTCTGCCCTGTAGGGTGATGTTGTCATCCAACACAAGCGTAACGCCAGAACCTACCGTAAAAAGGATGCCGTTGTCGTAGAGGTTTATGGTTCGCATAGCTCCAATTCCCATAAGGGTGATGGTCAGATTGGTTCTGCCAGTTGGCAGTGTTTGTTCAGGGGATATAGTTGCATCATCATTTAGCTCAATTGTATACGCATTGCCGCTTTGCGCAAAATTCCTCAGCCAGGCAAGCTGTTCGGCTAGGGTGCCCTCCATGGTCGGGAAATGTCGAACGCCGTTTACCACACGTACTGTATAGTTGGTGGTTGTTAAGGTGCCGGTGTAGGTAAAAGTACCGTTATAGAATGTGCCATGCTCGGCTGTGCCGCTGTTGAACAATACCGCACCATAACCGGTGGCCGTGTTTCTAAGTCCCTCTGCCGCATCATTGCCATGGATAATACCATTGCTTATGCGGAATGTACCGCCGCTGGCAATATGTATGCCGCCGCCATTGGCCCAGCTACCAATAGCGGCATTACCTGATATTTCCCCGCCGTGCATCTCAAACGTGCCGCTGCTGTTAACACGCACACCACCGCCGGCGTTCCATGAGGAATTGGTATTACCCGTAATTCTCGCTCCATCGTTCATGATCAGCGTACCGTAATCGTTAACAATCACCAAAGGATTGTTGTTGGGTCTGCCCTGTAGGGTGATGTTATCATCCAACACGAGCGTAACGCCAGAACCTATCGTAAAAAGGCTGTCGTTGTCGTTTAGGCTTATGGTTCGCATAGCTCCGCTACCGCGAAGGATGATAGTAAGATTGCTCCTGCCACTAGGAAGACTACTATCGCAGCAGCAAAGAATTGTATCTCTGCTAATCTCGATAGTGTACTCACCACCACTTCGAGCGTTGGCCCGCAATCGGGCAAGTTGTCCAGCTAGGGTATCTAGGTTGTAACCAGGCAAGTCAGGTTGAGGTCTGGTAGTCGCCTGCCCTCCACCAGGATCGGGTGGGCAGGCGGTAAGCGTCAATACAAGAACCACGGCGAAAAAACCGTATGCGAGTGTCCGTTTGTTTTTCATAAAAACTCCTTTAATTGTTGGCTGGTTTCGTCAGAACCGTCTGGTATGGGAAAGGGTAACCCCCTCAATCCCGCTTTTTCCTGAAACAAAGGCAAGGTTCCACGGCGACGATATGGGCGCTGCCGACATGTTCGCCGTTGGGGCATTTTCCCCGAAGGTGAGGGATCTGATGATGTTAAAGACTTGCCACGTTCCAATCAGCGCCCAACCAATACCCCAAAGTGCCGTATTGGTCGTTCGGACATACTCACCCCCCCTCCCCCATGACACCCACTCCTCTCTCGCCCAAAAGGAAACGCTGCCGATCATCATGGTAAAACCAAGCCCCGCACAGATTACCTGAAACATGCCGCCGAACGTGTCGCCCATGATAATGAAGGAACCAAGGCCGGGTATGCCGTTGAGAAACCATGTGGCCCAGCGTTGGGCCATGGTAAAATAGCGGACTTCCATTGTTTGGGCTGGCAATCCTGCGGCCGGTGCGTGGGCTGCAGCCGGTCTTGCCCCGCCCATTAGGTACGCAACCAGACTGTCGTTTTGGACATCCGCGGTGTACATGCTGCGGATTGCGGCGGTCTCGGCCTCGATTAGCTGCACCCTAAGGCGGAAGAAATCAGCAAGCGGCTCGAACGTGCCGGTAACAATGTACCGGACGCCCAAAAGCCTTCCTACCGTCTGTACCGTCGTGTTATCAACAGGGCCGGCCATGTTGATATGCAGGCCACCCATGCCTTGATCAAACTGGGCGCGGCTCATAGTTGTAAATCCCCGTCCGCCCTGCTGCCACGTAAGGGCGCCGATAGTTTCGTCAATCAGGTAATCGGACATTCTGGCGGAACCGGTCTGCATGGACAGAACCGCGACGCCGGCACCGCTTCCTATGACGGCGGAAAGTTCCTCCGCCACCCTGCGGATTGCGGCATCGATACCTACCTGCTGGGCGTGTGCGGTTCCAATGCCCGCCGTCATAGCGAACGCAAGCACTGCCGTCAAAAACACACTTTTTTTCATCGTAACCTCCTCATTTGCATGTGTATGAAAGTCAAAAGACGGTTTCCCCAAGGGGTTCAGTCTCTTCACCCGGAAAATGTCCTAGCCAGACATTTCTCCTACGATAGTATCGTAATTATGAAACTATGTCAACATCACATTATTGAAAACCATGATGGTATCATATACTTGCAGCGTGGACAGTTCGCAGGACTTACGGAAGATTCTTGCCGAAAACATCAAAACCATAAGGCGTGCGCTGCACATAAGCCAGGCAAAACTGGCGGAACACGCGGAAATTTCCCTTTCATATCTATGCGACATTGAACGGTGCCGAACCTGGGTAAGCGACAAAACCCTGAAAAGCCTGGCCAGAACGCTTAATAGGGAAGCTTGGGAGCTGCTTTCTCCGGCCATGGGGGAAAACCGCTTGGCACCCGAACGGCAGGCGCTTCAATGCGGGCGCAACAATATACAGCACGTAGCCGATTTGGTTGCGAAAAAGCGGGAAATCCTGCGCCACGCCGTGAATCAGACGATGGACGATCTGATTATGGAAATATCAAAGGACGAATAAGGGCAAACAGGAGCTTTTGTCGCGCCAAGACGGAGGCCCCCCTAGATTCTTCCAAAAAAAAGAAAGTTTGACAAAACGGAGGGGCGGCACCATACTTAAGCCAAGGCTTTTGTGGTCGGCAAATGGTGTATGCGAATCCCTTGTGCGGCTGCGGCTCCAAGGCCAATTTCCAGTTCTTAGGAGGAACACATTATGGTAATGAGGGCCTTATCGCAAATGGGCAAGTCCCTGATGATGCCGGTTGCCGTGTTGCCGGCCGCCGCCCTGCTTTTGGGCATCGGCTACGCAATCGATCCGGCGGGTTGGGGCGGCTACAACAGGGTTGCGGCTTTTCTTGTCCAGGCCGGCGACTCGATTCTTGGCGCCATTCCGCTGCTGTTTGCCGTCGGCGTGGCCTACGGCATGAGCAAAGACAAGGACGGGGCCGCGGCCTTGTCCGGCTTGGTGGGCTTTTTGGTGGTTACCACCCTGCTTTCGCCCGGCTCGGCGGCGAACCTGATCGGCGAGCTTACCCCCGCCAGCGAGCTTGCCTTTGCGCGAAGCAGAAACGTTCTTGTGGGTATCATCACCGGCGTTATTGCCGCCTCGCTTTACAACCGTTTTTCCAAAACGGAGCTGCCCACCTGGCTGGCGTTCTTCAGCGGCCGCAGGCTTATTCCCATTCTTACCGCCGCGGCAATGTCGTTGGTGGCTTTGGTGTTTCTGTTTATATGGCCGCCGATTTTCGGCGGGCTTTTGGCCTTCGGCGGAGCCATCGCGGGCATGGGCGCTTTCGGCGCGGCTCTGTACGGTTTCTTTAACAGGCTTCTCATTCCAACCGGACTGCACCACGCGCTGAACGCCATTTTCTGGTTCGAGTTTATCGGCATAAACGACCTCGGCTATTTCTGGGCCGGCCCGGAAGGCGGCGGCGTTATCGGCGTGACAGGCCGCTACATGGCCGGCTTCTTCCCCGTCATGATGTTCGGTTTGCCCGGCGCGTGTTTGGCAATGTACATGCAGGCCAAATCAAGCCAAAAAAAGCGGGTCTACGGCCTCCTGTTTGCGGCGGCGATAACTTCCTTTGTTACCGGCGTAACCGAGCCGATTGAATTCTCGTTTATGTTTGTTGCGCCTTTGCTGTACCTTGTCCACGCGGTGCTTACGGGCATTTCCATGTTCGTGATTTACTCCCTTGGCTGGATTGCGGGCTTCGCTTTCAGCGCGGGCGCGATTGACATGATTTTGAGCAGCAGGGTTGTGTTTGCCGTGAACTGGTTCTTTATTCCGCTGTTCGGCATCCTCTACTTCTTCGTGTACTTTTTCGTCTTCACGTTCTTCATCAAAAAGTTCAACCTGAAAACCCCGGGGCGCGAGGAGGACGTTTCGGAAGAAGAGATGAAGCTCGAAGTGGGAAGAAGCGACTGGAACGCCATGGCGATAGAGTTCATCGCGGCCCTCGGCGGAAAGGAAAACATCGTGGAGATCGACAACTGCATGACAAGGCTTCGCGTCGAGGTAAAGGACACCACCTTGATCCAGGACGGCAAGCTTAAAGCCAGCGGCGCGGCGGGCGTGATTAAGCCCAGCAAAACCTCCGCACACGTGGTAGTCGGCACGAAAGTACAGTTCGTGGCGGACGAAATAAAACGGATGATCTAGGAAGCCTGAAGCCGTTCCAACGCCGGCCAGGCTTGGAACGGCTTCAGGCTTTGGCGTTTTGCCATGCACAGGGAGGTTGTCTATGCCGTTCTTGGATTCGCTTAAAAACACCTTAAACAAAATGTTCGCGCCGGAACCTGGCCAAGGCCCCGGCAAAGCTGCGGCTTCGGCGGCACCAAAAAGAGTGCTTGCCCCAACGCAGGGGTGGGTGTTCCCTTTGAACAAGTCCGCCGATCCCGCGCACCAGGAAGAGATTCTTGGCAAAGGCGTTTGCATAATGCCTTTGGACGGAAAGCTTGTCGCGCCGTTTGACGGAATCGTTGACATGATTTTCGACACGAAGCACGCGGTAAACCTGAAAAGTACCACCGGCCTGGAGGTTTTGATCCACTGCGGCATCGACACCGTAAAGCTTGACGGAAAGGGTTTTACGCTCCACGTGCAGGAAGGCGAGGCCATAAAGACCGGCCAGCTCCTGCTGGAGTATGACGGCGACGTTGTCACAAACGCCGGCTACAGCCTTGAAACCCAGGTGGTTGTTACCAACACCGCCGAGTTTAAGTCTGTTACCCAGATGAAAACAGGCGACTGTATGCCGGGCGACCTGATACTCGAGATAGAATGAGCTTCGAGCTTGGGATTGACGATAAACGACAGGCAACAATCGTGAAGGGGGGCTTGCCATGAAAGAGATTTTTTACACAATCAAAGACCCGCTGGGAATACACGCCCGGCCTGCCGGACTGTTGGTAAAAAAGCTGCAAAGCTTTTCCAGCGGCGCGACAATCGTGCGCGGAGAAGACACGTGCGACGGGAAAAAGCTTTTGGCGTTGATGAAGCTGAAAGTCAAAACCAACGACGCGCTTACCATACGGTTTGAAGGGGAAGACGAAGACGCGGCGGCGGCGGCAACCCAAAGCTACCTGGCAGAGATTCTATGATGAAGCTGCAAGGAAAGGGGGTCTCCGCCGGAATTGCCGTCGGGCAGGTGTTTTTTTTCCAACGCCCAAATGTTACCGTGAGCAAAAAACCGGTCGCCGACACGGACGCGGAAGTGGAACGTTTCCGTGCGGCGTTGGCCGAAGCCGGGGAGCAGCTCGAAAAGCTTTCCGTCAGCATGGCGGACAAAATCGGCAAGGAAAACACCATGCTGTTTGAAGTCCACCGCATGATATTGGAAGACTCCGATTTTACGGATCCTGTCATAAGCCTTATCCAAACCGAAAGCGCGTGCGCCGAATGGGCCGTTACGAAAGCCGGCACCCGTCTTGCCGAGGAGTTCGCCGAGCTGGACGACGAGTACATGAGCGCGCGCGCCGCCGACATGCTGGACGTTTCGCAGCGGGTCGTAAACACCCTTTTCGGCGCGGGCCAGGAGATCAAGCTTGGCGACGAACCCGTAATCCTTGCCTCGGACGATTTTACCCCGAGCGAAACCGCCCAGCTCGACCGCTGCAAGGTGCTTGCCCTGGTTTCCCAGGCCGGCGCGGCAAATTCCCACACGGCGATTTTTGCCCGCACCATGTGCATCCCCGCGATAATCGGGTTTGGAGCTTCGCTTTCGCCCGAGCTCGCCGGCAAACATGCGGCCTTGGACGGCGAAACGGGAACCCTGCACATAGAGCCCGACGCAGACGTTCTCGAAGCTTTAACGCAAAAGCAAAAAACGCTGGACGAAAAAAAACGCTCGCGGGAATGCTTCCGCGGAAAACCGACTACAACGAAAAACGGCCGAAAGATAAAGCTGTGCGCGAACATCGGCTCGGTGGAAGACGCGGAGGCGGCCCTTTGCGGCGACGCCGAAGGGATTGGCCTTTTCCGAAGCGAGTTTTTGTACCTGGGCCGCGACGACTACCCGAGCGAGGATTTTCAATACGAAAGCTACAGGAAAGTCGCCGAAGCCATGGCCGGCAGGCAGGTGATTATCCGCACCCTTGACATCGGCGCGGACAAACAGGCCGAATACTTCCAACTGCCCTGCGAGGAAAACCCGGCCCTTGGGATGCGGGCGATTCGTATATGCCTTACCCGCCCGGACTTGTTCAAAACCCAGCTTAGGGCGATTTACCGAGCCTCCGCCCACGGAAACGTGGCAATCATGTTTCCAATGATTTCAAGCGTCGGGGAGCTTCTTGCCGCGAAACAACACGCAAAGGAAGCCCGCGATGAGTTGGCGGAAAAAAACGTTCCCTTCAACGGGGAAACCCCAATCGGCATAATGATTGAAACGCCCGCGTCGGTAATAATAAGCGATCTGCTTGCCCGCGAGGCCGACTTCTTCAGCATAGGCACAAACGACCTTACACAGTACACCCTCGCCGTTGACCGCCAAAACGATTCCATAAGCGGATTTGTGGATCCCCATCATGAGGCCATTCTCAGGATGATTCGCATGACCGTGGAAAACGCGCACAGGGCTGGCATTTGGTGCGGCATTTGTGGTACGCTTGGCGGAGACTTCGCGCTTACGGAAACGTTTATCGAAGCCGGGCTGGACGAGCTCTCGATCGAACCTTCGTGTATCCTGGAGCTTCGCGGCAGGATTGCGGAAATATAACGGACCGTATTGCGCCAAACACCGGGGTGTAGCTTTTATGAAGAAGATTATCTTTCTGGATATCGACGGCACGCTGATGGAAACAAGCGGGTACATCCCGCCTTCGGCTGTTGCCGCCTGTCGGGAGGCCCGCAAACGGGGGCATCTTTTGTACGTCTGCTCGGGCCGCAACCTGGCGGAAATAGGCGACGAAATTCTTTCGATTGGTTTTGACGGAATAGCAAGCTCCGGCGGGGCGCACGTGGAGATCGGCGGCAGGGTAATTTTCGACACGACAATGCCGCCTGAAACGGTAAAACAAATTGCGGCATTTCTGGAAAGCTGCAAGTGCGGTTTTGCGCTGGAAAAAAACGAGGCGATTTTGTCAAACGCGCATTACGTTTCCTTTTGGGAAGCCATCATTGATCGGCTGGACGCCAAGGAAAAAACCTCCTCGTTTATTCCCCATCTTCTTGAGCTGATAAAAAGCACCCCCCTGCCGGAAAACTGCGATGATTCCTATTACAAGGGCGTCAACAAAATAGTTTTTGCCGGCAGCGGTTCCGTTTCCTTTGCCGCCGTAAAACGGGCTTTTGGCGGGGAGTGCGAAATCTTTCATTCCTCGTTTCATTATTATGGCGAGGAAGGCGGCGAGATTGGCCCCTTGGGAGTCCACAAAGGGTTGGCGCTAAAAAAAGTCGCCGAGCACCACGGGGTTTCCCTTGCCGACACCGTCGCGTTTGGCGACAGCGACAACGACCGCCCAATGTTTGAGTGCGCGGGCGTTGGAGTCGCCATGGGAAACGCCAGGGATTCCCTCAAGGCCATGGCACACATAGTAACAACTTCCCTTGTTGACGACGGCATTTTCAACGGGTTTAACAAGCTCGGCCTTATTTGAAAACCGGGCGCGGCAACAAACCCGCGCCAGGGCCGCCTAAATTGTGGCGATAATCTTCAGAAAAGCGCGACATATCAACGGATGGCTGCGAAGGCAGGTTTACACGGCAAGCGTTTTTGTTTATATTTTGGATATGACTATTCGCATGGATTCCCTTATCATGACCATTGCCACGGCCTTAGATATCGTGGAAAACGGGCTTCTGGGGGCCAGCACGAACCACGGCAAGCGTATTTCCGTACTCTGCGCGAAAATGGGAAAACTTCTGGGGAAGAGCCAAGAGGAAATCACCGCCTTGGTTGTCTGCGCCCTGCTTCACGACAACGCCCTTACAGAATCGATCCTTGCCGAGCGGACCGGCTCGCAGCATGATCCCATTATGAAAAAACATTGTGAATACGGGCAGCGGAACGTGGACGCCCTCCACCTAAAAACGAGCGTGAAAGACATTATCCGTTATCACCACGAGCGGGCCGACGGCAAAGGCCCTTTTGGCATACGTGCGGGAGAGGGGCCTCTGGAGGCGGAGCTTCTCGCCATTGCCGACGCAATCGACGTGGCATACCACCCGCAGCGCATGGAACCGGAAAAGCTTCCCGCCATCCAAGAGGCCATCAACAAAAGTATCGGAAAGCGCTACAGCAAAACCGCGGCGGAGCTGATGCTGGAGGCGTTGGATCTGCCCACGCTGGCTTCCCTTAACGACGATTCAATCCAGAAGAGCGTCGCGGCGGCTTTCCTGCCTTGGTCCGAGGAAATCGAGGCGGAAACTATTTTCGGCCTGGCCTGTTTTGTCTCAAAAATCATTGACTGCAAATCCGTTTTTACGCAGCTCCATTCAAGCCAGATTGCAAACAGGGCCTGGTTTATGTCCGGGTACTACAACTACGGCGCGGCGGATCGCGTGAAGCTGTATTTGGCGGCGGCCCTCCACGATATAGGCAAGCTGACGACCCCCACAGAAATTCTGGAAAAACCTGGCAGGCTTACCAATACGGAATTCTCGATCATGAGGGACCACGTGCGCATGACGTGGGAACTTCTTAAAGACATTGAAGGATTTCAGGACATTGGGGTCTGGGCCGCGGATCACCACGAAAAGCTGGACGGCTCGGGATACCCGCACGGCAAAAACGCCGACGAGCTGGATTTCAACTCCAGGCTTATGGGCTGCATCGACATCTACCAAGCGGTAAACGAGGAGCGCCCATACCACCCGGGACGAACCCACGAGGATACAATGCGCCTTCTGCGCGGAATGGCGGACGCCGGCAAAATCGATGCGGAAATCGTAAAGGATTTAGACGCCGCCTTTGCCCCGTACGACGGGCAGCGTCTGCCGCCGCCGGAAACGCCGTGTTCCTAAAGCTTGCAGCCGCCTCCCGCTAAACGCCGAAAACCCCTGCCAGCACATCCGCGCTTTTCCTGCGGCGGCAGCTCTCGCAGACACTTGCCGCCTCGCCTTCCACGGTTCCGGCCGCATGGTCAAGCTCTTCTTTCGTGGCAAAAGCCCTGCCGCATTTTTCGCAGCGAACCAGCTCAAAAGTTTTCCCCCAAATAGTCCGCGTGTTTTCGTCTTCGGCGCACTCGATTGCACCGGTGGGGCAGACCGCGGCGCAGCTTCCGCAGCCGATGCAGTCGTTGGAAGGTTCGTCGTAGGGGGTCGCGATTTTTTTCCCGGTGCCGCGGCCCACGGCGGAAATCGCGCTGGTGCCCACTTTGGAACACGCCTCTACGCAAAGTGTGCAAAGGATACATGCCGCCTGCATTCGGTCCTGGGCCGTTTCCCCTGAGCGCAAATTTATGTAACGGTTTTCCTCGGGTGCGCCGTACTTTTTGCAAAGGAACGCAATGCGATTGTCTTCCGGGGCGCGGTCCCTCAGCATGGACAAAACGGTGCGGCGTATGTTTTTAATCTTGTCGGTTTCGGTGTAAACCGCGCAGTCTTTGCTTACGGGATACACGCAGGAAACCACGGTGCGGTATTTGTCGTTTTCGTTGATCTCCACCACACAAACCCTGCAACAGCCAAGGCCCGACAAAGATTCGTGGTGGCAGAAACCGGGAATCGCTATCCTGTTGCGCTTGGCAATTTCCATGACGTACTCGCCCTTTTGCGCCTCACATTCCTTGCCGTTGATTTTAACATTGATTAGCTCCGACATACGGATTGCCTCCTTTCGGTAAGTACCGCATCGAATTTGCAGGCCGGGCGGCAACTGCCGCAGGAAGTGCAGGCATCTCCGTCGATTACATAGGGCTTGCCCTTTTCGCCGGCAATGGCCGAAACCGGGCAAACCCTGACGCAGAGGTTGCAGCCCTTGCACGCTTTTTCGTCGATGGCAAAAACGGTTAGCTCGGGGCAAATACCCGCAGGACAGATTTTCTCTTTTATGTGCGCCTCGTATTCGTCGCGGAAATATTTAATCGTGCTTAGAACCGGGTAGGGCGCACTCTTGCCCAAACCGCAAAGCGAGGCTTCCATCATTGCGGCGCTGATTTCCTCCAGCCGCTCGATGTCCCCTTCCCGGCCTTTGCCCTCCGTCAAATCCGTAAGTATCTCCAACATTCGCCGCAGACCTTCCCGACATGGAGTGCATTTTCCGCAGCTTTCCTCGGCAAGGAAATTCGTATAATAGCGGGCGACTTCCACCATGCAGGTGTAGTCGTCCATAACGATGATTCCGCCGGAACCCATCATGGAACCGTACTTGTCCAGGGTGTCGAAGTCCAGGGGCAGATCCAACAGCGACGACGGAATACACCCCCCGGAGGGGCCGCCCGTCTGCACCGCCTTGAATTCCTGGTTATCCAGAACGCCGCCGCCAATGTGAAACACAAGCTGCCGCAGGGTGGTTCCCATGGGCACTTCCACAAGGCCGGTGCGCTTTACTTTTCCCACCAGGGCAAAAACCTTGGTTCCGGTGCTGGCCTCGGTTCCCATGCCGCGATAGTGATCGCCGCCACGGGAAATAATGTAGGGAATGTTGGCAAGAGTTTCAACGTTGTTAAGCACAGTGGGTTTGTCCCAAAGGCCCCGCTGCACCGAGCGGATGTACTTGGTTCTGGGCTCGCCTACCTTCCCCTCGATCGAGGCCATCAACGCCGAGGATTCGCCGCAGACGAAAGCCCCGCCGCCGCGCACCACGGAAACGTCGAAGTCCCAGCCGCTTCCCATAATGTTTTTCCCAAGGTAATTGGCAGCCCTGGCGGTTTCCAGCGCCTTGTGAACGTTTTTAAGGGCAAGATCGTACTCGTCCCGGATGTACATGAAGCCTTCCACGGCACCGATGGCCCTCGCCGCTATGCACAGGCCCTCGATAACGCTGTGGGGATCCCCCTCTAGAATGGAGCGATCCATGAAGGCCCCAGGGTCTCCCTCGTCGCCGTTGCAAACAACGTACTTGGGGTTTTCGACATAGCCGGCGCACTGCCGCCACTTACGGCCCGTGGGGAAACCGGCCCCTCCCCTCCCCCGCAGGCCTGATTTTTCAACTTCGCCGATAATCGCATCGGGGGTCATTGTCAGTGTTTCTTTCAGCGCGTCATAGCCGCCTTGTTCAATGTAATCGTCGATGTTGCCGGGCTCGATTATGCCGGTGTTCCGCAGGGCTATTTTGTTCTGCCTGGCGTAAAAGGGGTTTTCGTTTTGGGAGCGCACCCTTTTTCCGGTATCGTCCTTATAGAGAAGCCGCTCCACGATTTCCCCGGCGCCTACGGCGTGTTTGGCTATGTCCTGCACGTCGGCAAGCTGCACTTTGTAGTAGGAAATGTCGTCTGGCATAAGCCGGACGATGGGGCCGTTTTCGCAGAAACCGTTGCAGCCTGTGCCTTTGACCTTGGCCTTCGAGCTTACCTTGACGCTGACGCTTGAACCGCCGGCGCCGCCTTCCAGCTTGACGGTTTCGGCAAGCGCATCCGCGACGGACTGCGCTCCGTAGGCCAGGCATCCGGTGCCGCAACATACCAGCAAGGTTTTTGCTTTGCTCATGAAACGCCCTCCCTGTATGTGTCCAGAATTCCCTTCACTTCGTCGGGCTTCACCTTGGAATAGTATCGTTCACCCACCACCATCACCGGGGCGATGGCGCAGGTTCCAAGGCAGCCAACGGTGTCGATGCTGAACATGCCGTCCTCGGTGGTCTCCCCGGCCTTGATTCCCAGCATACGCTGAAGGGCCTCCAGCAACACGGGCGCGCCCCGGATATGGCAGGCGGTTCCGTCGCAAATTTTTATGACAAACTTTCCCTTGGGTTTCAGGCTCAACGCGCGGTAGAACGTCGCCATGGAGTAAAGCTGCGCGGTTTTTACGTTTAGGTAGGAGGCCAGAACCTCGAACGCCTCGCGGGGGATGTAGTTGAACTCGCGTTGAATGTCCTGCAAAATGGCAAGGCTGTACCGCCTATCCCCCCGGGGGTATGCCTCGACTATTTTTGCAATCCCGTGTTTTGTGGTTTCCGAAACGTTTTGCGCCGACAATTTTTCCTCCTTGAGGGTATTCGCTACTTTTTCCTTGCAGCCATTGCAATCAACGCAATGTCGTTGCCGGTGTCGGCTTCCAGAAATCTCGTGTCGAAATCCGCGCCTCCGCCGTCCTCTCCAAATTCCTTCGCAAAATTTTCCTTGGACCAATTTGCCCAAGGCCACCAAATCCCTTTGGGGTCGTCAATATCGTAGCACGCGGTGATTTCGCAAAGTCCGGTTTTCTCCCAAAGATTGCGCCACCATTTGCCGCTGTGGAAAGCGAACAGCTCGGGCATCCACAGCTCCTTCAGCGTTTCCGGATACCCCTTTTCAAACTCGCGCCTAAGTCCCGGGACAACGATTCCAAGCTGGCCGCCGGGCTTCACAAGCTTGGAAAACACGTCGGGGAAGTAGTTTTCGCCGGGGCCGTAGTAATGGTAGCTGTCGATGGAAATCGCCGCGTCGAAAAAGCCTTCCGCATAGGGCAGGGCGTGGGCTTCGGCGCGGATCGGGAATACTTTGTCCGCCACGCCGGCTTCCTCGAACCGTCGCAGGTTATCCGTGGCGCTTATCCAGAGGTCGTTGGCAAAAACGGTTACGCCGTATTCCTTCGCCAGAAACACGCTGGTCAAACCCTTGCCGCAGCCCATGTCCAACACCTTCATGCCGGGTCGCAGCTCCATGTGCCCGCAGAGGTCTTCCAGCAACCACAGGGGGTGTGGGCCCATCCAGTTTTGCTCGATCCAAGCCGAATCGTATTTTGCCGTTTTGGGATACTTTGTCACCGGGGCTTCTCCTTGCTGATTTGTGCTGACAACATCTTTCACATTATACCACATGAGCGATTCTCGTTTTGCCCGGGCGCATCCCCGTCATCCCCCCGCAACCAGGGGGAATATCTGCACAAGGTCGTCGTCGTTAAGCGGCGCGTCAATTCCCCCAAGGTGAACCACGTGCCTGCCGTTAATCATGATGATAATTTCCGCCCCCAGCTCGCCTTCTGGGGTCAGCAGCTTCTCGCCGAGCTTGGGGCCGTAGCGCTCGGCAAGGATGCGGGTCAAATCTCCTACCGTTGTTGCCGCAGACACGTCGGTCTCGGAACAGTCGGTGTAATCGCGCAGATAGGCAAAAAATTTAACCCGCATCCGTTTCTCCTATAATGGTTGCCAAGCTAGGCTTTCAGGCCCAGAGCTCCGAGCTTCTCCGTGGTGGGCACGCCCTCGGCATCCCAGCCGCGCACGGAATAGTACTCGTCAAGCATGACCTGCAGCTCGGTTATCTTTCCCTTGCCGGCGCCGGAGGGCAGTGCCTCGCGCAGCAGCCTTGGAGGCAGGGAGTCCTTTTCCACGCCGGCGGCAATGTTGAACTGCTTTTCGATGTTCCACACCCTTTCGCCCTTGAACAGAATCTCCTCGTCGGTTTCGTCGGAGCCCACCGCCGCGCGGTACTGTGCCGCAAGCTCCGCAAGGCCGTTGCCGAAGGTTGTGAACAGGCAGCTTCCCAGCGAGTCTATCAGCGCGGTAAGATCCTGAAAGATTTTCAGCATTCCGGCCTTGCCCTCGGTAACCAGGGGATCCATTTTTACCGGCACGCCAAGGAGCTCCGGCGAAGTCATGTAGCCGCGCACGTGGCAACCGCCCCGGTTGCTGGTCGCGTACTCCAGGCCCATGCCCTGCGCGGCGCGGCTGTCGTAGGCGGGCATTTCCTGTTTCTTGACCGACATGGAGAGCTCGGGCGCGCCGTACTTCTCCGCCATGCGGAACGAGCCTTTCGCCAGCTCCTTGCCGAAGCCCTCGAACCTGCCGACCTGTTCGGTAAGGGCGACTATCGCCTCGGCATCGCCGAAGGCAAGCTTGCGGCCGATTTCCTTGGCGTTCAGCGCGCCGCGTTCGGCAAGCTCCATCGCGCAGGCGATTGTCGCGCCCAGGGTGATGGGGTCCATGCCGTACTCGTTGCAGAGGAAGCTGGCCTTGCAGATTGCCGCAAGATCGTTTACGCCGCAGGACGCGCCGTAAGCCCAGGCGGCCTCGTACTCGGGGCCTTCGCCGGCAGACTTGAAGGGGCCGTCGGGAACCCTGGTCTGCCTGCCGCAGCCGATGCAGCAGCCAAAGCAGCCCTTGTTTCTTACGAGGTACTTTTTGGCAAGGGTTTCGCCGCCGATGTCGTCGGCCTCGGCAAACTCGCCGCCGTCCCTCCAGTTGCGCGTCGGCAGGGCTCCGGCGGCGTTAATGATGTTGACAAGAACGTTGGTTCCGTAGGCCGGAAGGCCGACGCCGGCAACCGGGTGCGCCTTGAGCTTCGCCCTTGCGTCGGTGGCCGCCGCCATGAACTCGTCCTTTTTGGCAACGGTAACGCTGCCGGTTCCGCGAACCGCCACGGCCTTCAGCTTCTTGCTGCCCATTACCGCGCCCATTCCGCCGCGCCCCGCCGCGCGGCTTTTCTCGTTCATTACCGTGGCGAACAGCACCTGGTTTTCCCCGGCCGGCCCTATACACGCAACCTTGGCCTCCGCCGAAACCTGTTCGTTGATGATGTCCGTGGTTTCGTAGACGGTTTTGCCCCACAGGTGCGCCGCGTCGCGCAGCTCCACCTTGTCGTCGCTTATGTACAAGTACACCGGTTTTTTGGACGCGCCTTCGAAGACGATTCCGTCGTAGCCGGCGAACTTGAGCTCCGGCCCGAAGTGGCCGCCGGAGTTTGCCGCGCCTATGGTTCCCGTAAGCGGGGCTTTCGCCACCACGTTGTAGCGGCCGGCGCAGGCGGCGAAGGTTCCGGTTAGCGGGCCCGTCATGAATATCAGCTTGTTTTCAGGCCCCAGGGGATCCACTTTGGGATCCACCTCGTTGCAGAAGATCTTGGTTCCAAGGCCGCGCGCGCCAACAAAGGCCGAAGCGTCGGCGGTGTTCAGGCTTTCCTTTTTGATTTCGCCGCTTGTCAGATTTACTCTTAACAGTGTTCCAATCCAGCCGTTCATGCCGACACCTCCTCACCAAAAACGTCCTTCAGGACAAGCGCCATCGCTTTTTTGCGACCCAGAGCGTCGCTTTCCTCGCTGTAGACCAAAGCTCCGGACGGGCAGTATTTGACGCACATGGGATCCCCGCCGCAAAGCTCGCACTTGACGATTCCGGCCTTCCGGCTGTAGCTCGCGCATCCAAGCGGACAGGCGTTGACGCACATTTTGCAGACGATGCACTTTTGCGTGTCGCACTTGATCGTCGTTCCGTCTTCCGCCCGGTACATTGCGTGGACCGGGCACACGCCGACACAGCAGGCATCTCCGCACTGCAGGCACATTACCGGGACGGCGATTGCAGCTTCGTCGTAGATCATCACCGAGACCGCCGAATTTCGCGGGTTGAAGTCTTTAGCCCGGTTGTACGAGCATATCAGCTCGCAGGTTCTACACCCGGTACACTTTTCCGGTTTTAGCATGAGTTGTTTGCCCATGTTTCCTCCTCGCGTATTTGCATTTGTCCGGACAAACCAAGCCCGGCCACGCAAGCGCCGCCGTTTGTACGGCACGGCAAATTTGCCGATATGGGCGCTTACGTGGCCGGGCTCCTTTGCAAACACGGCAGGCGAAAGGGTTGCCCCTTTCACCCATTGACCCAGCCAACCCGGAATCACAGAAAGGTCGAAAACGGCCCGGCGGGGTTCGGAGCTGGTCTCCTGACTCTCTATATTTTACACGCCCTTTTGGCAGCCGTCAACATTTTTTTCATTAAGGACGAAGAATCAGTAAGACGTGGCTCATGGACATTTTCATTACGGTCGAAATCATTATCAGGCACAGAAAATATAGGCCGGTAACGATTAACAGAGTGATCTTCAAATATACAAACAAGCATTTCTATGAAAAGATGGGAGTTCGTAAGCAGGAACCCGAATGTCCTAATTGGGCTTTTACTTACAGTTGCGAACGTAAATCATGATGTAAATGCCGTCTTAAATCCCATTCCCAAAAAATCACCCCGAAACCGTTAACCCCCCGAAGAAACGGGTCTATTCAAAGGCAAGGAGTAAAACCATGAAAAAACTGATCGCCGCTTTTATGCTGAAAAAACAGAAACTGATGCGCATCGCTCTTCTCGTGATGGTTGCAATCATCGGGCTGTTTATCGTGCTTCCAAGGTTTGGCTTCGGGCTGAATCTTAGAAGCGTTATAACCAGAACGTATGGCGGGGCAACCGAGATTGTAAGCGTGCCGATCTTTCAAATTGCCACCCTTCAAATAACCTTTCATGAAACAGGCGTAATCACCGACGACAGGTTTCTGGGGCCCATGAGAACGAGTACACGTTGGGTGAAGTTCGGATACGGCGCGAGGGTGAAGCTGGGCGTCGATATGGAAACGTTTCCGGAACCGGTTGTCGAAGAGGGGGTTATCAGATTCAGAAAGAGCGACGTGGTTGTAGGAAAGATGACCACGGAAATCCTAACCCTCTACTACATTGACAGCATTTCTGCGGGAGCCAGATTTCCCGTCCCGATTCATGAACGCGAGATGCTTGCCTTAAACAATTACTTGCGGGAAAGGATTTACAGCCTCGCCATTACCGGGGACAGGATCAACGATGCAAGGGAAAACTTTATAGCACAAATCACGAACTTCTACAGAGCGGTAGGGTTTGAGGTTGAGTGGCTGTAAGGAGGTTTTGTTTGTCGGTAAGGCGCATGGAATGGGCGCAAAAGTGTTAAGTGCGACCATTTCCGGACTTATATTAAGGCAACACAGAGTAAGGAGTTTTTATGCAAATAGCAGTGCTTTTGGGAATCGCCGTTTTTATTATCGCCATGATGACGACTTGTACGTTCTGCGGCGTAAACTGAACGGCGAAATGCCCGTGGATGTCGTTCCCCGCGCAAGCCGGGGCTTGAAGCGAAAAATATTGTTAGGAGGATTGTATGCCCAATTTAAACTTGCCTGAAGTTCCGCCCGCCGGAAAAAAAGCCGTAGCCACGATTGGCGGTTGCGCCACGGCCGGCGCCATCCTGGGTTCCCTTGTTCCGGCTGTTGGCACCGCCATAGGCGCGGGAGTAGGGGGAATCGTTGGCGGCGTAGCCGTCATCACAAAGGAAGCCAAAAAGTAGGCTCGGCGTTAAGCCGTCGGCAAAGCCCAAGCTTGCAGTCGGCTTAACGCTTCGAGTCCAGCAGCCAGTCGATAAGGTTTCGCTGGATTATGCCGTTGTGGGTTGTGCGGAACGGGGTTTCGTCCAAGCTCAGTATGAACTTGGGGTAGTTGTCCTGTATCCGCCTAAGCGGCGAAAGCTTGCCGGAAAGAACGGACTTCTCCCGCACGGAAGCTGCAACCTGGAAATAAGCCCAGCCCTCGTTTTCCTCTGCGCCGTTTTTCGACTCGCCGCCCTTCGCCGAGGAAGGCCAGGAAACCGCAAAGTTTACTTCCTCGCTGCCATGTTTCCCTATGCAAACCTTAAAGCCGCGCCGCAGAAGCTCAAGGTAAACAATGTTTTCAAGCTGGCCGTCCAAATCCGAAGAGCCGGACTCCAGAAGCAGGTTCCGTATGCCGGTGTCCGTAATGTAATACTTGCCAAGCGTTTTCAGGTGCTTCCTTGTGTTTATGTCAAAACGCCCAACATGGTGAAACACGAAGGCCGAGCTGAGGGCCCGCATATATGTTTCAACGGTGTTTGCGGAAATCCTTCTGCCTTCCGCCCCAATCGCCGCGCTGAGCTTCTTCGAGCTAAGGGCCCGCCCCGTGGATTGGCTCATCAGCTTCGCGACGTGTTCAAGAAGCGGAACGTCGTTTATCCCGGCTTGCCCAGCAACATCCTTTAACAGCGCCGAGCTGTAAATGCCGTCAACACAATAACGAATCAAACCAGCATCGCCGCCCAAAGCCGCCGTAAAGGGAAAACCGCCGAAGCTAAGATAGTTGTTGAAAGCTTCCTGCTGCATGTATTTTTCCATTTGCGCTTTCTGCCGGGGAAGCCGCCTGTCGGGTCTTGTTGGAAACGCTTTTTGCAAATGGTCTTTATGCGAAATGGTTTTTTGAAAAAGCTTGTCCTTCTCCGCCGAACATGAAAACGTTTTTAGCTCCTCCGCACTGCCGGGCACCTTTGCCTTGGAAAAAACCAGATACTCGGCAAACGACAGCGGCAGCATGCGAATCTCCACCTGCGGCGAAAGCGAGGAAGCTGCGACCTCCAAGGCCGCAGTGTTGGAAACCGTAAGGTATAGGTCAACCTGGTTCTTTGAAAACAAGCCTCCGATGGCCTTTTCGTACTTTTCGCACCTCTGTGCTTCGTCTATAAAAACGTAGGTAAACTTGCCCGCACAAAGCCGCTTTTTTACGTAAGCATATAGCTCCCGATAGTTCAGAAGCTCCTCGCTTTCCGGCTCTTCCATGTCGACAAACACAATCTGCGCGTCGTCCACGCCGGTTCGCTTCAGCCAGTCGATGTACATCGCAAGCAGGGTCGTTTTTCCGCAGCCCCTGATTCCGCTTACCACTTTTACGGGCTGTTTTTCCCGCCATTTTGCCAGCCTGCCAAGACATTCTCTCTGTATCACTCTTCCAGTATAGTACATGCGGGCGCGAAAGTAAAATTTTCTCCGTATCAAGAGAAAAATAGCTGGTTTGTGTAACTTATCTCCGAATCAAGATAAAACATGACGTTTCGGGCTTTCGCTGCGGGGAATGTTTTGGGGGATTGTCGAAGGATGGCAGAATATAATTATCGGCGAAAACGCGCGGGAAAATGAGGGCACGTTTACCAAAATTTAACCTTTGGTTTACCCCGTGTTTAGCGCCTGGCTTTAGGTTTAAGGCAGCTTTGCCCGGGAGAGTAATCCGTGTATAATAGGTCCATGACCATAAAAAAGCGCCTCTTCTTTTCCAACATCCGAATGCTTTTCCTCTCCATCGTCGCGCTTATGTGCGTCGGCAGTTTGTTGCAGTTTTTTATATTCGGAGCGGCAAGGCCCGGCACGGAAGAGTGGATGGTTCTACAGGATGCGTTCGGCCGCGACGAGCGCATAACGATATGGGTTCTGTTTTTGATAATCTCGATATTGTTCGTCAGTCTGATTAACAACTTTTTCACCCAGCGCATGATAAAAAACATAACAAGCCCGCTGGAGCTGCTGAACGGCGGCGTGCGGCAAATTCACGCAAACAATTTTGCATGCCGAATCGACTACAAAGGCAACGATGAGTTCCACCCGATATGCGAAGCTTTTAACGAAATGGCGGAAAAGCTGGAAACATCCAC
>Ga0209755_10001349_pt1 | contig 38881 bp, 32 predicted proteins | sample TergutCo191P1_FD_187301 | JGI IMG/M metagenome (GOLD analysis project Ga0209755, IMG submission 187301) | Cornitermes sp. P1 segment gut microbial communities from Petit-Saut dam, French Guiana - Co191P1 (SPAdes) (version 2) | ecosystem: Host-associated > Arthropoda: Insects > Digestive system... | reverse complement strand
GTTCCAGTATCCTTTTTGAATGGAGAGGTACTCCCTGCCATCACGCTTTTGAATGCTTAGATACAAAATGCTTACCTCCGCGCTCAAGATAAGGTCATTATATCACATTAAGCATAATTAAGCAAGTAAATATATTGTTCAAAGTCGCAAAAAAATGCCCGAAAGGGCTGAGTTATCTATACTTTCTGTTTTCTCATCTTTTCATTGCTGCAAAACTACCGATTTATAATTTAGCGCTTTTTTCGGCAGTAATTTACTACCCGGATAGGAGTTGCAGGCAGCGAACAATGAAAGAATAAATTAAACCGCATAACGTGCAGAAAATTATCCTTAATGTTTTCTCAAAATTTCGCATATTGGGGCTTGACAATGCCTAGAGGAATAGTGTACAATACAGAAAATTGAATTTTTAGTGAACGTAAAATGAATCTTTAATGAACAAATTATGAGCTTCATTTCACAAACACAGATAAAGGCAAACTTGCCGAAAGGCAAGGGCGCAAAACCAAGGGGTCTAAGGTCAGTGACTAAGATAGCCCGGTTGCCGCAAAGTGTGGATGATTATGCCCTCTCTTGTTGACCAACCGTTGGCGATAAGAGAGGTTTTTTTGTTCTATGAAATTTTTAGGAGGGGAAATATCGTGAGAAAAATGTCAATAACAGAATTCGCAGAAACATTGGGTGTTATTCCCGATACCGTGCGAAGGTGGGAGCGCAGTGGGAAAATTTCGCCTGATAGGACACAAGGTGGGCACCGCAGATATACCGAGAAGGATCTTAATGATGCCTTGGGTATAACTACCGTTAACAAAGAGAGGCGGAAAGTTATATATTGCCGTGTGTCGGAAAAGAGCAAGCCTGGGGAACTTGACAAGCAAATTGAAGCTATGGAGATATTCGCACTGGGGAGAGGGATTATCGCCGAGACTATCACTGAGATTGGTGATGGTGTTGACATGGCACGGCCCAAATTTGTAAGGCTTGTAATGGACATAATCAAAGGGGATATTGAAACAGTGATTGTGGCACACAGCGACAGGCTCACCCGGTTTGGTTATGAACTAATTGAATCAATCGCCAAAAATCACAATTGCGAGCTGCTGGTAGTAAATAGCGAGAGGCTTAGCCCGCACAGCGAAGTGGTCGAGGATTTAATGCATGTAATCCACGAGTTTTCACACCGCATTGAAGGTTTGCGCAAGATTAAGCATTTTGCAGAACTAGTAGGCGATGGCAAGACGCTTGCGGGATAGAACTTAAAGTGCTATAGTGGCAAAGAGTATACAAAGGCTGTACTGAAATGTGAAGGAGGCTCGGCCGGTCCGCCCGTTTCGGTGCAGTTTTTTGCGCAAATTTTGCAATCCAGTCAGAATTTGATAGTGTGTTCACGGGCTTAAATGAATGGATTTTGGGCTCGCAGGCACACTATCCAAGCAAAACCCTTGAAAAAAAACAAAAACCGAAGTAAAATAGCACGAGTGTTTTGAGCCGCCCAAGGGCTGCACAATACGGGAGCTTTGGGCTCGTGTCCGCACTAACTAAATCAAGAAGTGGTATTTTATTTTTCTGACATGGAGGACGCTTTGGAAAGAAAAGCAGAAATTTCGCAAAATGACCTGCAAAACCAGAAGGAGATAATGGAAAAAGTCCTTCTTGCCTCACAGGCGAGGGCGGAGCAGCCCCTGGCATATGTTGACACCTATGGTTGTCAGCAAAATGAATCCGACAGCGAAAAGCTGCGCGGCATGCTTGCGGAAATGGGGTATGGGTTTACCGGCGATGAGTTTAAGGCTGATGTTTTAATAATCAACACATGCGCAATCCGCGAAAACGCCGAAAACCGTGTTTTCGGCAATGTGGGTGCGCTCACACACACGAAGAAGGCCAAGCCATCGCAGACAATAGTTTTCTGCGGCTGTATGGCAGCAGTGCCTGAAACAGTAGAAAAAATTAGAAAGTCTTACCAGCATGTGGATCTTATGTTCTCGCCCAATGTACTGTGGCGTTTTCCCGAACTGCTGTACAAGACAATGAATGCAAAAGGCCGGGTGTTTGAAACAGATGCCGATGACGGTGCTATTGCGGAGGGGATACCCGCCCGCCGCGATGGGACGGTAAAGGCTTGGCTGCCTATTATGTACGGCTGCGATAATTATTGTTCATACTGTATCGTGCCATATGTCCGCGGGCGCGAGCGCAGCCGTGAGCCTGAGGCCATTTTGGAAGAGGCGAAGGAGCTAATCCGCGACGGCTTTAAGGACATTACTCTGCTGGGGCAGAATGTAAATTCCTACGGCAGGGGGCTTGAGCGTGAGATCAATTTCGCGCAGCTTGTTTCTCAGGTGAGCGCCCTTGAAGGCGACTTCCTGATAAGATTCATGACCAGCCACCCCAAGGATGCCTCGGAAGAGCTCTTTGAAGCGATGGCTGCGAGCCCTAAGGTCGCACACCACATCCACCTGCCGTTTCAAGCGGGCAGTGACCGCATCCTCAAACTTATGAACAGAGGTTATACACAAGAAGAGTATTTGGAAAAAATTTCCATTGCGCGCCGCCTCATGCCGGATATCACAATAACAAGTGATGTAATAGTGGGCTTTCCGGGGGAAACTGAGGAGGAATTTGAGCAGACGCTTGAGCTAATCGAAAAAGCTCAGTTTGATGCGATGTTTACATTTATTTACTCCAAAAGGCCGGGCACACCTGCTGCCGGGTATGAGGATGATGTGACCAGGGAGCAAAAGCAGGCAAGGTTTGACAGGCTGCTGGAGCTTCACAACTCAATTTCGGAGAGAAAGCACTCTGAATATATCGGCAAATCCGTACTAGTGCTCGTTGACGGCGAATCCCATGACGAGAGGTACAAGCTCAACGCCCGCACAAATGGAGGCAGGCTGGTACACCTGGCGGGTGAGAAAGAGCTTATCGGCAAATTTGTTCACGCCCAAATAACCCATTGCAATTCATGGGCGCTCTTTGGAGAGCATAAAATTGGATAGCATTAAGAAGGTGAGAGTCAATGACCCCAAAAGTTAGAATATTCCGCTCCGGCGAGCTTATTTGTGAGACCCCGGGGATATTGGGAGAGTCCCTGCTGGAGCGGATTACAGTAGTAGGAGAATTTATAGACGCCCCCTGCGCAGGCAAGGGCAGATGCGGGAAATGCTTAGTGAGGCTAAGCCCTGACGGGCAAGAGGTGCTTGCCTGCAAAACCTATATCGAAGGGGATGTGGATATCCACCTGCCTGAAGAAATGGAGATGAAGATTGCCCTCTCAGGCGGCAAGACAAACCGGGTCATATTCGACCGCCCCTATCCGCCGGCGAGAGGCAAGCGCCTGGGAGTTGCTATAGACATAGGCACCACGACAGTGGTTGCGCACCTGACGGATGTGGTCACCGGCGAGCGGCTGGCGACGGCGAGCGGGGTAAATGCGCAGAAGCCCTACGGCGCTGATGTAATAAGCAGAATCCAGTACTGCGCCGAAAACAGCCACGAGAAGCTGACCTTGCTCATCCGTGAGCAAATAGGCTCCCTAATACGTCACACCTGCACAATTTCGGGCGAGCGCATGAGGGATGTGGGATATATAGCTATCGCTGCAAACACAATAATGCAGCACCTAGCCGCAGGTTACTCGCCTGTGGGCATGGGCGTAGCTCCGTTTGAGCCGGAAAGCCTTTTCGGAGATGAGCACCCGAGCTGGGAAAGCCTGCGCTGTGCGCGGCGCTGTAAGCTCTACTACACCCCCTCAATTGCGTCATATGTCGGAGGCGACATCACTGCGGGGATGTTAGCAGCCGAGCTGGAAGCCGATGACGGGCCCGCAGTGTACCTAGATATAGGCACAAACGGCGAAATTGCCATGAAAAAAGGCAGCACCTACTACTGCTGCGCCACAGCGGCAGGCCCTGCATTCGAGGGAGCCGAGATAACTATGGGCATGGCGGCGGTCGGCGGCGCTGTAAATCATGTGGAGTGGTCGCCTGATGGACTAAAGGTGTCTAAAATCGGAAACAAACCCGCGTCGGGGATTTGCGGCTCCGGCCTGCTGGACGCTTTGGCTGTGCTGCTGGACTGCGGAGCGGTTGATGAAACAGGCAGGCTCCTGGACGCTGATGAAATTGAGCATGAAATAGCGGATCATATAGGCGAAGTTGACGGAAACAATGTATTTTGGCTAACCCGTGAGGGCAAGGGCGTTTATCTCTCCGCTCAGGACATCCGCAAAATCCAACTGGCAAAATCCGCAATCGGGGCGGGCATTCAGACCTTGCTGGAAAACGCAGGGGTTACAGAGTCCGATGTTAAAACATTTGTACTCGCAGGGGGGTTCGGCAGCTTCATGAACCAGCACAGTGCCGCAAGGGTCGGGCTTTTTCCAAAGAGTTTTCTGCCCATAACGAAAACCCTCGGCAACACAGCAGGGGAGGGGGCCTCACTGGCTCTATGCTCAGCGAATGCCCGCGTACAGCTTGATGACATCCGCCGGCGCTGTGAATATATTGAACTCTCAACAAGCAAAACATTCAACGATGCCTTCATTGAGCATATTATGTTCCACGAATAAAGGCAGGCAAAATCACACTGACACTTAATATAAGAGGAGGACAAAATGAAAGAATATGAAAAAATAGAAGCACTGGCAAAGTCCTGCGGGTTTGACCACATGGCCCCGCTGGAAGTTTCCACGCTGGAATTTATGCAGGATATCCGCGACATGTGTAATCCAAGCCAATGCGAGAATTACGAAAAATCATGGTCCTGCCCGCCCGCTTGCGCAACACTTGAAGAAATGCGCGAGCGTGTAGTTAGTTTTGAGGGCGGCATCCTCTGCCAGACAGTGGGCGAACTTGAGGACAGCTATGACTGGGAGGGCATAATGGAGGCCGGGGCGAGGCAAAAAGCCACATTTGCAAGGCTTTGGGGTGAGCTCAGAAAAGAGTATTCCGATGTCCTGGCCATGGGCACAGGGGTGTGTAAGGTCTGCGAAAAATGCACCTACCCGGATGCTCCGTGCCGGTTTCCTGACAAAATGGAAGTTTCCATGGAAGCCTGCGGCCTCTACGTGAGCAAAGTCTGCACCGACAACGGCCTGCCCTACAATTACGGCCAAGACAAGATAGCCTTTACATCCTGCTTTCTAGTTAAATAAAAAAAGAGTGCATCAAAACGGCTGTTTTGATGCACTCCCTCTTTTTACCGGATTATGCCGGATTACCACCGAACTGCGAAAAATAACAGGGCTGCTACTCTGCTCTACACATTCAGCGCGGCGTAATACCCGCGCGAAGTGGCATCCACCACATTGCCGGGGCTTACGCAGTCGCCGACTTCCATAAACACCGGGGCGCAGTCGCGCAGGGCATCTACGGCGGCCCTGCGGGGGCTCATGCCGGTGGCGCAGACCACTGAATTTGCTTCTATAAAGGTCTCCGAACCGGAGCTATCAACACAGTAAACCCCATCCTCTGTAATGCGCACCGCACGGGAGCCTGTAAGTGACTTTACTTTTAGTTCCTCAAGTTTGCCAAGCAAAATTGGGCGGTGGCGTGGGTTGGCGTCCTTTGCAAGCTCCGGCATCATCTCAATAATTGTTACTTGCCTGCCCTCCATTGATAGGTGCAGGCCCATTTCACAGCCCACAAGCCCGCCGCCGATTACAGCAACGCGATCTCCTTGGACCCCGGAAACCTCCGTGCCCAACACCACATGGGAGCTGTCTATGCCGGGGATTTGTGCAACCATAGGCTCTGCGCCCACGGCGCAGATTAGAACATCGGGCTTCTCGGCAGCCACCAGTTCAGGGGTGACCTCCACCCCTAAGCGGATATCAGCGCCGTGCATTCTGGCGAGGTGGGCATACCGCTCAGGAAGCCTGTGCAGATCCTTCTTAAACGAAACCCCTGCCTCACTGCGCAAGGCGCCGCCTAATTCCTGTTCTTTCTCACACAAAACCACCTGATGCCCCCGCCTTGCAGCGGTGAGGGCAGCCATGAGTCCGCCGGGGCCGCCGCCTGCGACCAAGACCTTCTTGGGGGAAGGGGAGGGCGGGACATGGCGGTTTTCGTCCTCTCTGCCGACAATTGGATTTACGGCACAGCGGCGTATCCCTGTTGTCATGCGTTCTGCGTGACAGGTGAAGCAGCGGAAGCATGGAACAATCTCATCGTCCCTGTTCGCGCAGACCTTCAAAGGCAGTTCGTGATCTGCCAGTAACGCCCTGGCCATCACGATTACATCAGCCTTGCCCGAGGCTATAATTTCTTCCATCATAGCGGGGTCACTTATGCCGCCCACTGTGGCGACAGGCACGTTTACATGTTTTTTTATCTCTGCGGCAAGCTCCACATTGCAGCCCCGGTTATGGAACATGGACGGATGCTGAATGGCAAAGCCTCCTTCGAAGATTCCTGCGGAGACGTGGAGCAGCTGAATTTTATCCTCAATTAGCTTTACAAACTCAATGGCTCCCGAAACATCATAGCCGCCCTCTGCGAAGTCCGAGCCGCTTATGCGCAGTTCAATGGGGAAATCAGGGCCTACGGCCTCGCGGACAGCGTCGAGGACCTCAGACAGGAAGCGGGTGCGCCCCTCCACGGAGCCTCCATAGCTATCTGTTCTAAGATTATAGAGCGGGGAGAGGAACTGGTGCAGAAGCCAGCCGTGTCCGGCATGAATCATGAGCATATTAAAGCCCGCAGTTTTGGCAAGCCCTGCGTATTTGGCAAAGCCCTCCGTAATTTCACGGATTAGCTCCACGGGCATCTCCGTGACCGATGCGCCGGTGGGCAAGGTGCGCGGGCTTGGGCCGTAGCGCACAGAGCCTGAGAGATGGCTCTTGTCCACAGAGTCAGCCCCGCCGTACATGCCGCCGTGGGAGAGCTGCAAGCTCGCCACAGCCCCATGCCTGCGTATTGCATTTGCCGCAAGGGCAAAGCTCCGCATATTCCCCGGCACCGCCAGGTCTATATGCACGCTATGGCTCTTGCCGGTGGCAGGGTGGACGACACATTCACTAATAGTGACAGCAGCCGCACCTCCCTTGGCCCGCAGTTCGTAAAAAGCTGAAGAGGGGGCTGTTAAAGCCCCCCACTCCGGAATATCGGGAAAAGACATAGGACCCGAAACAATTCTATTTCTGAGATATACGTTGCCGAGCCTCAGGGGGCTGGAAATGTGCGGGAACTTTCTTTCAAAACTGGTTTGCATAATACCCTCCTACACCGCCAATACTCTGATTTCGCCGTCAATAACCGTAAGGCCTACCTGTTTTATGGCCGCTGCGTAATTTGAAATCATCTCCGTAGCGATGGCATCTTCAATTTCTTTCTGGATTAGCCTGCGCAGGTTTCTTGCGCCATAGGCCTGGGAATAGGACTTATCCGACAGATACTCCAGCAAGCTGTCGTCATAGCGCAGCTCAATGGGCTTCTCAGCCATGGCAGCCTTGAGTTCCTCAAGCATGAGCTTTGCAATCGCCTTGAAATTATCTTCGGACAGGTGATTGAAGTACACGATGGAATCCACGCGGTTTATAAATTCCGGACGCAGGAAGTCTTTGAGAGCCTTCTCGGCCTTTTCCTTGCCCTGCTCGTCCCTCGTGCGGTTAAAGCCCACAGCCCCGTCCTTCTTGTCGCTGCCTGCGTTTGTGGTCATTATTATTACAGTGTTCTCAAAATTGATCATGCGCCCTTGGGCATCGGTGATGCGGCCATCGTCGAGAATCTGCAAAAGAATATTCATGACATCGGGGTGAGCCTTCTCAATCTCGTCAAAGAGCACTACGCTGTAAGGCTTCCGGCGGATTTTCTCCGTGAGCTGCCCGGCCTCATCGTAGCCGACATAGCCCGGGGGAGAGCCAATTATGCGCGAAACAGCGTGTTTTTCCATAAATTCAGACATGTCCAGCCTGACCAAGGATTCCGGGGAGTCAAACAGGTCTGAGGCAAGCCTCTTTACAAGCTCAGTCTTGCCAACACCCGTTGAGCCGATGAAAATAAATGACACGGGCTTGCGCTTGGGTGAAATGCCTACGCGGTTGCGTCTTATGGCGGCGCAGACCACATCTACGGCCTCATCCTGGCCGACTATATGCTCTTTTAGGCGCGTATCCAGCTCAGAGAGCCTCTTAAACTCATCCTCGCGTATGCTGGAGGCAGGGATTTTAGTCCAGAGCTCAATGACGCGGGCCAAGTTGTCAAGCGTCAGTTCCGGTGCGCCCTTGGCCTCAAGCTCATCGAGTTCATTCGTCAGCCTGAGTTCCTTGCTGCGGATTTCTGCAAGACGTGCATAGTCGCTGCCGTTAGGAGCGGAGAGCAGAAGCTCCCTCTCTTTTCCGAGGTCTGCTTTTTCCTTGTTTATGCCGTCCACCCTGGCAATTTGCGGGCTTTTGAGGTTCATGTCCGAACAGGCCTCGTCAATTAGGTCAATGGCCTTATCCGGCAGGAATCTGTCGGAGATGTAGCGCTCAGAGAGAATTACAGCCTGACGTGCCATCTCGTCCGGAATCCGGACACCGTGAAAAGCCTCATAGTAATGCTTGATGCCCATTATTATATCAATGGACTCGGCTATCGACGGCTCAGAAACCACAACAGGCTGGAATCTGCGCTCAAGAGCCGCATCTTTTTCTATGTGCTTTCTATATTCAGTGAAAGTAGTGGCACCTATGACCTGAATCTCGCCCCGTGAGAGGGCGGGCTTGAGGATGTTTGCCGCGTTCATCGAACCCTCGGCATCACCTGCGCCCACAAGGCTGTGTACTTCGTCAATAACCAAAATTACATTGCCGTGGCTTTTGATCTCTTCCACAAGACCTTTCATGCGGCTCTCAAACTGGCCCCTAAACTGGGTGCCTGCCACAAGTGCTGTCAAATCCAGCAAAAATACTTCCTTGTCGCGCAGTTTCACAGGCACATTGCCTTCGCAAATGCGCAAAGCAAGCCCTTCTGCGATGGCGGTCTTGCCCACTCCCGGTTCGCCGATAAGGCAGGGGTTATTTTTCTGACGCCTGTTGAGAATCTGCACTACGCGCTCAGTTTCGGTTTCCCTGCCCACAATTTTGTCGAGCTTGCCGTCTGTGGCTCTGCGGGTGAGGGAGATGCAGTAACTCTCCAAGTACTTGCGTTTCTTGCTGTTTTGGGCGCTTTGAGCACCCGGTCCGCCGGGGCCGCCTTGACCGCCCGGCCCACCTGGTCCTCCCGGGCCGTGCTCCCGCTCTTTGCCGTCGCGTCCGGGTCTTGGGAAATTCCCCGGGGGATTGTCGTCAGGTCCGCCGAAGAGCCTGTTGAGAAACGGAAAAGTTGCAGTTTTGCCATCGTCATTATCACCATTCTCGCCGACTTCGGCGAGGGATTCTAAGCCACCCATGGCGTCCATCATCTCATCTGTGAGGCTCTCAAGATCTTCGTCTGTAAGCCCCATCCTGCTGATGATGTCTTCCACAGGCTTAATGTTCAGTTCCCGGGCGCACTTAATACAGATGCCCTCATTGGTCGAATGGCCATTTTCAATTCTTGTTATAAAAATTACTGCCGGATTTCTTTTACATCTGGCACAAATATGTGGTCGCATTAGCTACTTACCTTCCTTTATGGCGGAGTCGGTTCCGCGCTTTCCGAATTTTCCATGCTTTTCATTATCTTAATATATTTAATTAAATAGCTCACAAGGGATATAAAAGTTAGCCCTATTGCTATAGAAATCAGCGCTATTGAGCCCCACTGGGAAATGTTTCTGAAAATCATCAGGGAAACGCACACTAGGAAAAACACAACTGTGGAAGTCTTGCCGATTAAGTTTGATGCGGGCAGTTCCACGTTGGCCTTCTTGTGAAGCACCAGTCCGCCGACTCCCATCAGAAGCTCCTTGGCACCCACCAGGAGTACCGCCCAGACAGGGATTAGCCCGTCAATGGTTATGCAGAGCATGACTGAAATCGTCATGAGTTTGTCCCCTAGAGGGTCGAGAAATTTGCCCAAATTGGACGAAGCCTTAAACTTTCTCGCCAGAAATCCGTCAAGAAAGTCGCTGAGGGCAGCCACTGCATAAACCAGCACTGCATATAAATGGCTGTCAGTCCGATCAGAGAAGAATACAATAACAAAGATTGGAACTAGACAAATCCGAAATATAGAAATTATATTCGGAACAAATTTCACTTTCTTAAATCCCCCAAAAGCAAGAGTGTTTTAACTAAATCAGAAGTCCTGCGCAATTTGAGCGGAAGGCTCCCCGTGATACTTAACCTACTCTAAAGTCCCAACATATCAGCGATGGCATTGTTGTTAATCAAATGATTCAAAACCGTGGTTTCCTCTATTATTTCTATCGCCAAAAGACCGAAGTATCTAGCGAAAAGCGCCAGTGCCAGTACTACAATAAGTCCCTTAATAAGGCCGAAGGCAGTCCCCAAGATGCCATCGAGAAGCCTCAGGCCGGGAAGCGAGAACACGAAGCCTATCAAGTTGCCCACAACGGCGAAAACAATTGCCACCAGAACAAAGGCCACTGCAAACACAGCTATGTACGCCAGGGTGGACGACAGCTCCGCTGCGATTATATACGCCGGGGTATCATCGCTCTCATCATCGGCCACAGCCCGCTCCGCAATCCTTATGGCTGCAGGGACCGGCAGGCCGATTTCGCGCAGGGCGGCAAATGCTGAGAGAAACTCATAGGAATCGTCCTCATGATCTTCAAGTGCGTCAAAGTCGATATTATCTAACTCAACCTCATTTAGTGCGGTATCCACGACACCGCCCACGAATGGGACAAGAATACCCTCAAAATCATCTGAAAAAGCCTCTGCTGCGACGTTGGCGACAATCAATGAAACCACTAGGGCCACAATGCCGAAAGCCCCGCGTATTAGTCCATTTCTAAAGCCGCGCCAGGCGCAGTACGCTACAATGCCTATTATTGCTATGTCAATTAAAAAAGATTCCAAATCCCGGCGCACCTCCTTTGCTTAGATAGTGTTTATGTTCCGGCATCAATCGCCGAGCCTCACTGCTGTGACGGTATGCTCGCCGGCCGCCAGTGCAACTGCGCCGCCTAGGGCGAGGACTCTGTTTATTCCGGCCATGCTCATGCCTGAGGCTGTATTAGGCAGCACGTTGAGCCCTGTATCAAAGAACTCAATGCCGTCACCTGTCATTACCGCGAGGAAGCCCCCGCCATATGACATGGAAATAATCTCGCGCGTAGTTGGGCGCTCTGCCCGGATATTGCCTCTTTCATTTAGGATAAGAAGCCTGCCGCTCTGGCCAACGCCGTAATCGAGCAGGTTTAGAAGAATTATATCATCATCAAGTATAAAACCGCCCAGCCTGTGTCCATCAAATTCATAGATGACGCGCATCTCGCCCCCGCGGTCTATCACAAGCAGGCTCTGGGTTGATAGAGCAAGGAGATTCCCGTTTGACAAGTAGTGCATATCGACTATCAGGGTGTTGTCCAGGACGAAAACACTGCTGGGTTCCGCCTGGTTCATTCCCAGAAAACGCGGAATCCTGCTGCCCGCATCGGTGAGGTTGAGCACCGCCAAATTCCTGCTGTCAGGGGACAGGGCAGAAACAAATGCGTAGCCGCTGGCGAGGTTGGCTCTGAAAACGGCTGTGCCGCGGTCATTGAAAACCGTGGACATCCCGCGCCTCCCGCCGCCCTCTTGAGTGTTTACTGTAAACCAGCCATTCCGGTTAATGGAGGCTGAAACAATAATGCCGCTGGTGTCAAATGAGGACAGTACACGTCCTGATTCAAAAACCCTTACGGCGTTGCCTCCGATATCGAAAGCTATGCCACGGGAGCCATTGGTTACAATTGCAGGCCTGTCCATGCGGAAATTTTCTCTGAGGGTTTCGTTCCCCATGTAGTCGAGAACCTGCACCCCCAGCACGCCTGCGGCGGCGATGTGGCCATCCATATCGGCGAAAACCCTGTTGCGCCCCACATCAAAGTGCAGTTCATCGGCAACCTCAATAGCGGCACTGCCGCCGAAGATATCGGTAAACCAAGAAAAAGTAGGGGTCCGCCCTTGAATGAGGGCAATTGTTATATAGGCGAGAACAATCAAGGATATTATAGAAAAAACGGCTCCTACGATTTTCTGCCAATTTTTTTTAGGTTTATCGTTGTCTGTCATACCTAAGTTTTTCTCCGTTTCAACGCAATTAGAAATTATACCACTTTTTTTATTAAAAAGAAATAGAAATTAAATGAACATTTGTCCGGCTGCGCCCTCATACCAAATCCTTGTGAGGTATAGCCCTTCCGGTGGCACGGTAGGCCCTGTGAGGCGGCGGTCCTTCTGTTTTAGAAGGGAAGATATTTCATGGGGCTTTATCTTGCCTTCCGAAACGTAGATTAGGGTTCCTGCCATGGCTCTGGCCATGTTGTACAAAAAGCCGTTGGCGCACACCCGCAGCTCCGTAAAAAGGCCGTTTTGCTCCACCTCATACCAGTATACGGTCCTCACTGTGGTCTTGGTTACAGACCCTACCGAGCGCACGGCGGCGAAGTCGTGCTCACCGACAAACTGCGCAGCGGCCTCCTGCATTGCGGCGATGTCAAGTTTCTTAGGGTAGAGAAAGGCTCTGGAGGCGTAGAAGGGGTTTCTTATGCGGGAAGTGAGGATTCTATATGTGTACTCCTTCTTTATGGAAGAAATATTGGCATCAAAGTTACCGGGGACATCCACCGCCTCCTGAAAAGCTATATCCGGCGGCAGCAGGGAATTTACGGCGAGAGGGATCCGCTCGGCAGGAATGCCGGAATCAATCTTGAAATTCGCGCAGTAGCGCTCGGCATGTACCCCTGCATCCGTCCTTCCGCAGCCGCTGACCTTCACGGTATGGCCGCAGAGCTTGCTCAGAGCCTCTTCAATAGTGCCGCAGATTGTAACCTCGGTTTTCTGAACCTGCCAGCCGTGGTAATTAGTACCGTCATACATTATTCTAGCAGCAATATTTCTCATAATATACCAAAGCTCACATTGCGCAAAATTATAACAGCCGCGATAATGCCCGCCCCCAGCAGCAGAGCAGTATAATCCTGCCATGCGGCCTTTAGGGTTTTCATCCTGGTGCGCCCCTCGCCCCCGTGGTAGCAGCGGCTCTCCATGGCCGTCGCCAGCTCGTCAGCCCTGCGGAATGCGCTTATAAAGAGCGGGATAATAAGCGGGACTACAGCCCTGGCTCTCGAAATGAGGCCTCCTGTTTCAAAATCAATGCCCCGCGCTTTCTGGGCGCTCATAATCTTGTCGGTTTCTTCAATAAGGGTTGGGATAAACCTCAGGGCTATGCTCATCATCATCGCCAGCTCATGAATGGGCAGCTTTATTTTTTTCAAGGGGTTTAGCATCTGCTCCAGCCCGTCAGTCAGGGCTATGGGGGAGGTGGTGTAGGTCAGGAGAAATGTGCCAATGATGAGCATTATGAGCCGCGAAGCCATGAATCCGGCAGTAACCAGCCCCTCGCGGGTTATTACTATAAACCTCCACTCAAAGAGCACGGTTTCGCCCCTGATGAAAAATACGTTCAAAATGACTGTTAACAAAATAATTATAATCACAGGCCTCAGCCCGCGCAGCACCGTCTTAGGGCCTATTTTGGAAAGGCTCAGGCAGGTGAGCAGCACGGCCAGCATGAGGATGTACCCCAGCAGCCCCTGGGCGATAAACAAGGCGGTTATGTAGACGAGGGTCAGAAGGAGCTTGACCCTGGGGTCGAGCCTGTGGACTATGGTGTTTCCGGGGAAAAATTGCCCCAAAGTTATGTCTTTAAGCATGGGCAGGCTCCCCTCTAAGGCGGCGGAGCTCTTCCCGGAGCCCTTCGACGGTGAACACATCCCTGTGAATGTCCAGTCCCAACTCCCGCAGCCTCTCAGCGACGAGAGTTACCTTAGGCGCCGATAAACCTAGCTCACCCAGAAGTTTGTTTTCGGCAAAAATTTGTGCAGGAGTCCCCTCAAGAGTCACTTTCCCGCTGTGAAACAGTACAATCCTGTCCACGCTTCGGGCGATTTCTTCCATATCGTGAGTCACCATTATAATGGTGGCGTTATGGGCGTTTTTGTAATTCATAATATTCCGGATAATCTCTTCACGGCCCCGGGGGTCAAGCCCCGCAGTAGGTTCATCGAGAATAAGCACCTCGGGGCGCATCGCAATGACCCCTGCAATTGCCGCCCGGCGTTTCTCTCCGCCCGAGAGCTCAAAAGGCGACTTTTCCAGCAGCGCCCCGTGGAGCCCTGCAAAACCCGCAGCCTCCAGCACGCGCTCTTTGACCTCATCCTCAGGGAGCTTCATATTTTTCGGCCCAAAGGCTATATCCTCAAAGACTGTAGCTTCAAATAGCTGGTACTCAGGGTACTGGAACACGAGGCCGACCTTGAATCTGGATTCGCGGGTGTACGACTTGGATTCGTGAATATCCCGGCCTGCGAAAAGAACCTGTCCGGAGGTAGGTTTAATAAGGCCGTTTAGATGCTGGATAAACGTGGACTTGCCGGAGCCTGTAGCGCCTATTATACCCACGTACTCGCCCTGCTCCACGGAGAAGTCAATGCCGGAAATGGCGACCCGCTCAAAAGGGGTGCCGGCGCTGTAGGTATGTGTTAAATTTTGAGTTTTTAATAATGCCAATGTAATATTCCCTCTTATTTTCCCCTGCCTTGCCCCTTGTACTTGCCGTTGTTTATCCGGGTTACAATAAAGAAAGCATAGCCAAACAATATAACGAAGGACAGTATGCCCAGCCACGGAGTTGCGACGAGATACTGCCACCAGGGAGCCTCAATTATTTCGCCCACTGTGAGAACTGTAAATATTATGGATAGGGGCAAAAGTAGCCTGAGAGCAATATACTTGCCCTGAACCTTGATTTCTTCTTCGCGCCCCTCTTCCTCAAGAAGCGGCGCGACTGCCAAGCCCAGCCCTAATATTTTACCATAGCCGAGCAAGAAGATAAACGTGGCAATCCACAGCAGGGCAGTCACTACAATTTGAAAAATAGTTGCAGTAGCCATTTAAGCGCCCTCCTTCATAGCTACGAAAATTGCCTCGGCACATTCCTCTACAGTGAGAGCCGACAAGGGAAGGTCCATACCGTCCTCCCTGAGTGAATGAATAAGCGAAGTAGTTTCGGGGATATCCAAGCCTGCCGCCCGCAGCGTGATTTCATCCATGAAGACCTCCCGGGGAGTGCCGTCCATTATTATTTCACCTGAAGACATCACCACGACTCTGTCAGCCGAAACAGCCTCGTCCATATGGTGAGTTATTAGCACAACAGTGACACCCAGTTCATTTCTGAGCTTGCGGATTACTTTTACGATGCTCTCGCGTCCTTTGGGGTCGAGCATGGCGGTGGGCTCATCGAACACAACGCATTCAGGCTCCATAGCCAGCACCCCGGCAATGGCCACCCTCTGCTTCTGACCGCCTGAGAGCAGGTGAGGGGCGTGGTTGCGGTACTCATACATCCCCACATTTTGCAGAGCCTCGTCCACCCGTCTGCGGATTTCAGCAGGGGGGTAGCCCAAGTTCTCAGGGGCAAAAGCCACATCCTCTTCCACAACGGTGGCCACAATCTGATTGTCGGGGTTTTGAAAAACCATCCCAACCCTGCGCCTGATTTCCAAAATAAGACTCTCATCCGAAGTATTCAGACCGCCCACATAGACAGCTCCGCCCTGCGGGAGCAAAATAGCATTAAAATGCTTTGCAAGCGTAGACTTTCCGGAACCATTATGCCCCAAAACAGCCACAAAAGTCCCTTTCTCAATCTCAAGGTCTAGCCCGCGCAAAACAATCTTCTGCTCAGAGTCTACAGCCGAAGTGTATGAAAATTGTAAATTATCAGTTTTGATCTGAACCATATGGACGGCTCCTCCTAATTACAGCATTGCCTTGTGTATCTGCTGGGCTTTCTGCATATGCGCGAAGTGCCCTGCACGCCAAGGGTGCCGGCAGCCGGCTACTTGCCGCATTATGGTGTCCACCTGCACGCCGCACCGCAGGGCAGCGCCAGCCCGCTGGCTGTAACAGGAAGCCCCAGCTCACGGCTTTCCGCCTGCCCGCCCAAAACAACCTGCGTAATATAAGAAATCGTCGAAGCCGAAAGCCCCGTCGTGTAAGAATTAATAAGAACAAAAAGCGGGTCGTCGCTCAAAACCCCTGAGCAGAGCCTCACAAAATCAAAAAGTGAATCCTCCAGCTTCCAAACCTCGCCTGAAGGCCCCCGCCCGTAGGACGGCGGATCCATTATGAGAGCATCATATTTGCGCCCGCGCCTAATCTCGCGCTCCACAAACTTTGCGCAGTCATCAATAATCCAGCGCACCGGCCTCTCTGAGAGCCCCGAAGCTGCGGCATTTTCACGAGCTCTGGAAACCATCCCCTTGGCCGCATCCACATGGCAGACATTAGCCCCTGCCGCCGATGCAGCAACGGTAGCCCCGCCGGTGTAAGCAAAGAGGTTGAGAACGCTGATTTCCCTATTTGCCGACTTAATTTTATCAGAAATAAAATCCCAGTTGACAGCCTGTTCAGGAAAAAGCCCCGTATGCTTAAAATTCATTAAGCTGACATTGAAGTTAAGGCTGCCATAGCCCACCTGCCAGCTACTTGGCACATTTTTCTTCTGCCATTCACCGCCGCCTGTCTGAGAGCGCCTATAAACCGCGTCGGCACTAAGCCAGCCCGGATGCTCCCGGGCCGTATCCCAAATAGCCTGCGGATCAGGGCGGACCAAAACAAACTCCCCCCACCGCTCCAATTTTTCACCACCGGAACAGTCGAGGAGCTCATAGTCCCTCCATTTATCAGCAAGCCACATGTGCTCAAAACTCCTTTAACCAGGAAATAAGACAGCCTAACAGCCTAACGCTCCCATTCTAGCAAATCAAGCCAGCCAAGTCAAACTTTTGTAAGGCGTGTTGTAAACTGCCAGAAACAGGGCAGAAAAACTCCCCTGTCTAGCCATTAATTAGACAGGGGAGGGTGACTGATGTTTCGGCTGATTAGCTTACTCCCCAAGCTGAGCCTTTAATTTCGCTATAAGAGCATCCTTATCAGCTAGTGCTACGTTTTTCTCCGCAACAATGCTCTCCCATTTTTCCCGCTCAAGCTCTGTGCCCAACTCAATGCCCTCATGCCGCGCATCACTAAGCGCTTGCGCCTCTTCATGCCTGGCTTTTGAAAGTGCCCGCTCTATTTCCTTAAATTCATCAGATGCCGCCACATGGCGATATGCTCTTACTGCCTCACTCATCTCAGGCACCCCCCATTTCGTCAATTTCCTCGCTCGTAAGACCTGTGAGATTTGAGATGTCTTCGATGGACATGTTCATTTTGAGAGCGTTTTGTATGACTTGCTTTTGGATTTCGATATGTCCCTTTGCAAGCCCCCTGGAGTGTGCGGCATCTTCGCGGACTTCGGAATCCATGCGGGCTAATTCGCGTTCGAAGTAGGCATCACGCACTTGTTCATCGGCTGATAGCTCTTTAAGGCGTGATACGGCCTTGCTGATAACAGGGTTTTTAGCAGCTATAGTGTCCAATTCTGTTTCTCCTTCCGCAATAGTGAGTTCTTGATATTCTTGGGGCGGGATTTGCAGGGCGGATTTTAGAAAATCGGTGAGAAACTCTATGTTTCTTTCGTCAGCGAAGAAAATTTTGAAGATAATATCTGACTTGACGGGCAGAATTTTTCTGTCGAAATCAATTTTGTTCATGTGAATCACTTGTGCTTGAATTTTAGCACATTCTCCCTTTTTTTTCAATATTTGCAGGCGCAATAGCCCTATAAATATTTTACCTGATGCTTGCAAATTAGGGAGTGTGTTGAATTTTTCATCATTTGGGGAGTTTTTCATATTGCTTTTAATCATTAGGGCGGGACATATTACAAGAGGAGTCTACCTTTTCAAAGAGTTGGCAGAAATGTGAACATTTTGTGAATTTTGCTTTTTGCTTTAACGGGCGCGCAATGCGCGCCTCCACTTTGGCACAGCCTGTAGCCGTTCTTTCCTTCAGTATGGTAACAAACTGTTGTGCTTTTCACGATGCGAAGCATGGTATAATGGTTGCGTTGCAATCATTATATCAGATTTAACCTATACATATACCGTTTCGGAACAAGCGCCTAATGATATAGACTGTGGTGCTTACGGTTTTGCAAAAAGCAGCGAAACATACGTGCTTATTACGGCACTTACGCTTCGCACCTATGATATAGCGGTTGCACCGCAATACTACATCACTATTTGGGGTGAGCAATATGAGCCAAGAAATTACAGGCAAAATCTATGATATCCAAGGATTTTCCGTGCACGATGGGCCGGGTATACGGCTGACGGTGTTTCTCAAAGGATGCCCTCTGCGCTGCCCCTGGTGCCACAGTCCGGAGTCAATAGCGTTTAACACGGAGCTAAATTGGCTGGAGATGAAATGCGTTGGCATTGAAAAGTGCGGACGATGCTTAAATCTGTGCCCACATGGAGCTATTGCTCCCGGCAGTAAAAAAACTGCCCTTGGCAGCTTAAGCGATGAGATTCAGCTCATAACTATTGACCGCCATAAGTGCAGCAATTGCGGAGCATGTGCCACGGCTTGCCCTACAAAGGCGCTGTATATGTGCGGGACTGATTATACCATCGGCGATATTATGCAGCTCGTGCATCGTGACAAACCGTTTTTTGAAAAATCCGGTGGCGGTATAACCATTTCGGGCGGTGAATGCCTTTGTCAGCCCGAATTTGTACTTGAACTTCTAAGGCGCTGTAAAGAGGAAGGCATACACACTGCCGTTGACACATCTGGCTTTGCCGATTGGGGAGTTATTGAATCCATCCTCCCGTATACAGATTTATTCCTTTACGATATCAAAGGCATTGACAGCGGCTTGCACAAACAGGTTATCGGTGTGCCGAACGAACGGATTTTAGAAAATGCGCGGAAAATCGCAGCGCACGGAGGTAAGTTTCAAATTAGAATTCCTGTTATGCCGCTCTATACTGATTCTGCCGAAGTTTTTGACGCAATTGGCAAGTTTATACTGGAGCTCAAGAGCGCTGTTGAAGTCGTACAAATTCTCCCTTACCATAGCCTCGGCACTGTAAAATGGGAGAGATTGCAAAAAAACGCACCTGTTTTCGCTGCAAAGCCGCCGTCTGCTGAACTTATTGAGGCTCGGAAAAAGCAGCTTGAGGACATGGGGCTAAATGTAGTCATACACTAACATATATACATTTGAGGAGGTAGCAAATGTACACTCTTAAACCAATTACCAAGCGAGTCCAGACGATGCGCGAAAAATACCGCGAAACAAATCCGGAAATCTGCACATCTCGGTACAGGCTTATTACAGAATTTTACATGGGCAACAGGGATATGATGGGCAGCCTTAAACGTGCTAAAAATCTGCACAATATACTCTCGAACATAGCCATACGTATAGACGAGGGAGAGGTGATTGTCGGTGCGCAGTCAGGGAAATACCGCGCTTGCGCACTATATCCTGAAAACTCTGTCGCATGGCTGAAAGAAGAAGTCGAAAGCGGCTTTATTTCTACACGCGAGATTGACCCGTATATACTCTCTGAAGATGACAGGGCCTATATCCTCAGTACAGTAGATTTTTGGATGCAGGAGTGTATGAGCGCGAAGGCGGACGTTCATCTGCTTGATGAGTATAAAGCCATTGCGGGAAATGGAGTTACCCCATTTGGCCCATCCGGCCAGGCGCAGGCTCCTGTAGGACATTTTTGCACAGGATATAACACAGCCATCCGCAAAGGCTTTGCTGCAATCAAAGCCGAAGCGGAACTGAAGATGAAAGAGCTCATTGACAGTGCGCTGCCTGGCTCGACGATGGAGCAATACCATTTCTACCGAGGGGTTGCTATAGTTTGCGATGCAATTATAGTGTACACAAAGCGGTATGCAAAGCTAGCCGAAGAGATGGCGGGGAGGGAGGAAAACCCTGCAAGGAAATCCGAACTACTTGCCATGGCAGAGTGCCTAAACCACACAGTAGAGCACCCTGCCCGCAATTTTCATGAAGCCGTGCAGTGCCTGTTTATGTACCAAACAGCACTGTGTCTTGATGCGAACATGCATGGCATGAGTTTTGGCCGCGTTGATCAGTATCTCGGCGATTTCTACCATGCAGATATAGATGCGGGGCGTATTACTCCGGAATATGCGCAAGAGCTGATGGATTTATTTTATCTCAAGGTTGCCGAGATGAACAAGCCTTGGGGCTACCGCCAAACAATGTCTGCGCCGGGATACACCTCAGGGCAGCTTATGACCCTCGGCGGTGTAGATAAAGACGGTAACGACGCAACAAATGATGTAACATACATGATGCTGCAATCTGCCGGCCGGCTGCTTCTGCATGATCCGCCACAGGCTTTGCGCATTCACAAGAATACTCCTGAGCAGTTGTGGGAGGCGGCGATTGAAACGACGAAGCTCGCCGGAGGCGTTCCGTCATTTGAAAATGATGAGGTTATCATCCCGTCGCTGATGAGCCGGGGGCTCTCACTCCCTGACGCACGAGATTACTGCCTTATCGGCTGTGTCGAACCGGCAGGAACGGGGACGGAATGGCCGGCCTGCGGAGGTGTCGGCACTGAGAGCTTTATGAATATGGCCGCCGCGCTGACTATTGCAATCAACGACGGGCATACTATGGTGCCGATGCTAAACGGCTTTGTTCCTGCGCCCCCGGGCACACCGAACCCCAGGGTCGGCCCGGCAACCGGATACCTTTACGAGATGACTGACATTGAACAGGTAAAGCAGGCCTTTCGCATTCAGCTTGAGTTTTTTGTCAAATGGCACACAATGATAATCAATAGCTTTGAATACACCGCACGAAATGTATTGCCACAGCCACTTGTGTCTGCGACGATGGCAGGGTGTATGGAGAGTGGCAAAGACGTCATGTGGGGCGGGGCAAAATACAACTCCACAGGCAACGCCGGTGTGGGCATAGGAAATGTTGCCGATGCGCTCAACATCATAAATCACTGCTGTTTTCAAAACAATATCTGCACCACGAGAGAGATGTATGATGCGGTAATGAACAACTGGGAAGGCTATGAAGACTTGCACTTATACATACTAAACGAGGCTCCGCACTTTGGAAACGGCTTGCCTGAATGTGACGAGTACGCTTATTTTGCCGGAAAATGCTTTTCTGACACGGTAAACTCCCTAACAGGTCCCAGGGGGAGATACTCCGCAGGGCTTTATCCCGTTACGATTAACGTAGCTTTCGGCGCAGCAACGGGAGCGACGCCTGACGGGCGGATGAAAGGAGAACCGCTTGCCGATGGCATTGCCGCACCGCAAGGTTACGACAAAAAAGGGCCGACAGCGCTTCTCCGTTCTGTTTCAGTTATTAAGCAGGGTGAATTTCCTAATGGGACTCTTATGAATCTGAAATTTCATCCGACCGCAATTACCGGAAATGAGGGATGGAAAAAACTTTCTCTGCTTATGCAGACATACTTCGAAATGGGCGGCGTAGAGCTTCAGATTAATGTTATCAGCACTGATACACTGCGGGATGCTCAGAAAAATCCGGAAAAGCACAAAAACTTAGTTGTGCGTGTTGCGGGATTTTCGTCATACTTTGTTGAACTTCATCCAACGGGGCAGGCGGACTTAATCCGCAGGACGGAGCTTGCTATCTGATTGCGTGATGCTATCGTGATGCTACCGTGATACTACTGTGATGCTACGTGATGCTACGTGATGCGTTGGGCGCAAGAACAAGAAATTACAGCGGTTACAGCCTGCCGATGTCGTTAGCGATGTGAAATGCCGGGCGTGTGGCTTCAGTGATGTTATTCGGTACCAGGCAATCGCCGATTTGATGAAACTCCGGCGCTAAAGAGTTTAGTGCTGCACTTTCTTTTCTAAGAGGGATTTGCCCGGTGGCATAGACAACCGTGTCTGCTGCAAGCGTTATGAGCTTGCCGTCAGAGCTTTCGACCATAACGCCATCGGAGCTTATCCCCACTGCCTTCGTACTTAGACTTACTGTTACCCCGCGCCGGCCAAGCTCAAGCCGTGTGGCAAGACCTTGGAGCATGTTACCTCCGTCGTCGAGCTGTGGGCTCATTTCCGCAATGGTAACCTCGTGATTTAGGCCTGCGAGATATATAGCAAGCTCTGTGCCGACAAGCCCTCCGCCGAGAATAACGACTTTCTTTCCTGCTTTCGGAGCATTGTAATACATCTCCTCCGCGCTGTACACGTTCCCGTTTTCAATACCCGGGATATCAGGGATTAGCGGGCGTGCGCCCAGCGCTGCGATAATGACATCCGGCGAGAGTGATTTGGCAAGTTCCGGCGTGACTTCGGTATTAAGACGCACATCTACACCTGCGGAGACCGCCTGTGCTGCTTGCCTTAAGAGATATTCGGTGAGATTTCTCTTAAACGGGACATCATGCTCGCAGTTTAGTACACCGCCGAGCTTATCTGTTTTTTCGCACAAGATAACTTCGTGCCCGCGCTTAGCTGCCGTAATGGCCGCTTGCATACCGCCGGCACCGCCGCCTGCGACAAGCACCTTTTTCTTGACTGCGGGAAGCGAAGCCTCACAACTTAGCTCATGTCCAACATGGGGGTTTATGGGGCAGAGGAACTGCCCCTGTAATATGTGATTTGAGAAGCAGGTCATGCACCGCATACACTTGTTAATTTCGCCGGCGCGCCCAAGCCTTGCTTTGAGCGGCAAGTCGGGGTCGGCAATTAATCCGCGCGCCACCTGAATGACATCAGCCTGACCTGAGGCAATGATGTGCTCCATATGCTCAGGGTCAATAAGCGCACCGACGGTTGCCACAGGGATTGCGACGTGCTTTTTTATCTCTGCCGCGTATTGCACATTGACACCTTCCGGCAGGAACATGTCAGGATGTGTCACGGTAAAGACTTCCCAGACCTCATGGCTTCCGGCGGAAACGTGAATCAGATCAACATGCCCGTCTAACTGCTTGGCAATAGCTATGCCCTCATCCAAGTCGTAGCCATTTGGGTTGCACTCAGAGCCGGATATGCGTATTTCGATTGGGAATTTAGGGCCGACAGCTTTGCGTATGGCCTTGCACACCTCTACGGCGAAGCGGCAACGGTTCTCTACACCGCCGCCCCACCTGTCTGTGCGCCTGTTCAAAAAAGGCGACATAAACTCAGTTAGAAGCCATCCGTGGCCGCCGTGGATTGTAACCATTCCGAACCCGCACCGCTTTGCCCATGAAGCCGCATCAGCGTATTGCTGCACAACCTCATATATTTTCTCTTCGGTCATCGCCTCGGCGTTAAATCCGTCTTTTGTTGTGTATTCCATAGGCCCGTAGATTTTATTGCCGTCAGCAGCGGAGGAGCGGGCATTGCTGCCGCTATGTGAGAGCTCAATCGCGGCGACTGCACCGTGCCTGGTGATAGCTTCTGACAGCCTGGTCATAGCGGGGAGGCCCGCAGGGTTGTCGAGTACGAGATGTCCGTAGTTAAACCGCCCGTGTTTAGAGCAGATTACAGCATCACCGACGCAGACGGATGCCGCCCCGCCAATTGCCTTGCGCTCGTAATATGCGTTTGTTTCCGGCACGGGAAAGTGCTGTGATGTCATATACGCCGTCCCGGTGGGCGATGCAAATAGACGGTTGCGGAAAACCGTACCGGCCAGAGTTATTTGCGAAAACAAGTTGGGATATTTTAACATGTCGGTGCTGCCCCCTATCTCCTCTTTAATTTCGGGTCAAGCGCATCGCGCAGTCCGTCGCCAAGGAGGTTAAATGCAAGAACTGTTATCATTATAAATATACCTGGGAAGGTCATAAGCCACGGAGCTGTGCGTATAAAATCCCTGCCTGCCGAAACTAAAGTTCCCCACTCGGGTGCCGGTACAGGGACACCGAAGCCCAAGAAGGATAGCGAGGCCCCTACAATGATTGCTATTCCCAAGCTGGCGGTAATGGTGACAATAAGCGGAGCAAGGCTGTTAGGCAAGACCTGTGTGAAAATTATGCGGATATTAGAAAGCCCTATGGCTTTCGCCGCCTCGACAAACTCCTGCCCACGGACGGTTAGCACGGCGGCTCTTGTTATTCGGATAAAAATGGGTATGGCATTTACCCCGACAGCGATGATAAGGTTTTGGAGGCTTTGCCCAAGCACAATGACGATAACCATTCCAAGAAGTATGCTGGGGATTGACGCCAAAATGTCAGATGCGCGCATTATAATATCGTCTATTATCCCTGTATAAAATCCGGCGATAGCTCCTAAAAAGATTCCGAAAATTGCAGCAATCCCAACCGAACCAAATCCGATGGCTATGGAGTAACGGGTTCCATAAAGCGTGCGCAAAAACAAGTCGCGCCCCATATTATCGGTGCCGAACAGGTGCTGAAGACTGGGCGAATAAAAGCGTTGCGGGCTGGTTGCTGTGACAGAGTCAAAACTGATAAACAGTGAAACAATGAAAGTTATAAACAAAAGGCCAACGATTACAAGTCCTGCCATTGCACTCTTGCTTTTTCTTAAACTGTGGAAAATATCGGCAAAACGGCTGCGCTTTTTATACTTTTTAGAAATAAGCGCGGAGCTGCCGGCACCTGACGGTTGGCTGTTTTTTGCCGAGGCATATACGGGAGAAGGTTCCGGCACACTTTTGGGCTCCGGTGCTTTCTCGGGCTGCGGAGGAGGGCAAGGTTCTTGCTCGGGAATGGGAGGCTTGAAGGTGCGGGCCTCTTCGCTCTTAGAGCTTGCAGCGGACACCGGAGCGGGAAGGCTTGTGTTTCTCGGTGGGCTGTCTTGTGGCTTTTTGCGGGGCTTCTTTCTTTTAACGCCGATGTACTGAGCTTTGATTCTCGGATCGACAAATACATATGACAAATCAATTAATAGCTGTAACAAAACATATAGCACAGTCGTCATTATTACTGCGCCTGTAGCTGCCGTGACATCTCTGGCCATAACCGCATCGACAGTCATGCGCCCGACTCCCGGCCATGCGAACACAGTTTCAATGACAGCAGAACCCGCAATAGAAACACCTAGGGAGTTTCCGATCGTCGTCAGTATCGGTATCCATGCGTTTGCGAGGGCGTGTTTTCTTATGACAACCTTTTCAGGCACGCCTTTTGCCCTTGCTGTGCGCAGATAGTCTGAGCTTAAAACCTCAAGCATGCTGGATCTGGTTTGTCTCGTGGAGGAAGCCATAAGCATAAGGCCGCTACACACCCCAGGAAGTATTATACTGCGGAAGCCATCTCTGTTGCCCGATGATGGGAGCCATCCCAGCCAATGGGAAAATATCAGAATCAACAAAAGTCCCAGCCAAAAACTTGGCATGGACATTCCAATCATAGTAAACGATGTTGTCAAAGTGTCTGTCAGCTTACCGGCACGCCTTGCGGCGAGCATACCCATAGGGATTGAGATGCTTAGACCTACAATGAGTGAAGCAAGGGTCAATATTAAAGTGTTGGGCAGTCTGCTGATGTATGTGTTCCACACACTTATTCCAGTGGTGTCGGACACCCCTAGGTCTCCTTGCACAAGATTTACCATGTACCTCCAATACCTGTAAATCATCGGCCTGTCAAGGTTGAACTGCGCCCTAAGCTCAGCAATTTCCTCTTCGGTCATTACTCCGGTAATCATATTGTCAACAATTGTTCCGGGCGCGGCTTCCATGAGCGCAAACACGATGAAAGATACTATGACGAGTAGCGGAATCAGCAATAGAATACGTTTTATCACATAGCGGCTCAACTGAGATGTCCTCCTCTTAGTTTTATTTAGTTTGACCGGGGCTCACGCCCCGGTCAAACTCTGGCGTCGCAAAATGCCAGGCCTTTAGCCTAATCCAAAACTCTGTGGATATTTCTCATGCAGGCAAAATCGCCGAACATGAAGTCGATTCCTGCAACCCCTCTCACGCCCGCTGCGGCGTTTATTAGGAAGAATAGATTAAAGCCAGGGGGGTCTTCAGCCATGATTTCCTGAATGCGGAAGTAATGGGCGCGGCGAGCTTCTAAGTCACTGATACCGCGTGCTTCCTCAAGCATCTGCGTAATTACTGGATTGTTATATGAAACTCTGTTTTGCCCGGCAAATGGCAGGAACAGCTGCGCCGCTGAGCCGGCGTTCGGGCTGAAAGCGCCAACCCATATAATCATTTGGGATTGGTTGTTGTCAAAGGTTACGTAAGATGCAAGGCCCGCTGGATCCATAGCATTGACTTCGATGTTTAGGCCGATTCTCTGTAGCTGGGACTGAACAACCTCTGCCGCTACAACATTTGTGGCAATTGCAGTGGCTAGCTCAACGGTTTCCCCATTCCAGACAGAACGCTCAAGGTATGCCCTGGCTGCATCAAGGTCTAGAGGAATTATCGGTATGTCATCGTTTCTAAATTCCGTCAAGCCCCAAAGGGTTCCTGATTTTTCGGGAACAGCGAAATCGCCTCTTGCAACTGCGGCAATCTCTTCTCTGTCAATAGCAGAAGCCACTGCGCGCCTGAAGTACAAGCAGCTAGCAAGGGGGTCTGTCTGGTTAAAGCCGAGATAGCTCATGACAACGGGGCTCCATCTGTAAACCACGAAGTTTTCTGTGTCAGCTTCAAGCACGGGCAGGTCAACGAAAGAAATTGAGAAGCATACATGGCTCTCTTCATTTTGAATCATTGTAAAGCGTGTGCTTACCTCAGGGACAAAGCGCAGAACCAGCTCCCTTGTTATCGCAGGGCCGCCCCAGTAGTCATCATTGCGTTCCAGCCTGACGTAGTCGTTTGTGGAAAAAGATGTGACAGTATATGGTCCGGTTCCGACCCAAGAGCCCGTTTCAGGGTTCTCGGAGAGAGCTCTTTGGTTGAGGATTCCTGCCGAGGCGGCAGCCATCTCGAACATGAAATCAACATTGACATCGGATAGAACAAGCTGAACAGTGTGCGTGCCAATAGCTGTAGCCTCTTCAACATCACGCCATCTGTCAAAGGCTATGGTTCCCGGATGCTCTTGTGCTATTTGCGCAGTAAACACTACATCTTCAGCTGTGAGGTGGTCTCCGTTGTGGAAGTAAACGTCCTCGCGAAGGTGGAATATAAATGTTTGATTATCGTCAGTTTCCCAAGATTGCGCGAGCATCGGCCCATACTGGCCTTCACCCAGGAAGGTAACAAGCCTGTCATAGATAAGGTTGTATACCCAAATCGTTGACGACGGGGAACCGGCGGGTGAGAGGGGGTTGACAACAGCGATAGGGTTATTGTCAACAATTATGTCCAGAAAATCTGCAAACTGGGCGCCTTCAGGTGGCGGGGCAGTAGGATCTGGTGCAGTGGCGGGTTCCGTAGGGGTAGCAGCTTGATTTGTGCCTGGAGTTGTAGCTGGCGCCGCCGTGTCGTCTATAGGGGCACAGGCGGCCAGCAGTCCTAGACACATGACTGAGGTAATCAGCAGGGCTAATGCGCGTTTTGTTCTCTTTTTCATTTATCCTTTCTCCTTTTGTTGTAGTGATATTCTTTTATTTTAGAATCTGCTTTTTTGTAAAGTGAAAAACAGATCCCTTAGCGACCTTGCAATGTTTACTTTTGTGCATATGCGCAAGAGGCATCCAAAACAATTTTTTGAATAGGCAAACGCTTGGGACAGTGCTTGTTACACAAGCCGCACTGTAAACATTCTATGTCTTGATGGCGCTCTATGCTGTACTGTAGTTTGGGTATCGCCGAATTTGAGAACATTTTGCCGTCATTGACGAGTTCAATGATGCGCGGAGCATCAATTCCTACGGCGCAAGGCATACAGCAATAGCACGAGGTGCAAAGGTAGTCCCTGTTTGCGTAATATGCGTCCCTTATTCTGGCTGCATCCAACGACTCCCACACATCAGGTTCTCCTGGCGTCACATCTTCGGCATATCTCAAATATCTTTGAGCGTGCTTAGTTGTTGGGCACTCGGACTCAATAGACAGTTGCGCCGATGAAACTTCTTCAAAAGCCAGCACCCATTTGACACACCGCTCTTCCGGGGATTGCTTCACCTGTGCATTTTCCAGCACATCCTCTACATTCTCAGGAATGTTTTTTAGCAAACGCCCTGATTTTGTAATGCCGGCCGCAATAACCCCATTGTTATATTCCTGTGTAAACTTAAATCCGCCTGCGCCGGGATGATGCTTATAGTCAAGAAGGGACAGTTCCATTTGTACAAAAGCCCAGTGGGGATAAGTGCCGTTAATGTCTTTAAGGTAATGCGGGTCATCATGGAAAGCAATTCCTGCATGGCTTGAGATACGCGAGGCTGAAATACTTTCTACCCAAGCTGAGATGCCTATGGACTTCAGTGCCGCCCAATTGAATCTGTTGACACCGTCCAGTACGCAAAAATCAACCGAATCAAGACCGAACAGCTCAAGCTGTGCGGCTAGAGAGTTACTGAGTTCTTGCTGTGATGACACGCGGTGCGTAGGGACGTTGATAGCCAGCTTAACCTTCTCCCGGTATCCGCCGTCTAATGCGTTTTTGACATATTCACAAGCGGTTTCGGGATTTTTGAATAGTAGCGGATGTCCTAAATTTATGAAGTTTACACCTTGGTCTATCATGTATCTTATGGTGCCGGTACGCTTTTCGGAACTTGTGCGCTCAGGGGCTGCGATAGCCTCTTCCCGGCAAAGTACACCGAGCGAAAGCTCCGAAATCAACCAATCTTGGTTCCCAAATTTTCGGTATCTCAGCGGTCATACCTCCCGCACTTTAGTCTTCGTACTGTGTTTTTGACCCATCTCTGGATTTCCACGGGGAATCGTGTGTACCATCGAGGTTGACAACGATGAATGAGAATGGCTTATCTGCCCAACGGGTGGTTTGGGGCAGATGCGAGAACCCTCTTGGACATATATATACCGTCGGAACTTCACAGGTATAGCGCTCGTCCTCTTCGCCCATTGCAATTTCAACGCAAGAGCCGTTATGACGCGGGTCGTCTGCGTCAAGTCCTGCAACGATAAGGATTTCTTCGCAGGGATGGCTGTGTGACTCTCCGGCCCGGTGCCAAACACCGCTGCCCGTATAATGTCCCCACAAGAAATTAAGCTCAAAGCCCAACAGGTCGCTGCCGTACAGCCAAACAAGGTTATCGGCATTGCCCGGACCCATTTCGCCCATTCGGCTTGAGTGTATAACGCCCCATTCGTCGATATAGTTATTATAACCCATCCCGCTTCCATCCTGGGTCGGCACCCTGTACTTGTCCTGCACTTGCATATTGTCAAAGCCCGTGAACTTACCGGTCTTAGGATCAACGCTTGTGGCGAAAACGCGTGAGTAAGATTCATATTTCGTGCATCCCGGAACGGGCGGCTTAAGTTCTGATTCTGGGATTATTTTACCGCTGTATACGGGATCCATTGATATAACAAAATGGACAAATGGGCGCTTGACATTTTTTACCTTTACAGGGCCATGAGGTGTGCCCTTGGGAATACATACGGCATAGTTGCGGTTGAATGTATGAAGTTCCCGCTCTTCTCCGATTTCTATTGAAACTTCTGCGCCGAGGTCAATCATGTCGTCAAGGTTTGTTGATGCAAACACCAAAACCTCATCATACGGGTGGACTACCATTCCTTCAACAGGGTGAAACTGCGTTTCTTCCTTTATAAAGCAATATGAAAAGCACCCACCAAAGCCTTCCATGTCGGTCTTACCCTCCATCCAGAAAAGCTCAAAGGGATAAAGACCCTCCGGCCCTTTTTGCCAGTTGAGCGGTTTTACAAGATGTTGGTGCAGAGTTGATTTTGGCATGTTTAATACCCCCCTAAATCTAAAATATGTTACAATGTACAATATCCTGAGAATATAACATTACATTTAGGGGTTAGTAAAGAAACAATTTGTGATGAATGTGCAATTTTGCGAATAATGATTGAGATTTTTGTGCAAAATGAAGCATTGGGGCTTAGTTAATAAAACCTTACACCAATGCCTTTGACCGTTACTGACGGATGTTTTAGCATTTTTTGACTTTTTCCATGTGCGTAACCAGCACATCATACAGCAGTTTTGCGTTTGTAGACAATGCCGCGCCTTTTTTCTTTATTAGATATAGCCGCCATTCCAGAGATTCCTCTTGAAACGGTATCGCTTTAAGTTTTCTCTTTGAAAGTGCTGCAATGGGCTGGAGTGCCATAGTTGCCACACCCACTTGCCCTTCGACACACGCCAGTTCAAACAATGTTTTAGTGCTGTCTGTCTGGTTGTTGATCCAGAGCTCAACACCTGCGGCCTTAGCTGCGTCGAGAAGAAGTGACAGCGCTTTAGTTTGCTCGTTCATAACAGTCAGCGGAAACCCCTGCAAACACTTGGCGGTTATGGCTTTGTGATCTGCGAGCGGGTGGGCCTGATGGACATAAACAGCAAATCTTGACTGACATACAAGCTGTGAGTCAAATGCAGCACAATCTATAGGGCCGGGGCAGAAGGCAAGCTCGGATACTTCGGACTTTACAGACATTTCGGCTCCAACATCGCTCTCCCGCCTGAAGTCAAGGTATATGTTCGGGTACAATTCTTTGAATTTTTGTATCGGCGCCTCCGCAAATTCTTCAAATGCGCCTCTTGATAACACAAGTTTGACGTTTTGATCGAGATGTTTGCCCACATGGAAATATCTTTCGTAAACATCGACATTATCCAGTATTTTTTCGGCTATTGGCAACAAAAATTTTGCGTGTTTGGTCAGGAGCAAATCCTTACCTCTCCACGCAAATAGTTTGCATTGCAGTTCCGCTTCCAGACGCTGCATTGACATGCTGATTCCCTGCGGCGAAACGAAACAGTTTTCCGCAGCTCGCGCAAAACTTCTGAATTTGCAAATTTCAAGGAAGTATCTCAGTTGCTGGAACTCCATAAAAATATGCTCCTCTCATGGAACGCGAACATCACCAATTGTTGCTTGACGGTTGCACATGCAAATTGTAGCATAAATTGTATCACAATTCACCTGGCTCTGCAAACCAATTCTTTGCCATTAAAAGCGTTACTGCATTAAAGGAGGAGTTTAGTTATGATACCGAAATTTAACCCAGAAGAGCTGAAAGTAGTAGGGGAAACCGCCGCGTATATGTATATGCCAAGCATAAAGATATATGACTACCCCGTCACACAGAAGAAAGCTGTTGCGTCTATGCTTAAAGGCAAGCCGTACTGGCAAGTGGTAGGTGCCGAGAGGTGTCCTTTCGTGCCGAAACTTTTGCCTGACAACATTGCGCGCGGCTTTGTATTTGAAGAGCAGCCATTTGATGCGCTGACCGAAGCCGGCGGCAAAGACATGTTTGGCATCGAGTGGGAATATGTCGCGCAGGTGGGCGGCTCAATGGTACGCCCGGGAGCGCCGTTTTTGGAAGATGTCAGTGAGTGGCGGGAAAAGCTCGTCTGGCCGGATATCGACAGTTGGGATTGGGAAGGCTCAGCGGAGAAAAACAACGATACATACCTAGCGTCCGACAAATTTAACCTCGCCTGGTTTCAGACAGGGTGGTACGAGAGGCTCATATCGTTTATGGATTTTGAGGGCGCGATTATGGCGATGTTTGATGAAGATTCTCAAGAGGACGTAAGTGCTTTGTTTGAAAAACTTACGGACCTGTACATAAGGATTTTCGACAAATATATAACATACTTTCCCAAAATTGACGGGTTCTTTATACATGACGACTGGGGCTCACAGAAAGAAACGTTCTTTTCGCCTGAGCTTGTCGCAAAGATGATCGTGCCCCACATGAAAAGGGTCACGGAGTTCTTGCACTCTAAGGGGAAATTTTGCGAGCTGCATAGTTGCGGTCAAATCTTAAAGCAGGTTCCAAATATAATTGCCGCCGGCTGGGATGCGTGGACTCCACAGCTTGTAAACGACATGCAGACGCTCTATGACCTTTACGGAGATAAAATCCTTCTGGGCATTGCGCCGGATCCGATTGATCCGGAATCGGCAACGGAAGAAGAGCAGCGTGCTGCCGCCAGGGATTATGCTGACAAGTTTTGCAATCCCAATAAACCATCATATTTTAACGTATACAGCACAGCCCTTCTTACACCTGCGTATAGAGAAGAGCTCTACATACGTTCCCGCGAAAACTACAGCAAATAGCTGCAAATAGCTCTACGCCTTCTGACCCCCTACCTCACCAGCGCATTTGCCAGGGCAAATGCTTCGCGGAAGAAGTATAGGGCTTGGAGCCGGAGGCTTGGGGTTGCGGCGGCGACGCCGACGGCGTTGAGGCCTGCTCTTTGAGCCAGCATCCTGGCCCTGAAAATATGAAACTCATTTGAAACTACTGCAACTGTTGCAGTTTCAGGGTTAAGTCCCATCTGCGCCATGAGCTCACGGGAAAATGTCAGATTTTCGTGAGTGCTGGTAGAGGCACCCTCCATCCAGATAAGGGACTCGTCTATACCGCTTGCGCTGAGGTAGTTGAACATCGCCTGCGCCTCAGTCAAATTTCTGCCTTGTCCAAGACCGCCTGAAACGATTATCGGAACGCCGGGGCGGTTTTGCACGTATTCCATCGCAGCATGCAGCCTAGTGCGCAGTATTACGCTAGGCTCATCGCCGCGCAGGCCTGCACCGAGGACTATCACCGCATCGACATCGGCCTCCTGCGTGTATGCTCCTGAGATTATAAGGACTTGCAGAACTATGAATATCACTAAAGCTAAAGACAGGCCTATAACAAAAATGCGCCGCAGGATTTTGGCAAGCCGCACAAAGCGCTTTGATGCGCTTAATGTCCACAGTGCAAGGGTTGTGACCACTACTGCGAACATGCACAATGCTAGAAGAAAGATTATGTGCATGTCCGGAATTCTCATTTGAGATAAAACAAAAGCCGTCACCGCAGCAATTGCTAACAGTATAGCAATTACAATAGTGACGTTTAGCCTTCTTCTAAATATAAGTTTCTGATCGCGCACGCCCTTTTTTACAAAGCCCTCAATTGATGCCTCCAAACCCTACACCTCATCTCATCGTTTGGCGGCATTTTACCGAAGGATAGTATCATAAATGTATCTATCCAGGGCTTATTAATTTGCTTTTGCCGGAGTTTTGCGTTAACCGGCAGCCGTGTGCTCAAGCTAATATACTAATGTCCGCGCCGCCTGGCCTTGCTTCGTTTATTTTAGCAAAAATTCCTCAATCACAGCCGCTACGCCGTCATTATCATTTGAGAAGGTGACGTGGCCGCATACGGACTTTACAGCATCGTGGGCGTTGCCCATGGCGACACCAAGCCCCGCGTACTTGAGCATTGAGAGATCGTTGAAACCGTCACCCACAGCGATAATTTCGCTTTGGTCTATCCCATATAGCTTACTCACCAGATCTAGGGCGGTGCCTTTGCTCGCATCCGGACTGACAAACTCCAGAAATACAGGAAGGGATGAGTGACAGTTGAGCTTGCCCCCAAAATGGGTGGTCATCTCATCTTGATATGCCGAAATCTTAGCGGCGGTGTCCGTCCAAAAAATTTTATATACCGGGCTTCGCCCAAGCTCTTCGAGGCTGCTTATTACCATAGTATCATCATTTACATCGGGGTTATAGGACTTTATATATCTAACTGTTTCCTGTGTCGCCTTGCTTGTATGCACAGATTTGTCTGTCCACACCACCATAGGCAGGCCGCGGTTATAGCCTATCTCAAAGACCTCTTTTGCAAGTTCAAAATCTAGAAATTTATCAAACAGAACCTTTTTCGTCTTGCCCATAACTGCGGAAGCGCCGTTGAACACTATAAAAGGCATGTCCTTTGTGAGAATGTCATTTATAAACTCGGTCCCACCCGCTGCGCGCCCTGTAGCGGGAACGAACATAACCCCTGCATTTACAGCATCGGTTATGGCCTGTTTTGTACGCTCCGATATCTCAAAACTGCTATTTAACAAAGTGCCGTCCATATCGGAGGCAATCATTTTATACTTCACTAATTTTCTCCATTTCGTACTTAATCCGTACCCGCGCTAATTCCCGCCCCACTTTTTCCCAGAGCACCTGCACGTGTCCGGCGTATGGTTTCCAGTATAAACCGTAACCCTTCATGTAGCGTAGCCACACGCAGCTTGACAATATTGCGCACATAGTATATACCATAGTAAGACCCAATGGCAACCTTCGAATATCTTACGCCAATATCTGCCGCCCGACGCCTTTACCCGCCTGGGCTTTGAAAGATTTTTGAAAGCTGCCTGATGAAAGAGGTTTCAAAATGCAGCCATACAAATTGCCCCTTAGCACCGCAGAGGCGGAGTTTATTGAAAAAAAGAGCCGCTTCATTTGCAACATAACCCAGATTTCCTCCGAAGAAGAGGCTCATGCGTTCATAGCCAAAATCCGCGCAAAATATAAAGATGCCAACCACAACGTGTTCGCATACAGGGTCAAAGACAGCAACATAATAAGGTTTAACGATGACGGCGAACCGTCCGGCACAGCGGGAATGCCACTGCTTGATACATTTGTCAAGCAGGACATTTATGACTTCTGCGCTGTGGCAACCCGCTATTTTGGCGGAATAATGCTCGGCGGGGGAGGCCTTGTCCGCGCTTATTCACGCACAGGGTCAATAGGCCTCGAAGCCTCAGGCGTAGGCTATATGCGCGAACTGACCCTCTGCTCCGCAGCAATGCCATACGCCCTCTACGAACAGCTAAAACGCCAAGTTGCAGCCTCAGGAGCCACCATCACAGATGAGGACTTCGGTGCCGATGTCAAACTTAGCTTTAGCCTTCCCACGGAGGACGTGCCCCCTCTGGCTCTAAAAATTACTGAAATGGCAGCAGGGGCGGTAGCGATTGACGTGCTAGGCACAAAACTAGGGGTCTTTGCGCAGTAGCAATTAACTTGCAGCAGCGATTAACCCGCAAGTATCCCGCAATTGAGCAGAGATTAACCCTGATCCATCCATTTCGCAAGCTGCTCAGCAAGGGCAGAACTTCCTTTGTCATCCTGCTTGTTTTGATTGCGCAAGAAATTTTCTGTGTCACGCTTTGAGGCACCGGATTCTTTCTTACGTTTTTCAAAGTCTGAAAGCCGCTCCCTGTGCCCGCAGATACAGACGAACATCCGTTTCTCACCCTCGCCGCGCATCTCTAGCTTCTTGTGGCAATTGGGGCAACGGGCGTTTGTTACCATTGATAAATTCTTGCGGTAGCCGCACTCTCTGTCGGGGCAGACCAGCATTTTGCCTTTTTTGCCGCTCACTTCCAGAAGATACTTGCCGCAGTCGGGGCATTTGTCCTTGGTCATGTTGTCGTGGCTATACTTGGCGTCGCTGGCAACTACGTCGGACACCAGCTTTGTGGCATAGCCGCGCATCTCGTCAATGAAGGCTTTTTTCTGAGCTTGGCCTTTGCTTATCAGAGCCAGTTCCTGCTCCCACTTGGCGGTGAGTTCCGCTGAGCGCAAGTCATCGGGAACCAGCCCCACAAGCTGAATGCCCTTTGAAGTTGGGACTATTTCCTTGCCGCGGCGCTCAATGCAAAATGATGAAAAAAGTTTTTCGATTATATCGGCGCGGGTGGCGGGGGTGCCTAGCCCGCTTGTGGTTTTGAGTATAGCCCTGACATCGGCGCTCATCTCCTTGCCGCCGGGATTTTCCATGGCCGTGAGGAGCGTGGCTTCGTTGTACCGTGCAGGGGGCTTTGTCTTGCCTGTTATGATATCGCAGGATTTTATAAGGAGCTTGCTGCCCTGCTGCATCTGGGGAAGAGTTTGCTCCCTAACATCGCTGTCGTCATCCTCGTCCTCGTCATAACCGCCTGCGCCGAGCTGCCCATAGGCCTCTTTCCAACCTGCATTGCGGATGATTTTGCCCTTGGCTGCAAAGCAGTCCTTGCCTATTGTAACGGTGAGCTTTGTTTCCTCATATTCAAAAGCGGGCATTAAAACCGCCATGAAGCGGCGCACCACCAAATCGTAAATATTGCGTTCCTCAGGCCTTAGGTACATAAGGTCTACAGATTCTTCCGTGGGGATAATGGCGTGGTGGTCGCTGACCTTGTTGTTATCAACAAGAAATCTTGTCGAAAGGGGCTTTGACCTAAATAGCTGCATTGCCAAGTCTTTATAAGGGCCTACGGCAATGCTCCTGAGTCTTTCCGGGAGTGTGGGTACTATGTCGGTGGTTATATACCGCGAGTCTGTGCGCGGGTATGTGAGAAGTTTGTGGTATTCATAGAGGGACTGCATTATGGATAGGGTTTCCTTGGCTGAGTATGCAAAACGCCTATTTGCATCCCTCTGGAGCTCCGTGAGGTCGTAAGCCGCAGGCGGGGATTTGTGTTTGTACTGTTTCTGCATGTCTGTAACGATGCCCTGCTTGCCGCTGACTCTCTCCAAAATGGCTTCAGCGTCGGATTTTGCCGACAGGCGGGTCTGCCCGCCGTTTCCTTGCCATGTGGCGGAGAAGCCGTTAAACTGTGCTCGTATATTGTAGTAGTCCTTGGGCAGAAAGATCTTAATTTCCTCTTCCCTTGCCACAATCATGGCCAAGGTGGGGGTCTGCACGCGGCCTGCTGAGAGGCTGGCGTTATGCTTGCAGGTAAGGGCCCGCGTCACATTTAGCCCTACTAGCCAGTCCGCTTCGGAGCGGGCTTCGGCGGAGAGAAAGAGGTTGTAATAGTCGGCGGCGGGCTTGAGGTTTTGGAAGCCGTCACGGACGGCTTTGTCTGTCTGTGAGGATATCCAGAGTCTTTTGGCGGGTTTCTTGCAGCCTGCCTTGAGGAGTATCCAGCGGGCTACCAGTTCCCCCTCGCGCCCTGCGTCCGTGGCGATTATAACCTCTGTCACATCTGAGCGGCGCAGGAGGCTCTGGACTATATTAAACTGCTTAGAAGTTTCCTTCATAACAACCAGCTGCATTTTAGCGGGCAGCATGGGCAGCGATTCGATGCTCCAAGTTTTGTATTCTTTGCTGTAGACCTCAGGGTCGGCCAAAGTGACCAGGTGGCCGAGTGCCCATGTTACAATGTAGCGGTCGCCAATCATGCAGCCGTCGCCGCCTTTTTTGCAGCCTAGCACTCTGGCTATATCTTTGGCCACCGAGGGTTTTTCTGCCAGGACAAGCGATTTTCCCATTTTTACGTCTCCTTTGAAATCTAGCCTTATATTAGAAACAGCCCTCTGACAATATTGTAAATTGAAAATACTGCGACTAGGCTGAGCATTACCCTAAAAAAGTTTTCGACAGTTTTTTCGCTAAGTTTCTTGTTAAGTCCCGCCCCGATGAAGCCTCCTATTGTTGCGCCTGCTATCATCGGCGGGAGCATACGCAGGTCAAATCCGCCGAAGCCTATTGTCGAGGCAAATACTATGGCGTTGGCGGTTTGGGAGAACAGTATTATAACTATTGAGCCGACTGTTGCTGTCTTGATGTCGAGCGAGAACAAAAATACTAATATTGCTACATTGAGCGGTCCGCCGCCTATGCCCAAAAAGGCTGCTATAATCCCCAGTGACAGTCCGCTTATTACAATGGCTGCGGGGTTTGTTATGCTGTGCCCTTTTATTTTGTCGCGGTTTTTGATGTAGAGAAATACTGTGATTGCAATGAGCAGGAGTATTGAGTTTTGGATGACTGTAACGATGCGGTCTACTTCCAGTGCGCCTATGACGTGCGCAAGCAGTTGCTGGCCGATTATGCCGCCGAGGGCTGAGCCTATTGCTAGGGGGATTACTATTTTGAATTTGATGGTTGCTTTCTGGTGGATTTGCTTTCCTGCGGCGACAAGCGACATGGATAGTATAGTCAGCGAAGAGAGTACGCTGATGGTTTGCACGTCGAAATGGTCGAGCACGTCAAGCAGTGGTCTAATCACGATCCCGCCGCTAATCCCGGCTATCGCTCCTGATGTTGTCGCTAGAATTGCTATTAGAAAATATAATACATATATCAAAATTAGTGACCTCTTTTCGCTGGTGATACTTAGATAAAGCTGTCCGTCGGGCATGGGCGGATGCGCAACTAGTATACCACGAGCTTTTGTGTTTGTACACCGCGAAGCAGGGGAGTGTAGGGGGCGTTGCGGACGGGCGGGGGCTCTTAAAATTCATTCATATTTGAAGCCGTCCGTGTTCGGCGGGCTTGTTCTGAAGCCGTCCGTCGGGCATGGGCAAATGCTCTGTGAAAAAGCGGGGCGGCCTTCGTCAGTCACATCTACATTGGCAGAGGCTTGGGAGTCTGGATAAAATTTGTGTTCCAGGACTGCGGCCGTCCCACTTTTCCCCAGAGCACCCGCCCATGTCCGACTGGCTTGTTCTGAAAACATCCGCCCGTGTTCGGCGGGTTTGTTCTGAAGCCGTCCGTCGGGCATGGGCAAATGCTCTGTGAAAAAGCGGGGCGGCCTTCGTCAGTCACGTCTACCTTGGTGAAGGCTTGGGAGTCTGGATAAAATTTGTGTTCCAGGACTGCGGCCGTCCCACTTTTCCCCAGAGCACCCGCCCATGTCCGACTGGTTTGTTCTGAAAGCATCTGCCCATGTCCGACTAGCTATTCTAAAAAACGCCAGTGGCGGCTGGTTTGTGATGGCATCTGTAAGCTGAGTATTCTTTTTTGTTTTCCAAGTAGAATAGCCCTGCAAAAATAAATGAACATTTTATGAACAAAGTCATTGCTATTGCAAAAAAAGTGTGTTATGATTGTGTGGCTATTAAATATTGGTAACGTCAAAAAATCAATGAAAAAAGGAAGACAAGAAGACAAGCTAAAAAGAGAGCGTCAAAACAAAGAAAACAACGAGAAAAAGACAAAAAAAGCACAAAGAGGCGACGCAAAGCAAGCCCTTA
>Ga0209755_10001347_pt1 | contig 38904 bp, 37 predicted proteins | sample TergutCo191P1_FD_187301 | JGI IMG/M metagenome (GOLD analysis project Ga0209755, IMG submission 187301) | Cornitermes sp. P1 segment gut microbial communities from Petit-Saut dam, French Guiana - Co191P1 (SPAdes) (version 2) | ecosystem: Host-associated > Arthropoda: Insects > Digestive system... | reverse complement strand
AATTTTACGCCTACCGCAAACGCCCAACAGACGAGCCGCTACCCTGGGATTTTATTGATATGGGAATCTCAAAAGAATTTCTATTAAAGGAACGATCAAAGGCATATGAATAGAGTATACGAACGCCGCTGGCTTAAATTCGCCAAGGGCGGCAGAATGAAGTACATTGGGCATTTAGACTTACTGAAAATTTTTCAATCGGCTATAAGACGGGCAAAATTGCCTATTGCGTATTCGATGGGTTTTAATCCGCATCAGCGCCTATCTTTTGCCCTACCACTGCCGCTGGGCGTTGATAGCGTGTGCGAATATATCGAAATATTACTAGACGAGCCAGCAGACCTATCCGTCCTAGACGAGCAATTTCCAGAAGGTTTACGCGTGCTGTCCGTTTACGAAGTTTCGGAAAAGGTACAAAAGCCAGCCGCGGCTGTTGCCGCCGTGGATTATCGGCTGACCTTTAAGGGCGCATTTGATGAGACCTTAATGGACTCTAAGGAAATTTTAGTAATAAAGAAATCCAAAAGCGGCCTAAAGGAAGTTGATATAAGGCCGGATATTTTATCGCTTGAATATGACCCGGTGGGCGCTGTAAATATGCGGCTCTCTACCTTAAACCCGCATCTTGCTGCGCAAAAGCTTACAGATTCTTATGAACTGGTTCGCTTAGAACTTTTGGCGAACAAAAACGGTGACTTAGTACCGCTTCACAAAATAGCCTTATGAAGCGCCTGCTAATAGACCGGCAAGGCGACACAACACGCATAGCTTGCATGACGGATAATAAACTAACAGAAATCATCATAGAAAGCGCCTCGGCGGTAGGCCATATTATCAATGGCGTGGTTAAAAATATTTTGCCAAGCCGCTTTGTCTTTATCGACATTGGGCTTGAGAAAAACGCCTTTATGAATTTACCGCACAATTTGACCTTAAAACCCGGCCAGTACATTCCCGTGCAAGTACGCAAAGATGCCACCGCAAACAAAGGCGCTAGTGTAAGCGAAATTTTGCAATTTAAAGGCCGCCTGGCCATGCTATATAAAAGCAATAAGCGAGAGATAGGCGTTTCCAGCAAAATAACATACAAGCCGGAACGCAAACGCTTACTAAAGCTGGCAAGCGATCTACTACCGGAAGATTACAGCTGCATATTACGTACCCAAAGCAACAATGCCTCTGATAAGGCGCTAAAAGAAGAATTTCTACAGCTAATAGAATTATGCAATGCTACAGAAAAAAAAGCCCAGCACAGCCCGGCTTACGAGCTTCTTTACAAGGAGGATCTCATACTTAACGACTTATTAACCGATGATCTTAATGAGATAATAACTAGCGAAGATAACAAAAATCTCTTTGAAGAATACGATGTGGAGCGGCAAATAAAAAAGGCTCTGCAACGCAATGTATGGCTACCCTGCGGCGGCTTTGTGACTTTCGATCAAGTAGAAGCTTGCGTGGTAGTAGACGTAAATAGCGGAAAATTTTCTGGCAAAAAAGATTACCGCGAAACTGTACTAAAAGTCAACCTAGAAGCGGCACAAATTATAGCGGAACAAATTACCTTGCGCAACCTATCCGGCATGATAATTATAGATTTTATTGATATGTCAGAAGATAGCGACAAGCAAACTCTACTTACATTCTTAGGACAAGAGCTTAAAAAAAGCCGTATTCCGGCAGATATAGTCGGTATGACAAGCCTAGGCTTAGTACAGCTAACACGCCGCAAAGGGCGGGAACCGCTTAGCAAACTATTACAACAAAGCTGCCCACACTGCAATGGTAGCGGCAGAATATTGAAGGGGGACTAATTTCATGAGCTTTTTAAAACGCTTCGATATGTCTCCCCTACCCTTTTACATGTTCTATGTGTTTTGCTTTATGGCGGCGGCTTCGTTTTTTACTTTTATTAATGTCTATTTTTTTCATCAGGGCTTTACTATGGCGCAGGTTGGCGTGCTTGCCGCCTTGGGGCCGCTTATATCGCTGGTATCGCAACCTTTTTGGGGCATACTTAGCGATCGTTTTGATAAACGCCTAATTTTAATTATTGTCCTTTTGGGCGCCACTATTATGTCTTTTGTTATCCCTCTTAGCTCTGCCTTTTCTTTTTTGATTGTAGTTATGCTGATTTATTCATCTTTCGGTACATCTGCCATACCTTTGGGCGACGCTATTACCCTGCTTTTTATTGAGGGTAACAAAAGTGTTAAATATTCTTCAATTAGGGTAGTGGGAGCCCTTACCTTCGGCCTTTTTTCTATTGTTGTTGGCTGGCTTGTACACGGCGAAATTAACCGCATTTTTTACATAAACGCTTTCTTCCTGGCCCTTACTGCCTTGATGGTCTTTTTTATGCCTGTTCAGAAAAAAGAAAGGGCACAAGAAGAAACTAACGCAGAGCCGATAGTAAAAGAAAGTTTAATAAAACAAATTGTCAAACTATTAAAAAATAAAGTTGTCCTTTGTATTTACTTATCTTCCTTTGTTTTCGGGCTTTCTTTGTCCTTTTTGTTTGCGTATTTGGGAATACGCCTGACAGAGATAGGCGCTGACGAAACCCAGCTTGGTATTTCCATGTTCATTGCCGCTTTTAGCGAAATTCCTATTCTTTTGCTTGCCGATAAATTCTTTCGCAAAAAACGACCGGAATATTTGCTTATGTTCTCTGCCGCATTTTTAAGTTTGCGCCTGTTTATCATGTTTATTAGTAGCTCTGTCATTTTAATTTTCTTCGCCCAAGCCACCCAGGGCATAAGTTTTGTTCTACATCTTTATTTCTGTGTTATACTATTACATGAGAACGCGCCCGCGCATCTGAAATCTACCGCGCAAACTTTAAGCGCTATGATACGCATGGGCATGGGCGCCCTACTGGGCAATCTTGGCGGTGGCTTTTTGGCACAAAACATAGGTTTGCAGAATGTTTTTTTAATTTTATCCATTTTTGTCTTTAGCACTTGCGTTTTTTTGCCCGCCGTGCTTATACTATTACATAGATTTAAGAGTAGGAGGAAACTATATGAGACTGATAACCAGAGCTGATTTTGACGGTTTAGTATGCGCTACAATTCTTAAAGAACTTGGCGCCATCGACTCTTGGAAGTTTGTTCACCCAAAAGACCTACAAGATGGTAAAGTTGAAATAACTGACCGGGACGTACTTACTAATGTGCCCTATGTACCGGGTTGTAGTTTATGGTTTGACCATCATTCCAGCGAAGAAGAGCGCGTCGGCTGGAACTTCGAGTTTGAAGGGGCAAGTTACGCCGCCCCCAGCGCGGCTCGCGTTGTGTATGAATACTACGGCGGGGTTGAGGCTATGCCCCACTTTGATGAAATGATAATGGCGGTAGATAAAGTTGACTCTGCTCTTTTAACGATGGAAGAGATTATAGATCCAAGCGGCTGGGTACTTTTGGGCTTTATTATGGATCCGCGCACGGGCTTAGGACGCTTTAAAGATTACACCATCAGCAACATAGCCCTTATGGAGCGTCTAATAGAAGATTGCCGCACCATGAAGGTAGAAGAAATTTTAGAACTGCCAGACGTACACGAGCGCGTAGTAAAATATCACGAGCAGACCGAAAAATTTAAGGAAATGGTACTAAAATACAGCCGTATAGACTGGGAAGTTTTAATAATAGACCTACGCGGAGTTAAGCCGATATACACAGGCAACCGCTTCCTGATCTACAGCCTATTCCCAGACCAAAATATATCTGTATGGATTTCTGACGGTAAGGGTAACGAGAACGTGGCCATTGCCGTGGGATACAGCATCTTTAACCGTACCGCAAGGGTAGACGTTGGTAGTTTGATGCTAAAATACGGCGGCGGCGGCCATTATCGCGTGGGAACCTGCCAGGTAGATTACGATGTAGCCGACCAGGTTATTCTTGAGATTGTCGAGCAAATTAGAGAAGAAAATAGCCGGGAAAGCATAGGCGAAACCGAAATGAGCAATCTATTAGACGACGTAGACGATCTACTTGCAGGCTTTGACGACCTGTAATACGGAAGCAAGCCTAGAGGGAGTAATCGAACACATTATCTTCCACAGCGAAGAGAATGGTTTTTCTGTATTTGTCTTAAAAACGCAAGCGGCAGACGGTAATATAGAAGAGATTACTTGCACCGGCCATCTACCGGACATAAGCCTAGGCGAGGATTTGAAGGTAACGGGCAAATGGGTAAACAACCCGCGATACGGGCTACAGCTATCTATTTCGCAGATAGAGAAGAACATCCCGACCTCAGCCGCCGGCATGGAGAAGTATCTATCAAGCGGGGTAATAAAGGGCATAGGCGCAAGAATGGCCAAGCGCATTGTAGATACATTTGGCGATAATACCTTTGAGGTAATAGCCGAAGCGCCAGAAAAGCTTGCGGAAATAAAGGGAATATCCCTAAAAAAGGCTCAAAATATTTCAGAGTTATTCCACCTACAGGGCGAACAGAGGCGGGCAATGCTAATGTTGCAAGAGTTTGGCATATCCCCCGCCTACGCCATGAGGATTTATAAGAAATACAAAAATCAAACCGTAGACGTAGTACAAAGCAACCCCTACCAGCTTGCGGACGATATTGACGGCATAGGCTTCAAAATTGCCGATGATATTGCCAGGCGTATTGGGGTCGCTCTTGATGCGTCTTTTCGTATTTTCGCCGGTGTGCGCTATTGCCTATGGGAAGCGGCCTCAAATGGCCATGTTTTTTTGCCAAAAGAAATTTTAGTTTCCCATGCCGCACAGTTACTATCTTTAAGCCCAGACCCGCATATAGAGCAAGCCCTAAGGCAAATGCAAATTGACCGGCTTATTTATTGCGAAAAGCAAGCGCATATAGGCGTGGCGGTCTTTTTAAATCATTTCTACCAGGCAGAGATGAGTGTTGCCCGAAAGCTATATGATCTGGCCGGTACATTTAAGGCAAAAGAGATAATTTATGACGAAATGCTATCCGAAGGCCAGCGGGAAGCGGTAAAAGAAGCCGCCTCCAACGGGGTACTAATAATAACCGGCGGCCCCGGCACGGGCAAAACCACCACCATAAACGCCATAATAAATCAGCTATCCGCCCAAGGCCTAAAAATAGAACTAGCCGCACCAACAGGCCGAGCCGCCAAGCGCATGTCAGAATCCGCCGGGCGCGAGGCCAAAACCCTACACCGGCTACTAGAATCCACATTTTCCGAAGAGAACTCCCGCCGGCAGACATTTCAAAAAAACGAAGAAAACCCGCTTGAGACGGACGTTTTAATTATAGACGAGGCCTCTATGGTGGATATTTTGCTTATGCAAAGCGTATTAAAGGCCATGGCACCAGGCACCCGTCTAATAATGGTAGGCGACGCAGATCAGCTACCGCCGGTAGGCCCCGGCAATGTTCTAAAAGACCTAATAAACAGCGGGCGCATAAAAGTAGTGCGCCTAACAGAAATTTTCAGACAGGCACAAGAAAGCGCGATAATAATGAACGCCCACAGAATCAACCGTGGCGATTATCCTAGTCTAAACGAAAAAAACAAAGATTTCTTTTTCGTAAAGCGCCCCAGGCAAGACGATGTAACAGAGGCCTTGTTGGAACTGGTAAGCAAGCGGCTACCAGACTATATAGGCGGCGACAGCGTAAAAGATATACAAGTACTAAGCCCCATGCGCAAATCTAACCTTGGCGTAACGCAGTTAAACCAGCTTTTGCAAAATCATCTAAACCCGCCCAGACCAGATAAAAAAGAACGGGAGTTTAGGCAGACAATATTCCGGGAAGGCGACAAGGTAATGCACATCCGCAACAATTACCAGATGTCTTGGAAAATTTTAAACGAAGAAGGCGAGCGCATAGATGAGGGCGAAGGGGTTTATAACGGTGATGGCGGGAGTATTTTAAATATAGATAACAACAAGGAAATAGTAACGGTGTTATTTGACGACGGCAGACAAGTGGATTACGATGCCTCGCAGTTGGATGAGCTTGAATTAGCCTATGCAATAACGGTGCATAAATCGCAGGGTAGCGAGTATAAGGCTATAGTAATCCCTATCCATAGCGGGCCTGATTTGCTTTTTAACCGTAACTTGCTGTATACAGCTATAACGCGTGCTAAATCTTTGTGTGTGATAGTCGGCTTGCCTGAAACTTTGTATCGTATGGTGGATAATAACCGGGAATTTAATAGGTATACTGCCTTGGCGCATAGGTTAATGTCATCTTGATATTACCGTCCGCATCCAGCGCAGAAGCCTGTACATTTGCGGCATGTATGTATCAGTGCTTTTTGTTTTCTGTGATGTCAAAAAAATTCAGTTGGTGACTGTGAGTCACCAACTGAATATCGGGTACTAAGCCTTCGGCATACCGTACTACACTCCAAGCCTACAAAGCCCATCATAACTTACCTTAAGACTATCAAACGGATTACCCTTACAAATATCCTGCTCAACTATAACGTACTCAATATTAGTCTCGCGGCAAGCCTCTACTATCGGCGGCCAGTTGATATTCCCCTCGCCTACCTCTGCAAAAATTTTGCAAACATCCTCAATCTTAACAGCACCCTCCGCAATCGCGTAATCTTTAAAATGAATTATCGGCACGCGTCCTTTTAGCTTCTTGATCCACGAAACTGGGTCAACCCCGCCGCAGGCAAGCCAGTGGGTATCTAAGGTCCAAAAAACACCGTCTGGGTCTGTTTCTTCTGTTAAAATATCCATGGCGTTTACCCCGTTACCCAAGGAGTAAAACTCTAAGGCATGATGATGGTATAACACCGCACAGCCTTCTTTTTTTAGCTCTGCGGCTATTTTATTAAGCGCCTGGGCATAACGTTTTGAGCCGTCTTTGGTGTAGCGGTATTCCTCTGGCAGTGTGCTTACGCCTATGTATTTTGTGTTGAAAATTCTTGCGGTTTCAATCGCCGTTTTATATACGGCGCTATCTCCGCTTAAAAGTGCCCCAAAATCTGCACCGCTAGAGCAGTTTTCTAGGCCAAATTCTTTAAACATATCTTGGGTTTCTTGCGCTGTCATTTCGGCGCTTGTCCAGGCCTGAACGCTGTCGTAGCCCATGTCCGCTACTTTTTTAAATGACTCGCGGGTGGACTCCTTTGTGCTTAAAAATTCCCGAATTGTGAAAGCTTGTACGCCTTTTTTCATACGATTCATCTACCTTTCTAGGTGTCTAATGAGGACTCCATTACATTTATATCGCCATAATGGCCTGGCTTTAAAGGGGCTGGCCGCTCTGGTTTTGTGGTCATTGTGTATACCTTATCTGTGGCGTTGCTTTTGTCTATGGCATCTATAATTTCTACTACGTGTAGGGCAAGTTCAGCGTTACTGCGAGCCGGCCTGTTGTTGCGTATGGCGTAGGCCGTGTCTACTACCGCTATGCCGCGCCAGCTATTATGACAGGGCTCTGGCTTGCCGCTTTTGGGCGGAATATCAAAGTCGGTATCACTAAACCCGTGGGTAAAGGGAATTTTAAAGCTTTCGCTACCGCTTCCTTTTCGCTGTAATAGTACCACCTGGTTATTGTAACCGCCAAAGTAGTTTGGGTCTGGTAGGGATAGATGGCCTTCTGTCCCGTAAATATCCAACCTTGGGACTTCCGGGCTAAAAGCTTCTGAGGTTATCACCAACGAGCCGTATACCCCGTTCGCAAACTCTAAAGCGCCCAGCATTGTGTTTTCGCCTATATCTGTTGATAGCTTATTGCCGTAGTTGGGGTTTTTGGTGTTGTAGTAAGTTCTGTCGCCGGTAAATACCTTTGAATAGCCGCTTACACGCCTGACTGGGCCAAATAGGTTAATTAGCACGTTCAGATAATACCCGCCCATGTCGTAGGTAATGGTGGTTCCGTGTGTGTTGGCCATTGGGTCTGAGGGCGCTGAGCTGGCCTCGTGCGAGCCGTAGCCCCTCATGCACTGGGCGTAGCATACTAGCGGCTGACCTATGTAGCCGTCGTCTATGTATTTGCGGGCTGTCTGCCAGGCAGAGCCCATATAGCAATCCGGCGCCGCACCTATTCGTAAGCCCTTCGACTTCGCTAGTTCGTAGTTTTGCTTGGCGCCCTCGAAGGAGTGATCCATCGCCTTTTCTGAATAAACGTGCTTACCCGCTTCTAGGGCCATTTTGCTTATTTTGTGGTGGTTCCATAGCTGGGTTGTGTTTACTACCATTTCGATTTCTGGGTCTGACATTATTTCTTCTGTTGTCATTTGTCTAATGCCGAATAGTTCTGCCCTGGCCTTGCTTTTTTCTGGGATAAGGTCTGAACAGCCTATTACCTCCACGGCGGCAAAGCCGCTTGTTAGCGTGTTTAGATAGGTGTAGCTTATTGAGCCGCTTCCTACCAGGCCTATTTTTAATTTTTCCACTCAAGCACCTCCGCATCTTTCCAGGTTCGTTCCAGGTCATAAAATGCCCGGCTTTCTTCGTTGAATATGTGTACTATAATATCGTTAAAATCCATAAGAACCCAGTCGGCACGTTGCATACCCTCTATGTGCTTTATTTTTATGCCGTGGTTTTTTTCCAAAATTTCCTCTACTCCGCCTACCATGGCGTTTACTTGGTTGGGGTTGCTGGCCTCTGTTATTATAAAGTAATCTGCTATGGCAGAAACCGTGCTTATTTTTAATACTACTATGTTTTTTCCAAATTTTGAGTCTAGCGCTTCTGCTGCGTCTTTTGCGGCTTGTAGTAAATCCATTTGTGCATTCTCCTTATTTAGCTAAATATTCCAGGGCCTGTAAACCCCAGGGATGTATTGTGCGGCCTTTGCCTTCGGTGTATTCTATGTCCCGCTTTATTGCCGCGGCACAGGCGCCGTCTAAATCGTATAGGGATAGCTTTCTTATCATCTCAAGCTGGGGATAGTATTCGCGGGTTCGCTCAATGTTATCGGCTAATTTTACTATCTTCTCAATTAAACCCATGCCACTGCGGCCGGTTGTGTGGTATCTTATGGCCGCTAAAATCTCACTATCTGTTACGTTGTATTTTTGCTTTGCAAGCTCTGCCCCTATGGGGCCGTGCATCATGTTTATATACCCGTCCTGTACTTCGTCTAGCTTAATTTTGAATTTATTGCATAGGCTACGCTTTTTTTCCTCGCTGTATTCCTTGGCGTAGTCGTGCAGTAGGGCGGCTAGGAAAGTTTTGTGCATGTCAGCATCGTAGTGTTCCGCTAATAGCAGAGAAGCCTCTAAAATGCCTATAGTATGGATGTAGCGTCTGCTTGACATTTGCTCGGCTACTTCTTGCCATATATTTTCTTCTTGCCCGGTTTTATATAGGCCTAACTCTCGTACATAACGCTCTACACCATCCGGTAGCATGTATTTTATTGACTGGTTGTTTTTGCTTCTTTCGCGTAGCTCTGTGCCGGATACGTCGATGCCCGGTATTTTTAGCAAAGTGGCGTTTAGGCGGCTTATCTGCTCACTTGCATCGTAGCCTGGGCGTACTGCGCTTATCCAGTGGCATAACTTCAACAATTCTTCCGAGTTCTTCCAATTTGAAATTTGAAGAAGCTCGTCCGCGCCTACTATAAAAAAAAGTTCTGCGTCGGTTTGTTCTTTTAATAGGCGAATAGTATCTACCGTGTAGGAGGGGCCTTCTCTTTCTATTTCCATTCGGGAGCTGTGAAAATGCGGGTTGCTGGCTGTTGCCAGTATTGTCATAAGGTAACGGTGTTCCGGATGTGTTACACTCTCCTTGTGGGGCGGCTGGCCTGTTGGTATAAATAATATAAAATCCAAGCCCTGTTCACAACGCGCCGCTTCTGCTGCCGCCAAATGGCCGTAGTGTATAGGGTTAAAGGCTCCGCCCATTATTCCTATGCGCTTGGCGTTCTTTATATCTGGCGGGGATTTTATAAGTTCCATTTGCTAATCACACTTTCTATTTTTCTTAGGTGCATGTTAGAATAAATGGGAGAAAATTGCAAGTATTAAATTCACTATAGCCATAGACAATTCCCTGTGGTATACTTCCTTGAGTTTATACAATACCAAGGAGGCATCGCTTAATGAGTTCGACCGGCAGTGTTATGGAAAAAATTGAGAAAAACAAGGTCAAACTGACCATCACAATCAGCCCAGAGAAATTTACCGAGGGCTTAAAACACGCATATAACCGTAATAAAATGCGCATAAGCGTTCAAGGCTTTAGGAAAGGCAAGGCCCCCCGCAAAATAATCGAAAGGTTTTATGGTAAAGAGATTTTTTATGAAGAAGCCATAAACCATGTTCTTCCCGATGCCTACGAAGAGGCTCTTGACGAGCATAAGATAGAGCCTGTATACAGGCCAGACATCGACGTAGAATCTATGGACGAAGCCGAAGGGGCTGTTTGCATTGCGGAAGTTTTCGTAAAGCCAGAGGTGGAAATAGACGGTTATCACGGCCTTACTTACCCGATTATGGAGACGGAGCCTACGGAAGAGGATATTCAAAACCGCTTGCAATCTGAGCGCGAAAAGAACACCCGTACAGTTACGGTAGATCGCGCAGCGGAAATGGGCGATATAATCACCATCAACTTTACGGGCTATATTGACGACGAGCCTTTTGAAGGTGGGCATTCTGAAGATTACGAGCTTACACTTGGCTCTAAAACTTTTATTGACACCTTTGAAGATCAGCTTGTCGGAAAGTCTGCCGGTGACGATGTTGACGTTAATGTCAACTTTCCGGAAGATTACAACAAAGAAGAGTTGCAAGGCAAGCCGGCTTTATTTAAAGTAGAGGTACTGGAAGTGCAAGCCAGGGAATTGCCGGAATTAGACGACGAATTTGCCCAGGATGTATCCGAATTTGATACCCTTGAGGAATTCCGCGAAGATATAATAAGCAAGCTACGCGAAGAAAAGGAACAGCAAGCCAGGGTTTCTAAGCGGGCAAGTGTTGTGCAACAGCTAGTAGAAAAGGCTGTCATGGAAGTTCCTGAAATAATGTACACCGCCCGGATAGAGGAAATGACAGAAGAAATGCGCTACAGGCTATGGACGCAAGGCCTGGGGTTAGAGCAGTATCTATCATTCTCGCGCATGACTTTGGCTGATCTGCAAGATAACTACCAGACCCCGGCCAAAGAGGAAGTGGAAGCGCGTTTGGTATTAGAAGCCGTTGCTAAAAAAGAAGGCTTTGAAGTTAATGACGAAGAGGTAAGAGAATATATCGAAAAAGTTGCCCTACCAAGCCAGAACGTGGACGAGCTTTTGGAAGGACTACACGAAAACCGCAAAGAGGCTATTGTCCAAGACTTGCTGAACCAAAAAGCGCTAGATTTTGTAGTGGAAAAAGCCGTAGCGATGGAGGAATTATAATATGCCATTAGTACCTTATGTAATAGAACAAACTAACCGTGGAGAGCGTTCCTATGACATTTACTCGCGTCTACTTAAAGATAGAATTATCTTTTTAGGTGACGAGGTGACTGATGTTACCGCTAATTTAATAATAGCGCAGTTATTGTTTTTGGATGCAGAAGATCCTGACAAAGATATTAACCTATATATCAATAGCCCGGGCGGTAGTATTTCGGCGGGGCTTGCCATATATGATACAATGAACCATGTTAAAAGCGACATCTCCACAATTTGTGTGGGTTTAGCGGCTAGTATGGGTGCGTTTTTGCTGTGTGGCGGCACAAAGGGCAAGCGTTTTGCCTTGCCTAACTCTGAAATTATGATACATCAGCCCTCAGGCGGGTTCCGTGGCCAAGCGACAGATGTACAAATCTACGCCGATCGCATACAAAACACCAAAAAGAAGCTGAACGAAATTATATCAGCCAACACAGGCCAGCCAATAGAAAAAGTAAGGCTGGATCAGGAGCGCGACAACTTCCTGTCAGCGGACGAAGCCCTTAGTTATGGCTTGATCGACAAGGTAATTAACCGCAAGGATGAAGTAAAATAATAAGGAGGCGTAAATTAAATGCCATCGAAAATCGAAAAGGTCTTACGTTGTTCTTTTTGTGGTAAATACCAAGACCAAGTACGCAAAATAATTGCGGGTGCTAATGTATATATTTGTGACGAATGCGTAGATTTATGCGTAGACATCCTAGAGGACGATCCGGATATAATGGATCCGTACCATGAGGACGATTTCAGACTACCCAAGCCGAAGGAGATACACGCCTTCCTGGACGAGTACGTAATAGGCCAGGATAGAGCTAAAGTGGCCTTGGCGGTAGCGGTCTATAACCACTACAAGCGCATAGCCTCTGTAGAAAGCGGCGACGAGGTAGAGCTACAAAAGAGTAATATTCTATTAGTGGGCCCTACGGGTGTAGGTAAAACCTTATTGGCGCAGACTTTAGCCAGGTTTTTGCAGGTGCCCTTTGCTATAGGGGACGCTACCAGCCTTACCGAGGCCGGTTATGTGGGCGAGGATGTTGAGAATATTCTGCTAAAGCTTATACAGGCGGCAGATTTTGATATTGAGCGGGCAGAGCGTGGTATTATTTACGTTGATGAAATTGATAAAATATCCCGTAAATCTGACAATCCTTCCATTACCCGTGATGTAAGTGGCGAGGGCGTTCAGCAGGCGCTTTTGAAAATATTAGAAGGTACGGTTGCATCTGTACCGCCGCAAGGTGGACGCAAGCATCCGCATCAGGATTTTATTCAGATAGATACCTCTAATATTCTGTTTATATGTGGGGGCGCTTTTAATGGGATAGAGCAGGTTGTAGAGCGCCGTCTTAATAAGAAGGTAATAGGCTTTGGTGCGGAAGTTAAAACTAAAGCGGAGAAGAAAAACGATGACCTTATGGCAGAGCTTCAAAACACAGACTTGCATAAATACGGGCTAATACCAGAAATTATTGGCCGTTTGCCGGTTTTGGTTACTCTTTCGCATTTGGATGAGGAAGCGCTACTTAGCATATTAACACAGCCTAAGAATGCTTTGGTTAAGCAGTATCAATATTTACTTGAACTTGATAATGTGCATTTAGAGTTTAATGAAGAGGCTCTAAGGGCTGTGGCGCAGATGGCCATAGAACGGGAAACAGGTGCTAGGGGTCTTAGGGCTATAGTAGAGGGGATAATGACTCAGGTTATGTATGATGTTCCTTCGGATGCTACTATAGAGAAGTGTATAATTACTGAGGATACGGTTAATAAAAAAGAGGCGCCTGAGTTTGTTATTAATGAGAATAGGCAGCCGATAGTACGTAAATCTAAGAGACGCAGGGCTCGTAGTAGGGCTTCTGTGGGGTGATATAGTTTTAGATTAATGCATGGCTGTCTTGTAAAGATCGACAGCTCCCGGATCGTTCGCTACGCTCTCTTGCTAGGAGAAGAGCGTAGCGAACGATCCTAGCAGCAGGGTGGATTGGGGATGTTGGATTGTTTCCAAATCGCAACACTTCTCTTGAATATTTTTTATTTTTGCTTCTCAGTTGCTTGTAATGTTGCCAGTACGGTTCTTATATTATCTGCGGTGTCCCTACTTGTGCAGTATGCCATAAGTGCGTAAATCATTGTATCCGTTACAGTTTCGTAGCGGTGGGTTACTGCGTTCCGAAATGGTTTTAACAATGCCATGTTCATGTTAAGTGCCTGTATGGTGGAATCGGTCATTTGTTCAAACGCCTCAGTAAAATCGGCTATAACGTGGATTATGCCACGCCTAACAAGCCTGTCAAGTTTGGCTATAGATAGGTCGGTGGGATGTTTAATGTTATATTTCTCCATGCCTTCGCATAATTCTGTTATGAACTCTAGCATTTTCATCAATATGCGTATATCCCTCTTAGGGTTCTTCTTATCCATAAAGCCATACCACATCTTTCTCTACTTGCTCTTTGAAGTCGCTACCTGTTTGTAATGCCTCCATTATTACTATGCTTAACACGGTCGGCGCAAAAGCCTGTTGCAGTAATTCCTCAAATTGGAATTGACGCTCTACTTCTGCTATAATTTCGGATGTAGTGTCGTCGTGCTTGTAGCGGAAGTCAATTACAAAGTCTAGGTCGCTATCATTGGTGGCTTCTCCACGGGCAAATGATCCGAATAATCCTATTTTAGCGATTCTATCGCGGTATGCGTAATTTGTTACTGTACCGAATATGGTTTCCTTCACATTGTCCAGTGTAAGGTCTTGTAGTTTCAAGGTTATTACTCCTCCCGTTTTTTATTTCTTCCTCACCTATCTGTACCTTTCAGTCATTGAAATAATATTAACTACTTACAACCCCTACAATGTAAGAGACGCCCCACAAGTGAGGCGTACTTTAGTTGAACATATTTCCTATAAAAACGTGATTTTTACAATTAGGACTTCCGTGAACCTACACTGTCATTCTTCCAACAGAGTAGTAACGTGTTTCGCACATGTGCCACTGGCTCGCGGTCATTATACGCAACAACTAAGGAAAATGTCAAGAAAAAATTATCCATGCGGAAACTACGAAGCCTTTGTTATTTCCGCTCAAAGCAATACCTGTCAGGGCGGCATTGTTTCCGCAAAAGTACGGGGTGTACGTTCGGCTATCCTGTCAAAAAGCCCCCGAGAATTTCGCGAAATTAGCTAAAGAGTGGGAGCGCGGGAAGCTGTCATTTTCTGAAATTTTGAAGCTAACAGGCTTAAAAAAATCCAGTTTTTACAGGCGTTCGCGGGAGTACATGGTTAGGAAGTCAACTGTCAAAACCTTTACTTTTTGACATAAGCCATAAAGGGCATCGCAGAAAGGGAAAACTAACAGATTTTTCAAATTATTTTCCAAAAAAGCCTTGATTTTTTATTCAGCAGTTAATATAATTACGGGGAAGTCATAACTGTCAAAAAGTAAACCATTTGACAGCAAATTTTCTAAATAAAAGAGGGGATGCGTCAAAAATGAAACGACCTATGAAGAGCAAGAGGTTTGTTGTGTGGGCTTTGGTTTTGATTATTTTTAGTTTAAGTGTTAGCCAGGTGCAAGTTTGGGCTAATGGTTTAATTGATTCAGGCACCGTTGGCGAAAACGGAGCACCTTGGCGTTTGTATAGTTGCGGCACCTTGAAAATTGAAGGTGGAAATATTGAATACTTAAGCTTTATAGCGGATATTGGAATCACACCATGGACTCGTTGGATTGCGGGACGCGACCGGATAAACAGGATCGTCTTTACTGAGCCGATTACTGTAAGAGAATCCTTACGTGGCTTTCTTCTTGGTTTTACACATTTAACATCTGTAGAAAACTGGTGGAATATTGATAGTAGCGCTACTGCTGATATGGCTTTTTTGTTTGGAGATGTTTCAACCAGAACAGGGATAAATTTGGATTTAACTGGCCTAGATACTAGCTCTGTAGAAAATATGGAATCTATGTTTAATTCGTTCGGGCTTACTTATCTAAATTTGTCATATTTAAATACCAGTAACGTGACAAATATGCGCAACATGTTTAGAAATACTTTTCAATTAACAAATTTAAATTTGTCTAATTTTGATACTCGCAATGTGAGGGATATGTCCGGAATGTTCCTGATTGCCCCAGGTAGTGACAGTGGTTCTTTAACAAATCTAAATCTTTCTAGCTTCGATACTAGCAATGTTACGGACATGAGCCGTATGTTTTTTGGAAGAGAGCGCTTAGGCCATCTTGATTTATCTAATTTTGATACCAGTAATGTAACAGATATGTCCCAAATGTTTTATGGTATGTCTTTAACAAGCTTAGATTTATCGAGTTTTGATACTAGAAATGTGACTAATATGGTCGGCATGTTTGGTAGTAATATTATTTTCAACCCACATCTACCCCCCAGGGGTATGCCCACGGTACGGCAACTTACACTCGGAGAAAATTTTAAATTTGCTGACGGGGCTTTGCCTGAGATATTAACATATTGGACTACTGAATATACAGGCTATTGGCAAAACATAGGTGAAGGCACGGTGGATAATCCGCAGGGCATCCATGTTTTAAGCTCTGCTGAACTTATGGCGACCTTTGATGGTAAAACAATGGCTGATACCTGGGTTTGGCAACGAGTAGCGGAAGATGGCCAACCTACACCAGTACCAACACCAAACCCCACACCTACGCCAATACCGACACCTAGCCCTACGCCTACACCAGTACCAACACCAATCCCTACACCTACGCCTACGCCAGTACCGACACCTAGCCCTACGCCTGCACCAGTACCAACACCAATCCCTACACCTACGCCTACGCCAGTACCGACACCTAGCCCTACGCCTACACCAGTACCAACACCAAGCCCCACACCTACACCCACGCCAGCACCAACACCAAGCCCTACACCTACACCCACGCCAATACCAGCACCTCCGCAACTCCCGCAAATAGAAACACCCTATAGCCCCACTATAGACGTAACTCCCTCTATCATAACACCGCCCACCCCAGAACAAGCTTTGTCGGTTAATATCAATAACCAAAGAGTCAATTTTACAGGCCAAGGAGCTTTTTTAGCAGTAGGCGTGTCATACATTCCACTTGCTGAGGTATTTAGAAATTTAGGCTACACAGTAGAATGGAATCAAGAAACAAGGACAGCTACATTAAGAAGGGGCGGCATTACTGTTAGCGTAATCGAAAATAATCAGACTTTCACCATTAATGGTACACCAAGGCAGTTTTCCGCACCGCCTACCATTGTAAACGGCAATTTAATGGTTTCGTTTTTAGAAATAATAGAAAGTATTGGAGGTAGAGCGCATAGGGATATTAATAATGTAATAAATATATTTGCAAGCTAATAACATGGCTTTATAAGTATAAAATATAAAAATACGATAAAAAAGCATTACAATCCTTGCCCGACTAGGTTTCATCTGGTCGGGCAATTTTTGTCTAAAATTTCTTGAAAATTTAACAACAATACTTTGCCAAAAATGCGTTTTGATGGCCATTAAGTATAGAGGGGCAAAATTTTTACTTCCTTTCTCGGAGTTTAACCATAAGGGGGGTGGAAAAATGAACCCCGGAAGCTATGAGGAAAACATAGAACGTGTTTTTGACAGCTATTGCAAAAGAATCATCAAACGAAAATTTTTAGATTATCACCGTGAAATAAAAAGAAAAAGCAAGCACGAAATTATATTTTCCGATATGTCGGCACAAGCTTTAGAGAACCTAATGCTATAGAGAGCCTCAATAGCCAATACCGTAGAATCAACGCATCACGCCCCATTTTCCCGTCCGAAGAGGCTTTGAAAAAGGCCTTATTCCTAGCTACTCGCAATATAACCAAAAAATGGACTACCAAGCTCAGAAACTGGGGGCAGGTTTACGGGGAACTTTCGATTATTTTTGAGGGCAGGATTTAAAACCTGTAGCTACGGGCTTTGCTAAGAAAACCGCTTCACAAAGAACTGCCGCAAGCGGGCATCAGAGTGAGCTACTCCGACCCCTCCAACAAACTCGGGTAAACAGCTCTTAACCCCGGCTTATTAAAGAAAAACGTATACGGATATTCCCGACCTCGCACAAGATGAAAAACATCTTCCTCTACGTCAATTCTATTTTCATTCTTCCGCAAGGTAACAACAAGATTAGCAAGAAAATTAGCACCAAGCAACAAACAGTTTTTTAAATCACCCTCATACGACGCGGCAAAGCATATCATCTTCTTTATAACCAAGCCGCCAAAACTAACATCATCCAAGGAGTACGCTGTAGTCTTATACTCTCTACCGCCAACAACCACGGGCGCATGTAAATTTTGTTTAGTTCCACATTGCTTCGCTATTCTTTCAGGAATCAATGTATTAATGCAACCAGTATCAACAATACACCTTACAGGGAGTGGTACTGTCACCGAGGGTAAAATAGTTTTTCGCCGTAGCTCTATATTGCAACTGTAACGATATACTTCATTTTCATGTAGCACTACCGAATACAACATGAAAACTCTCCCCCTCGTCTACATGTGCATAATGAACAAAACCTTTGCCGATCAGCTCCGATTCAAGCGTATCAGCAAGAGTAGTAAAATCTTCGTCAGTATCTTCACCAACAGCTACTACAAAGCCATCTATAAAGTATTTGGAACTATCATCTTGTGCCATCAGTACCCACTTACCTTCGTACTGACTATTGACATCAACAACCGCCATATATGGGCGGCCAGAAAGTAGCGTCATGCTTACCAACTCCCATCTTACTTAATATTATAACTTTATTTGCAAGCTGGGGCAATCTGTTGAATAGTAGCAAAATAAAATGATCTACGCCTGATGCGGCATAAGTACAGCCGCTTCTTTTTTTTGAAATTTATACTATTCCATCAACTAAAATAATTTTATTGCCTTTCAAATATTTATAAAGTATACTTCGTTTTAGCATTGATAAAATAAAAAGGGGGCATTTTAATGCAATGGCATAAATCTTATGAGACAGGAAACAAAGTGGTTGACAACGATCACAAAGAAATTTTTGATATGGTTAATAAGTTAATCAATATCTCATTTCAAAATCAGCGGGAAAACTACACTTCTACTATAGACTACTTAAGCAAATACGTTCTAAGGCACTTCGCAAACGAAGAAGGCATTATGGACGAATCTGATTACCCCAGAAGCGAAGAACACAAAAGACAGCATAGCGATTTTGTAAAAGTCGTTACTCAACTAAGAGAAAGGCTTGACGCCAACGAATCAGATATTGGTTTAGAAATAAACCAAACTATAGTTGATTGGCTTTCCGACCATGTATTGGGTAGCGATAAGGCCTTAGCTGACCATTACCGTGCTTGGCAAAATTAGGAGGGTATTATGCGTCGTATAGTTAATGAGTTGAGCATGAAAGCAAAATTTGCTATCGTGCTATTAATGATGATTATTGCCATGGTAACGGCGGTATCTATTTCTAGCGCAACGCAAATGCGCTTGCTGATTGAAGAACAGGTAAACGGACTGCTACACGGTAACGCAACCCTTGTAGTAAGCGTGTTTGACTCAATTAGAGGTTATTCGCAAGGGCTTGTAAATACGGTGGCGCTTACTCCGGAAGTGCAATCTGTGGTACGCGGCGGCAATACCGAACAAGCTCAGTTATTGCTACAGGCCATATATGAAGGCATGAACTTTGCGGAAGGCCTCGATATTTACGATAATATTTTAATCTTTGACGCTAACCTTGATCTTATTACATACGCACAGCCCAGCTACGTTACTAACGCTTCTAATATTGCAGAGCTAGAGCCTATTATCCGTACGGCACAAGCAGGCCATACTGCTATGTCCTCTGTAATTGTAAGCCCGCAAACAGACAATATGCAGTTTTGGTATGTTAATCCTATTATGGAAGACGGCCGGTTTTTGGGTATGGCGGCCGTTGTAATAAATATTCAGGCTTTAACTTACTTTCTGCAAAGCGATATGGAAGGCCAGTTTACTTATTTTACCAACTTGGTAGACGACCAGGGCATTATCTTCTACTCTAGCCGCGCCTCGTATGTCGGCAAAACCGCCTACGATTTAGGCGTGGTACAGACCTTCGGCTATGTTCCTATGAACACAATGTTCCATCATGATTCCTGGATAACTGGCGTAACAAAAATAGCCTACGTTACCACAGACGAGCGTTTGGGCTGGACTATCATCAGCTTTTTTGACGCTCACACCATGACGCCTATAGGACAAACTATATTTATGTCGCTATTACCAGCCGTTGGCGCAATTTTAATTATTACGGCCTTTATACTTTGGATCGTTATACGGGCTTTAAAACCGCTGGAACAACTGGCCGATAGCGCCACCCGTGTAGCCGAGGGCGATACCGACATACACTTTAATGTAGACAGCAAAGATGAAATAGGCCAGGTATCCAACGCATTTATGGCGATTGTTAATAACCTCCGTAAGATGAAGAATCATTTTAACGACGCAGAAAGCGCCATCGGCACTGGCGACGTTTACTATCGCATGAAAGACGAAAGCCTAAGCGGTGCCTTTAATGACATTCTGTCGGATGTAAACAGCATAACCGGAACCTTGGCCGGGTATTTAGACTTTATGACCACGCCTATTGCGATTGTAGGCAGCAATTATAGGGTTCACTACACAAATAAAAAGCTACGAGATATAACCAGCATACGTGCGGCGGTTATACGGGAAGGCAAGCATGTAAATGAAGTATTAAATGCAGATATGACCACTAACCATCAGCTAAGCAAGTGTTTACGGGAAGGGGTACCGACCTCACAGGAATTACAGCTACAACTTAACCAGGCACAGTTATTTGATATATCCCTAGACTCCATTCCGATTAAGAATAAAAATGGCACGGTAGTGGCGGTTTTACTGTTACTTACCGATCTTACCAAGCTAAAAGACGCAAGCCGCGTTTCTGATAAGAGCAACCTATACCGCCGCGAGCAAATGAAGCGCCTTACCGACTCTATTACCGCCGCCTTTGCGCAGGGTAACTTGGCGATGAAAATATCACGTGCGGAGGGCTATGACGAAGAAACTATGCCTATCGCCGTCGAGTTTGACGGAATGGGCATGACGCTTATTCATAGCATAGAAAGGGTTAAAGGTTACATAGACGAGCTACACATCACGCTGGGCAACATGTCGCGCAAAGATTTCACAAACAGTATAGGCGGGGAATATGTTGGCGACTTTACCGCCATTAAAGATTCCGTCAATACCATTTTTGCTGATATGAACGGCTTCTTTTCTGAAATAAAAACCTCCTCCACACAAGTACGTACAGGGGTGGATGAGCTTGCCGAAACAGCGCAATCTATGTCTGACACTTTTACGCAACAGCTTGACTTAGTGACTAAAATAAACGAATATGTTGAGAATATCATTAAGGATATAAACCAAAATTTGGGTAATACCAAAGACGCAACAAAACTTTCTTCCACCGCTAAGGATGATGCCCAGCAAGGTAGCACGCAAATGTCTGAGCTTATGAACGCTATGGAAGATATACGTAGCAGTTCCAACACCATAGCAAATATAATACAGACAATAAATAATATCGCCTTCCAAACTAATCTGCTTGCCATCAACGCATCGGTAGAAGCGGCACGCGCCGGCGAACATGGCAAGGGCTTTGCCGTAGTAGCCGAAGAGGTACGCAACCTGGCAACCCGCTCTGCACAGGCCGCCAAAGATTCTTCTGACATGATTAACGAGTCTATAGAAAAAGTTGGCCTGGGCTTTGAAATTGCGGAAAACACTTCCTCCGCTTTAGCCAAAATTGTAGAAGCGGTAGCGGATATAGATAATGTAATTAACACCATAGCAGAGGTAAGCACCCGCCAAAACGATGCTATTTCAAACATCGAAACCAGCGTGCAAGACATTAATGATATGACCAAAGATAATGTACAAATAGTTACGCAAAATGTATCTACCGCCAACGGTTTGGTTGGCCATACAGACGCCCTACAGCATATGATTTCGGAGTTCAAATTAAAGGGGATGTGAAACTAAGAAGTGAAGATAATTCATGTACTGACAGACAGCAATATCGGTGGCGCGGGTCATTATCTGCTGGCTTTTTTGAAGGCCTATGACCGAAATACTTTTCAGATAGAGGTAGTGTTGCCTGTCAGTAGCCGTTTGCGGCCTTTTGTTGAAGCCGCAGAGGTTAATGTAATTGAGGTACCACATATACAAGATCAAAGCTTTTCTGTTAAAGGCCTTGGCAGTCTTTATCGCCTGTTTAAGGAAAAAAAGCCCGATATTGTACACACACACGCTTCTTTATCTGCCCGCATAGCCGCTAAGCTTTGCGGGATAACTGTTATTTATACCCGGCATTATTGTTTGGCTAATAATCGGCTGGGGTTCCTTAATAATCTGCTTAATGACAGGGTAATTGCTACCGCGCCAGAGGTAACTAAGGGACTCTTAAGTGCCGGTGTAAAGCCTTCCCAGATTACTACCATCTGCAATGGTGTTCCCCCTCTGCGAAAATTTTCCCCGGAAGAAAAAGAAAAAACCCGTGCGCGTTACAAAATTCCGACTGATTGTAGCTTTGTTATTGCGCAAGTAGCACGGCTTGATCCTATCAAGGGACACGACCATACTCTTGACGCCGCAAAAATATTGTCATATCATAAGGAAATTGTGGTATTATTAGTCGGTGATGGCGATTATGAAACTCATTTGCGTAAACGCATCAAGGACGAAGCTTTGGAAAATGTGATAATGACAGGCTTTGTTGCTGATGTTGAGGAAATTTTCAATATTACGGACTTGCAGATTAACGCCTCGTTTACAGAAACTACTTGCCTGGCCTTGCTTGAAGGAATGAGCTTGGGTATTCCGGCGGTGGCTACCGAGGGCGGCGGGAATCCGCATGTTATTTCACATGGGGAGCGCGGTCTGATAGTTCCCTGTGGGGATGGCGCGGCTATTGCTAAGGCTGTTCTTGCTATAAAAGACGACCCCGCCTTGTACCGGCAAATGTCGGAAGGGGCGCTTGATGGCTATAACCAGGAATTTAGAGCAGAAAATATGGCAAGACTTGTAGAAAACCTTTATCGGGAGGTATTAAAATGACTGACCCCAGTAATAGGCCGGGTAAAATTTTCGGCGTTATTCATATAGCAGATATTCTTTGGCTGTTGGTCTTGGCGGCCTTGATTTATGGCGGTATACAGTTTTCTGTTCCGCGTGAGGTTAATGCCGCTACCGGGGACGCTACTATCCGCTTTACTATCGAGCTTGGCGAACGCTGGGAAGGTAACGTAAGACGGGTCGTACAAAGCGGCTTCCATGAAAATATTCAGGTAGGCGAGCCTATTTTTGATAGCTTGCGCGGCCTACGCATTGGCACTATTGTAGAGGTATACGCCCTACCCTTCTATACTGAGGTTGCGGACGAAGCCGCCGGTATTATTCGCCGGGCTCAGGTGGACGAGCTTGAGTTTGTATATATAGTAGTAGAAGCCCGTGCCAGTATTTGCGATTACGAGACTCTAATAGGCTCATTCCCGGTAGCTGTGGGGCGCGAGGCCTTTGTAAGGTCAAAATATTTTGCGGGCGCAGGTTTTATTGTAGCTATGGAAAGAGTGGCGTGACAAATATGGGAATTATAGATGAGAGAGGCCGTCTATTTGGTCGGCTTAGTATACTTGATATAGTTATCGTTTTGGCGGTGATTGTTTTGGTCGTCGGATTTATATATAACCGAACAGGCCAGCATGTACGGCAGATTATAATGCCAAATACACCCTTATATGTAACATTTCTGGTAGAAAACGTGCGGGAGTTTAGCTTAAACGCTGTACAAGAGGGCGATATATTCTTTCGCCAGCATGAGCGCATGGCGCTGGGAACAGTTACAAGCGTCGAAACTGCACCCGCTTATGATATAATGGTAAGGACAGACGGCACCGCCGTTTATGCACCGGTGGAGGGCCGCTATAATATGTACATTACCCTTGCTTGTGTCGGCTCTATCACCGATTCCGGATTCTTTGTAAACGGAAATTTACAAATGGCCGAGGGTGGCCGTTTGAGTTTGCAATCTAACAGATTTTTGACAATGGCAATGGTTTATTATATACGCGAAAGGGAGTAGTCAACATGAAGTTTGCTTTTTTATTTTTGCTTTTAATTTTATTTGCGCCACCGCTGGAAGCGCAAGCGAGTGCTGTACTATTTGAACATCGTGACCTAACATATCTATCCCGTGATGTAAGTTATGAGCGAGTGCGGCAGGTTACATCTGCCGGCTTCCGTGACGTACATATTTTGAGAATTCCGCTTAACGACCCGTATATCAGCATAGCACCTGTGGAATCTGCCTATGAGCTTGGTCTGCGTGAAAGTACGCAAACGCTACTTTCAAACGCCGGGGCTATAGCCGGTACTAACGCGGATTTTTTTGGCATGGCTGGCCGGCATTCCCTGGCCTTTGGCCCTGTTATTAATGACGGGCAGTTGATGTCCATTTCAGCCGAGTATAACCGGGTGCAACAAGAATTTGCGGCTTTTTTCCTGGACGATAACGGCTTTCCTATGTTGCGTTACATAACCCCTACCATATGGTTTACTGTTGCCGGTATGCAGCTTATGGATATTGCTTCGGTTAATAAGGTTGTCAATCTTGAACGTCCGCATATTATTACAACTGCTGGTATGACTAACACTTCCCAGTTGAATATGCGCTTTCCTAATATACGCAAGGTTATTGCCTCGGGCGGTTATATAATCGCCACTACCGACCAGCCGATTAATATACCGGAGGACGGCTTTGTTGTTGTAATGAACGAGCAGACCTTCAATAACTTTAGGCCAGATCTTTGGGTAGGTATGTCCACCCACTTTGATGTGTTTACCAACCTGGGCGTAGATTTATCTGCCATACAAACGGCAGTGGGCGGCGGCGGCCTTATTTTGCGCGGCGGCCAAATTGTTCATGATACCGGTACGGCTATCGCTGGCCGGCATCCGCGTACCGCTTTGGGCATTAGCTCTTGCTGGCAAAGGCTTATACTTATGGCGGTAGACGGCCGTGGCCATTCCATAGGCGCCACCCACGAGGAAATGGCCGCGCTTCTGTTACAACACGGAGCGGTAGAGGCCATGCACTTAGACGGCGGCGGCTCTACTACCATGGTAGCACAAAATCAAGGACGACATGCCCCGCTTAATGTTGTCAACCGGGTATCTGATGGCTCTCAGCGCTTGGTGGTTAATGCGCTGGGGGTATTTGATAGCTCTACGCCCGGCGAGCTTAACGAGCTGGTTTTGATCCCCTACGAAAGATATATAGCACGCGGAACGCCTTTAATGCTTAATGTCTACGGCCTGGATTTATACCGGCATAGAGTTGGCGTTAATTTAAACGATGTAACTTACTCGGCTTATTCGGTAGATGCAAGCGGGCAGCGCTTTCCTGCCCACGGTACTTGGGACGGGAATATGTTTATTCCGGAAATGCCCGGCGCGCTCTATATTGTCGCAAACTACGGTACGCACAGCGTAAGCAAAATGTACCTTGTGCTGGATATAGTTGCCTTGCAGTTTTCTTCCCAGTACATTTTTACTAGCATGGAATGGTCTATCCCCTTTGCGATTAGCGGGCTTACTTCTGTCGGCTCTACCGCGGCTTTAAATATGGCTAATGTTGTGCTTAGCGTAAACCCGCCGGATCTTGGGCTTTTAATGTACAACGTTTTCATACCCACACAGGAAGGGGTCGGCTATATTACCGCGCATTTTGGCAGTGTTGTTGCTCATTTGCCCGTTGCCGTAACCGGGCCTGTTCTTGGGGTTGACTACGAGACATTTATTTCACATGTACCAGCCAGGCCAGCTTTTATGGATCCGATACGAGCGGAAATGACCGCTGTTGTCCCTGGGAACGCTCATGATTTTGAATTGGCTATGCCTGGTAGCGGCGCTTTGGCTTATTCTTCCCGGCTAGAGGGCTCGGCTATGGTTTTCCAGATGTCCGCTATTAACGGCGGGATATTTGCTACCGACCCTAACCAGTGGGCAAGGTTTTTGCCGGAAATAAACGCGTTTAACCCGGAATTTGTTATTATTCGCATGGATGTTAATCCGCTTAGGCGGCTTTCCTGGGATGAGCGCGAGTTATTTCATCATGCCTTACGTCAGCAACAGGCCATGGGTCGCACGGTTTTTGTAATATCTAATGCCGAACAGCATCAAGCGTTTTCCATGCGGGACGGTATCAGATACATAGACCTGGGCAACACTGGTTATGACAGCGTTATACAGTTTAGAATAATTGATCGGCAGATTTGGTATGATTTTTAACAAACAAAAACTATTCTCCACCGTTGGCCTAATGATGGCCATTACCCTATGCGGAAAAGTAATGGGCATAATGCGCGATAGTATGCAGGCGATGTATTACGGCACCTACAGCGCCGAGGCCATCGCCTTTACGCAAGCCGCCTTTTTACCACGCAACTTTTTGGATATTATGTTTGCGTCTGTGTTTTCCGCAAGTTTTATTCCGGTATTTAACCGATATTTAGAGACTAAAGGACAGGAGGCGGCCTTCGATTTGGCCGCCCGTTTTATTAAGTTACTTCTTTTAGTGACAGTAGCGGTTACGATTTTTGCCATTGTTTTTGCCGAGCCTATTTATTCGATTTTTTTGGATGCCGAGGCGCAAGCGCCTGAGGTTAGACCGCTTGGTATACGCTTGCTTCGCATTATGTTCCCTATTATGGTGATTAGTAGTTTGGCATTTTCTTTGACAGGAATTTTGCAGTCGCTTGGGCAGTTTAATATTCCGGCGGCTATGAGCATAGCTTCTAACGGGGTTATTTTACTGTATTATTTTTTGTTTATTGGTTATTTTGGGGTTTATGGGCTGGCTGTGGCTTTTGTTGTTGGTTGGTCTGCTCAGGTTTTGATACAGATACCTTTTTTGCTTAAGCGCGGTTTTTTTAAAAGAAGGCAGGACTTTACCCATGAGGGCGCTTTAAAAGAGATTGGGCGTTTAAGCTTGCCGGTAATGGTAGCCTCCTGGCTTGCGCCGGTTAATTTGCTGGTTAATACCCGTGCTTCTGGTAATTTATACGGCGGCGAACATGGCTTTCCGGCCTTGATATACGCTAATAATTTGTATACGGTTATCACAGGTCTTTTTGTGCTTTCCCTTGCTAATGTGCTGTTCCCTACCCTATCGAAGCTGGCCGCCCGTGAGGATTTTACAGGCTTTGCAGAATTTATGCAAAGCTGTTTGCGCGGAATGTTATTTTTGTTATTGCCAATGACCTTTGGGCTAATGGCGATAGCTGAGCCGCTGGTCAGCTTAGTTTACCAGCGCGGGCGCTTTGATGAAATTTCCGTTGAAATTACGGCTATTGCTCTGTTTTTCTTTTCGATAGGAATAGTCGGCTTTGGCTTGCAGGTTATTTTGAGCCGAGCCTGCTTTGCCTTGCAAGATGGGCGCGGGCCGCTTGTTACCGCACTTGTGGCTATGCTTATTAATTTTGTATTAAGTTTTACGCTTGCGCCCAGTATGGAGATAGGAGGGCCCGCCTTGGCCTCTGCCGTGGCTATTACTGTTGCGGGTGTGGCTTTATTGTTCCGGCTAATGAAACGGCTTCCCCAGTCGATTTGGACTTTTAATATGAGCGTAAATATCGCCAAAATGCTGTTTTTGGCTGTGCTGATGTATGCGGCTGTTAGCTTTGTGCTTGATGCTTTAACTTTGGATTCGCAGATATTATCATTAGTCATACCGGCAGGCTTTGGCGCATTTATTTATATAATTGGGGCATTACTTTTAGGGATACCAGAGGCAAAGGAGGTTTTTACATTTGCGAGAAAAATACGGAAAACTTAGCGGCATAGTTGGCATTTGCATTAACATTTCACTTTTTGCCTTAAAATTGGCGATAGGGCTGTTTACTAATAGCATTGCTATAACAGCGGATGCTTTTAATAACCTGACGGACTCTATTTCTTCTATATTGACGATTTTTGGCTTTAAGCTATCAAGCAAGCCCGCCGACCGAGAGCATCCCTTTGGGCACGGGCGTAGCGAAGAGATAGTAAGCCTGATAATAGCCGCGTCAATTTTTATATTGGCTTATGAGTTTATTCGTAGCTCTATAGACCATATTTTAAACCCGCCAGAGCTTCAATTTAGCTGGATTGCCATAGCGCTGTTGCTTATTGCTATGCTGGTTAAGCTGTGGATGTTTTATTTTAATCGTAAACTTGGCCGTAAAATAAATTCTAGTACTTTAATTGCTGTTGCTATAGATTCCCGGAATGATGCTGTTATTTCTGCCCTTACTATTTTTTCTGTTTTGTTTACTCTTGCGTTTGGGCTGGTTATTGACGGTTTTGTTGGTATTTTGGTAGCGCTTATGCTGGTGCGTTCTGCCTATGGATTGGCTAAAGAAAATTTAGGTACGATACTAGGAAAACCCATAGAAAAGGCTACCGCTGACCAGATTAAGCAGATTGTGCTTAGTGTAGACGGGATAATAGGTGTGCATGATCTTATTATTCATAACTATGGGCCTGGCAGAAATTTGGGCAGTATACATGCGGAAATTCCTTTGGATATGCCATTTAACCAGTCGCACGTGCTGGGCGAGGCCGCAGAAAAGGCGGTGCTGGAACAGACGGGCATACATATTATTGTCCGGCTAGACCCGGTGGATGTTAATGACGAGCGGCTTCGCAAGCTGAAAGGGCATGTGCTTGGCTTTTTGGCTAAGGCGCATACTGAGGCTAATGCTCATGATTTTAGGATGCTGGATAGCGAGGCTGGCTCTAGTTTTATTTTTGAGCTTGAGATTCCGTATGAATATAAGAAGGAAGAGCAGTTACAGTTGCTTGCGGCTTTAGAGGCGATTGTTGGTGCGGTTGGTGCTGATTATACTTGTGTTGTTAATTTGGAGTATGGGTATATTGCTAGGGAGTAGGGAACACCTAAGTATAAATACCGGCGACCACACTTGAAAAAGCACTTTTATAATTGTTTGCGGGAGTTTAGGGTTGGGAAAGTGTAGGCTCTTGCTGACATTTTCTACAAAATACGCTATAAAATATTATTGATTTTTTGTTTTTTTCGTGTTAGCCTCTCTCTGTGGGATCCCATATAAAAACCTTACACATTTTTATAGGGGTATCTCATAGCCATCATAAAAAAAAGAGAGGATGAATCTAATGAGGTTCACAAAAAAACTGCTTTCGTCAACACTTGTACTTAGCTTGGCGCTAATATTAATGCCTTTTACGGCATTAGCCAACGACGCGGTTAGCGTAACTATCAACGGACAGCCAGTAGTATTCACTGACCAAAACCCAGAAATTGTAGACGGCAGAACCCTAGTACCAGTTGCAGGAGTATTTCAAGCATTGGGCTTTGATGTTCTCTGGAACGGGGAAACCCGGCAAGCCACATTATCAAGAATAGGTGATGTAGTTATAATAACTCTTGATAGTGCCACCTTCACCACAAACGGAATAAGCCATACTTTAGATGTTCCCGCGCAAAGCATAGGCGGCAGAACAATGGTGCCAATTGCCACGGTATTAAGAAGTGTAGGTTATGAAGTTGATTGGGATGATGACACAAGAACCGTAGTAATTACAACCCCAATCCCTGTGCCAGAACCTGTGCCAGAGATTACGCCAGAGCCACTTCAAGAACCACCAATAGTTGAAGAAGCAGAGGAAATTACAGGCGCTCTTGATATACCGCCATATCCTTTCGCCCATGTTATTTTTAACGGGACAGTCTTACCCCTAAACCTATCCCCGGATTTCGTTTTAGATGCCGCAACATTTATTGTAATGTATCTACATATGGCTGAAGGATTTGATTTTGGCCGTAATAACCCCATGTATTTTAATTTTGACGACGAAAACAGAATTTTACACATGGCACCAAGAAGGCAAATAGATAACATGATAGAAGCGGTAGAAACTACAGGGGAACATATGGAAGCAGAAGAACTTACAGAGGAGGAAATAGCTTCTATTCCTATTGCCACCATACTTAGGGATGCTCGTAACATTAACGAATATACAGAAGCACTGCGTGAGCTAGGTTCAGATGCTTGGTACCTTGATCCTCATTTTGATTTTATTGTTAGTTATGAGATTATTTTGCACATTGCAAATTTGGCTGATGGATTAGAGGCAACATGGGATGCAAGCACTGGAACGCTGATAGTAGCCTCCATTATAGAAGGACTTGAAACCCCAGTTGTTATGATGGAATTAGTTAATTCACTTTCAGAAGAATATGGTTTTGATCGTGAAGCCCAATGGCTACCTGATGAAGGCAGAGGGGAAATGACTTTAACAAACGAGTCTTTAGAAGCAACATTCACCTGGTCGCCGGCCGATGGATTTGGAATAATAACAAGCGGTGATATTGAAATAGAAGTACAAATTTATATCTCAGGCGGAACCACATTTATTGATGAAAATGGATTTACAAACGCCTTAAGAGAAATAGGTTTTGTAGAATAGCTCTCCTTTGGCAACACCAAATAGATTTAAGGGATGAAAGACTCGTCTGCATTATTACAGGCGAGTCTTTTTCTTTCCAAGCCTTATTTTTTCACCTAAACCAACCTAATCCGCTTATGAACCTTCTTACCCTTCTGAATCATCAACTCGCCATCCTCAAACGCCTCTACACCCACGCTAAAGGCCTCCTCAGTCACTTTATTACCAGCGACCGTAATACCACCCTGCTTTATAAGACGCCTGGCCTCGGAGCGCGTTGGTGCAAGCCCGGCCTTTTCTAATAACTCAAACAGCGCCATGCCATTATTTTTGAAATCGCTTTTACTCATTTCTACAGTCGGAATATCCCCTGCCCCGCTTGCTCCGTTTTTATCAAACAGCGCACGGGCGGCGTTTTGGGCTTTTTCTGCTTCCTCTTCCCCGTGTATCAGCTTTGTTACCTCAAAGGCTAATACCTCCTTGGCATCGTTGATAGCCCGGCCTTCTAGAGCGGATAACTCATTTATGCGCTCCATCGGTAAAAAAGTCAGCAGACACAGACAATTTCTTACGTCGGCATCCTCTACATTGCGCCAGTATTGATAAAAGTCGTAAGGCGATGTTTTCTCGGCATCCAGCCATACAGCGCCGCCTATTGTCTTGCCCATTTTTTCGCCGGTAGAGGTCGTTAGTAAGGTGTATGTCATGCCGTAGGCCGGCTTGTTATCTATACGGCGTATTAAATCTACCCCGGCTACAATATTCGACCACTGATCGCTACCGCCCGTCTGCATTACGCAACCGTAGCGGCGGCTCAGTTCCAGGAAATCATAAGCCTGCATAACCACATAATTAAGCTCAAAAAAGCTTAGGCCGCTTCCTTCAAACTTTGTCTTATACTTATCCGCCGCAAGCATTCGATTAACCGAAAAATGAATGCCGTATTCCCGTATGAAATCCGCATAGTTTAGCTTTCTTAGCCAGTCGGCGTTATTGGCTAAAATCGCCTTGCCCTCGGATAAGTCAACGAATTTTCTGGCCTGCGCCTTAAAGCGCTCTACGTTATGATCTATCTGCTCTATATCCATCAAAGGGCGCATTTTATCAGCTTTATCCGGGTCGCCTACCATGCCTGTTCCGCCGCCCATTAGCACGATTGGAACATGCCCGGCCTTTTGTAGCCATGACATCGCCATAAAGGTCAGGTAATGCCCTATATGCAAGGAATCCGCCGTGGGGTCGTAACCGTTGTAAAAAACCACCTTGCCTTCCCGCAATAAATCGGCCATTTCGCTTTCGTGGGTCATTTGCTGGATAAAACCGCGCTGTTTTAGTATTTTATATACGTCCATTTTATTTCACTCCTTGTCTGCGACAGTTTACCATATTATAATAAAGCCTGCAAAGGGGAGAAACTCATCTTGATTGACAAGGAATTTATAAGAAAGTTTATGGCGATAGCGCTTCCTGTCGCCCTTATGAATTTAATTAACTTTGGCGTAAAAGCCGTTGATACCATGATGCTAGGCCTGGTGGGGGAAGTTCAGCTTTCTGCCGCCGCGGTGGCTAGTCAGTTGCCCTTCACGCAAATGATTTTTACCTTTGGCATATCCTCAGGTTGTTCTGTGCTGATAGCGCAGTTTTGGGGCGCCGGCGATAAAATTCGGGTACATGAAATTTTTGGCTTTATGTGCCGGATAATGGTTTTTGTGAACATAATCTTTGCGGCTATAGCCTTTTTTATACCGCAGTACATGATGGGCATTATCACCACCGACCCAGAGGTAATAGTCGAAGGCGTTATATATCTACGCATAATGAGCGTAGGGCTCTTAATTTGGGGTTTTACAAGCGCTCTAAGCCAAGCCTTGCGTTCGGTTGGCGTGGTTAATATATCTGTTGTAATGTTTTCTATTTCGCTTGCAGTTAGCGCTTCACTTAATTACATATTGATATTTGGGCATTTTGGCTTCCCGGCGCTGGGAATAGCCGGGGCGGCTATAGCTACGGTGGTAGCGCGTTTTGTGGAGTTTATAATACTTGCTGTATATCTGCTTAAGTTTGAAAAGAATTTCGGATTCCGCGCCGGATATTTGTTTAAGCGTAGCAAGGGGCTACTTTCAAGTTTTACAAAGCACGGTATGCCGGTGGTTGCTAATGAAGTTTTTTGGGCGCTGGGCTTCTTTATTTTGAATATAGTGATCGGAAGAATGGGACGGGAATTTGTAGCCGCAAATGCTGTCGGCAGTTTACTGGTACAGCTTGCGGGTATGATAATATTTAGCCTTTCCAGCGCAACGGCTGTGGTTATAGGCAATACAATAGGCGAGGGTCGCTATGAAAATGCGCGTAAGTTTGCTAATTCTATGATTTTGGTAAGCTTAGTGGTGGGTTTTGTGTCTTTTGCTTTTATCCAGGCGATACGTGTGCCTTTTGTTAATTTTTATGAACTGTCAGATACGGCAAGGCTGTATGCCATGCAGCTTACTCATATTATTTCGGTTTTTGTTGTATTTAACTCCGTTGACGGTGTTGCGCTGATGGGCACGCTCAGGGGCGGCGGGGATGCTAAGTTTGTTATGGTGGTTGATATTATTTTTATGTGGATGGTTTCTATACCTTTGGGGGCTTTTGCTGGTTTGGTGCTAGGCTGGCCTGTTTGGTTGGTTTTTATTATAATACGTAGTGATACTGTTTTTAAGGCGGTGCTGGTGCTGTGGCGGGTGCCTAGCGGGAAGTGGTTGAAGGATGTGACTAGGGTTTGAATAAGGAGGACATCGTTAATGCATAAAAATGAAGTAAGCTCACTAAGCCAAAAAGTCCTAAAAGCCTCAAAAGATACTTTAGGCGATAGATTAGACAAGGTAATATTATTCGGTTCATATGCTCGCGGTGACTACGATGGTGAATCTGACATTGATTTTTGCATTCTGGCTAATATTCCGCAAGAAGAGGCAACAAGATGGCGCAGAGATATAAATAAGCGTCTGCCGGGCATTGATTTAGAGCATGATATACTCGTTTCATTGCGTGTTATAAACAGTAGCATGTTCTATAACCATGTTGATGTACTTCCGTTTTATAGGAATGTATTTCAAGAAGGGGTAGAGGTTAATGAATAGATTCACTACAAGGGATTTAGCTTATTATAGGCTAGAACAAGCCCGCGAATGTCTCGAATCCTCCAAGGCCCTTATTGATATTGGGAAATTACAAAGATTCCGCTAATCGCTCGTATTATAGTATTTTTCACTCTATGAGGGCGGTTTTGGCGTTAGACGGATTTGATTCTAAAAAGCATTCTGGCATAATTTCAGCTTTTAGGAAGGGTTATGTAAAGACGGGCAAATTTGATGATTTTTACTCTGATATGATTAGGGAAGCCTTTGATATTAGAACAGACAGTGATTATCAAGATTTTTACTTTATATCCAAAGCCGAGGTAGTAGAACAATTGGAAAATGCAAAAATATTTCTTAAAACTGTCCAAGTTTATGTTGAAACTATTTTGAGGGAAAAGGGGCAGTAAAATGGCGAAAATCGTTATACTAAGAGGCAACTCCGGAAGCGGCAAATCAACCGTAGCAAAAGCCTTACAAGAAAAAATTGGCCGTGGCACATTATTAATTTCGCAAGATGATATACGTAGAAACATGTTATATGTTCGCGGCGGAGCAGATAGCAGAAGTATTGAGCTATTAAAACACCTTGTACTGTTTGGAGGCAATAATTGCGATATTACTATTCTTGAAGGTGTCCTATATTCAGATGGACATAAAGAACTATTTGAGCAAGTAAATGTATTATTTGGCGACAGAATATTTGCTTATTATTTTGACTTGCCTTTTGAAGAAACATTAAAAAGACATGAACAAAAGCAAAATGAGAAATTACATAGCTTCGGAGAAACAGAAATGAGAACATGGTGGCGAGAAAAAGACTTTTTAATAAATATTAGCGAAAAGATTATATCTAAAGATATGAAATTGAATGATATAATAGAGCAGATTTGCGACGATATGAAAAACATAAAAATTTGAAAGGTGATGCTAAATGAATGAAATGGTTATAAACTTTGACGAAATTCAAAAAACCCTAGAACCTTTTTTCGCAGGAAAAATTATAAGAATTATCTTAGAAGGTGATGAGGCAAAAATTCTAACACAAAGGCCACAAAAAAAGCCATTAAAATCGCGGGGAATTTTTAGCGACCACGCAGACCTTGACATGGTAAAAGGAGAAAAAGGAGCTTGGGAAAGGGCGGTCGTTGAAAAATATGCGAAAGATAATACTTGATGCTAACTGTGATTCTGAGCTTTTGATTAATAGCCTAAAGACTTTTGGAAATACAAAACTGGATTTTGTCGATTGCATCCTTTACGAATATTCAAAACTACACAAATATAATATCCTTACCTTCGATAAAGATTTAATAAAATTAATAAGGAGCAACCCATGATGAATTCACCCAACCCATTCCACAACAAAACCCTACGCTCCATCCACGACCCAATCATACAAGGCTATTGGTTTTCCGTAACCGACCTATTTGCTATCCTAACCGATAGCGACCACAAAACAGCAAGAGGTTACTGGAAAAGGTTTAAATACAGACTAAGCCTAATCAGCGGGCAGTTGGTGACTGTGAGTCACCAACTGAAATGGCAAGCCGCCGACGGTAAATTTTATTTTACCGAAGCGGTAGACTTCAAAACTCTAATTCGACTAATCCAAATCTGCCCCAGCCCTAAAGCGAATCCATACAGGCTATGGCTTGCGGATATGTTGTTTGAAGGTATTCCCGCCGGTGAGCTGGAAAAAGAATTGGCGAAACTCGGCGCGGAATCGTTTAAGCAAGTTACAGAAAAATATAAAAATGGCGTTAATAAACCTTATGTCCGCGTAGTTACCGAAAAACAAGAGGTATTGTTATAATAAAAAAGGAGCTAAAAACCATGAACATCGAAGCAAGCAAAAAAGCATTTGAAGCAATAATCCACGAACAAATTACCCGCGTAGAAAATCTACTAAAAAACACCAATGCCATCGACTTCAGCAAGCAAAACAAAATCATAATAGGCGTAGTAGAGGGCGACGGCATAGGCCCACAAATCTGCATCCAAACCGTAAAGATCCTAAAAAACCTACTGAAAGCCGAAACGGGAGAAAGCGGCAAAATCGAAATCCGCCAAATCCCTGGTCTAACGATAGAAAACCGCAAAGCCCTCGGCGAAACCCTACCGCAAGATAGCCTGGCCGCCATAAAAGAATGCCACGTTCTACTAAAAGGCCCCACAACCACCCCGCAAATGGGCGATAGCGGCAAAAACCTAGAAAGCGCCAACGTAGCCCTGCGCAAAGAACTAGACCTCTTCGCAAATGTACGCCCAGTGCGCGTTCCAGAGCTTGGCATCGACTGGACTTTCTTTAGGGAAAACACCGAAGGCAGTTACGCTGTTGGTTCTAAGGGCATCAAAGTCCACGAACAGATTAGCATAGACTTTTGCGTCACCACGCAAGTGGGAAGCGAAAGAATAGCCCGTGCGGCTTTTGAATACGCTAATAAGACAGGCAAAAAGCGCGTGACAGCCGTTAGCAAAGCCAATATAATAAAGCTAACCGACGGCGAGTTTCTACAAGCTTGCCGGAAAGTAGCGGCAGATTATCCCGGCATAACTATGGACGAAAAATACGTAGACATTATGGCCGCAAACCTAATCGACAAGGACAAGCAATCCGGCTTTGAGGTTATGGTAATGCCGAATTTATACGGGGACATTCTAACGGACGAGGCGGCGGTTATTCAGGGCGGCGTTGGTACGGCGGGTAGCGCAAATATAGGCGCAAGATACGCCATGTTTGAGGCAATACACGGCTCTGCGCCTGATCTGATAGAGCAAGGTCTACAGCGCTACGCCAATCCCAGCAGTATGCTACGCGCTACGGTTATGCTGTTAAATCATATCGCCTATCCGGATCATGCCGCAAAGCTGGAAAAAGCCCTCGATAAATGCCAAAACCTAATGGACGGTACAAGAGGCGCAACAAATCAAGAATATGTCGAACAACTATTGGAGAATCTACAATGATAAAACTAAAATCAAGCAAAGCCAAAAACAAAACAGGCACCATGGCCTATAAAATCCTACAAGCCCACAATCACAGCGGCGACATGGAGAATCTAAAACTAAAATTTGACAGCCTGGCTTCCCACGATATTACATACGTTGGCGTAATCCAAACCGCCAAGGCCAGCGGACTAAGCCAGTTTCCCCTACCCTACGTCCTTACAAACTGCCACAACAGCCTGTGCGCCGTTGGCGGTACAATAAACGCGGACGATCACAAATTCGGTCTATCTGCGGCCAAAAAGTATGGCGGCGATTTCGTACCCGCGCATATTGCGGTAATTCACCAGTACATGCGGGAAGTTATGGCCAGTTGCGGCAAGATGATTCTGGGAACAGACAGCCATACCCGCTACGGCCCCCTGGGAACAATGGGCATAGGCGAAGGCGGCGGCGAGCTGGTAAAACAGCTACTAAACCGCACTTACGACATTAACTATCCGGAAGTTATTGCAGTAAAACTAGAAAACGCACCGAGAAAAGGCGTGGGCCCTCAGGATGTAGCCCTTGCCCTAATCAGGGAAGTTTTCGCGAAGGATTTTGCCAAAAATAAGGTATTAGAATTCATCGGCGACGGGATCGCAAACTTATCCATGGACTACCGCATCGGCATAGACGTTATGACCACCGAGGCGGCCTGTCTGTCGTCCATTTGGCAGACGGACGATAAAACGCGAGACTATTTAAACCAACACGGCCGTTCTAATGATTTTTGCGAACTAAAACCTGACGAATCTGCCGAATACGATGGTATAATCGAGATTGATCTAAGCCAGATCAAGCCCATGATAGCAATGCCCTTCCACCCTAGCAACGCCTTTACCATCGAGGAATATCTGGAGAAAAACCCACGATTAGAAATCGAGCAAGCAGTAGTCGGAGGGTGCGCTGGCGGTACTTTTGAAAATATAGCGATATGCCGCGATATTATAGGCGACAAGCCCATAGACAGCCACCTAAATTTCAGCATATACCCGGCCAGCCAGCCGATTTTCTACGAGCTAAACGAAAAAGGTATAATTAATCAGCTTATGAATGCTGGCACGGTTATCCGCACGGCCTTTTGTGGGCCTTGCTTTGGCGCTGGGGATGTTCCGGCTAATAATACCATTTCTATCCGTCATGTGACGCGCAACTTCCCTAACCGCGAAGGCTCAAGGCCGGTGGACGGTCAAAGTGCCTCTGTCGCGCTAATGGATGCCCGCTCTATTGCGGCTACGGTCAAAAATGGCGGCCTTTTGACAGCGGCTACTGAGATTGTGGAATCTTCTTACGCTTACAATTATAATCCCGACATATACAAAGCGAGAGTTTACAAAGGTCACAAAAATCCAAAGCCAAATCATGAACTAGTTTTTGGCCCAAATATCAAGGAATGGCCAAGTTTTGAAGAGTTAAAAGATAATATGCTGATGCGGGTATGCAGCCTTATCCATGACGAAGTTACAACAACGGACGAACTTATCCCCTCCGGCGAGGCTTCTTCCTATCGCTCTAACCCGATAAAACTAGCGGAATTCACCCTATCCCGCAAAGATCCGGAATATCGCGACCGGGCAAAGGCGCTACTCCAAATCAAGGATTTCCCGCTAGACATCGACCCCAAAACCACCACAATAGGTAGCGTTGTTGTAAGCAACAAGCCCGGCGACGGTTCCGCACGAGAGCAAGCGGCATCTTGCCAGCGTGTTCTTGGCGGCGTGGCCAATATCGCGCTGTCCTACGCGACAAAACGCTATAAAAGCAACCTAATCAACTGGGGGCTGGCGCCCTTCACAATTGACAACATCCAAGACATAAAAATCGACGACTACATCTACGTCGAAGGAATAAAAGACGCTATAATCAATAAAAAACTTGAAATTGACGCGGTTTTGATTTCACCAAATTCCAAGCAAGAAATAAAGCTACGCCTGGAAGATTTGCAAGATGAAGAACGAGAAATTCTAGTCAAAGGTTGTCTAATCAACTATTATAAGGAGCCCTAAGAATGAACATTGAAAATTTGAGAGAAAGCTACGCAATTGACCCAAAGTACTACGACCGCTACGAGGTAAGCCGCGGCCTACGCAAAAAAGACGGCACCGGCGTATTAGTGGGCATCACCCGCATAGGCGATGTTCGCGGCTATATACTTGAAGAAGGTGTAAAAGTAAGCGTTCCTGGCAAATTAATCTACCGTGGCATAAACGTAGAAAGCATTGTAGATGCCTGTCTGGAAGAAAAACGCTTCGGCTTTGAAGAAACGGCCTATTTACTGCTATTCGGCGAACTTCCCACCAGGGAACAGCTAAGCGACTTCACCAATCTATTGCATCAGCGCCAGGTTTTGCCCAATAACTTCGCGGAGGACGTTATTCTAAGCGCGCCCAGCAAAAACATAATGAACAAGCTTGCGCAATGCGCTCTCGCTTGCTACGGCTACGAGGAAAATCCTGATTCTGTCGATCTGGAAGTTGTGCTAAACCAGTGCATAGACCTAATTGCACGTTTCCCGGTCATGATAGCCTACGCGTTCCAGGCGAAACAACGCTACTACGAAGGCAAAAGCCTGTTCATACATGTCCCAGACGAAAACTTGAGCATGGCTGAAAACTTTCTGTATATGCTACGCGCAGACGGCAAATATACTCCGACAGAAGCCGCAATCCTTGATCTTTCCCTTATACTGCACGCAGAACATGGCGGCGGTAACAACTCTTCCTTTACGGTGCATGTAGTTTCGTCTACCGGCACTGATACTTACTCGGCAATAGCGGCGGCTATCGGCTCGCTAAAGGGCCCTAAACACGGCGGCGCCAACTCTGCGGTTTTATCCATGATGGAGGATATTAAGGCTAATGTAAAAAACTG
>Ga0209755_10001346_pt1 | contig 38924 bp, 33 predicted proteins | sample TergutCo191P1_FD_187301 | JGI IMG/M metagenome (GOLD analysis project Ga0209755, IMG submission 187301) | Cornitermes sp. P1 segment gut microbial communities from Petit-Saut dam, French Guiana - Co191P1 (SPAdes) (version 2) | ecosystem: Host-associated > Arthropoda: Insects > Digestive system... | reverse complement strand
GCCATTAAGCCACAACCGCCTGAGGTTCCATTTTAAATGCTAAATAAATGTCGGTTTTAGGTAAATTATTAATTTCAAGCATCTCTGGTACTGCCAATTTTACACGACTGATCAGAGTTTCAAGAGACGAATCCTCTAAAATTACAGGAATTTCATCATTTTGAGCATACCATTTCTGTGCTTCATCATCAAATGATAATGTAACAGTATATTCATACATATAGAAAACTATACTCTATTTTTTACAATAAAACAAGAAACAGCCAGAGACTGGGAAAACCTACAAAAACTGCGACACCAGTCTAATAATCGTCTCCCGTGCTTGTTGGCGTTCTGTTCCGCTTGATTCAAAAAGCACCGCAGGATTTATTTCCAGTGCTTTGCAGATACTTAAAATTGTATATAAGTTAGGCGTTCGCTTGCCTGTTTCTATGTAGTTGACTAAATTTTGAGATAACCCGGCTTTAAATGACAAATCAATCTGTGAAATACGTTGCCTTTCCCGTTCTTCTCGTAATCTTTGAATAATGAGCTTAATTCGAGCAGAAACCTCCTCCTTACCATCAAATTCGTCATTTTCTTCCATATTGTGTGATTATACCCACATTTTTGTGTTGACTAAAACACACAATATAGGGTATATTTAGTTATTATATGTGTGTATTACGGAATTTATTTCGTTTTTGGAGGAAATTTGATATGAAAAAGATGAGCTTATTGATGGTATCAGTGCTTTTGGCAATTGTGATTATTAGCTGTAATAACGATCCTACAGATAACAATAATGATAATAGAAATGAACCTGAAACAATAATTGTAAACGGTGCAACTTTAGATGAAAAATTAAGATGGATAAGTTGGAATGCCAAAAATTATACTACTTATATTGTTGAAGTTGATGAGGATACTACAATTGATTCCTATTCTTTTGGCGGCGATTTATTTGGTTATAATTCAAGCATTACTAATATAATTATAAAACTCCTTAGCAATAATGGATCAACTATAAAACGTCAAAAAAATTATGACCGGTCTCTTTTTAGGATAGGGAAAGGAGTAACTCTTATTCTTGATAATATAAATATTATTGATACTTCTCCGTCTTATTATGTTGAAAATTATTCCTGGTCATTATTATATTTAGAAGGTGGAAATTTAATTATTAATCAAGGTACTAACATTTATGGTATAAAAAAAGGTGATGGAATTATGGTGTCTGCTGGTTCATTAACAATGAATGGTGGATTAATATCAGATTTCAATAGAGGTATTTATTTAAATTATGTAATTTATACTAGTGGTGGAACTTCTTTAAGTACTGAATCTTATTTAAAAGAGTTTATCATGAATGGAGGTGTAATTAAAAATGAAATACATGTTAGATATGGTTTGTTTACTTTAAATAATGGTGAAATTTTAGATAATAGCGGAGTGTCAATTGGTGAAAAAGGTACTTTTACTATGGAAGGTGGTAAAATTTATAATAATAAAAGAAGCGGTGTATCAGTAGATGGAAAAGGAAGTACTTTCACTATGAAAGGAGGTGAAATATTTAATAATACTACTAATACTACTAGTTCTTATGGTGGTGGTGGTGTTCGTATTGGGAATGATGCGACATTCACTATGGATAGTGGGAAAATATATAATAATATCATAAATACTTCATATTCTTCTCTAGGAATAGGCGGTGGTGGCGTCTATGTTTCAGGCGTTTTTAATATGGGTGGTGGTGAAATCTTTAGTAATACTGTTTCTATACAAGATAATTATATTAATAATTCTAGTAGAGTTGGTGGTGGTGGTGTTTATGTTGCAAGTGGAGGAATTCTATACAAAACAGGAGGAACTATTAATGGATACATAAAAGACGACATCAATAGTAATACAGTAATTATAAATGATATTGTAGAACAAAACAGAGGTCATGCAATTTATGTTGGCCCTTCTTCTTATGGGAATGAAAAAATTAAGAATACGATTTCTGACCCTTCAAATAATTTATTTTATATTAACGGAGAATACAGTGGAGAATGGGATTAATGATTTATTTTTAATATGGAGAATTAAAAGATGGCAACAATAACTGAGAAAGATAGAGAAAGAATTGACGAGCCTTGTAAAAACTGTCCTTCAATTACAACTGCACATGGAAGAGGAAAAAATAAAAAGTTTTTATGCAATACTTGTAATGGGTTGCTTATGGATAACCCTGATTATAATACATTTTCTCAGCTTCCAGATTGTCCGAAAAGAAAAAAATAGTTTTTTACTCATTGATTTAAAATTAATTAAAAGAAAGGTTATTAATTATGGCAAAATTAAGTGATTATCTCACAAAAAAATTCAAAGATGGACAAAAAATAAAAGAAGTTTGTTTTAATTGTAAATATATCAACCGACCTAACCAAGATAAACCTTTCCAGTCAGAATTAAACGAAGCTATCTATTGTGATAAATTGAATAAATTTATTGAAAATATAAATTCTAATTCATGTGGTTATTTTGAGTATTTCTAATAATTATATCATTCACTAAACGAAAATAGACTGTGGTTTTCTTCAAAAGTCTTTCAAATTAAATACTTAACAAAAGACCTCACGCATAGAACCGCAGGTTCTCCACACATGAGAACTCTTCTCTCAACCAACCTCACGCGCCGATTGCACTCCCTCGCAGCAGCTCCCGAGGTTTGCTGCCATGAGCGGGGCCGACAACGCCGTGATTTTCCATTTCGTCCACTATTCGCGCGGCGCGGTTAAAGCCGATTTTTAATCTGCGTTGAATATAACTGGCGCTTGCCTTTCCCTGCTGCATAACAATTTCAAGAGCTTGTTCATATAGTGGGTCTCCACCGTCGGAGAAAAGCGATAAATTGCCGTCTTCTTCTTCCTCTTCAAAGAAAATTTCATCGTCAATATAATCAGGCTTTCCGAAAGTTTTTACATGCTCAACAACAGCTTCAACTTCTTCTTCGGAAATAAACGCGCCCTGCATACGAATCGGAAACGGATCAACCGCTCCTGAGTAAAGCATATCACCCTTGCCTAAAAGTTTTTCCGCTCCTACCATATCGATAATAATGCGGCTGTCAATTTTACTCGCGACCATAAACGCGATTCTACTCGGAATATTCGATTTAATAAGCCCCGTAATAACATCAATAGAAGGACGCTGGGTCGCAAGCACAAGATGAATACCAACCGCACGGCTCTTTGCGGCCAATCTCGCGACTGTCGCTTCAAGTTCTTTTCCTGTGGTTGACATCAAGTCGGCAAACTCATCGATAATTACAACGATGTACGGTAAATGTTCCTGAGCGATATTTTTTTCCTTGATACGTTTGTTGTAACTGCGAATATCACGCACGCCAACTGAATCAAGGCATGCATAACGCCTATCCATTTCGTAAATACAATATTGAAGAGCCTGGAAGGCTTTTTTAGGCTCGGTAATAACCGGTGTCAACAAATGCGGAATATCATTATACAATTTTAATTCAACAATTTTCGGATCGATCATCATCAGTCTGCAATCCGATGGATGAAGCTGATACAGTATCGAAAGAATAATCGCGTTTACGCAGACTGATTTTCCCGATCCTGTCGCGCCCGCGATTAAAAGATGCGGCATTTGCGCAAGATCGACAGTCTGCGCCTCTCCCGTGATATCTTTTCCCATAACAACAGGAATACCCATTTTTTCACCGGGCTTCTGCAGCTCTCCTTCGATAATTTCCTTAAAGGAAACTATGTTACGTTTCGCGTTTGGTACTTCGATACCAACTGCGTGCTTGCCGGGAATTGGCGCGACAATACGCACAGAAGAAGCGGCGAGACGCAGGGCGATGTTGTCCTGTAAGCCGACAATCTTTGAAAGTTTTACGCCGGGAGCCGGAAGAATCTCAAACATTGTAATAACAGGACCCTTGCGTATGCCGGTAACCTCAGCCTGAATTTTAAATTCTTCGAGCGTTTCCTTTAAAGCGATTGCGGCGTCACGAGTAGCCTGATCAATTACCCAATATTCACCGTCGGGGTATTCGTTCAATATATCAACAGGGATTCTATACTTTTTATAACGCGCACTGCCAACCAGTGTGTTTTTCTTGCGCACCTGTTCGCCGTGGACAGCAGCGGCAGCTTCCGCTTCTTCCAGCGCCTGCAAAACACTGTCGGCTTCGCGCAATTCTTTTCGTAATTTCGCGCGCAGAGCTTCTCCGCTTATAGGCGCTTCATCTTCTTCACTTTCTTCGCTCTCTGCCGTATCATGTGCCGATAACTCTTCTACTTCATCACTTTCGCTGAAATCGTCACCTATCAGTTCCTTTCCCATAGTTTCGCTTTCATCAGTAAATTCGACAACAGCTTCTCTGCGAGGTAAATAACCAATCTTTGGAACCGCTTCACTCTGCGTCTGCTCATCAGAAACCAGCAGCTCTGAAGGCGGCGCTGTAACAGGCGCAGAGGCGGCAGGCAGCGGCAGAAAATTCATACTGCGGCGAAAGACACTGTTCTCTTTTAGGAAAAGTTTATTTTTAAGCATTTGCAGGCAAACTACTTCTATCACTGTAATAAAAGTAATAAAAAGACCAAAACCGGTTTTTCCAAAAAGGCTTAAAACATTAATTTGATGTGAATGAATATCAAAATCACGAATAAGAGCAAAGCCTACGGCAATTGTTAAAAACGGAAGAATACAGCCGTTCAAAAAGAAAATCCTGTCGGGACGCCATTTGGCATCGGCAAGAATATAAGCAGCGTAAATAAAATACGCCGGAATACATATAGAGAGAATCCCAAAAGAGCGGGCAAAAAATTGCCCTATACCGGACAGGAAAAAGCCTGAGCCAAACAAGGTTGAGAACAATGCGATTGAGAGCCAAAGGGCGCAAAACCCAAAGAAAACCGCCAGTAAAACGGCAATTGTTCGGAATTTAAAATACCCGTCCGTATTAAATCTTTGTTTAAAGTCGTCAATAATCTGCAATTTTATACCTCTGCTGTTAAATAAGTGAGATACTTAATTTTCGGCTGATTTTAGGGTATAGTTGACATATAAGCTTATGGACAATTCGATAAACATCGATGCATTAACTCCCGCAAGACCTCCAAATTGCCTAAAATGCGCTCATTTTAGGGTAACCTGGGACACCACTTTTCCAAGAGCATGCGACATTTTTTCAATTAAATGCACTAATCTGCCTTCCGCTGAGGTTTTTCGCGCTACAGGAGCGAATTGTCCTTCCTTTCTGCTAAAAAAGGGTTTAAAATAATGGCGAACCGTACATTTGGGAGGAAATCGTGAAAAACAAACTCAATATTTGTCTTATTATATTATTAATTGCAACAATCTTTTCGTGCGATACAGATTCAAACACTGTCAAAACACCTGAATTCGATGATGATATAATTCTGCATACAAAGTGGTCTTTCCCTGTTGGTGTTGCTGTACCGGGCGCGCGTACCAATAATGCCGGCATGAGTTCTAGCCAGGCAAATGCGTTAAATAGCGGTAACCCTCAAAATAAACTTTTAAAACATTTTAATGTAGTTGTGGCAGAAAATGAAATGAAACCGGAGAATTTAATGCCCGGCTCTAAACCTTCCGGTAATAGTTGGAAAGATAGTTACACATGGGGAAATGCCGATGCGCTTGTAAATTTCGCCGAAGAAAATGGCAAGAAAATCCGCGGACATACTCTGTTCTGGGAAGATCAAACACCAAGCTGGTTTTTTCCTAGTACAGCAGCAGAGCTCTATGATAATATGGAAAACCATGCAAAAGCTGTTTTTGAGAAATACGGAGGTAGAATCGAATGGTGGGATGTATGCAACGAAGTTATTGATCAAAGTGAAGATGGTCCAAGAAGAGGCAGATATTATGATATAATGAAAGCTGCTAACAAGATAGGAATGGAGCAATATGAATATGTTTTAAAAGCTTTTGAATATGCTCGTTATTATGCAGATTTAAACGACGGACAAAATGTAAAATTATATTTAACCGACTTTGGCGTTGAAAGACCATTTACGAAAAAAAATAATACAAAGCAGCAGGATTTTTATGATCTTGTAGAATGGTTAATTCAAAATGATGCACCAATCGACGGCGTTGGTTTCCAAGGACATTTCAGGCTCTATGATCATCCGGTAGATAAAAATAAGTGCCTTTCATGTACAGATAAATCCAAGTGTAACCACGATATAAGTTCAGGAATTGACTTATTTTCCGCGATTAAAAAGAAAGACGATACAAACATTATGGTTCAAATCTGCGAACTTGATATTTCTATTTTTAGTAACGCAAAAGGCGAAGCCAGTAATACTAGTGTTTCCAACAGCGTTCTTAGCGAACGATTAACAGACCTTGCGCAAACATACCGCGATTTCTTTGATATGTTTAAAGTAAAATATAGTGAAGGTAAACTCAACATGGTTGTGCTATGGGGTATAGCCGATGGACACAGTTGGCTGAATGATCATCCGGTACAGGGTAGAACAGATCATCCTTTGTTGTTTAATCGTAATTATAAAGGAAAAGAAGCATACTCAAAACTGATTAATTAGATTAAATGCCTAAGCAAGTACCGACAGCTCTTGCGGTATCAATCATGTAATGATCCTCAGGCACATTTTTTACTTTGCTTTCCGGTATGCTCAAGTCGACAGAATCTATTGAATCGCCGTTTAAGGCAACCATTCGTCCGTAATTGCCTTTCGCGAGAAGTTCGACAGCGGCAGTACCAAGGCTTGTAGCAAGAACGCGATCCGACGCGCTTGGAATTCCTCCGCGCTGCATGTAGCCTAACACAGTAGCGCGGGTTTCCTTGCCTGTCTCCTCCTGAATTTCACGGGCAACGCGATACGCGACAGAAGGTCCCATTTCCGCGCGGTATTTTTTTCGATCCTTTTTATCCATCTCCATTTCTTTAATGGACGTCGCTCCTTCTGCAACCACAACAATAGAAAACATTTTTCCTGTTTTAGCGCGTTTTTCCAGGTGACGCGCAATTTCGCGTACATCGTAGGGTATCTCCGGAATTAAAACAACATCGCCGCCGCCTGCAACGCCTGCGTATAAAGCCAACCAGCCTGCTTTATGACCCATAAGCTCAATAACAATTACACGGCTATGGCTCTGCGCTGTTGAGTGAAGGCGATCTATCGCGTCGGTGCCAATCGCAAGCGCTGAATGAAAACCAAAAGTTCTGTCTGTGCCGACAATATCGTTGTCAATTGTTTTGGGAAGCCCGATTACATTGAGACCTTCAAGAGCAAGTTTATAACCTGTAGTATTGGTGCCGTTTCCGCCAAGTATAACGACACAATCAAGTTTGAGTTTTTTATAGGTATCCATTATTGCTGACACTTTATCACTTGCGGGTTCGTCTTTATCAGCTTCGCTAAAGGGCTTTACCCTGCTTGAACCAAGGATGGTTCCGCCGCGGGTCAAAATACCGGAAAAATCTTCAGGACTCAGCTTCCTTGTATCTTCATCAATAAGCCCGCGAAAACCATTGGCTATTCCAACGATCTCCATTCCATACCGGTCATGAGCTGCCCGGCAGACTCCGCGAATTGCGGCATTTAAACCGGGACAATCGCCGCCGGCTGTAAGAATGCCAAATCGCTTTGTTACGCTTTGAGTAACCGCCATTTCTTATTTATACAATAAAATTGACTGTTTTTCAAGGGATATTTTTCGCCTCTTCCCAATATTTATCCATTATTTCCAGGTTATTTTGACACATTTCCTTGCCTGTTTCCTTCATTTTCTTTTCTACATATTTAAAACGTTCTGTGAATTTGCTGTTTGTACGGCGAAGAGCGACAGAAGGCTCCACTTTCAGATAACGGCAAAGGTTTATAACAGAAAATAATAAATCACCTAACTCTTCTTCGACTGCGGCATCGCCGCTTGCGTCACAGACCTCGTCAAGTTCTTCGTTAATTTTTTCTACGACGCCTTCCCTGGTCTGCCAATCAAAACCCACTTTTGACGCTTTCTTTTGCAGCACATAGGCCCTATCCATTGGCGGAATTGCTGCGCTCACTTCATCCATAATTGAATCTTTGGGCTTGCGTCCCTCCTGCTCAATTTTTATTTTTGCCCAATTATTAAGAATTTCTGCAGAATCTTTAACTTTAACGTCGCCAAATACATGAGGATGACGGCGTATTAATTTTTCATTAATTTTTTGCAGGACATCCGCTACCGAAAACTTTCCTTCCTGTTCGTGCATATAGCTGATCATTACAGCAAGTAAAAACAAATCACCAAGTTCTTCGGCAATATGCTCAGAATTGTTTTCGTCGATTGCTTCAAGGCACTCGTAGGTTTCTTCAACTAACGCACCCCTCAAACTGGACGGGCTTTGTTCCCTGTCCCATTTACAGCCTTCAGGAGAGCGGAGTTTTACGATAGTGTCATACAAGGCTTTAAATGAATCACTTGGTTCCATCTTCTTCCTCTTGTATTTTTTCAGGAAGGGTAATTTTCTTTTTCTTCCATTCATTCAATAAACTATCCAGCTCTTCAACAAAGGTTTTCATCAATAAACCGGCACCTGCTTCGAGCGCAGGGTTCAGCGTCTCTTTTTCTGCTTCAGTAAAATCTGATAAAACCCAGTCATAAACCCCGGGATCGTTTTCGCCTGGAGGTCCGCCTTCACCGGGTAAACGTGTTCCGGGGCGTCCGATACCTATGCGCAGCCGCCAAAAATCGGGACCGCCAAAACACTTGTTCATTGAACGCAGCCCGTTATGCCCTCCAAGCCCGCCTGCGAATTTTAAAGAAATTGTTCCAAGAGGGAGTTCCAGTTCATCATGAACAACAATTATTTCTTTGATGTCTATTTTATAAAACGTTGCTGCCGCTAAAACAGATTCGCCTGAAAGATTCATATATGTTTCCGGCATAAGAAAATGGATATTTTCATTTGACGAGTACAACCCTTTATATTTTTTTTGCCACGAAAGAGACGAATAAAACGGAAACGCCTGGGCAAGCATACGTCCTGCGTTATGCCTGTTTTTCTCGTATTTTTTACCGGGATTGCCCAAAAACGCGGCAAGCTTTATCATCCATCGCTCCTTGTAAGAGTTTATAATATTTTGTAAATAATTTTAAGCTGTAAATCGAGTTTTTTTTATTGACCTCACGTGAATTATACAGTAAATTAAGTTTATATGGATAATGGTACTCTGTTATTTATCTTGCTTGCAATTATCGCTCTGCTTCTGGTCCTCTTTGTTCTAGGGAGGATATTCGCTCCTATTAGGAAAATGCAGGAAAACATTAAATTCAAATTCAAAGAAATCAATAAAAATATTAATAATAGAAAAGAACAAAAAAGAAAAGAAATTGAGCAAAAAAGGAAGGAAGAATACGAAAATTTAAAATTAAAACAAAAAGAGAACGAACTCTTTATTTTAAATACAAAAGAAAAATTAAGCGCTTTGCAAAAAACATTTAAGGAATTCGAAGAAATAGAAAAGCAAAGCGCCGTGGTTTACGATGAATTAGAGGAAAAAACAAATCAAATAGAAAAATTAAATGAAAACCCCGGTAAATTTATTTTTAAAATTATTAATGCCTGGAAAATAAAAAAACTTACAGTTCAGTGCAATAAGCAAAAACAACAGATAGAAGAATCTGAAAAAATTATTATAGATAAAAAAGAAGAAATTAAATTCTCCATAGGCGAGCTGTTAAATTCATTTAATTAAAATAACTGCCCTATCAGGTTATTTCTTGTTTGCTAAAATTATTAACAGCGCTATATCACCCTGCCGCACACCGGGTATTCGCGCAGCCTGCCCGACATTGAGCGGTTTAACGGCTGTAAGTTTTTCCTTTGCCTCAGAGCTAAGCCCCTTAATTGCTTTGTAATCTAAATTCGGATTGAGTTTAATAGCGTCCATTTTTGCCGCCTTCGCCGCAAAGCGAATTTCTTTTTCTATATAGCCTTCATACTTTTTATCCAAAAGCGCGCTCTCAACAAGTTCTGCAGGGTAACGCGCTAATTCAATATCATCTGCATTGATTCTCGCTGCGTCATATTTTCTCTGTGATAAAAGTTCTTTTACTTCATCTAACTGACTTGTCTTCTTTAAAAAGCGTTCCCATCGATCGTCATCAATCAACCCTGCATCACGCCCTTTGGGAGTTAGCCGCGAATCCGCCGTGTCGTGACGCAGCATCAGTCTGTGTTCAGCGCGGCTTGTAAACATACGGTAAGGCTCTTTTGTTCCCAATGTTGTAAGGTCGTCAACAAGTACGCCGATGTACGCTTCCGCGCGTCCCAGCACAAGCGGCGCTTTATTTTGCATTTTCATCGCGGCGTTAATGCCTGCCATAAGTCCTTGTGCGGCGGCTTCCTCATAACCTGAACTGCCGTTAGTCTGCCCTGCCACAAAAAAACCGCCAAGACGTTTTGACTCTAACGATGGAAATAAATCCAAAGGATCAAGGTAGTCGTACTCCACGGCATAGGCAGGGCGGACAACGCGCGCCTCTTCAAGACCGGGAATGCTGTGAATAAAATCGCGCTGAACATCCTCGGGCAGGGAACTTGACGCGCCGTTCATGTACATCTCGTTAGTTGTAAGACCCTCAGGCTCAATAAAAATGTGATGCCTCTCTCGCTCAGGAAAGCGCACAACCTTATCTTCGATACTTGGGCAGTAACGCGCTCCTGCACCGACAATTTTTCCGCCAAAAAGCGGCGAGCGGTGAATATTCGCTTTTATAATTTCATGTGTCTTTACTGTCGTGTAGGTTATCCAACATGGCTCGCTTCGCAGTAATGCAGCCGATCTTTTTTCGCCGTTATTTATATCTAACGCTGATTGTAAATTATTAGAAACGCAGTCAAAGGAAAAGGGCTGCATTTCATCGCCGTCCTGTTTTTCCATTTTGGAATAATCAATTGAACTACCTGCAATTCGCGCAGGCGTGCCTGTTTTAAGCCGTCCTACGGGAAAGCCAAGCCGCCGCAATGACGCGCCAAGCCCGATAGCCGCTTCTTCGCCAAGCCGTCCCTGCGGCGCGTCAAACTCGCCGATAAATATTTTACCTTCCATGAAAGTGCCGGAGGCAAGAACAACAGTCCTCGCTCTTATACGATGTCCGCGCTGAGTGATTACACCTTCTATTTGTTTTTGGTGACTGTCACTATGACTGTCACCAATTATAAAATCGGTAACCATGTCCATAAAAATTGTAAGGTTCTTTTGCTTTTCTAAACTGGAACGCGCCGCCGCCTGGTATGCGTGTTTGTCAGCCTGCGCGCGGGGCGCTTGTACAGCAGGTCCTCGTGAACGGTTTAACACTCTGTATTGGATCATTGTCGCATCTATCAGCTTTGCCATCTCTCCGCCGAGTGCGTCTACTTCCCGCACTAAGTTACCCTTTGACAAACCGCCGACCGCGGGATTGCACGAAAGCGCCCCAATCTTGTCAGGGTTCTGCGTAATGAGCAACGTAGAAAAGCCAAGGCGCGAGGTGGCAAGAGAGGCTTCTATGCCGGCATGGCCTCCCCCTATGACGATGCAATCGTAATCCATGGTTTATTTTAATGGAAATGCGGGGCATGGGGAAGATTGGGAAATTATTACATAAAAAGCAGCCTGACCTCTTCTACAAACGATCAGACTGTATTTTAATTAATTGCCGCCGAACTTGGCTTCCAAGTCCATAGGAACCGTAGATTCTTCAACATCGCCTAAAACTAATTCTGCGGCATTGGCGCCTGTTACCCGGATTGTATAAATGTAATCTGTTTTATATTCCTGTTCAGGAATCGGCAACATTAACTGTGATGTTCCAATACTGTAGCCTTTTATTATTTGCTTATCAGGATATGTGCCGTCAGGGTTTCTTGGAATTTTAATGTTATATATATTCGTATATGTCTGCTGAATGCCTTTTATTCCTGTCGAAGTTGTTAATTCTTCAATGAATTCTCCACTGCCTCTTGCAAAACGTATTGCGATACCGGAATCGTTCTGTACTCTTATATAAATACCGCCTGATGATATTGAGAAATTAAGAGTTGACGCAAGTTCGTTAAAATCCCATGTCTGCGGAGATTCATTGGATAAAGCAAATGTCTGCGTATAAGGTCTTCCGATAAGCAATTCGTGTCCTGCTGTATATTTTGGTATAATTTCATAAATTTCTTTGTCAGTATAGTTATATCGCTTGAATACCGGAAACAAATTGTAATCATCAGGGATAGCCAATCTTAAAACAGTTCCTGTAAGCTGTGACGCTACATAACCAAGCACTTCACCGGTTGGGCTGTCTTTTCTGATTTCCACATTCCACGGAGTTGGGTTATTAAGTATTATACGACCTGCGCCGCCGACTTTTGAGCTGATTCGAAATACATTGTTATTTGTGGCTTCGTGATTATAAAAAGCGTAAATTGTAGCAAAAATTTCTGCTGCTGCGATATTTGTTTTGTTTTTATTAAACTCTGATTCATTTATCAGAATAAGCGTAAAATCTCCTGATGAGCTAAATAACGAAGTTTTCTTTTCAAGCCCATGATTTGTAGCATGAGCCGGAATTCCGCTAATCAGATTATTAGGATTCAAAGAGCCTTTAAAAGCAACTAATCTTTCTCCGGTTTTATTTTCCACCATGATGGAAGGCGGCGTAAAACTCTGGAATGATGCTGTTAACTCATCTTCTTCAACATCGTTATTGCCATTATTACCATCCTCATCACATCCAGCAAGATTAAAAATTAACCCTACTGCAATTAAAAACACTAAAAAACTCGATTTTCTTTTCATATCTTATATTCTCCTTTTCACTTGGTTATTTTTGGGATTTTTTCTTAAAACTTGTTCTTTCCAAATTCCAATACTATGATAATACCATAATTTTATGAATAATGTCAATACCATATTTTAATAATTTATGGTAATATCATATATTAAAAAAATGGATAAACCGCAGGATTTACGTTCTGTTCTTGCTCAAAATATCAGAAAAGCCCGCGCTTCACTGCACATCAGCCAGGCAAAACTTGCTGAATTCGCCAATATATCTGTCTCTCATATGTTAGATATTGAATATTGTAAAACCTGGGTAAGTGATAAAACTTTGCAAAACATAGCTCACGCACTCAACATTGAATCTTATGAGCTTCTAATTCCCGAAAACACTGCCAAAACCGGTAAAACCAAGCGAAAAAGAAACGAGAGCGAACAAGCTGCGGTATTAATTAACAGAAAAAAAAGAGAAATGAATAAAAAATTGGGAGATATAATGGACAATCTTGTCCTTGAGCTTAACAATTCAAATTATGGTAATAAGTAATAAATTTTAAAAAGTAAAGCAAAACTGCAAAAAATATTTACCTCCAAACCCACTGTATCACCGAATCTTTCACCAATTAAACACAATATTATAATTTCCTCTAATCGACGGATTTAATTCCAGCAAAGGTTTAAAAAGCGCTTCGGCGGAATCACGCGCTTGTTTCATTAAGTCTTCGTTTTTCTTTATTTGATTTTCTTTATCAAGTTTTGAATCGCCTAATAAATCCAGTATTTCCTGCGGTTTTATGGAACGCGGAAAAAGACCCCCGCCTGCAAGATCATAAGATTTTGCGCGTTCAGGATATTGTTCATGCGCAAGAATTTCAATTGCGGGCATTTTTATTATCAGCCGCAAACCGCTTTCTCTTACTGTAATTTCTTCACAATTAAAACCAAGTTTAATTGTTCCGTCCAGAACTATAAGCAGATTATGAGCGTTAAGCCAACTACCGGGATTATAGGATCTTTGCGAAATAGATTGATAATTATAAACAAGACAAACATATTCAGAAGCAGGTAATATTTCTTTTACAACGGTACTGATATTTGTTTCTATTAATTGCTTAACAACTAAAGGTTTTCTTGCCGCTATCCAGACAACCGCAATTAATAAAACCAGAAATAAACTTGCAGATATTATTAACGCTGTCAGTAAAGAGGGGTTTCCTTTTTTTACAGTAGTTTTCTTGTCATTTGCTTCCTGTTCCATAAATCCTTCCTGTTAATGTATTGTATTATTCTTCTTCATAGCCGGTTATTTCTATATCGCCCAACAATTTCTGAGTCTTGTCTTCAGGCATTTTTTCTACATCAAGAAGTTTTTTTTGTATTGCTCTGGAGCGGACGCCTGCCTTGTCAATTTCTTTGCTTGCTAATTCAAGTTTTTCCTTTGTTTTTTCAAGGACATCACCGAATTTGCCGAATTCTGTCCTTACAGCTCCCAGTAAACCCCATATCTCACTTGTTCTTTTTTCTACAGCCAGGCTTCTAAAACCCATTTGCAGACTATTTAAAAACGCGGAAATTGTCGTTGGTCCTGTAATTGCGACTTTGTAAGTATTTTGAATGGATTCAAATAAACCTGGAATACGCAGAACCTCAGCGTACAAACCTTCAAAGGGCAGAAACATAATTGCAAATTCTGTTGTAGCAGGCGGATCTATATATTTATCGCGAATATCTTTTGCAAATTTGTCTATTTTACCTCGCAGTTCTTTTTGCGCTTGAACAACATTTTCTTTTTCTCCGCTTTCATAAGCCGCCAGAAGCAGTTCATAATCAACTGTCGGGAACTTTGCGTCAATGGGAAGCCATGTAATCTTACTCGGGTCTTCTTTGCTTGGGAATTTTACAGCAAACTCAACATTCTCACGGCTGCCTTCTTTTATTTTTACGCTTTGAGCGTATTGGCTAGGCGTTAACAGCTGTTCCAGTATAGCTCCAAGCTGATATTCGCCCAGCACACCTTTATTTTTTACATTCGCAAGCACATTTTTAATGCTGCCAACATCGCTTGCCAATGTCTGCATTTCTCCAAGGTTTTTTTGTAGCTGTTCAAGACGTTCGCTCACAAGCTTAAAAGATTCGCCAAGACGGGTTTCCAGCGTCTTGTGCAGTTTTTCATCGACAGTATGGCGCATTTCGTCAAGTTTCTTTTCGTTCCCCTGTTGAATATCAGAAAGTTTTTTCTCTACAGCTTCGCGCGATTTTTCCAAACCTTCTTTTGTTTCCCTTGTTAATATCCCAATATTGGAAGAAAACCTTTCTTCAAAAACTTTTAAAGCTGAGGATAATTCATCGCGGTTTACCTTAAGCGCCGAAGCCAATTCTTCGCGGGTATCCTTTGCGGTTTTGCCTGTTTCCAGACGGTTCCTGCCAAACTCATCGCGCAGAGTTGCCTCGTTTCTCTCCAGAAGCTGCGCGTATTCAATAAGTTTCTGAGGTATGTCTATTTGTGAATCTTTCTTGTTTTTTAGCAAAAGTATCATCATTACAATAAATTGTAAAACGATTACGCCAAGCAGTATAAAAAGAATATATTCATTCATGTTTTATTTCCTTTTGTTATAATATCAGATTAATCAATTTTATAAAATACTGTATTTATTACTTTCCAACGCAGAATTTACTGAACATTTCTTCCAAAATGTCAGCTGTAGATACTTCCCCTGTTATCTCGCCAAGCAAGTTAACAGCTTCCCTTAAAAGCGGAGCAATCAGGTCTAAGGGATTATCGCTCTCTGCCAGCGCGAGAGCTTCTTCCAGCGCGGAGCAGCTTTCATCTACCAGTTTTTTTTGCCGTGCAGTGCCAAGCGACGCATCTGCGGCGGCAGAAGGATCATCAAAGAACGCAACTTGCTGCGATATCCTGGAAATAATTGCCGAATACAGTTCAGCCAAACCTTCACCTGTTTTCGCGCTGACGCTGACAGGTTTAACAGTTTCTATAGGAAAGGGCTGCGGCAAAGGAACAATGTCACACTTATTCCAGACATATATATATGGGAATTCTTGACTGCTGCCTCTTTCAATTTCACCTTGTTTTATTTCCTCTTCGTTAATCAAATACAAAACAATATCCGCTTCCTTTAAAATTTTTCTGCTGCGCTCTACACCTATTTTTTCTACAGAGTCATCCGCATCACGCAAACCCGCGGTATCAATTAAACGAAAAGGTATTCCCTCTATGGAAACAAAGGCTTCTATCCAATCGCGCGTGGTACCGGGAATTTCTGTTACAATAGAACGATCCTCTTTTAACAGCGAATTAAAAAGACTTGATTTGCCGGCATTAGGAGGCCCGGCAATTACAAGCGTAATTCCTTCCTGATATATTCTTTCAAGCTGCCAGGAAGCTGAAAGTTTTTTTAAGCGTTCTAATGCTTGCAATGCTATATCTTTATTAGGCAGTTTTCCCGCAATTTCATCTTCGTCTTGCGCGCTCACTTCATCTTCCGAATAATCAAGATATATTTCCGCGCTTGCAAGAACCTGCACAAGTAATTTTTTTATTTCGTTTACTTCTTTTTGCAAAGAACCGGAAAGACGCAAAACAGCATGACGGCGGCTTGTATCCGTTTTTGCGCAGACAAGCTCCATTACAGATTCGCTTTTTGTAAGATCAATTTTACCGTTCATAAAAGCGCGGAATGTAAATTCTCCGGGAAGAGCTTCGCGAAAACCGGCTGTTTTTAAAGCAGCCATTACCGCCTTTCCGGCAGATACGCCGCCATGACAGCTAATATCAAAACTGTCTTCGCCTGTATAACTTTTAGGAGCGCGAAATATTGATAATAAAACCTCATCAATTTTTTCGTTATTTGCCGTAATCCATCCATGAATTATTGTATTTCCTCGCGCGTTTTCTAAATCCGGATGCGGAAATATTGAAGAAATCAGTTTAATTGAACCTTTGCCTGAACAACGGATTAAAGTGAGAGCTCCGCTGCCGGGATTTGTCGCAAAAGCAGCAACAGGCGACTCATCACCGTAACTACTTTTGGAACCAGTGACTGCCATACCTATGTTCCGATTTTTTTTCTATATTAGAATCTGCGTTATCAGAAACTGTTCCGGCAAGACGCAGTTTAATAAAGAGCCATGGAGCCGCAATAGTAATCCAAAAACCTATAAGCGTATAACAGAGAAAACCGTACAAGAAAATGTTTTGTTTTTCTGACATTCCATAAATAATTTTTTCTATCCTGTATACCATAAGCAATAAAATTAATATTCCCAATGCGATACGCGCAAGTAAGGTTAAATATTTCTTTATTCCATCTCTTTGCAATGAATTAGCTGCGCAAAAACCGATATATTTCTTGTTTAAGCAATATCCCAAACCTAAACCAAGTAAGACACCGCCAGGTACAACGAAATATGGCTGCGGATGGTAAATTATTAACAAAAAAGAAACAACTGCGGTAGAAATCATATGTACCCTAAATCCTCTCTTTAAAAGAAGCGCTTCGAATTTTTTTCGTAAAAAAATATATCCGCAAATAAATAAGGCTATAACCAGCCAGCCAATTTCCATGTTTATTGGAAATTTTATATCCAAATCATTTAAAAAATGAGTAATCCATGCGGAAAGTAATACGACAATGCTAAGCTGAAGCCCTATTTTTTCATTAATGCACCAGTATATGCAAAAGAAAATCATTATCATAATATTCAAAAAAATAAAAAACATACTAAAACCCCTCAAAAAAAGTTTGACGCAAACGATCAATTGCGCTGTTTTGCGTATTTGTAACAGTAACATTACTGGCTGCTCTCATCATCATACCTCTTATTAATGGCTGTAATGAAGTCTTATTTATTGTTATTAATATGAAGAATTTATAGCTTTCCGCATACTCCCATGTATTCTCTCGTTCGTACCATATTTTAATCCAGTACGAATCTTCTTTTACAGCGCCGGTATATTCAGTGCTATAAGCGTATTTTATCATTGTTTCGTAAAATCTTCCATACTCGTTATCAGGATACAATGTAGCGGACGATATTATTCTTTTATCAATTCTTGATGCCGCGATTATTGGGAAGTCGAGTTTCTCAGAGAAATTCTCAATCCATTTATTTAGAACAGTAATATTCTCACCTTCATTTAACGCGATAAAAATATATTTATCCTTATAAACATCAAGTTTTTCAACTGCTTCAATTCCTCCATCTATATAAGCGAGCAGCCAAATTGGAATATTGTTTATTCCGGCGCCGTCTCTTGTTTCTATTATATTGTTCTTCTCAATAAAATTTTCGGAGACATGGTAAACGCTAAAATCCGGCTCAGGAGTAAACGCAGTATTATTTTGTCCAACACATGAGATAAAAATAAAAGCTAACAGGGAAACAGCGAGATTCTTAATATTCATTAACCATCGGCCTAAGTTTTGTAATAATTACTTCCATCGGCGGCATATAATAAATTGCAAATTCATCCCAAAGAACACTTACTGTGCTTTTAATCTCAGGCGCATTTTCTAACGCCTGAGTTTCTTCGGCAGACTCACTGCTAACATTTAAGCCGGCGTTTACAGAACCCAAAATAACCTGAAACTCATCTTTTATTGATGCTTTAAGTGATATTGGTTTTGAGATTAGTTCGTTTTCGACAGTTATTCCTAAAAGATTAAGCTGAGCCGTTAATTGATTTGGCAAAACAGAAAAACTTATTCCAGCAATATAAAAAGGATCCTCAATCTCCCGCTCAATAACAGATTCAATCGGCATAATGGGCATATCCAGAAACTGAGAAACCTCATCGACAGGTGACTGTAAAATTAATTTAAATCTTTGATCTTCTTTTCTAAGAGTTAAAGAGATATCTTTGTTTTTACCAAAAAAGACAGAAAAAATAATATCATCATTTAAAGGTTTAAAGCGAAATATTGTCTGCCATGTTTTAATATCATTATTTGGTATTATTATTTTTGGCAGGCTAAAGGAATTGCTTTGACCAGTGCCTAATCCATAGGTTCCATTTATACCTTTCCATACCGGTATATTATTTGCCGTAGGACTCAAAGCGCGTTCAGATGATACTATTTTAGAGTCGTTTAAATCACTTTCAAGAGTATACCAATATATCAATTGAGGAACATCCTCAACTAAGTTAAAATCTTTTGACTTAGATGAAACAAGAATAGAAAATTCATTCTGGTATCCTTTATATCCATTATGATTTTCGAAAGGAAAAACTTCGGCGCGCAAAGAAGAAAAACCGCTCTGTTCCGGAGCCTTCCAGAACAAAACAGCCGCTCCGTCAGAAAATTTTCCTTCGCTAATTTTATTCTTTCCTTCATACCAAATAATATAAGGACTAAACCGGCTGTCAAAAGCTAATACCGCTTCCAGCATTACTATTGTGTCCTTAGGAATAATAAGAGGAGTATCTGTTACTCCCGGCATATTCAAATTAACGCCGGAAAAAGAAAAATTATTTACGCCCAGGTAAAAAAAAGGTCTTTCCGTTTTCTGAAGAATATCTTTACCGCTCATTATCTGAAAAACAAACGAGTATTTGCCCATAGGCAGATTAGCGGGAATTGGAAAAGGAGGTAAATCATCATCAAGGCTTTCTACCGGAATAATCATGTCATAGGATTTTTCAGGGCTAATATCATAGGAAACCTTTCGCCCGATTGTTTCTCCTGCGGCATCTCTCAGATAGATTATAAGACCGGTTACATCCTTGTCATCAGACACGGGTTCTTCAAAATATGGGTATATTTCATCATTGAATCTGATAAATGAACAGTCGTCTAGTAAAGTACCGTTTATCTGTAAATTTACCTTATAATGTCCGGTTGAGGGTAAAATCGTATCCATAGCCTCACAGGCACCAAAAAAGACGCTGAAAGAAACGAGAATTACGGCTATTTTAACCCCTTTTTGCACGCACATACCCATTATAATAATATCACTAAATATATAGAGAATCAACTTTCTTTCTGGTATTATATAAATATGCGAACCGGGGCAATAATTCGTTTAAATCGATTTAAAGAGAATATAAACACTGTAAAAACGAGGGTGGGCAAAGATATACAAATTTGCGTACCTGTTAAAGCTGATGCCTATGGTCATGGCGCCCTTCAAATAAGCAAGGCGGCTATTGAAGCGGGAGCTTATTGTCTTGGCGTAGCTGATGTTACAGAAGGCGTCGAACTTAGGAAGGGCGGAATACAGGCGCCTATTCTTTTATTTTCACAGGCTCATCCAAGCGAAATCCCGCTGATTATTAAAGCAAAAATAATACCTTTTATTTCAGATGAAGAATTTGCCGCTTCCCTAAACAAACAGGCAGAAACGGAAAAAATAAAACTGCCTGTTCATTTAAAAATCGACACGGGAATGAACCGAATGGGCTGTCCTGTAAATGAAGCTCTCGCTCTTGCCGCAATGATAAAAAATAGTTCCTCATTGGAATTAGCGGGAACTGTTACGCATTTATCTGTCTCTGACTCCGCGAATAAATCAGACATTGATTTTACCAACACTCAGCTTGCTCGTTTTAAAAAAGCGGTAAGCGCTATAAAAAACGCAGGTATAAATCCGGGGATTGTTCACGCGGCTAATTCGGGCGCTGTTATCCTTCATCCAAACGCATGGCTCGATATGGTAAGACCGGGCATTCTTTTGTATGGATTTAAAACTGTACAGGAATATGAAGCGCCCGTTGAGCACCTTAAAAAAATATCAAAGTTAAGTTCGATTATTGTAAAACCTGTAATGGAGTTAAAAAGCGCTGTATCATTGATTAAAAAATTAAATAAAGGGGAAGCTGTTTCCTATGGAAGAGCATGGACAGCCAAGAAAGACACTACAATTGGCATTCTCTCTATTGGTTATGCCGATGGTCTCCCTCGCCTTGCGAGTAATAGGTGGCAGGTAATAATTAACGGGGAAGCCTTCCCCTTGGTTGGACGCATCACTATGGATCAATGCTGCGTGGACTTGGGAGCAAACACAAGTGTAAAGCGCTGGGATGAAGCTATTATTTTTGGGGATGACATCTACCCGGAACAGCCAAAAAAATCTGCCATTACGCAAAACGCAGCGGAGCTGGCTTCTGTGGTAAGGACTATACCATACGAGATAACATGCAATGTCAGCAAAAGGGTTAAGCGAATTTATAAGCTTTAGGTATTGTTGCTATAAGCAAAAAAAATCAGTATTATATTTATGGAGGCTAATTAATGAATCCTTTTATTTACAATGACGAAGACGATTTTGAAGAAGACGAAAAAAAAGAAAAAACGCCTTTACTGGATCCGCTTGCGGGACGCATGTTAAAAACAAGGACTATCCTTATTTCGGGCGAAATAAATAAAGAACTGGCGGAAAAAACTATACGCCAATTATTATTGTTGGAAGACATGAACGAAGATCCTATCCGCATTTTTATAGATTCTCCCGGCGGAGACGCAGATGCAGGTTACGCAATTTTCGATATGATTCGCTTTGTAAAACCACAAGTGTGGACTATAGGCATGGGGCTTGTCGCAAGCGCGGCAGCTATTATTCAGCTTGCCTCTCCAAAAGAATACCGAGTAGGACTGCCTAATAGCCATTATTTAATTCATCAGCCTCTTTCCGGGATTCGAGGCGTAGCCACCGACATAGAAATACACGCAAAAGAACTGGAAAAACTGCGCGGGAAAATAAATCAATTGATAGCTGATGAAACCGGCAACCCATTTCCTCAGGTTGAAAAAGATACAGACCGCGACTATTGGATGACCGCCGCGGAAGCTGTAAACTACGGACTTATAAGCAGGGTTATAACAAACAGAGACGAAATTAAATCTTAAGGATTTTCGTACATACTCGAATAAAGGAAACGCCGTATTTTTTGCTGAGCATTCTTTTCGAAAGGTTCCTTACGCAGACAGAAGTCGCCAATCTTTTTATAAACAGGCAATGAACGGTTGGCTTCTTCTACTTCCTTTTTAATCAGGTTTCTGATAAAGTCATCGTCCTCTTCCTTGCCGGGATATTCAATTTTAATATTTTCATAATTAGGCACTAATACGGCGTAGATTATTTCACCGCTAGGCGTTTTCCTTCCAACGATTAAAACTTCCGCGATTATACGAGAAGCAGAAAAATGCGCCTCAACTTCCTCGGGATATACATTCTTTCCGCCTGAACCAACTATAAGATTCTTCTTGCGTCCCTTAATAAAGATATAGCCTTTTTCGTCACGATAACCAAGATCACCCGTAAGCAAATAGCCGTCCTCGGTTATTACTTCTTTCGTCGCTTCTTCATTTTCATAGTAACCTAGCATGACCGAAGGCGACTTACAGGCAATTTCGCCGATGCCTTCGGGTGTTACATCAACAATTTTTACATCCGTGTAAGGAACAGGAAGCCCGACAGATTCATTGTTTCTATGCCGAGGCGTATTTACAGAAATAAGCGGAGAGTTTTCGCTCATGCCGTAACCCTGAACCATATTAAAACCAAAAGAATCAAAAAAGTCCGCCGTATGCGGATTTAAAGGACCGCCACCCGCTACCATTATCATGATCGATTCCAATCTGGCTTTCTTACGAATAAATTTAAATACCCTTCTTCCCCATTCAGGCTTGCCTTCTTTTGCTTTTTTTAAAGCTGTCTTGCGTAAACCATCAAGAATAAAACGAAGAACCGGCGATAATTTTTTATAACCCGCTTCAATCGCTGCCATTACTTTATCATAAAGGAGCGGGACGCCAATAAGGAATGTTACGCCGCCGTCTTTAATATCGTCTATTACAACCTTGCCTACAATTTTTTCTACAATTACAGTTGGAACACCTGTGGCAAAAGGCGCGATAAACGAACAGGTGGTGGGATATGTATGATGAAGCGGAAGAACATCTATAAACACATCCTTAGGGGTCGGTTCCAAAACTCGGATTGCGGCGCTCGCGTTTGCGATTATATTTTTATGCGAAAGCGTAACGCCTTTCGCGAAACCGGTAGTGCCGGAAGTAAACACTATCGAGGCCGGATGATCCGCAGAGATACTGTCAGGAGAAGGCAACTGCCGGTTTTCCGCACCCTTTCCAAAGTTATCAAATTCAGTCGGGTGTTTCGGAGGTATCTCATCACTTTCCGGGCTAATACATACCGACACCGCCATTTTAAAACCTTTAGACGGAAGAGAAGCAGCAAAATCTTTTTTTCTGCCTGAATAAAAAAAAGCCTTTGCTTTTGTAATTTCTATAATATTGGCGCATTCCTGCTCGGTAGCTAGAAAATCGACAGGCACAATGCAGATACCGGCAATTACGGTTCCCATCCAAACAGCCATCCATTCAGGTCTGTTTTCTGACCAAAGCACAACATGGTCGCCTTTGTTTAATCCCGCGGCATAAAGACCGCGCGCTACCCTGCGACATTCTTCTCCGTATCTTGAAAAAGTCCAGCAGGTAAAATCTTTTTGCTTGCCGCATCTATAACGAATTGCGTCTATGTTAGCGAACTTAACGGAATTGTGCTCTAAAAGTTCGGCAAAATTTTTCTGGGAAATATCCGGAATATTTGAGACATAATCTTCAAACCTTAGCATTTATCACCTCACTTGGTAACAACAAGTAAATAACGTTTCTTTCCCGCACGCAAAATTATCTCTCCGTCTGAGTTTAACCTGTCAGAGCCAATTAAAGCCGCATGATTTTTTTCCGCCGAAAGCTCGCCGGATTTATCAGAAACAAAGGCACCGCCCTGGTCTACAAGACGGCGGGCTTCGCTCCTGGTAGATTGTAAGCCTGTATCAACAAAAAGTTCTACAACATTATAACCGGCTTCAAAACGCGAACGAGATATTTCGGCGCACGGCATTGCGGATTTATCACCTGCGCCGCCGAATGCCGCCTTCGCGCCGGAAAGCGCTTTATCGGCCTCTTCTTTTCCATGGATAATAGCGGTAACTTCCCACGCAAGCCTTTCTTTTGCCTCATTTGGATTTTTTCCCGCACCGCACAAATTATTACATTCATCAGCGGGAAGGAATGTGAACATGAGAAGGAAGCGAAGAATGTCCTCGTCCTGCACATTGCGCCAGTATTGGAAAAAGTCGTATGGGCTTGTTTTCGCGGGATCAAGAAAGAGCGCACCCTTTTCGGTCTTACCCATTTTCTTACCATCTGCCGTTGTAACAAGCGGGAATGTAAGCCCAAAAACTTCCGCGCCTTCAACGCGGCGAATCAATTCCACACCTGCGACAATATTGCCCCACTGATCATCGCCGCCAATTTGCAAACGGCAGCCGTGACGCCGGTATAATTCCAAAAAGTCAAAACTTTGCAATAACTGGTAATTGAATTCGATAAAAGAAAGTCCTGTCTCCATTCTCATTTTGTAAGCTTCAAAACTAAGCATACGATTTACAGAAAAGTGCTTTCCAATATCACGGAGAAAATCGATATAATTAAGATTGGCAAGCCAATCCTTGTTGTTTACTGTGAATGCGGTCTTGCCGTCAAAGCCGACAAATTTATCAAGCTGTGTGCGGATAGATTCGGTATTTTCGTCTAACTGCTCATAAGTAAGCATTTTTCGAATTTCACTCTTACCGGAAGGGTCTCCAATACGCGCGGTACCGCCGCCAAGCAAAGCAACGCCATTGTGACCCGCGTCCCTAAGATGACGGAAAGCGAAATATGGAACCATGTGCCCTATGTGCAGACTTCCCCCGGTTGGGTCAGTTCCCTCATAAAATGTTACAGGACCATCGTCCATTAATTTTGATAAAGCCTCAGCATCCGTACACTGCTGAAAAAAACCTCTGGTTTTTAATAATTCTAATGTTGAGTTCATGAAGGAATTGTACACTAGAAACATTTCCTCGCCAAGACTTGCCTGATTTATGCCTGCCCAATTGAATTTTACGTTGATTCTGCCGATAATCATTACTGTGCAGAGCAGTTTAATTGAAATATTAAAACAAGTTTTCACTTCTTGGCAGGTTATTGTCGTAACCATTGCCGTATTGCTGTATATACATATTGTTTCTAATGCGGCAAAGAAGCGCACGGCTCAACGGCGTCCAATGAAGATGCCAAAAGCAAAGAAAAAAGTGGAAGCTCCGTTATTACCAACTGAAGATTCTGAATCAAGTTCTAATGATGAACTTGGTCTTGAAGAAGCTTGAAATGAATGACCCCTTAGACGAAGCCGTAAAAAATCTTTTTGGGCTTTCGTACCTATTCCCTTATCAAAGACTTGTAATAACCAATATTCTGGAAGCAGCCGAAGCAGCGCAAAACGACGACACAGACCGGGAAACAAACGGCAGACAAATTGTAATTCTTCCAACCGGAGCCGGAAAATCCTTGTGCTTTCAACTTCCGGCTATGATGATTGAAGGCTTAACTTTAGTCATTTATCCAATTCTTTCGCTTATGGCGGATCAACAAAGACGTTTACATGAACGCGGTTTTTCGCCCGTAACAATCAGGGGAGGACAAAGCAAGGAAGAACGCGAAGAGATCTGGCAAAAATTAGAAAGCGGAGAAGCAAAATTTATAATTGCGAACCCGGAAGTCCTGCTTACACCACAGGTAAAAGAAAAACTAGAAAAAATAAAAATCATGCACATTGTAATCGACGAAGCTCATTGCGTAAGCGAATGGGGTGAAAGCTTCCGTCCAAGTTATCTGGAAATTGGCTCAATTATTAATGCGTTTAATCCTCCGCTTGTAACCGCTTTTACCGCCACAGCGAGCGCGCCTGTACTGGATAAAATTAAGAAATATATTTTTTCAGATACACAAGCAGCACAAATTGTCGGTAACCCGGATAGACCTAATATTTATTATTCCGCAAAACCTTGCATTAACCGCGATCTCGCTGTCCGCGATTTGTTAATTCAAAACGAACGCCCGGCGATTGTTTTTTGCTCTTCGCGCCCGGGAACAGAAAAACTTGCGCGCTATCTGCGCAACGAATTGAAAGAAATGGGTTATGACTGGAATAAAGAGATTCGTTTTTATCATGCGGGTTTAAGCAGAGAAGAAAAAACAAACACAGAAAACTGGCTGTTAAAAAACACAGAGGCGGTACTGGTAAGCACGTGCGCGTTTGGCATGGGCGTAGATAAGGCAGATGTTCGCACTGTCATACACAGAGATTGCGCGCCTTCTGTCGAGGCGTATTTGCAGGAATCGGGCAGAGCCGGGCGCGATGGCGAACAATCAAAGGCTTTTTTACTATGGGGTCCTGACGACGAAGCTGCGTTAGCGCGGACAAAAAAGCAATCCGACCGCAATAGGCTTAGCATGTTATTAGAATTTGCAAAGGATATAAAAAACTGCCGCAGGCATGCATTATTGAAAATGCTAAATTACGATTCAGGCGGTGAGGTACCGGAAAAAATCTGCTGTGATGTTTGCGAAAAAGAAGTCGGCGATACAATGCGCGAAGAACCTTCGATACTGGAATTTTTTAAAAAGAACAAAAGACGCTTTACGCAAACTCAAGCCACAGCAGTATTAACGCAGAATAAAACATTCCGCTGGTCACAAGAAGAAGCCTCCCGAACTATTGGATATTTAATAAAAACCAAAAAGCTCAGAAGGCTTACTTATTTTCCATGGCGGGATAAAATTACTCTTTAATACCGCCCATTGTAAGACCAGAAATAATAAAGCGCGACATAAACGAATAGAAAATAATAATTGGAATTAACGAAACTGTAATTCCCAAATAAATACCGCCAAACTCTGTACGGTAAATATTTCCTCTTAACGCCTGAATTAACATTGGCAGCGTATATTTACTCTCTGAAGAAATTATAACAAACGGAGTAAGGAAGTTATTCCATGAACCAACAAAGGTAAATATTGATTGCGCAGCGAGCGCCGGAATAATTACAGGAATAATAATTGCGTTAAATATTCTGTATTCGCCCGCGCCGTCAATTCTCGCGGCATCAATCAGTTCCATAGAAAGAACAGATGACATATACTGCCTGATAAACAAGACCGTTGTTGCCGCCGCAATACCGGGAATTATCAAAGGAATATATGTGTCTGTCAGCCGCCATCGCGACATTAACTGAACGAAACCGATAAAGGTAAGAGAACCGGGAAGCATCATAATAACCAGAATTAACGCCCAAATAGCCGCTCTTCCCTTAAACCGATAAACATGCAGTCCATAGGCTGTTAAACCGGAAAAGTATACGCACAACAGAGTTACGCAAACAGCAATAAAGGTACTGTTTCCAAATCCCTGCCATATCTTAAATCCGCGTTCTGTAAGAGCGTTCCAGTTATACATAACATTCGGAGGCGTAATAACCTGAGCAAGTAATTCGCCTCTCTTTACCCTACTACCCTCTTTTACATAGATTGTAGCGCTATCATAAAGAGGAAAGGCGGCAAGTCTGACACCTTCTTCATCAACAATAATAATACGAGGTTGTCTGCTTTCTGTTCGCTTCTTAATAACTCGTAATTCTGCCTCTCCGGTTTTTTTATTGATTTCCTCTCTGAATGTTTCACCTCTTACCAAATCCATGTATCTCACAGTTCCTTCCGAGGGAAATTCAATAGATTCAATCGGGTTACCTTCTTCATCCATACCCCATTCGGCGAATTTTTTATCTGTTGTTGACCAAAAAGCGCCGTTTCCGGGAACAATAGAAAAGCCGGTATTAATTTGTTCTGTAGTACGAGTAGCGTTAATAATAAGAACATAAATCGGCGTTATTGCTACGAGTACAAGAAGAATCATTATCGCATGAATAAAATATCGTTTTATCGGAGTATCTGTTCTGCTCATGCTTTACCTCCTTTCTTTCTCTTTAAATCACTGCGATCCTGCAGGAAGAAGAAAATTAACAATGCCAGGAAAATTGTGATTAGGAATATTCCAAGAGAAACAGCGGCTCCATACGCATAATCGTTTCGCCCCTGGAACGCTATGTTGTACTGATAAACAACAGTTGTCCTGATACTAAATGCGGGTTCACCTCGCATACCAGTCAATAGGAATGGAACATCAAACATTTGCATACCGCCAATCATTGATGTTACTAGAATATAGAGCATCATTGGACGCAGAAGAGGAAGCGTAATGTGCAAAGCTGTTTGTCTGCTGTTCGCGCCGTCAACCGTGGCAGATTCATAAAGAGATATTGGAATACTGGTAATACCCGCCATCAACATAATCAGAGTATGACCGTACCACATCCACCATTGAATAAAAGCGACTAAAGCGCGTGAAAACGGAACGCTTCGGAAGAAGTTAAACGCATGAGGAACCCACCGCCCGTTTTCTATAACTGTATCCTGAATGCCTATTGAACGTAAGAACTGATTCGCCGGCGAATTTATGTATCCGTCAAAACCAAAAATACTTCGGAATAGAAGGGCTACAGACGCGGCGGTAAGAAGATTTGGCATATAAACAACAGCGCGGAAAAATCCTTTACCGGTTAAATTCAACCTTGTATCCGAGAGCCAGATAGCAAGTATAAGCGCCAATCCTAACTGAGGTACAAAGTTAAAACCCCAGATAATAAATGTATTTTTAAGAGCACCCCAGAAGTAAGGGTCACTAACAAGCCTGCCGTAGTTAACAGCGGCATGTACTACCCTTTTTTTACCATTACATTCATAACAGGTTAATGGCTTATCCCATCCATGTACCTCTCTGATTCCGGTACCATTACAAACACTGCACTTTGATACATACTCTACATTTTGTTCAAAACCCTTCATGTTGGTAAAACCAAGCTGAAAGGTATAAAGAGTAGGCCAAAGATTAAACAGACAAAAAACAAGAACAAAAGGCAAAACAAAAACATATCCCCAACGATTTGTTCTTTCTTCATGTCCAATTACTTTTCTTATTTTGACTTCTTTTAACGCTTTTTGTTCAATTACAGGTTGATCACCTGACTGCTGATCGATTATTTGCTGTTCACTTACCTGCGCTATAACCTGAGGAGTTTCCTGTGTGTCCCCCTGCATAGTCTGCGAACTTTCATGCAAAAGATCTGCATCTGCGTTTGGTTTAGGTTTTTTTTCTTTGCTCTTTTTCTTTTGCATTGCTCCTCCTAAAAAAAACCTGACTACTTGAAAACAAGCAGTCAGGTTATATTAAACTCTAGTTAACTAACCTCGAGAATTAGAATCCGAGTGTTGTCTGAACTTGAGCTCTGAAATCTGCAAGAGCCTGAGCCTTGGATTTTTCACCGTTTACATAAGCTGTTGCTTCTTCCTGGAAGAGACCTTCAATCGCCTGGTCTGTTCCCTGTGTTAATTTACCGTCTACGCTCATAGCCATTTGAACAAATGGCGCATAATGGTTCTGTCCGCCGAGGAAAGCTTCGGAGAAGTTGTCTTTAATCTTGTTCATTACGTTCAAGTTACTTACAACGTCGCCTGTGTCTCTTGCCCATGCTTCGAGGAATTCATCACTTGTTGTGAGGTATTCGATATATTGTTTTGCCTGTGAAGGATTCTTTGTTCCTTTCCATGCACCAATCCATGTGCCGCCCCAGCGATAAGGAGCAGGACCAGCGATCATCGCCCAGTCGCCTGATGTGTTGGGAGCATTGGTCTTAAGAACATAGTGCAAGCCCCATGTGGGAAGGAAAATTCCGAATGCTTCAAGAGGATTTCCGTTCTCATCTTTGAGCTCGCCCTTCATACCTGCAAACCAGCCTTCTGACCACTGACCAACGCGAGCGTCGTAGCGGTTATCATGAATGATTTTTCCGATATCAAGATATTTTTCCATGTTCGGGTCTATGTTTAATCTGTTGTTTACAACCCAAGGACTTGAGCGTGAGCCGAGGAATACGTTATAAAGGTCGCCACGGCTGGAGACTACTAAACATTTACCGTTTGATCTTGATTTGAGTAACTCAGCTGTTCTGAGGAAGGTATCAAGGTCTGAGAAATAATTCTGTACTACATTGGGATCATCTGTACCGAGGTACTGTTTCGCAAGGCTGCGACGATAGAAAAAAGCGCCAGGGCATGCTTGCCATGACATTCCATATACCTTGCCGTTGTATGTTCCAACTTCGACAGTGTACTTAAGGAGCTTGTCTTTGTTTCTTTCATAAACATCGGTGATGTCCAGAAGCTGTCCGGATTCGACATACTTACGAACGAACGCAGATTCCAAAGCAAAAATGTCCGGTGCGCCGCGACCTGACTGCAGTACCGGGTCCAGTTTGTTTTCAAACTGATCTGAGGGTGTTAAGGAATAATTGATCTTAACATCCGGGAATGCTTTCATGTAGTAATTTTTTGTCATGTTCTCCAACTCATCGGTGAATGACCAAACTACTAACCCATCTTGTTTTGAACAACCACTCATGCCTAACAGGATAAGTGCTGCTCCAATGATGACTAAAGCTTTTTTCATCTTTTCCTCCAAATTCTTTTTTTTCCCAATTTTTTATGGGTTTAAATTGATTTACAGTATGTTACCACAGAGTAAAAAAAGGGTCAATACCTTTTTTATTTATTTTTCCAAAATTTCGTTCTTTAGGAGTTTTAATAGATTTTGACAGATTTAGCCCATATCAAGGTTAGCAAAAAACCCTTTATTTTATTAAAATTTCAGTAAAAACAGGCCTTGGAGCGCCTTTTTCGACAGAAATCGACACAGGAGCCGAATCCGCGGCGATTATCGAATATGAACCGGGAATCAAGCGATATTCACCTTTTTCGTCAACAGTTTCAAAGGCCGAAGCCTGAAGGTTAAAGTCGACCTTTACGCTTTTCCCGGCTTTTATGAAAATACGCTCAAATCCCCTAAGCGATGAGAACGGGTCATTTTCGCCGCGCTCATTTTGCTTTATATATAATTGTACTACCTCGTCGGCATCATATTTTCCGGTATTACTGACATTTACAGAGACCTTTACCGAGCCGCCTGCCGAAATCGAAGTTTCTGAGAGGTTAATGGAATCAAAGTTGAAACTGGTATATGAAAGCCCAAAACCAAAGGGATATTGCGGTTTTTCCGTCATATATCGATATGTGCGTCCTTTCATGGAATAGTCTTCGTAAGGAGGAAGCTGGCTTGTAGAAACCGGGAAGGTAACCGGTAGTTTCCCCGAAGGCACGACATCGCCAAAAATAATGTCGGCAACAGCCTTACCGCCTGATTCGCCTGAGTACCAGGCATAGATAACAGCGTCGGCGAGGTTCTCCGGGAAGGCAATAGCGCTTCCGCCTGTAAGCACCAGGATGATTTTTTTCCCTGCTTCACGCACTTTTTGCAGAAAGTTAAGCTGCCACGAAGGAAGCTCGATAGAGTTTCGGTCGCCGTTAGAATCGGAGGCAATTGCGTCACCTTCTTCGCCTTCCATTGCGCCATCCAGTCCCATAACCGCAATTACAATATCCGTAAAATTAGCTTCGCCATAAGCTGCAAGCGTCTTGCTGTTTTCGCTGTACATAAGGCAGCCCTGACGATAATCCATACCGATGCCAAACATTTCACTGATTTTACCGGCGATTCCTTCAAGAATCGTAGTAAAATGGGTACTAACTCCATAATAATTGCCAAAAAGCGCATGCGCGTTTGCTGCAGAAGGACCAATAACAGTTATTTTTTTAGGATTAGAGTTGAGAGGCAGAAAATTATCATCATTTTTTAGAAGAACTATTGATTTATGCGCCGCTTTTAGAGCAAGTTTGCGATGTTTTTCGCAATTTATCACCTTTCGCCCCAGTTTTCCGTATTTTCCGGAGCCGGGAGGGTCAAACATTCCCAGTTTAAAACGCGTTCTAAGCACTCTTTCCAGTGATGTATTGATAGTTTCTTCCGTAACAAGCCCTTTCTTATGGGAAACCGTAAGGAATGGATAAGTACACCCGCAGTTTAAATCACAGCCTGCGTTCAAGGCAAGCGCCGCGGATTCTTCCGATGAGTTGGTAATTTTATGGTATTCGTGGAAGTCACGGATAGCCCAGCAATCAGAAACAACATGACCTTTAAAATTCCATTTTCCGCGGAGAATTTCTTTTAGCAGAAAATTACTGGCGCAGCAAGGTTCATCAAGGGTACGATTATACGCGCCCATAACAGATTCAACGCCGCCGTCCACTAATGCCTTGAACGCGGGCAGATAGGTTTCCCATAAATCTTTTTGCGTGACAATCGCGTTAAAAGTGTGGCGATCTTTTTCCGGACCTGAATGGACGGCAAAATGTTTTGCGCAAGCCGCTAATTTTAAATTTTCATTGTCGTTCCCCTGCATACCCCGTACCATAGCAAGACCAATTTGACTTGTCAGATACGGATCTTCGCCGAAGGTTTCTTGTCCTCTGCCCCAGCGCGGATCGCGGAAAATGTTAATATTAGGTGTCCAGAAAGTAAGTCCCCAATATTGACCGCGGTTGCCTTGTTTTACTGCTTCGTTATGTTTGGCGCGCGCTTCATCAGAAATAGCGGTGCCTATCTCTTCGATCAGGTTATCATCAAAAGTAGCGGCCATTGCTATTGCCTGCGGAAAAACAGTCGCGACGCCTGCTCTTGCGACGCCGTGCAGACATTCGTTCCACCAGTTATATTCAGGTATACCAAGCCTCTCAATCGCAGGGCTTTTGTAGAATAATTGAGAAACCTTTTCTTCCAATGTCATTTTGGAAATTAAATCTTTGATTCTAGCTTCACGATCCATAAGCTCATTATAAAGGGTGATTAGGCGGGGGTCAATGTTAGTCATTTTACTTGCAGATTTGCAAGGAATTCTGTATAATTATAGTTATACATTTTGTATATATAGAGTTATACTTTTTACAATAGAAAAAGAGGAAGGAATGGACTTGATAAAGAGAGATTTAGCTAAAAAACTCGAAAATACTACAAATACTTTCTCGGCAACCTACTTAAACGGTCCGAGGCAGTGCGGTAAATCGACATTGGTACAGAACCTCTTGTCTGCGGAAAATGCAAACTATATGACCTTTGATACCACAACAATCAGAACAGCGGCAAAAAGAGACCCGGAGGCATTTATTTCAAGTCTTCCTGAAGATAAAATAAATATCATAGATGAGGTACAGCGTGTTCCGTCTATACCTATTTTAGTAAAGAAAATAATTGATGAAAAACGCTTTAAAGGGCAGGGAAAATCGTTATTTTTGCTTACCGGATCAGCAAACATTTTTGCTCTGCCAAATCTTTCAAATGCCATGGTAGGACGCATGGCATTATTAACATTATTTCCGTTCTCTACTTCAGAAATAAACAATTCAAAATCAAATTTTATCGAAACCCTATGGAATGAAAAATTGATTATTAAAAACTATCAAAAAATTGATTTAATAAATATAATAAAAGATGCAACTTTTCCGGAAATAGCGCTAGATAAAAATATAGACCGTAATGTTTGGATGGATAGCTACATTGATACTATTCTTGAAAGAGATGCAGTAGAATTTGCAAAAATAAAAAAACCGGAGTTCATTCTGCAATTGCTTGCTTCTTTGTGCTACCGCGTTGGAAGCCTATTAAATAATGACAATGTAATGAGCGAAACCGGGTTAAATCAAATTACATACGACAAATATAAATCTTTTTGTAATAACGTTTTTTTAACTTTTGAGGTTCAACCATGGGCAAAGCCTAACAAGCTAAATAAAAGATTTGTAAAAAGCAAAAAAATATATTTTTCAGATACTAATCTATTATGCTTTTTACTAAGACGCAATATTTTTGATGTTTATAAAAACGATCCATCCCAAATGGGACATATATTTGAAAACTTTATCGCAACAGAAATAATGAAGTCGATAAACACTTTGCCGGATAAATACTATGTATCACATTTCAACCCCGTTCGCGGAGACGGCAAGGAAACAGATTTTATCGTAGAAAAAGATAACGGCGAAGTTCTTGCTATCGAAGTTAAACTCGATACCATGTTAAGCGAAAAAGATTTTAAGAACCTTGAAACCTGCCGTAATATCATCGGCTCCAAGTTCAAAAGAGGTGTTGTTCTTTATCCCGGTCAAGACCTTGTGCCGTTCGGCGAGAATTTTTGGGCAGTACCGGTTAATTTTTTGTGGGAGAGGTAGGAAGAAAAAATCACTCTAATTTTCCTCTCCTCTTTCTTCCCTATCTTTCATTTCTTCTATAACAAGCATAAAAAATATTGTTATATATAATTTTTATTTTTCTTCACGCTGTCAGCGTTTCCAGCGGCACAACGTTAACCCCATCCTTGCGCTTGCAAGCGGCTCCGTTTGCGGTAATTACGGTAAGCGCGGCGGGAGCGCCCATTTTTTTCTGGTCAACTTTTTTCGCAAAGGCGAGAAGGTTTTCCGCGGCGTCATTCTGCGCGGCAAAACCCATTTTTACTTCAAACGCTGCCCATGTTCTGTCGGGGTATTCGATAATTGCGTCTACTTCCATGCCGCGCGAATCACGGTAATGATAAACTTTCCCGTCGTTTACCTCGGCGTAAATTCTTAAATCGCGGATAACAAGAGATTCGAATAATAAACCAAAGTAATTTAAGTCTGCTTTTAATTTTATGGGCGTAAGACCCAATGCTCCGACTGCCAAAGAAGGATCGACAAAGTGACGCTTAGGCGCTTTTCGCAAAGTATCAGCACAGCGGATATGCGTGTTCCATGCAGGGAGAGGCTCAACAATCATAAGGCGTTCAAGCGCCTGCAGATATTCGGTAACAGTTTCATCATTTAACTTTTCCTTGTCTCCGCCAGTGTCTTTTGCAAGCGAGGAAATCGACGCCTCTGTAGATATATTTCTTGCAAGCGACTGCATCAGGCGAATTAACTTTTGAGGATCTCTTCTTTTTCCGCCAAATCTGCCTATATCAACCTCGGCAGCAAGTGTAATATAATCCTGAATAAAGCGAAGAGCTGCCTTTACGCCCGCGCCGATTAGATTCGGCCAGCCGCCGATTGTTATTTTTTCCGCAAGTTCTTCAAGACTAAAATCTACTTGCCCCGAACCGGGTGTGCTGCCTTTCATTATTTTTACAAGACTTACTTCGCCTGTTGACCATGTTTTTTCAAACATCGACATCGGTCTCATTTTAATAACAGAAAAACGTCCTGCGCCGGAATGAAGTCTTGTGCGTTCTTCGGGATTAGCGGAACCTGTAAGAATAAACTGCCCTTTCTTTTTCCGGTCGTCAACTTCGCGCCTTACATAATTCCATATTTGAGGGTATTCCTGCCATTCATCAATAAGACGCGGAACTGCACCGTCAAGTATTGATTTAGGCGCAAACTCCATTATTGCTTTGATATCGTCGTCTGTATCCATACGCACAAAACTTTTAGCAGCTTGCTTAGCCGTTTCTGTCTTTCCGCAGCTTTTTGGACCTGTAATTAAAATAGCTCCGGACTCTTTTAACCGGTTTTGGAGAGCCTTATCGGTGAAGCGTTTTATGTAGCTATTTTGGCTGTTTCCCATGCTTAAAGTATAATATACCAACCGGGAAAATGTAAGGTTTTCAACCGGGAATTTGTTACTTTTTTAACCGGGAAAATGTAAGGTTTTCAACCAGGAAAATGTGACTTTTATAACCCGGAAATTGTGACTTTTAAAATTATAGTTTTCCCAAACGTTTGCAGGCTTCTTCCACATCGGCGCGGTGACCAAAGGCCGAGAAGCGCACAAAGCTCTGCCCGGCAGGACCAAAACCCGCGCCGGGAGTGGTTACCACATGGCACTTTTCGAGAATTTCTGAAAATACTTCCCAGCTGTCTCTGCCGGGGAAATGAGCCCAGATGTACGGGGAGTTGTCGCCGCCTATACATTTTATTCCAAGCTTTATAAGTGCTTCTCTTATGAGCTTTGCGTTGCCCAAGTAAAAATCTGTTAACTGGCGGATTTCTTTTATGCCCTCGTCGTCTAACGCGGCGATTCCGCCTGCTTGCGCGATGTTTGATGCGCCGTTAAAAATTGTACCTGCAATGCGGTTCCAGTCTGCATTGACGCTTTCGCCGCCTGAGAATTTAATCGCTTTTGGCACGACAGACCAGCCGAGACGGACACCGGTAAAACCGGCAGGCTTGGAGAATGAATTAACTTCTATTGCGCAAGTTTCCGCTTTGTCAATTTCGTAAATCGTTTTTGGAAGATTTGCATCTCTGATAAATTCGCTGTACGCAGCGTCAAAAATAATAATACAGCCTTTGCTTATCGCCGTGTTTACAAGCGATGTAAGCTGAACGCGATCCGCGACTGCTCCTGTTGGGTTGTTAGGTGAACAGAAATAAATAATGCTGTCATTTGGAATTAAATCCAGATTGGGGAAAAAATCGTTTTCCGCCGTGCAGGGAAGATATGTGATACCTTTGTAGCCATTACCTTCCCAAGCGCCTGCGGCGCCTGCCAAAACAGAGCCGTCAACATAAACAGGGTACGAAGGATCCTGCACGGCAATTTTTACTCCGTTGCCGAAAAGAACCTGCAATCTGCCGATATCGCACTTTGCTCCGTCAGAAATAAATATTTCGTCTATTGTAAATTTTTCCTTGTAAAAAACAGAGGATATCCTTTCCCTAAGCTGCTCCATACCTTCATCCTGATAACCTGAATAGCCCTCTGCTGTTCCAAGCTTTCTGGCTCCTTCTGTAAGACCGGCATTTGTGTGCGGCAGAACCGGCTCTGTGGTGTTACCAACACCAAGGCTGATAATCTTCGCATCAGGATGAGCGGTTGCGAATTCTCTGCGGCGCTTTGCGATCTCTGGAAAAAGATATCCTGCTTTGAGATTTGCTATATTAGGATTACGAGTTATCATTTAATTCCTCCGTGTTTAAATCTTAAGTAAATTTCTTTACGCCTTTTAAATTGAGCGTAGCAAAATAATCGTCTGTTGTTTCCGCTCTGCGTATCTGCACGACTTTGCCGTCTTTGCGCAGGAGCAGTTCGCCGCAGCGAAGTTTTCCGTTGTAGTTAAAACCCATCGCTCTTCCGTGCGCACCTGCGTCATGAATAACAACAAAGTCACCGGGTTTGCCTTCCGCGGCTGTGTCAATCTTCGGCAACCTGCGTTGAATAGCGAACTTGTCGTTATTTTCACAAAGGCTTCCAACTACATCGTAAGTTTCTGTTAGTCGTTCATTTTCCTTGCCAGAAATTGATATATGATGATGCGCGCCGTAAAGAGCTGGACGCATTAAATCCGCCATACAGGAATCAAGCGCGATATAGTTACGGTAAATTTCTTTTTTGTGAATCGCACGCGAAACAAGCCAACCATAGGGGCCTGTTATTACCCTGCCCCACTCAGTGCGTATTTCCATTGGATCTAATCCCGCAGGTTTTATAATTTCGTCATAAGCCTTTTTTATACCATCAACAAGAATCTTGTAATCAATAGCAACCTGATCATCCTTGTAGGGAATGCCAACGCCGCCGCCAAGGTTTATAAACTCAACACGAACGCCTGTCTTTTTAAAAATGTCAACAGCAAGCTCAAAGAGCATGCGCGCGGTTTCTACATGGTAAGGTATAGAAAGCTCATTGCTTGCGACCATTGTGTGCAGGGCAAAACGCTTTACACCCTTTTGTTTTAAAAGAGCGTAACCTTCGATAAGCTGCTCACGTGTAAAACCGTACTTTGCTTCTTCGGGCTTGCCGATAATCGCGTTTCCTTCTTTAAGCGGTCCCGGGTTGTAGCGTATGGAAATTAATTCAGGCAAGCCCGCAGTGCGTTCCAGAAATTCAATATGGGTAAAATCATCAAGATTGATAACCGCGCCCATTTTTTTTGCCGCGGCGTATTCTTTTGTTGGCGTCTCATTGGACGTAAGCATGACATTCTCACCCTTCATGCCGGACATTTCGGCTAACATAAGCTCAGGCAAACTGGAGCAGTCAGCGCCGAAACCTTCGGCGGCGAGCAGCTTGAGAATGTAAGGGTTGGGAAGCGCCTTTACCGCAAAATGGTTCTTGTAGGAAGAGAAAACCGAAAACGCCGCCTTGATTCGGCGGACATTTTCGATAATTGCCTTTTCGTCATAAATATAAAACGGCGTTGGATAACGCTTTGCTAAATCTTCCAGCGCCTGCTTGTTCAATGGAAAATACTTCTGATTCATTTCTAATTTAAAAATCCTTTATGTTTTAAAAGCTCCGCATTCAATATACCGCCGCCTGCAGCACCCCGTACCGTATTGTGCGAAAGCGCAACAAAGCGAATGTCAAACAAATTGCAGGGACGAAGCCGCCCGATACTCACTGCCATCGCCTTGTCGGCATCGCGATCTTTTCGCGGCTGAGGACGGTTATCCTCTTCGCGGTAAATAATCGGCTGCTTCGGCGCAAAAGGCAAATCCGCTTTCTGCGGCAATCCTTTATACGCTGCCCAGATTTTTTTTATCTCATCCAGGGAAGGCTTCTTATCTGCAAACTCAAGCGAAATACAAGCCACATGACCGTCAATAACAGGCACTCTGTTACAATGCGCCGAAATTTTCGGAAACTCGGCATTTTTAATTACGCCGCCGTCAATCGAACCGAAAACTTTAAGCGGCTCTTTTTCGGACTTTTCTTCTTCGCCGCCGATATACGGAACGACATTATCAACTATATCCAAACTCGGTACGCCAGGGTATCCCGCGCCGGAAACGGCTTGCATCGTGGTTACAAAAACTCTTTTTGCCGGGTAACCTGCCTGCGCGAGCGCATGAAGCGGCTTCATATAACTCTGTATCGAGCAGTTTGGTTTTACCGCTATAAAGCCGCGATCCCAGCCGCGCGCTTTTTTCTGAACGGGAATAATATCGGCATGATCCGGATTAACCTCGGCGATTAAAACCGGCACATCGTCTGTCCAGCGATGAGCCGACGCGTTTGAGATTACAGGAATGCCGGCGGCGGCATACGCTTCTTCCAGCGCTTTGGTTTCGTCCTTACCCATTTCGAGCGCTGAGAATACAAAAGAACAATCGCCTTTTTTAAAAGCCGCTATTGCGCAGCTCACATCGTTGGCGTCTTGCACCATTATTTCACCGACATGAGGAGCGTAAGTTTTTGCCAAATGCCATCTGCCCGCGACCGCTTCTTTATATTTTTTGCCTGCGCTCCGCGGAGAGGCCGATACATAACGAACCTCGAACCAGGGGT
>Ga0209755_10001345_pt1 | contig 38931 bp, 60 predicted proteins | sample TergutCo191P1_FD_187301 | JGI IMG/M metagenome (GOLD analysis project Ga0209755, IMG submission 187301) | Cornitermes sp. P1 segment gut microbial communities from Petit-Saut dam, French Guiana - Co191P1 (SPAdes) (version 2) | ecosystem: Host-associated > Arthropoda: Insects > Digestive system... | reverse complement strand
CCCGCAAATGGCGGCAAAAATAACGGAGGCAGTGCGAGCTGTAGTAACAAAGCCACTGATAGTAAAACTAACACCAAACGTAACAGACATCTGCGAGGTAGCAAGGGCAGTAGAAGCCGCCGGCGCAGATGCCGTATCCCTAATAAACACCCTAACAGCCATGCGAATAGACGTAAAAAAGCGCCGGCATATACTGGCGAATAAAATCGGCGGGCTATCGGGCCCCGCGATACTTCCGGTGGCAATACGCATGGTATACCAGGTAGCCAGAGCCGTAAAAGTACCAATTTTAGGAATGGGCGGCATAATGACAGGCGAGGATGTAGCAGAATTCCTAATGGCAGGAGCCTCAGCAGTAGCGATAGGCACAGCGGCACTAGTAGACCCCCAAGCACCGCTACGAATACTAGCCGAACTAGAAGAATTCATGAAAAACTACGGTTTTGCAAATATAGAAGAAATAAGGAGCGGACTAAATGAGTTATAAATCAGAATTTATAAAATTTATGGCAGATTGCAATGTACTAACTTTTGGAGATTTTACAACAAAAAGCGGCCGCAAAACGCCCTATTTCATAAACACCGGAAAGTACTCTATGGGCGATCAAATTTCAAGACTAGGCGAATTTTACGCTGATTGCATTATGGAGAATGTGGCGGTCACTGAAAACACAGTACTATTCGGCCCAGCATACAAAGGCATACCCCTAGCGGTAGCAGTAGCGATAGCACTGGCAAAGCGCGGCAAAAACGTAAGCTACTGCTTTAACCGAAAAGAAGCCAAAGACCACGGAGAAGGCGGAACATTAGTAGGCCATCAGCTAAAAGCGGGCGATAGAGTACTAATAATAGAGGACGTAATCACAGCCGGAACAGCCGTACGAGAGGTGCTTCCTATGTTGAAATCTGCCGGAGCGGGCATCGAGGGTTTAATAATCTCCGCAGACAGAATGGAGAAGGGGCAAGGCGATAAAACCGCTATACAGGAGATTTGGGAGGAATTTGGCATACGGACTTATCCGATAGTGAATGTGCAGGATATTTTCGCTTCGTCAGAAATTGACGGTGATATTAAAGCTCGTTTAGAGGGTTATATGAAGCAGTATTGTGTTGCACAGGAAGGTAGCAAGTGAATATCAACACAAGGTATTTCTGTACTTGTTTATGATAGCCGGATTCATTTAGTTGTTTAAAACCACATTATCCCAATAATTCTTTATTGTAGAATATTTAGAAAATGTATTGGATTGATCTACCGCGTTTGAAACTTCAATGCCATTACAAGATAAGCATAGATATTCAGGCGCAACGATAGCTATTCTTTTTTCTCTTCGATATGATATGGATTGCTTCTCAATAATTTTTTCAGAGAGTGCTATATCAGGCATAGAAGAATATGGTTTAACGTAATTTTGAATTTCAACAACATCAGCTTTCTTTTCCCAATATTTAACAAATTCATCCTTTTCATGCATGTTAAGAGTTGTAGCCAAAAATGAAACTCTCAGCACAGGTAATTCACCAGCTCGAGCAGATAAAAATTTCTCTATATTTTCAATTATTGTGCTTAATTTCGTTCCACGGATTTTATCAAATGTTTGTTGTGTTACAGCATCTATTGACACGCAAAGATATGTAAGGCCTGCGCTTATTAAGGATTTTGAGAAATCTTCATCAAGAAGGACACCGTTTGTATGGAGAAATATATCCATAAAAGAAGTATTTTTTAAACTATAAAGCGTATCTATTGTGAGTTGTTTTTTAATTAAGGGTTCACTACAACCACCAATATTTATTGCTGGAGTATCGTACTCATTACATTCATGTATTATTTGTTTTACCAAATCAAATTCCATTGTTTGGCGGTTTCGACTTCTTGCTATAGAGTGACATGTTGGGCATTTCAAATTACAAGCATCAACCAAATCCAAGTCAACATGAAGCGGAAAAGCCAAATCAATTTCCATATTATGGGATTTAAACGCTTCTCGGTAGGCCATATATCGCTGACCGTATTTTTTTTGCATTAACACTTCGTACTTATTCATTAGTTGTTCCTTTCTAGCAACACCCACGGGGAAAGATATAGCTACCTCACCCCATAGGCTTTGCGACAAGCAAAAAAGGCATGTAAGGACGGCAGAAATCTGCCATCACCTACACACCTTGGATAATTAAAATAAAAAATATTCTTCCACCGCCAAGCTACAGCAACACAAACATAACCCACCTAAAACAAAAGGGTTTGAAATAAAGGCGAATCAATGCTAAACTGTGGTTGCGTAGTGGCAGGCGAAAGCCTGTGTGTGATAGGTGATGGTGAGTATCCCTACACTCGCCGTGGGTGTTTGGTAGACACCACACGGTCACTACGGTTTTTCTTGTAACGGGGATATTTTAACATACTTCTTTTGGAATGTGCAAATAATCTTTTTTGTTTGCTACGGTTCACATTGCAATTTAGTGTAGCTTTGCCTTATAATGGCTAATACTAACAGGAAAGGGGTGTTATATATGGGTGTTGCAATATTGCAAGCTGAAACATTGAATTTGCCAGAGAGATTTGCCGTTAAGCTACGGGGCAAAAAGGTTGAATTAATAGAGGACGGCGACACAATAACAATAAAGCCTGTTCAATTCGCAATAGATGAAGCCTACGGAATGTTTGAAGGCAGTAGCTTTGGAACTGAAGAGTTTTTGAAGCAAAAGCGAATGGATAAGGAACTTGAATATGGCAACTAAATATGTGCTAGATGCCTGTGCCTTGTTTGCGTTTGTTAATAAAGAAGTCGGTGGGGACATAGTGCGTGACATATTAAGCAAAGACAGCAATCAAGCTATAATTTACATGAATAAATTAAATTTGCTTGAAGTTTTCTATGGTATTCGCCGTGCCGAAGGTCTTGCTAAAGCTGAAAGCTTATATAGCATGGTATTACGCTTGCCGATCATTATAATTGATGGCATCACTGATGACGTATTTCTTGAAGCCAGCCGTATTAAATCTTCCCATAAGATGTCACTAGCAGACTCCATTGCATTGGGAGAAGCGTCCGTAATGGAGGCTTCCCTAATCACATCAGATCACCATGAGTTTGATATAATAGAAAAGAATGAAGCTATTCAATTTACTTGGATAAGATAATATACATGATTTAATCCACTACCTCAATCCCACAATCCAACCCCAAATCCATCACCCTTTCCCCCGGGGCAAGCAAAGGCACCCCCGGCGGGAAGGGCGCAATAAAACCAGCAGAAACCTCGCCAATAGCATCACGTAGCTTGCATCGGCGGGTCTTTTTATGCATAACTTCTCTTGGACTTAGCACCACTTCTGGAATAGTAAAATTGCAAAACCCCTTTTCCCAGCCAGTCCCCTTAGCATCTTTCATAGCACGTTCAAGCCGCGCAAAACCCTCTTCCGTATCGGCTACAGATGTCATGGCTAAAATATAATCATCTCGCAACATTTCAAAGGCCAAACCATCGTATTTTACACCCTCTACCGCCAACAACAGCTTCCCCACATCATGCGTGTTTATGAGCTTCCCGCCCAGCGATTTCCGCAATCTCAGCAGGCGCTCTACATATCGCTCAAAATACCTACTATCCTTCCAAAGCATATTAAGCATGTAATCCGTAGCCGCCATAATAAGATAGCTAGGGCTACTTGTCTGCACTTGCGCAAGCGCTTGCCGCAAATTTATATCGCCCCTAACATGCACCACCGCAGATTGCGAAAAAGCCGGGAGCGTCTTATGAAAGCTATGCACAACTATATCCGCGCCCTGCTTTAAGGCCCCCTGCGGAAAAACCGGATGAAAAGGAAAGTGTGAGCCATGCGCTTCGTCCACAATCAATATGCCGCCCTGACTGTGAACATGCTCGGCTATGGCCGCAATATCTAAAACATCACCCTCATAGCTGGGGCTGGTTACAATAGTCGCCGTCGCTTTTGGGCTGGGTTCCGGCGGCATAAAATAAAGCGGCCGCGCCCCAGAAATCTGCATTCCGCTATACACCGCCCTATGGCAATTTCTAGCCACAGCCAAGGTGTCCCCTTCTTTACAAAGCGCGCAAATAGCCGCAATAATTCCGGCGGTCGAGCCATTTACTAGCAGGTACGACTTGTCCGCGCCGTAAAATTCCGCTATGCGCCTTTGCGTTTCGGCTATACAGCCGCTGGGATTATGAAGATTATCAGTCTCTTCAAGCTCAGTAACATCCAGTGATAATAATGATAGCGGCGGCAAAAAAGCCGGGTTGCCCTTATGCCCCGGCATATGAAAAGGATAATAACACTTGCTTGCGTATGCTTCAATTTCCTCATATAATGATCTCATTCTTGAATACTAGCACAAAAGGAGCCTAAAATGAAGGTTAAAATTCTAGTCGTGGACGACGACGCCCACATAGCAGAGCTAATAACCCTATACCTCAACAAAGAAGGCTACCAAACTGAGGAAGCCAGAACAGGCCGCCAAGCCGTAGAGATGTTCCCAAGCTACTCGCCCCATTTGGTACTGCTTGATTTGATGCTACCAGAAATGGACGGCTATCAAGTATGCCAAGAAATACGTAAAATGAGTTCTGTCCCAATAATAATGCTGACAGCCCGCGGCGAAACCTTCGATAAGGTGCTGGGCCTAGAAATGGGCGCGGACGACTACATAGTCAAGCCCTTTGACCCAAAAGAGCTAATGGCCAGAGTAAAAGCCGTTCTGCGCCGCTACGACAGCAAGGGTGCAAAGCCGCGCCAGGTGGTGCTTCCTAATCTAGCAATAAACCAGTCAAACTACACAGTAACGTATCATGGCCGCGAGCTGGAATTACCGCCTAAGGAATTCGAGCTATTACACTTTTTCGCCACGCACCCAAATCAGGTATTTACCCGCGAGCAGTTGCTAGATCAGATTTGGGGTTACGAATTCGCCGGGGATACCCGTACTGTGGATGTGCATATCAAGCGCCTTAGGGAGAAGATGCCAGAAGAGGATAACTGGGCTATTAAGACTGTTTGGGGGGTTGGGTATAAGTTTGAGTTTTAGGATTAAATTTACTTATTTATTCACTTGAACAAGTCGGAATGTGTGCCTGTTCCGGTAAGTAACAAAATTAACTTTCCTTTGTCAATTTTATAAGTTAGCAACCAATCCCCTTGACCTTCCACATGGCACTCTCGTTCGTCTTTGAAGTTTCCTTTTAGTGGGTGGTCACGGTAATTTGGCGGTAGGGGCTTACCTGTCAGCAAAAGATCTACAGTGTTCTCTAGCTTAGACATATCGTAACCACGCTTAATCAAAAGGCGGCGATTGCGCTTGAATTGGGTCGTATAGTCGGGCGAATACTTAGACATCATAACCCTCGGCCGCGTCCTCTGCATCCATTGCGGCAAACATTTCTTTTGCACTTGCAAACGGAACGCGAAGCCCTTTGTCGTATTCGTCCAGTATTTGGTTCGCTTCCTCAATAGAAGCGCGAAGCATGGCATTAGGTTCGTGATAGGTTAGGTCAAAAGGAAACCCTCGGCTTAATATGGATTTGTGAAGAAACACAGTAATGGCATCGCTTAGGTTAAGCCCAAACACTGCAAATGTTTCTTCTGCCTTTGCCTTAACTTCCGGGTCAAGGCGCAAACTGTAATTTGTGGTTTTCATAGTCACTCAACTCCTTGGTGCTATTGTGCCACAATGTATGTGCAATGTCAAAAAACCCTATTAGCAGACACATACCTATTACGCCAATAAGTTTTATTCATACTAGTAATAACAACCCCATTACGCGATTCAGAATGTATAAACTGATTACCACCAATATAAATACCCACATGAGACACCCGTGAGCCACCGCCTGTAGCAAAAAACACCAAATCGCCGGGCTCAAGAGCATTACGTTCCACCCGATGGCCGTTATCAGCCGCCATAGAGGCAGAAGAACGTTGCAAATCAATACCAAATTGACGCATAACCACCGTCACAAAGCCAGAGCAGTCAAAACCTCTAGCGGGATCGGTACTACCAAAGCGGTAGGGGGTTCCCAGATAAGATTTCGCATAGCTAATCAAATCATCTGCCAACACGCCACTGCTACTAAGTGCAGAATTTACCCTAGGCGGGCGAACAGTCGGCAAGGAATCGCCGAGCTTCACATCCACAAGCTGGGCATTAACAAAACCTCTTTCGCCGTTATATCTTACTTCGTACCAGCCCTGGTAGCGGCCTGTTACCTGCAAAATTGCCCCGGCATCTTGAAAGCCGATTATATCGCAACAGGCTTCCGGCGCGGCTACTATTGGAGTTACATCATTATCTGTAATGCCTATCGTTTCTGTAATTTTTATAAATTCGCGGAATATGTAAACGTTTTGTTCGTCCCGTATATTTACTCTGTAAAATTCTCCCGCTATATCTAAAACTTCTACGCTTTGCCCGCGGCTTACTTGGAATAATATGTTGCAGTCGTATTCAAGCGTAGGCGTCTCTCTTACCCTTACGTGGTTTCCGCTAAGCTCGCCCCTTGTTTGGGCGTAAACTGTGCTTGCGGAAAACAAGCTAATTCCTAACATTATTAAACACGGTACCAGTAATTTTATCATTTGCACTGTAGTTCCCCTCCAAAGATATTAACAAGTTGTTAAATAATTGTTAAGGGTATTCTACAGTTGTATTTCGTAAATGTCAAGCTAAAATAACAAAAAATTTGACATTTACATCAGCGCTTTCCAGATTTAAAATAATACTACATTTTATAGGGGGGAATCAAATGAAAATTTCAGAAAAAGAAAAAGCGCATATACGGGAATTAGCGAAGCGCTACGCAGAGCTTGCGGCACTGCCAATTCAAGAAGAACGCCGCACGCGTGCGCGGGATATAAACGATCTAAAGCCGCGCCGCCCGATAGTATGGCTAGACGAAATTCCTTGGCACGAAATGGATATAGACGGGAATCTGCGCCCGGCCTGCCAAAATCCCGCCGCTGTCGAAATAGAACAATATTTTCTAACAATATTATACCGCTGGAAGTACATACAGGCAGATATGGTGATAGAAAACTTCTACCCAGTTTACAAGCACTGTGAAATATCGGACATAGGCCTAAGCATACAAGAGGATGTGCTTGCCACAGACGCCGAAAACAACATAATATCCCACAGCTTTATAGACCAGCTAGATAGCATGGAGAAGGTGGCCGCGCTAAAGCTTCCTATTGTAAAGGCAGATCCAATGATAGATTCCCAGCGGCTAGAATTCGTAAACGATATAATAGGCGATATTTTACCGGCGCGTCTAAGAGGTCATATGATCTACCACGCGCCCTGGGATAGGATTCCGCGGTTTAGGGGCGTCACCACCATGCTGACCGACCTAATAGCCGAGCCACAGCTAATGCACGCCACAATCAGGAAGTTTACTGACTACGGGCATTCTGGCATGAAGCAAATGAAAGAGCTGGGCTTGCTTGAACACGATTTGCACGATTTGCACTGCACGCCCGGCTATGTATCAGAAACGGAAGGCGTATGGTTCCGGGGAATGGCTCAAATTTTCACAGAGGTATCAAGGGAAATGTGGGAGGAATTTGACCTTGAGTACATGAAGCCCCTTATGGCAGAATGTGGCCTGGTATATTATGGATGTTGCGAGGCTCTTGATAATAAAATACCGGCTTTGAAGGCTATTCCCAACATGCGCAAAATAGGCGTAAGCCCCTGGGCGAACGCAGAAAGCTGTGCCGAGCAGATAGGCAAAGACTACGTATACGCGCATAAGCCAAACCCGGCCTACGTATCAAAAGACTTTGACGAAGCCGCCGTGCGTGCCGAAATTTCCCGTATTATAAAATGTTGCCAAGCTAACGGCTGCCCCTACGAGTTTGTATTAAAGGACATCAGCACAGTAAGCTATAAGCCAAAAAATCTGATGGACTGGACTCGCGTAGTTAAAGAAACGATAGACAAATACTACAATTAAATTTATAATGAAGCAAACTTATGCATAGGAGGCGCACAAATGAGTATTTTACAAGAAATCTCTGAAGCTCTACAAAAAGGCAAAGCCAAAGTAGTAGGCGAGTTGGTTCAAAAAGCTCTGGATGACGGTGAAAAGGCCGAAGATATACTTAACAAGGGTTTGTTAGCCGGCATGGATATAATCGGTGAAAAATTCAAAAACAACGAGGTATACGTGCCAGAAGTTTTAATAGCGGCCAGGGCAATGGGCACCGGCGCGAACATATTAAAACCGGTTTTGGCGGAAAGCGGCGCAAAACCGATAGGCCGTGTAGCGCTGGGCACAGTAAAAGGCGACCTTCACGACATAGGCAAAAACCTAGTACGCATGATGTTGGAAGGCAAAGGAATAGAGGTAATTGACCTAGGCGTAGATGTATCGGCAGAGAAATTCTACGAAGCCTACGAAAGAGAGGGCGTTGAAATTGTGGCCTGTTCTGCGCTATTGACTACTACCATGAACGAAATGAAAAATGTAATTGACTATTTCATAGAAAAAGGCGCCAGGGATAAGGTAGCCTTTATGGTAGGCGGTGCGCCTATTACGGAAAGTTTTTGCAAGTCTATAGGCGCAGATTACTATACCGCAGACGCGGCTTCTGCGGCGGATTTGGCTAAGGAAGTTTTGCTTAAAAAGGCGATGTAAGTTATTGTTTAAGGCGATGTAAGTTATTGTTTGATATAAGTGGGCTGTCTAGCTACGGAGCGATAAATCTAAAAACAGGAGTGGTACTATGTTAAGATCATTGGTAAAAGGCGTAGGTATGGGAGCCGGAATGGGAATTGGACAAGAGCTTACAGGAGCGGTCATACAACATATCCGTAGCCGCGGTCAACAAGAAGATGCAGGTGGCTGGGATATAAAATGCAGTTGCGGCGCGTTAAACACAGACGACAGCAGATTTTGCGGCCAGTGTGGCCAGCCTTTGGTAAAAAGGTGTAATTTAACATCAGGAGTAAAGTGTAACTGCGGGTATATGAATGCACAAGGGCAAAAGTTTTGCTCTGAATGTGGAAGTGGGATCGGGTAATTCGGAAATGGCGGTGCGAAAGTATCGTCATTTTATTTTTGCGCTTTGGCAATGCTCGTGATAAACTCGATATAATCTGATAGCATTGCATATAAGGTTTGGAGGAATAGAAATGCAACTGACTGGGACTATCGGAAAACGGGAAGTTGTAAGTATATCTACACAAGGTCAACTTACTATACCGCAAAAATATTATAATCTTTTGGGATTTGGCAATGAAGCCGAGTGCCTTTTGCAGGATGGAGGATTACTTTTCCGACCATTGCACAGTACATCAAGTAACGAATTCGCAGAGTATATTCTTGCTGACCTTATAGCTCAGGGATATGAAGGTCAGGCTCTTTTGCAAAAATTCAAAGAAAAATGCGGCGAAGTAAAGCCCGCAGTCCAAAAGTTAATAAAAGAAGCAGATGAGTTTGCCAAAAGTGGTGAAGGTCGTATACCCATAGCCGAATTATTCGGGGAGGACGACTAGACAATGTACGAGCTTCGGTATATGCCCCCAGCAAGGAAATATTTCAAAAAATTAAAAGACAAATCTCTAATAAACGCTTATAGTGATAAGCTTGAGCAAATTTCCAAAGACCCTTATCAAGGAGAAGCAAAAGTTGGCGATCTTTCGGGTATTTATTGCATGGATTTATACCTCAACAAGACGAATTATGAAATCGCTTATCGAGTTATTGAAGATGGTGATAAAGTAGCTATTATTATCTTAGCGGGAACACGAGAAAATTTTTATCAGGAACTAAAACGGTATATGGCTACTTGATTAATATGACGATATTTCACTTTGGAAAGAAGGAAAACATGGATTCATGCGCATTCTGCAATTTTATAAACGATGACAAAGCCACAATCCTTTTTGAAAACGAATTATGCACCTGCCTTGAGCTTCACGACAAAGTACTAGTCGGTTCATGTATGATCATCCCTAAAGCTCATAAAGTAACAGTATTCGATTTAAGCTATGAAGAATGGGAAGCAACAAAACAACTTATCGACAGGGTAAAATATTATATAGACGAAAAATATAAGCCAGACGGATATAACGTAGGCTGGAATTGCGGTAAAGTTGGAGGACAATCCATATTTCATGCGCATTTACATATAATTCCAAGACATGCAGATGAACCCTTTGCGGGGCGTGGTATTAGGAGTTGGATAAAGCGGGAAGAGAATGCCAGGCTCTAATATTAAAAAATTATTGGACTGTCTTGTTAGGGGTAGCTCGTAGAGCATCCGGACCGTTCGCTACGCTCGCTTGCTAGGAGGAAGGGCTGATAATTGTTTTCTACGGTAAATCGCAACTCGCAAGGCGCACGAGCTACGCCCGTGCTGTTGCTCAAACAAGCGATTTACCTACGAAAACAGTTATCAGCCCTTCCTCCTAGCAAGTGAGCGTAGCGAACGATCCTGTAAACTCAGCAATTTTTTTGCGAAGATCACGCCAACGCAATCATAACATATAAAGCATACTGGTTTAGTATGTTATGATTTAGCGGGCGGGAGCCTCACCAAAAGCTAGCCGAAACACAGGAGGAAGGGCTGATAACTGTTTTCGTAGGTAAATCGCCTGTTTGAGCAAGCAGGGCGCCAGCGGTGCCCGGCCTTGCGAGTTGCGATTTGCCGTAGAAAACAATTATCAGCCCTTCCTCCGGATGCGTTAGGGGCTTACCCCTTAACGAGACAACCCCTCCAGCGCTGATGCTGATTATGAAAAGCAATTGACACACCTGTTCGTCACATGCATAATAATTCCCAAAGAAGAAGGTGACGCATGAAAGCAAGCGAGCTAACCAGGAAGGCAAAAAAACAAGGCTGTCATATAAAACGGCATGGGGCGGATCATGATATTTGGATTAATCCGAAAACAGGCAACACTGCAAGAATACCGCGTCACCCCAGCAAAGAAGTAGCGACAGGCACAGCGCACAACATCATGAAAGATTTAAGTCTGAAATAAACCCCTTAACATCACAAAAAGGAAAGGGTGATTGAGCATGAAATACACATACACCGCAATATTAACACCGGAGGAAAACGGTTTGCATAGTGTCCATTTCCCCGATTTACAAGGTTGCTATACAAGTGGCGATGATATATCTGATGCAATTAAAATGGCACAGGATGTACTATGTTTGACTTTGTACGATCTGGAACAAGATAAAAAACCAATACCAACAGCCAGCAGACCAAGAGACATTCAAGTAAGCGGAGAACAGTTTACCAGCGTTATAGCTGTAGATACAGAAACTTACCGTCGTTTTTACGAAAATAAATCTATCAAAAAGACAATCACCATCCCCATGTGGCTAAATGAACGGGCAGAAAACGCAAATATAAACTTTTCGGGCATTTTACAAGAGGCTTTGAAGTCACATTTGCAAATTCAAGAATAGAGCTTGAAAAAAATTTTCAAACAACTATTGCCAAGACCACCTCAATAAGCTATAATACCCCCTGTTGCTATTGTGACATCTGAAGCGATGAAACGGAAGGTTGCCGGTTCTACAGAAAAAACCGGGTTTTTCCGTCAGCGATGTACGGCCGCCGAGCCTTACGGAGAAGTCACTGTATATTTTAACTAAACCGTGTAAAACGCATTGCCTGGCAATGGCCGTTACACGGGCGGGATGTTCTTATAAAACACTCGGGAAAGTAAAGTGTACAGTTTCGACTAATCGCGCCATTTATATCCGCGAAAAGGAGGAACATTTTTTTTATGAATAATCAAAAAATCCGTATCAACCTAAAAGCATACGATCACAAGCTGATCGACCAGTCTGTAACTCAAATCATAGAGACAGCTAAACGCACAGGTGCCAAAATATCTGGCCCGATACCTCTTCCCACTAAAAAGGAAATCGTGACTATCCTACGCGCCGTGCATAAATACAAAGATTCCAGGGAGCAGTTTGAGATGCGCACCCACAAGCGCCTAATCGACATTCTGACACCCACACCAAAAACTGTAGATGCCTTAACCCGTCTGGACTTGCCCGACGGTGTAGACATTACACTTAAAATAATGTAGGGACGGAGGTACGTTACTATCATGGAAAAAGCAATTTTAGCACGGAAAGTAGGCATGACACAGATATTCGACCCAGACGGCAAAGTTATTCCTGTAACGGTTTTACAAGCCGGGCCTTGCAAGGTATTACAAAAGAAAACAGTCGAAAGCGACGGCTACAGCGCCCTGCAAGTAGGTTTTGGCGAAGGCAAGGCAAAACAAACAAACAAGCCCCTTAAAGGCCACTACGAAGCCAGACTAGGAACAGACGCAAGCCTAAATAAAGTATTAAAGGAATTCAAACTAGACAACCCAGACCAATTTGAAGTAGGCGCAGAAATTAAAGCCGACATCTTCGCAGAAGGCGACCTAGTTGACATTAGCGGTATTTCCAAAGGTAAAGGCTATCAAGGCGCAATCAAACGCCACGGCCAAAGCACCGGCCCTAAAACACATGGTTCTAAGTATCACAGAGGCCTCGGTTCCATGGGCGCCGGTACAACACCCGGTAGCACTAAAAAAGGTAGTAAAAAAATGCCAGGCCACATGGGCGCCAAAAGAATAAGCGTACAAAACCAAAAAGTAGTACGCGTAGATGCCGAAAAGAATTTGCTTCTAATAAAAGGTGCAGTACCCGGCGCAAAAGGCGGCCTGCTATTTGTAAAGAACACGGTAAAGAATTAGAGAGGAGTGATCCAACATGGCCACAGTAGATGTGTATAACATGAAAGGCGATAAAACCGGCAGTATGGATGTCTCCGACGATATATTTGCCATCAAGATTAACGACCACGCCGTTCATATGGCGGTTTTGCAATATTTGGCTAACCAACGCCAAGGTACAAAAGGTACCAAAACCCGCTCAGAAGTTAGGGGCGGCGGCCGCAAACCATGGCGGCAAAAAGGAACAGGCCGCGCACGCCAAGGCTCCACCAGAGCCCCTCATTGGACAGGCGGTGGCGTGGTATTCGCACCAAAAGCACGCGACTATTCTATTAAACTGAACAAAAAGCAAAAACGCTTAGCTCTCAAATCAGCCCTTAGCGCTAAACTAAGAGACGACAAACTCATTGTCGTAGACGAGTTCAGTTTCCCAGAGATCAAAACCAAGGAAATGGCTATCGTATGCAAAAATCTGAAAATGGACAGCGCCCTTATGGTGCTGGATTCTGTTGATAAGAATGTGATTCTATCGGCACGTAATATTCCGGGCATTAAAACAGCCGGCGTAAACACCATTAACGTATACGATATAGTAAAGCACGACACCTTCGTGGTGACTAAAGAAGCGCTCACCCAAATGCAGGAGGTGTATGCATAATGCCTAGTTTACAGTATTACGATATTATTGATAAACCGCTTATGACAGAAAAGAGCATGAGCTTAACGGAAGAAAATAAATACAGCTTTTACGTTCATCCGAAAGCCACTAAAACTCAAATTAAAGAAGCGGTAGAGAAAATGTTCGACGGCGTAAAGGTGGACAAGGTTAATACCATGCTATCTACCCCCAAAAAGCGTCAGCGCCGTGGTTTCGCCGCCGGTAAAACCACCCGCAAAAAGAAAGCGATTGTATCCTTAGCGCCAGGTAGCCGCGACATCGAGCTGTTCCCTGGACTATAAGGTAAAGGAGAATTATCATGGGTATTAGAAGATACAGACCATATACACCGTCCCGGCGGGAAATGACTTCCTCAGACTTCGCTGAAGTAACCAAAAAAACGCCGGAAAAAAGCCTTGTAGTCCACCTAAAAAAATATTCCGGACGTAACGATCAAGGTAAAATAACCGTTCGCCATCGCGGCGGCGGCGCTAAAATTAAATATAGGCTCGTCGATTTTAAACGTACCAAAGACGGAATACCCGCCAAGGTAGCGGCCATCGAATACGATCCTAACCGTACAGCTTATATCGCGCTATTACATTACGTAGACGGCGAAAAAAGCTACATTATAGCTCCGCACGGCCTAAAAGTCGGCGATACGTTAATGAACGGCGATGCCGCGGAAATCCGCGTGGGTAACGCCCTACCGATGAAATCTATCCCGGTCGGTACAGAGATCCATAACATCGAAATGAAACTGGGCAAAGGCGCACAAATGGTACGTTCTGCCGGTAACGTGGCACAGCTTATGGCTAAAGATGAAAAATACGCTACAGTACGCCTACCTTCCGGTGAAATGAGACTTGTACCCGTCAACTGCCGTGCTACTATCGGTCAGGTAAGTAACCTTGACAACGAGCTTATCAACATCGGTAAAGCCGGTAGAAAACGCCATATGGGTATAAGGCCAACAGTTAGAGGCTCGGTTATGAACCCTAACGACCATCCTCACGGCGGTGGCGAAGGACGCGCACCTATCGGTCGCCCGGCACCAAGCACCCCATGGGGCAAGCCCGCACTGGGCTACAAAACCCGTAAAAAGAACAAGGCTTCTAACAAGTATGTAGTCCGCAAACGCGGTAGCAAGTAAGGGAGATAACACATGAGTAGATCATTAAAAAAAGGCCCGTTTATAGATGACCACCTAATGAAAAAAGTGGTCGAAATGAATAAAACCAATAATAAGAGCGTTATCAAAACATGGTCAAGACGCTCCACTATCTTCCCGGATATGATCGGACTTACTATCGCCGTTCATGACGGCCGCAAGCACATTCCTGTGTATATTACAGAAGATATGGTAGGGCATAAGCTAGGCGAGTTTGCGTCTACGCGTACCTATCGCGGCCATGGTAAAGATGCAGAAAAAAGATCTCGGGTAAAATAGGAGGGCACATTTTATGGCTAGAGGCCACAGAAGTCAAATTAAAAAGGAACGTAACGCGGAAAACCGCGAAAAACGCCCCTTTGCGGTTCACAAATACGCCCGCATATCAGATCGTAAGGCCCGCATTGTTTTAGAACAAATAAAAGGCAAAGATGTAGATATGGCGCTTGGTATTTTAAAATACTCTCCCCGCTACGGCTCGGACTTGATCGAAAAAGTCCTAAAAAGCGCAATAGCCAACGCGGAGCATAACCTTGATATGGACACATCCGCTTTGTTTGTGGAAGAAGTAATAGCCGACCAAGGCCCCACTTTTAAGAGGATTCAACCAAGGGCAAGAGGCATGGCGTTTCGCATAAACAAAAGGACAAGTCATATCACAGTTATCTTAAACGAGCGGGAGGTGTAATATGGGGCAAAAGGTAAATCCCCATGGTTTGCGGATAGGCATTAACAAAGAATGGGATTCTGTCTGGTACGCAGAAAAAGATTTCAGTAAAATGCTACTAGAGGATCATAATATCCGTCAATTTTTAACTAAAAAGCTTCAAAAAGCCCGGGTGTCCCGCATTGTTATTAAAAGGACAACGGATAGAGTCAAAATATTTCTGCACACGGCCACACCGGGTATAGTCATCGGACGTAACGGCCAGGCCATTCAAGAGCTAACACAAGAGCTACAAAAACTGCTCGGCAAGAAGGTAGACGTAAATATTCAGGAAATTAAACGGCCTGAATTAGACGCCAAGCTTGTAGCCGAAGATATTGCCCGGCAATTAGAGGAACGTGTAACATTCCGTCGCGCAATGCGTCAGGCAATGACGCGTACTATGAAGATGGGCGCTAAAGGCATCAAATCGGCGGTAGCCGGTCGTTTAGGCGGCGCGGATATTGCCCGTACGGAAAGCTATCACGAAGGAACCATACCCCTACAAACTTTGCGTGCCGATATAGACTACGGCTTTGCAGAGGCCGATACAACCTACGGCAAGCTGGGCGTAAAGGTTTGGATATACAAAGGCGAGGTGCTACCGCACAAGGCCAGAAGGGAAGGGGCGAGCGCAGATGCTACTGCCAAAAAGGGTAAAAAGGCGTAAGCAGTTCCGTGGACGCATGAAGGGTAGAGCCTTACGTGGCAATACCATCACCTACGGCGATTTCGGCCTAGTGGCTATGGAACCCGGCTGGATAAGCTCGGCTCAAATAGAAGCGGCCCGTGTACGCATTAACAGAACAATGCGCCGGGGCGGTAAAGTTTGGATAAAAATTTTCCCGGATAAGCCTATAACACAAAAGCCCGCAGAAACACGTATGGGTAGCGGTAAAGGCTCGCCGGAATATTGGGTAGCGGTAGTAAAGCCAGGCCGTATAATGTTTGAAGTGGCCGGCACAGAAGAAGAAGTAGCACGCCGCGCCCTAGCGCAAGCCGCATATAAACTACCGATCAAATGTAAAGTAGTTTCCAAAGCGGAAGAAAAACAAGCAGCAGAGAAACTAGCGGCAGGAGGTGAGGGTAATGAAGTCTAAAAAATATCTTGAAAGTTTAAGGGATAAGACAGCAGACGAGCTTTCCACAGATTTGGTAAGCGCTAAAAAGGAATTGTTTAATTTAAGGTTCCAAAACGCGACTAACCAGCTAGATAACACAGCAAGAATAAGGGAAGTACGTAAAAATATTGCCCGCATCGAAACTGTAATGACACAGCAAAAAAGTAGTTAAGGAGGTCAATGCGTGGAAGATAAAAACGTAAGAAACCTGCGCAAGACCCGCGTAGGACGCGTAGTCAGCGATAAAATGGACAAGACAATTGTAGTCGCTGTAGAAAATCGCGTAAAGCATCCGCTAATCGGAAAGATAGTGAAGCGCACCTATAAACTGAAAGCCCATGACGAAAGTAACGAATGCCGCGAAGGCGATAGGGTAAGGGTAATGGAAACCCGCCCACTTTCTAAAGAGAAACGCTGGCGTTTGGTCACGGTGCTTGAAAAAGCGAGGTAAACTATGATTCAACAAGAAAGTAGGCTTGTAGCCGCAGATAATTCTGGCGCGAAAGAGTTACTGTGCATTCGCGTAATAGGCGGCTCTACCAGAAGATATGGCAATGTTGGCGATACAATAGTCGCTACCGTCAAAGACGCGTCACCCGGCGGCGTTGTAAAAAAAGGTGAAGTTGTAAGGGCAGTAATAGTCCGTACAGTAAAAGGACTGGGCAGACCAGACGGCTCGCACATCCGCTTCGACCAAAACGCAGCGGTAATAATCCGGGAAGATAAAACTCCACGGGGCACACGTATATTCGGCCCAGTGGCACGTGAGTTGCGCGATAAGCAATTTACCCGTATTATTTCCTTGGCTCCGGAGGTGCTTTAAATGAAAACAAAAATAAAGCGGGGCGATATGGTGTCTATTATTGCCGGTAAAGACCTGGGCAAAGAGGGCAGGGTACTGTCCGTAGACCGCAAAAAGGAACGGCTGATAGTAGAGGGCATTAATATAATGACCAAGCATCAGAAGCCAAACCGCACCAACCAAACCGGCGGAATAACCCGTGTGGAAGCGCCGATACATGTTTCCAACGTAATGTACCTTCATAAAGATAAACCGACCAGATTAGGTTATAAGGTGGAGGTAACAGAGGAGAACGGCAAGCGCGTAGTTAGTAAAAAGCGTTTTGCTAAGTCCACAGGCGAGATAATTGATTAGAGGTAGAGGTGTACGATAATGACCCGACTTAGGGAAATTTACGAATCCGAAGTAATAGACGGTATGATGAAAAAATTCGGATATAAAAACCGGCTTGCCGTACCTAAAATCGAGAAGGTAGTTGTAAATATGGGCTTGGGCGAAGCTAAAGAAAACGCTAAAGTTCTGGAACACGCTACTAACGATATGGCGGTTATTACCGGACAAAAACCAATAGTAACAAAGGCTAAAAAGTCTGTGTCTGCTTTCAAGCTTAGGGCAGGAATGCCCATCGGCTGTAAAGTGACCTTGCGTGGCGAAAAGATGTACAACTTTGTGGATAGGCTAATCAATGTAGCCATCCCACGTGTGCGTGACTTCCGTGGTGTAAGTCCAGATTCCTTTGACGGACGCGGCAACTATACACTAGGCCTGCGCGAGCAGTTGATTTTCCCGGAAATCAGCTTCGATCAAATAGACAAAGTGCGTGGCATGGAGATCGTTTTCGTGACCACCGCTAAAACAGACGAAGAAGCCCGCGAGCTTTTATCCTTGTTCAACATGCCCTTCATAAGGGCACAAAGTTAAGGAGATATTATATGGCTAAAAAGTCTATGATTTTAAAACAACAGCGTAAGCCCAAATTTTCAACACGGGCATATAACCGTTGCAATATATGTGGTCGCCCCCATGCTACCCTCAGGAAGTTCGGCATATGCCGTATCTGCTTCCGCGAGTTGGCGTATAAAGGGCAAATTCCAGGCGTAAGGAAAGCCAGTTGGTAAGAAAGGAGGCGTTGTAATGGCAATGTCAGATCCTATCGCGGATATGTTGACACGTATCCGTAATGCAAATTCAGCTAAACACAATACCGTTGATATTCCTTCATCTAAAATGAAAGTGGCAATAGCCGCTATTCTCGTAAAAGAAGGATATTTAAAAGGTTACGAGGTTATAGAGGACGGCGTAAAAAAGACTATGCGCGTCTCAATCAAATACGGCCGCGACCGCAACGATAAGGTTATAACCGGCATAAAACGTATTTCTAAGCCAGGTCTGCGGGTATATGCCAGCAGTGACGAAATGCCTAGGGTACTAGGCGGCCTTGGCTGTGCGATTGTTTCAACTAATAAAGGCGTAATAACCGATAAAGAAGCCCGTAAACTGGGCGTAGGCGGCGAAGTACTTGCCTTTGTTTGGTAATATTAGAAGGAGGAGCAGACCATGTCTCGTATAGGAAAAAATCCTGTTCCTGTTCCGGCTGGGGTAGAAGTTAAAATAGACGGCAACAATCACGTAGTCGTCAAAGGCCCTAAAGGAACATTGGAAAGGACGCTTCCAAGCGACATGAACATCGCTTTGGAAAACGGGGAGATAACAGTAACACGCCCCGGAGATTTAAAAAGGTACAAGTCCCTACACGGGCTAACCCGTACACTAATCAGCAATATGGTAGTAGGTGTAACGGACGGCTACAAAAAGGTATTAGAAATAAACGGCGTTGGCTACAGAGCCGCCAAAAGCGGTAACAAACTAACGCTAAACCTAGGATATTCGCATCCCGTAGAAATGACCGACCCAGAAGGTATAACCTGCGAAGTGGAAGGTACAAACAAGATAACAGTAAGCGGGATAGACAAGGAAAAAGTAGGCCAATACGCCGCCAATATCCGCGAAAAACGTCCGCCAGAGCCATATAAAGGCAAAGGCATAAAATACGAAACAGAGTATATCAGACGCAAAGCCGGTAAAGCCGGTAAGTAAGGTAAGCGCTACGCACAGAAACCGTAGCTAGAATGGTATTAAAGGAGAGACTCCAAATGATACGGAAATTTAGCCGGAAAACGGCACGTAAAAAAAGACATTATCGGCTACGCCGTTACTTGTCCGGTACAGGCGAGAGGCCACGCTTAGCGGTGTTTCGTTCTAACAAGCACATTTACGCGCAAGTGATAGACGATGTAGCCAAAACCACAATAGCGGCTTCGTCTACAAAGGAATCGGCTGTGGCTAAGGGCTTGAAATCGACATCAAACGTTGAAGCGGCCAAAGCCGTAGGCGCTGACGTAGCTAAAAAAGCTAAGGGCAAGGGCATTAGTACGGTGGTATTTGACCGGGGAGGCTTTCTTTTTCACGGTAGGATAAAAGCGCTGGCTGATGCGGCACGGGAAGAAGGACTTCAGTTCTAAGACTGAAAGGAGAATTATAACTTGAAGAAGATAGATGCAAGCGGAATGGATCTTAAAGACCGTGTCGTTACGATCAACCGTGTTACTAAGGTAGTTAAGGGCGGACGTACTTTCCGTTTCGCCGCCTTGGTGGTAGTAGGGGATGAGGCCGGCCACGTAGGCGTAGGCCTAGGCAAAGCCACAGAAATCCCAGAAGCCATCCGTAAAGGCAAAGAGGACGCCAAAAAGAATATGATTTACCTGGAAAAAACCGAGCATGATAGCATACACCATCAAATTTTAGGCCGCTTTGGCGCCGCTAAGGTTCTACTAAAACCTGCCCCAGACGGTACAGGTGTTATTGCGGGCGGTGCTGTTCGCGCTGTGCTGGAACTCGCCGGTGTACGCAATATCGTTGCAAAGTCTATCGGCTCTAACAATAAGCATAACGTAGTAAGCGCTACCATCGAAGGCTTAAGCTCTCTTAAGACCCCGAACCAAGTAGCAAGACTACGCGGCATTGACGTAGCTGAGCTTGCTAACTAAGGAGAGCGTTTAATATGGCTAAAATCAAAGTAACGCTGATAAAATCCCCAATCGGCGCTATTCCGAAACATAGAAAGACAGTGGAAGCTTTGGGGTTGCGCAAAATGCACGCTTCCAACATCCATCAAGATAACCAGGCTATTCGCGGGATGCTACACAAAGTACAGCATTTGGTGAAAGTCGAGACCGTATAAAAACCTTGGGGGCGTTGCCCCCAAACCCCCAGTCGCTTTTTGAAAAAAGCGACGCAAAAACTTTAGCAAAATCGCACGTACGTGCGATTTTAGGAAGTTTTGATCAAACTTTTTCAAAAGTTTGCAGGGGTTCGGGGACGGAGTCCCTGAGGTTTTGATCTTGTGTATTAAGGAGGTGCAAGTTATGCACTTAGGAGAATTGAAGCCTGCTAAAGGCGCGACTTCAAAACGATTCCGTAAGGGGCGCGGTACTGGTTCTGGTAACGGTAAGACTTCTGGGCGTGGTCATAAGGGTCAGAAGTCCAGAAGCGGCTCTGGCGGTAAGATTGGCTTCGAGGGCGGTCAAATGCCGCTTTATAGGCGCTTGCCTAAGCGTGGTTTTCATAACCGCAATACTAAAGAAATAGTTGCTATTAATGTGTCTATGTTGAACGTGTTCGACAACGGTACAGAGGTAACTATAGAGGCACTGCAAGGCAAAGGCCTTGTTTCTAACCCGCGGGACGGCGTTAAAATACTGGGCCAAGGCGATTTGACAAAGAAACTGACCGTTCGCGTAAACCAGTACAGCAAAGCCGCTATTGAGAAAATTAATGCTGCCGGCGGCAAAGCAGAGGTGATTTAGTTGTTTAAGGTACTGGCCAACGCTTTTAAGGTCAAGGAAATACGCGATAAGCTTATATATGTTCTGTTAGTGCTACTGATCTATAGGATTGGTACCACTATTCCGCTACCCGGCGTTAATATGCAGGTGCTTGACGAAGCCTTGTATCGCGGTGTAGGCGGCGATCCCACGTTCTTTACTCTGATGATGGGCGGCGGCTTTGGCTCTATTATGGCCATGGGTATTATGCCCTATATTACAGCCTCCATTATCATGCAACTTTTGACGGTCGCCATCCCGAAACTGGAACAGATCCAGAAAGAGGGCGAAGAAGGCCGCAAAAGAATAGGGCAATATACACGTAGGTTTGCTGTGGCCTTGGCCTTCTTGCAAGGTGGCGCTACGGTATTTTCCTATGTAAATAACCCTATGTTCCACCAAATGGGCATAAGCTTATTTAACTATCCGCATCCGCTAACTTACGTTATGGCTACGGTGGCCATGGTGACTGGTACCATCTTCATCATGTGGCTGGCCGAGCTGTTGACAGAGGGTGGTATCGGTAACGGCGCTTCGTTTATCATCTTCGCCAACATATTATCAGGCATACCTATGGGCGTGCAAAATATTCTGATGATGTTCGATGTTGGCAATGTCATGATGAGCGTTATCCGCCTATTAGTGCTACTTGTTATGGGTATTTTGGTCATCGCATTTGTTGTTATGGTGGCCGAAGGTGAAAGGCGTATCCCCGTACAGTATTCTAAGAAGATGGCTGGCCGCATGTTCGGTAATAACTCTTACATTCCTCTTAAAGTTAATATTGCCGGCGTTATGTCCATCATTTTCGCTATTTCGCTATTGCAGTTCCCCATGCAACTTTCTATGTTCTTCCCGGGGAATGAAGTTTTGCAAAATATCGCTATGTTCCTTGGTTTAGATCACCCCGTCGGTGTTATCGCCTATGTGGTGCTGATATTCCTGTTCACTTTCTTCTATACCTCGTTCGCCGTCAACACAGTTGAAATGGCCGAGAATATGAAGAAGAACGGTGGCTTTATACCGGGCATACGGCCTGGTAAGCCTACCAGCGATTATGTTCAGCGGATAGTTGATAGACTGTCTTGGATAGGCGCTGTCTGTTATAGTCTTATAGCTGTCACTCCGGTTTTCTTTCAACAGTTTACCGGTATGCCGGCCGGTTTTGGGGGCACAACCCTCCTGATCGCGACAGGCGTGGCCTTAGAGTTCATTAAGCGTCTTGAATCTCAACTTTTGATGCGTCATTACAAGGGCTTCCTCAGTTAGATGGGAATTTTCATCAAAAGTGAAGAGCAGATTAAAAAGATGCGGGTGGCCAGCAAAATTGTGGCCGAAACTCATAATCTATTGGAAAAGCAAATAAAACCGGGCATTACCACTAAGGAGCTAAATATCCTGGCCGAAGATTATATCAGAAGCAAGGGCGCTATACCCTCCTTCCTGGGCTATAAGATGACAGGCGACGGCTTCCCGGCGGCGATATGCGTTTCCATAAACGAAGAAGTGATACACGGTATCCCGGGTTTAAGACGTTTAAAAAACGGCGATATTGTAAGTATCGACATTGGCGCGTATATTGATCGCTTCCACGGCGATGCGGCTCGCACTTATATGGTAGGGAATGTTCTGCCGGAAAGGAAAGTGCTGGTTGAGGCGACAGAGAGAAGTTTCTTTGAAGCGATGGCCTATTGCAGGCACGGCCGGCACCTTCACGAGATGTCTGCCGTAGTGGAGGATTATGTACAGCAATACGGATTTTCTGTGGTACGCGAGTTCTGCGGCCACGGCGTAGGACGTAAACTACACGAGGACCCGCAAATACCGCACTACAGACAACAGAACCGCGGCCCGCGCCTACAAAAGGGCATGAGCCTGGCCATAGAGCCGATGGTAGCCATGGGCAAGGCAGACATCCGAATTTTGAACGACAACTGGACAGTGGTCACAAAAGACGGAAAATGTTGCGCTCATTACGAGAACACGGTAATAGTAACCGATGGCGAACCTGAAATACTAACAATGGGTTGATGCTTATGGATATTAAAATCGGTCAGATGGTGTTTTCAAAACGCGGGCGAGATAAGGGCAAGGCCTTTGTGGTAATGTCAGTAGAAGGTGAATATATTTTTTTGGCGGACGGACAACTTCGCCCCCTCAGTAAAGCTAAAAAGAAAAAGCTAAGGCATATACAGCCAACAAAAAGGGAGATAGGGGAAACAGGGGGATTAACGGACGCTGGTATTCGTAAGTGGCTGGCTGTTATGAATCAAGAGGAGGACATATAATTGCCGAAAGACGATGTAATTGAAGTTGAAGGTAAAGTTGTAGAAAAACTACCTAACGCCATGTTTCAGGTAGAGCTTGAAAATGGCCACCAGATACTTGCGCACATATCCGGTAAGTTGCGTATGAATTTTATTCGTATAATCCCCGGTGATAAGGTGCTGATAGCGATGTCGCCATACGACCTAACCAAAGGAAGGATCATCTGGCGAGACAAGTAAAGGAGAAATTACAGATGAAAGTAAGACCGTCCGTAAAACCTATATGCGAAAAATGCAAAATCATAAAAAGGAAAGGTGCTGTAAGGGTGATATGTGAAAACCCACGGCATAAACAAAGACAAGGATAGTAAAAACAAAACCGTGGGGTTTCACCCCACACCCCGCGCTCATCGTGTGCCACTGGCACACAGCGCCTTTTTGAAAAAAGCGACGCAAAAACTTTAAAATTTTAAGGAGGAGAAGAATGGCACGTATTTCAGGTGTAGACTTACCAAGAGAAAAGCGCGTGGATATTGGCTTGACTTATATCTTCGGCATAGGGCGTTCTAGCGCTACGCGGATAGTTAAAGAGGCCAAAGTTGGCCCAGAGACCCGCGTACGCGACTTGACCGACGATGAAGTAATACGTATTCGCGAAGTAATAGACTCAACTCAAATGGTTGAGGGTGATCTTCGTCGCGAAGTGGCACTGAATATCAAACGCCTAGTTGAAATAGGCTGTTATAGAGGTATCAGGCATCGCCGTGGCTTACCTGTTCGTGGACAGCGTACTAAAACTAACGCACGTACACGTAAGGGTAGAGCCCGTACGGTAGCTAACAAGAAGAAATAATAAAAGGAGACTTAATAAATGCCAAAAAGAGCGGCAAGAAAAACGGCTTCTCGCAGAAGGCGCGATCGGAAGTTTGTTGATCGTGGGCAAGCCCATATACAATCGTCGTTTAACAATACCATCGTGACCATAACGGACGCGGCCGGTAATGCTTTATCATGGGCATCGGCGGGGCAGATGGGCTTTAGAGGCTCACGTAAATCTACCCCATACGCGGCGCAAATGGCGGCAGACACAGCGGCAAACGCCGCCCGTGAATACGGCCTAAAAGTGGTAGAGGTATTTGTAAAAGGCCCAGGAAGCGGACGCGAAGCGGCTATACGTGCATTGCAAGCCGCAGGGCTTGAGGTTACTATGATTAAGGACGTAACCCCGGTGCCACATAACGGATGTCGTCCACCAAAACGTAGAAGAGTGTAACGGAGGAAATTACATGGCAAGATATACCGGCCCTGTGTGCAGGCGTTGCCGCAGAGAGGGCGAAAAATTATTCTTAAAAGGTGAAAAGTGTAACAAGCAAGTTTGTCCTATAAACAAAAGGGCTTTTGCGCCGGGTCAACACGGAACATCACGCAGAAAACTATCTGAATACGGCCAACAGCTTCGCGAAAAACAAAAGTGCAAACGTATTTATGGCCTAATGGAAAAGCAATTCCGCGGCTATTACGATATGGCGACCCGCATAAAAGGCATAACAGGCGAAAACATGTTACGCCTACTTGAAATGCGCTTAGATAACGCAATGTACCGTCTAGGCTACGGGCGTTCCCGTACAGAGGCACGGCAGATTGTACGCCATAACCTGGTAATGGTAAACGGTAAGCGTGTAAACATTCCATCTTACCAGCTTAAAGTTGGCGATGTTATAGAAATAAGGGAAAAATCCCGTAGTTTACAGCGCTTTAAAGATGTACTGGACGTAACAGCGTCTCGTATTATTCCTGAATGGTTAAGCGCTGAGCATGAAAATCTGCGTGGTACAGTGTCATCGCTTCCGACTAGGGATCAGATAACCGTGCCAGTACACGAAAGATTGATCGTCGAGTTTTATTCTAAGTAAGCCATATGAGGAGGTTAGCCTACAGTGTTAGAATTTGAAAAACCGCGCATTGACATAGCCGAAAAATCCCAGGACGGCACATACGGCCGTTTTGTAGTGGAACCGCTTGAAAGAGGCTACGGTACAACCCTAGGCAACTCTCTAAGGCGGATATTGTTATCCAGCTTGCCGGGCGCGGCAGTTAGCAATATAAAGGTAGACGGCGTATTGCATGAATTTAGCACTATTCCGGGCGTAAAAGAGGACGTAACCGAGATTATATTAAATCTCAAAAATCTGGCCATCAAGAATCACAGCGATAGCCCAGAGCCCAAGCTTGCCTACATCGAAATGGCCGGGGAAGGCACAGTCTATGCAAGAGACATTAAAGTGGACTCAGACATAGAAATAGCCAATCCAGATATGCCGGTAGCTACATTAAGCGGTGGAAGCGACAGTAATCTCAATGTAGAGATAACCATAACAAAAGGTTACGGTTACGTTGGCGCTGACAAAAACAAAAAGTCGGATCAGCCGATAGGGATTATCCCTGTGGATTCGCTATACACGCCGGTACGCAAGGTCAACTATTTTGTTGACAACACCCGTGTAGGTAGCGTAACCGACTACGATAGACTAGTACTGGACGTTTGGACAAACGGTACAATTACGCCGGACGACGCTGTTAGCCTGGGCGCTAAAATATTGACAGAGCATCTTAACCTATTCGTGAATCTATCGGCGGTAAGCAAAGATGCCGAGGTAATGACCGAGAAGGAAGAGAGCAAAAAAGAGCGGGTTCTTGAAATGAGCATAGAGGAACTTGACCTTTCGGTACGTTCTTACAATTGTCTGAAGCGGGCGGGTATTAACTCCGTGGAAGATTTAGCTAATAAAACGGAAGAAGATATGATGAAGGTACGCAACCTGGGCAGAAAATCCCTGGAAGAAGTGCTTAACAAGATGACGGATTTAGGCTTAGCCCTACAACCATCGGAGGAGTGAAAGTAAGTCATGGCAAGAGGATATAGAAAGCTAGGCCGCACATCAACCAGCCAGCGCTTGTCGATGTTGCGAAACTTAACAACCGATCTGCTATACCACGGTAAAGTAACCACCACACAAGCCAGAGCAAAGGAAGTACGCCGCATGGCAGAAAAGCTGATAACCCTGGCAGTAAAAGAACGCGACAACTTTACCGAGGTAACAGTGACGGCAAAAGTCCCTAAAAAGGACACCAACGGCAAACGCGTAAAAGAAGAAGTAAACGGCAAACGCGTAACTGTATTCGATGAAGTAGAAAAGACTATCAAAAAAGACATGCCGTCCCGCCTGAACGCCAGACGCAAAATGCTAAGCGTATTCTTTCCTGTAACAGAAGTACCGGAAGATGGCCGCAAAAAGCGTACTTTAAGCAAAAAGGTGGATATGCCAGCTAAAATGTTTGACGAAATAGGGCCTAGGTTTAGTAATCGCCCGGGCGGGTATACTCGCATAGTTAAACTAGGCGCACGCAAAGGTGATGCGGCTGAGATGGTAGTACTGGAATTAGTTTAATAGTATGTGAAAAGGGCAGCTCTTTTTAAGAGTTGCCCTATGCTGTACACAATAAAAAGTAGGTGAGTGCAATAGACAGAAAGTATTTTTCAAAGCTTACGCTACTTACAGTTATTTGGATAATTTTCAGGGAAGAGTTTTCCCTCTTTAGCATAGTGGTAGGGATAGTTATTTGTATAGGTTGTATAGCCTATAGCAGGTACTTTCTGCCGCTTAATAAGATAGTGGGTGTTAATTATGCCCGCCTATTTTTATATGTTTTTGACTTGATCTGGCAGATTTATCTGTCTGGTTTTTATGTCATTAATATGATAATACGCGGAAAAGCCCGCGCAGACATTGTTTCGGTTAAGACTTCTATTACCAACGAGACTTTGCGGGTTATTCTTGCGGATTCTATTACCTTGACCCCGGGGTCTATCTTGCTGGATTTAACGGAAGATAACATTACGGTGGTAGTACTTATGAGTAAAGAGGATCCGGAAATTGACGATCCGGATACCTTGGTAAAGGGTAATCTTGAAGAAAAGTTATTAAAAGCGCAAAGGTGAGCCTTATGTATTATGTCCTATGGACTATGATTGTGTTTTTGTTTTTGTACATCGTAAGGGCAATAAAAGGCCCTTCTATTTGGGATCAAATTTTAGCGCTAAGCGTTATCTCTACTAAAATCATTATAATTATCGTTATATTTGCCTCCATAAATGAAACGGCTTATTTTCTGGATTTCGCCATAATTTACGCCTTGTTTGGCTTTATTGGCACTATATTTATTGCGCTTTTTATGTCGGAGAGAAGCCGCAAAAGAAAGGACTAAGCGCTTATGGATAATCTACAGATAATAATAAGTAATATCGTTATTTTCGCGGGTATTGTGTTTATGTCCTTTGGCGTTATTGGGATATTTAAGTTTGATAATTTTTATACCCGCTTGCTGGCTACTTCTAAGACGGATACTGTCGGGGCGCTCACCTTTATTATAGGTATAGCCATACGGCATGGCTTTAGCTTTTTTACGGGTAAGGTTGTTTTGCTGGCTGTTATTATGTTGATGTTTAATCCGCTGGTGGGGCATATTTTGGCGCGTTCCGCCTATTTAAGCGGACACGAGACTGACGAGGATAAACCATGACACAGGTGCTAGTGTTCTTTTTGATAATTACCGCGGTGCTGTTACTAAGAGAGAAGCGGACGGCTATGCTGATTGTTTATTTGGCCGTATTTTCGCTGGTTACTACGCTTTGCTATATGATGATGGGCTCGCCGGATGTTGCTATGGCAGAGGCGGCCGCCAGCGCCTTTACGGTGGTATTTTTTATTGTCTGCTTCGAGAAATATTACGGCTTTGGCGACTTCCGTATAGGTTCACACCCGACAGAGGAACGTAAATTTTTTAGCCATAAAACCTTGTTGCCATTGGGCTTTACTGTTTTCTTGGCGGCTTTATTTATAGTCTTTATACCGGATGCTGTTGATAATACTTATCTAAAAGATAGGTATTTATCGGCTTTTGCAAGGGACGTTGGCGGCTCTAACGCGGTTACGGCTATTTATTTAGGCTATAGGGTTTACGATACCTTGTTTGAAGCTCTTGTGGTAGTTATTAGCGTTGTGGCGGCCATTCATCTTTCGGCCTATGGCGAAGAGGACAACGAAACGAATCATCACAGCGAAATGGAGAATTCCGGCATGGCTGTGTTCTCTATACAGATTATTTGCCCTATCATGCTTTTGTTTGGCGTGTATTTGATATTAAATGGGCATATAACGCCGGGCGGCGGCTTTCAGGGCGGTTTGGCGGCGGCTTCCTTCTTCATATGCCGTTATATGATCTACGATGTAAACGATCTACCTATAAAAAAGCTTAACCGCATGGAAGAAATGGTCTTTATTGGTATTACGCTATTTGCCGCTTCCATTGTGTTTTTGGGCGGCGCGGCCTATCTGCCAGAACATATACAACCCATTTTCCAAATAGCTTATCTGGTTGTGATGAATCTTTTAATTGGTCTAAAGGTGGCTTTCGGTTTTATTATATTATTCTACCGATTTATTGTTATTGAACAGAGGTAAATATGGACGCTGATATAATAGAAATTTTGGCAATAGTCATGTTTTTTATTAGTTTTTACGGCCTTATAACCAGAGGGAATATGATAAAGTCTATCGTTTTTATTGTTATGATGGAGACTGCGGTAATCATATTTTTCTTGGGGATAGGGTATCGTAGCGGGGTGTTGCCGCCTATTGGTGTTGGGCTGGAATATGCCCCTTTGATTGCTGACCCTTTGCCGCAAGCCCTTATGATTACTGCTGTTGTTATCGGGCTATGTAGTACGGCTGTTAATATTATCGTTTTTATTACCTTGTACAGGAAGTTTGGCACAGCCAACTGGGATTCGGCCAAAAATATAAATGCGGAGCAGGATAGTTAAATGATTATCTATTTTGTTATTGTTCCTATAATAATTGCGGTTTTTCTATATCTTTTCCCTTTCGAGCGGGTGGCGCGCATAATGGCCATAGCCGTGCAAAGTGGCTTATTAGTTGCGGCTTTTTGGCTGTTCAATATGAGCCGGGAAGAGGAGATTATAGTCACCATAGGGCCATACGAGGGCTTGCTGGGGATTATGCTTAGGGCAGATTCCCTTTCGGCTGTTTTTATATTGCTTACGGCCTTTATTTTTCTGCTGGTGGCGATATATAGTTTTAGCGATAATCATAGCAAGTTGTTTTGGCTTCTTCTATTTATCTGGGAAGGAGCGCTTATCGGGATTTTCCTATCCGGCGACTTTTTTAATATTTTTGTACTGGCAGAGGTGGCTACCGTTACGGTTACTATTCTGATTATGTACGACCGGAACAAGCGCTCTATGTACGATGGTATTATTTATTTGATGGTTAATCTTGTGGTCATACAGTTTTATTTGCTGGGGCTGGGCTATTTGTATAGATTGACGGGCGTTTTGGATATAGGAACCTCCGCTGTTATTGCCCGGGAAATGGACCCTAGCTTGTTTGTTTTGCCCTATGCGCTCATTATGACCTTTGTGGCTTTAAAGTGTGCCTTACTGCCGCTGTTTAGCTGGCTACCTAAGGCGCATAGTACGCCAGGTGCTTCCCCGGCTGTTTCTGCGGTGTTATCTGGGCTTCATATCAAGAGTGGCGTGTACCTTCTGATTAGGTTTAACGAAGTCTTTGAAGCTGTGGCTGTGAATGAGTTTTTTTTGGTGATAGGGCTTGTTACCGCTATATTTGGCGTGGTACTGGCGCTTTCGCAGACTAATATTAAGAGGATACTGGCTTATAGTACAATAGCCCAGATTGGGCTTATTGTAGCTGGGTTAAGCATAGGGTATATGCAAAATCAGATGGGTAGTTTGTATCATATGATTAACCATGCTTTGTTTAAATCGGCTTTGTTTTTAAGCGCCGGGATGATTTACGATGCTTATGGTACTAAGGATATTAGTAAAATACGCGGGGTGTTTAGGCGAATGCCGGTGGTGGGTTTTGCTACTGTTTTGGCGGTTTTGGGCATAACAGGAATGCCGCTTTTTAATGCTAGTATCTCAAAATATTTTTTGATGTATAACACGGAAGGTGTTTTGAATTTGGTGATGATCCTCATTAACATGGGGACTATTATGGTATTTATTAAATTTTCGTCTATTTTGTTTGGGAAGTCGGAATATGAGCCGGTAAAAAATGACCCTTGGAAGCAAGCGCCGCTTTTGATATTGGGGGCTATGTGTTTGGCTTTTGGTGCTTTTGGGGAATATTTTATGGCCTTGTTGTTTAACTGGGAGGTTTATGTAAGTTTTACTGGGTATTTGGAAAAAACTGGAATTTTCGCCTTAAGTGCGGTGGCGGGTGCGCTTATTTATAGGTATGTGATAAAAGATCGGCCTATGCTTGTGCGTATTAGGGAAATGGATTTGGGCTTTAGGGGGATGGTTGCCGCTATGGGCGTGTTTTTTGCTATGGTTTTGATAGCGGCTGGGGTGTTTTAGGACAATAAAACAATGCCCAGAGACGGAATTGAACCGCCGACACGAGGATTTTCAGTCCTCTGCTCTACCGACTGAGCTATCTGGGCAACGGGTCTATTATATATATTGCCTTAGTGCTTGTCAAGCTTTTTCAAAGCTATTACCAACCGAAGAGTTTAATATTAAATGCGAAAGGGGTATATCAATGACATACAGCCAAAAAATTACAGTCACTACACGGGATAAAGCGTGGCAGGAGGCTAATACAAAATAGGCTTACAACCGAAATACTAACAAGAAGGTATGCAAGCAATACCTTGGCCCACAAGGGACAAAATGGATTTAGTCCTCTATAAATAGCATGGATGCGCCCCACATAACTTGTCTTTGTGATAAAGTTTCTTAGGGGTTTTTTAATTGCCAACATATTAGTAAACATAGGGGAGGGATTTTAATGATTAGTAGTGTAAATGCAAATCACAGCTATGCTGATACCAACAAGGGAATTAACCGCTTTGATGAAAAAAAGGCAATATTCCAAAAGCTTACAGGCAGAACTATAGAAGTACCTAACAGTGAAGAAATGCCACATATACTATCGCAAGAATCCAACATACAACTTGGATTCTTTGGCGAATTTTTTAGAGTAGGATTTTCTTCGCCAGACGGACATAGTACGGCTGTTGAAAATCTATCAAGAAGGTTTGCTGAAATGCGTGAGGAATTACTAGAGCGGTACAACGACGACCAAGATACTTTGTATAAGCGTTTGGGGGAATTGAACCAATCATTTGAAAGCGCATTGCGAAGCACCACATTAATTCCGCTACCTCAAACGCCTACTGTACCATTGCTTGCCAGCGATGCCCCTGCATCTGTCCGTGAAGATGTGGAACGTACTCTGCGGGAACATGAAGCCATGACAAATATTGTGCGTATGTTGCAAGATAATATGCTAAGACATATGGACATATTTTTTGAGGATTTTATCAGTAATATCAAGAACCAAAGTTTTCAAACTGCTTTTGACAATAGTATGGAACGCTTATTAAATGGAGAATCACGGTCTTTAGAAAATATCTCATATAATGACCTTGTAAGAATGGAAAATATAATATCACAAGGGCATCTTTTAAGGCATGATACCTCTTTTAGAATGATTATCCGTGACGAAAATATTTCAGAGGTACTACGCAGAGAAATTGCAGATTTGCTTGGATTTTAAAGGCATAACAAAGGAAGGATTAACTCAATATGAATATGGGTATAAATAGAGCCGTAAGCACGCCAAACAGAGCTTTAGCAACGGCAAGCAATAGAACCGCATTACCCCAAATAAATACTGCAAATACGAGGTCTAATAGCACACACGGGATAATGGGGTTTCAAAACATATTTTCTCGTTCAACCCCTTCAATGACTGATGATGAAATGAAAGAGGCTGTTCGCAAACAGGCGCAAATAGACGCTAGTAATGGTGTATTTCAAGGACAAGAAATGCGTAGTTTGACAGATTCTTTTATCAGTGTAGCTTCACCAGACAGGAGAAGTATTATTTCAAATCAGCTTAATTCTTTAGCATCACTAAATGGAGGAATAAATGGAATTTCGAGTATGTTTGTCCAGCACACAAGCGGTTCACCATCCGCAGGCTTTAGAATTGCCAAATTTACCGCGCACGGTGGTTGGATTCCTGTTACCACTAACGAAGAAGCTACACGCTCACAGGAGATATTGCGAATATATAACGAAGCATGGAATAATGCAAGATTCGGTACGGGCAGGGATAGGACTTCGGCGTTTGGTGCTGTTGAAGTGCAAAGTTCGTTTGATAGCATAAGCTAAATGAATCAAAATAACTGAATTGAAAATATGGGGTCAGTCGTTTATAATATTAGCGAAAAGGGCGTACAATATATGTCATTGAAAAAATCTAAACGCAAAACCAAGGGTACAAAATTGACATACACCTTTAAGAGTGATGTACTTTTCAAAATGCTGTTTGTGAAGAACCAGCATTTGCTAAAACGCCTTATTGCTATACTTCTTGAAATTCCCCTTGAAAGCATAACAGACTTTAGAGTGACAAATGCAGAAATACCACCAGAGGAAATAGGCAAGAAATTTTGCAGATTAGATATAAATATGATTGTTGATGGAAATATGGTAAATCTCGAAGTCCAAGTACAGGACGAGGGCAGTTATCCAGAGCGTGTATTGTACTATTTTGCGAGGATTTATTCATCTTCCCTACCTGCGGGTAATGACTATTCTTCACTTCCAAAAACGATAATTATTAGCATAATTGACTTTGAATTATTCGATTGTGAAGAAGTCCATTCAGAATTTCAAGTAATGGAAGTTAAACGACATATCCCGCTTACAGACAAATGCGGATTACATTTTTTCGAGTTGCCAAAAATGCCAGATGTTGAATCAATAGATACAAGCAAAGAAAAGGATTTGTGGCTTGCACTTTTTAACGCCGAAACCGAGGAGGAACTAGAGGAATTATCCCAAAACGGAGGTGCATTTATGAGCGAAGCGATACAGGCATATCATAGCATTACTGCCACAGAAGAATTTAGAAATTTGGAATGGTTGAGAACAAAAACCCGCCATGATGAAGCACAGGCAATGAATAATGCAAGAAAGCAAGGAGCGAAAGCCGAAAGGAAGAAATGGCAAGGCGTAGCTACAGAAAATGAACAGCTAAATACGGAAAATGAACAGCTAAAAAATGATGTTGCAGAGCAAGCAGAGCTAATAGCAAAACTTCAAGCACAGCTTAACAAAAAATAAGCAACTGCGACTATAACGAACAAAAGCCCGTCAAATAGGGATTTTCAGCCTATATTTGTACGGGCTTTTTCTGTTTTTGGTGTTACAGAGCCTTCACTTTGTGGAAACTCAAATTTGTAAACCCTTTTTAATAAGCTCATTAACCATCTTAGGGTCTGCCTTACCGGCCAGCTTCTTCATAGCCTGTCCTACCAGGAAGTTATAAGCTTTTTGGTTCCCATCTTGAAATTCCTTTACAGATTTCCCGTTCTCGCTCAAAACTTCTTCTATAGTTTTCTCAATCAAGCCGCTATCGCTTACCATACCCAATTGATTTTCTTCCACATAGCGGGCTGGGTCAATGCCGTCTTTCCATACTTGTACCAGCAGTTTTTTAGCCACGGCGCGGTTGATAGTTTTATCGTCCACAAGCTTCATAAGACTAGCAAATTTTTGGCAGTCTATTGTAATATCGTTATCGCCTTTGCTTACGCTTAACAGCTCAACTATAATCCAGTTTACCACTTCTTTAGGATTATTAAAGTGCTTGAGAGTTTCATCAAAAATATCGGCAAGATTCTTACTGCCGCTTATTATGCGGCTGTCGTATTCTGATAGCTTTAATTCTTCTGTCATGCGTGTGTATTTGTCCTGCGCTGTTTCGGGCAGGCTTTGGCGTATGGCTTCTATCCACTTGCTATCTATCTCGATCGGCATAATTTCCGGGTTGGGAAAGTAGCGGTAGTCGGCGGCGGTTTCTTTTTCGCGCATTGAGAAGGTTACGCCCAAATTATCGTCCCAGCGGCGTGTTTCTTGTACTAGTGTTTCGGTTCCGTTCTCTAGCGCGTCTATGTGGCGGGCAGATTCGTATTCTATGGCGGCGGCTATTGCCTTTAGGGAATTCATGTTTTTGATTTCTGTGCGTGTGCCCAGGGTGCTTGCGCCCCTTTCGCGTACCGAAATATTGACATCGCAACGCATAGAGCCCTCTTGCATTTTACAGTCGGATACGCCCGCAAAGCTTAGTAGCGAGCGTAGCTTTTCTAGGTATTCCAACACCTCTTCGGCAGTGCGGAGGTCTGGCTCGCTTACTATCTCTATAAGCGGCACCGTCGAGCGGTTGTAGTCAACTAAAGAAGCGCCTATGCGGGAATCATGCACTAGCTTTCCGGCGTCGGCTTCTATGTGTATTTGGCTTAAACCTATTTTGGTGTTTTCTAGTTGAATCCAGCCCTTGCGGCAGATTGGCGCAAACATTTGGGTTAGCTGGTAGCCGGTGGGTAAGTCCGGATAAAAGTAATTTTTCTTATCAAAGCTCATTACCGGGCTTATTTCGCTGTTGGTAAGTAGGGCGGCGGCTATGGCTAAGTCTACGGCTTTTTTGTTGGTGACGGCGGGGAATCCGGGTAAACCCATACAGGCCGGGCATACATTCTCGTTGGCCTCTGCGCCGAATTTAGCGGAACAGGCGCAAAATAGCTTTGTATCGGTGGCGAGTTCGACATGCACTTCTAAGCCCATAACAAGTTCGTATTTCATGCCATTTCCTCCCATGCCGATAGTAGTAGATTTTCGTCTTTTATGTTTGCGACAAGCTGGGTTGCTTGGCCCTTATGCATAAAGGATATGGACGGTAAACCGGCAAGCTGTGGCAGTTCGTTTATTTCGCTTTGGATTATGTTATAGGAATCGAAGTGTATTGATTCTTTGATTAGGCGGCGTATTTTCATGGCTTTTTCGTAGTAGGGTTTGTAGTAATCTTGGGTAAGTAGCATAGTCCCCGTGATTGCGGTTAGTTTAGTATGCTTGCCAAAGCCCTGTGAGCGGCTCTTAATGTATAGCTCGTTAAGGTTTTTGGCGTCCGGGGCGCGGTAGCCGAATTTAACGCCGTCGTAGCGGCTTATGTTGTTGCTTATTTCCGCGCAGTTTAGGATGTATTTTACTTGCTTGTATGCCTGTGAAAATTCGAGACGCGGCTGAGCTACCTTAGGCGCTTTTTGCGTGCGGTCAAAGGAGGGTAGCATGGCTCCGTCCTTAGGGTCGTTGCCGGAAATGCAGTCTAGTAGCGCCATACCCTTGCGTAGGTCTTTGCATAAAACGCCTATCTGATCCATAGAGCAATCTAGGGGGATTAGGCCGTAGCGTGATACTGTACCGTAGGTCGGGTGAATGTAGAAGTAGCCTTTATCTACCGCCAGCTTGCGGTAATGGCCAAATAGGTCATTACATAATATGAAATCGGCTTGAAAGTCAATTTCGGCCGAAGTTATCCCAAACTCGCCCATTGATATTCTTCCTACTATTTCGTAGCCGTTTTCAGTAAGCTTGTCCACAACCGTTGCGTTAATGGGGGAGGGGAAATTTTGCAACATTTTTGAGCCCGCCGTAACCGGCTGGCCTTTCTGCATTATCATATCGTCCAGTAAACATTTCATATTTCCACCGTCCTTGGAACCTGAAAAAACTCGCCGTATTGCTCCGGTGCAAGATTTAGCAGTTCTTCCCGTGGAATATCTTTAACCACTACATCCTCCCGCAGAACAGTTTTAACATCAAGCACCGTAACTAAAGGCTTTACGCCCTCTGTATCTATATCTGCCAAAACTTTAAAACTCTCCATTAGAAGGTCGTATTGCTCTTGTACAAAAGCCCGCTCTTCATCGTCTAGCGATAATTTGGCCATTTCCTCATACTTTTGCATAAGCACCTACCTTACTTTTATATGCGCCTCTCGTAGTTGCATTTCCGTTACCGTGCCGGGCGCGCCCAGCAGTAGATCTTGGGCGTTGGCGTTCATTGGGAAGGCCACTATTTCGCGTATGCTGTCTTGCTCTGTAAGTAGCATTACAATACGGTCTAGGCCGGGCGCCATGCCAGCGTGGGGCGGCGCTCCGTAGTGGAAGGCGTTAAATAGCGCTGGGAATTTATCTTCAACTACTTGCTTTGTGTATCCCGCTATTTCAAAGGCTTTTATCATTACCTCTGGGCGGTGGTTTCTTACAGCGCCAGAGGATAGCTCTACGCCGTTGCATACTATGTCGTATTGGTAGGCCTTTATGTCAACCGGACTGATATTTTCCAGGGCTTCCATTTCGCCTTGCGGCATGGAAAATGGGTTGTGTGTAAATTCTATTTTGCCGGTTTCTGGGTTTTCCTCGTACATTGGGAAGTCTGTTATAAAGCAGAAAATGAATGAATTTTGGTCGATTAAATCTAAGCGCTTGGCTAGTTCTGTCCGTATTTGCCCGGCTAGGTTATTTACCAGCTTCGGCATATCGCAAATAAAAAACAATGTGTCGTTCTCTTTTAAATTTAACATTGAGATTAGAGCTTGCTGTTTCTCTGGCGATAGAAATTTTACAATAGGGCCTTTTAGCTCCATACCGGCCAGCACAGAGATGTAGCCCAGGCCTTTCATGCCAATTTCATCGGTGGCAAAGGCCAGCATTTTTTCAAAGAAGGATTTGGAAGAGGAGGCGCAGTTAGGCGCAACAATTCCGCGCACAGGCTTGTTTTTGAAGGGGGCAAAGCCTACATCGCTAAAGAAGTCTGTTAAATCTTCAATTAATAAAGGATTACGCAAGTCCGGCTTATCTGTGCCGTATTTTAGCATACTCTCCTCATAGGGAATACGCACAAACGGCGCGGGGCTTACTTTTTTATCCTCGCTACTAAAGGTTGTGAAGGTATCGTACATCACCTTTTCTGCCGTGGCAAAAACGTCGTCCTGGGTGGCGAAGGCCATCTCGAAGTCCAATTGATAAAACTCGCCCGGGGAACGGTCAGCCCGTGAGTCCTCGTCTCGGAAGCAAGGTGCTATCTGAAAATAACGGTCAAAGCCAGATACCATTAGAAGCTGTTTAAAAATTTGCGGGGCTTGCGGCAGGGCATAAAACATTCCATGATGCTTTCTGCTGGGTACAAGATAATCCCTGGCACCTTCCGGCGACGATGAAGTCAAAATAGGCGTTTGAATTTCAAGAAAGCCCATTTCCTCCATCTTAGCCCGCATAAAACGGGTTATAAGTGAGCGTGTTACTATATTTTGATGTACTTTAGGGTTACGCAAATCTAAAAAGCGATATTTTAAGCGGACTTCCTCACGTGTTTGGGTAGATTCCTCCACTTCAAAAGGAAGCTGTGCAACAGATTCGCCTAATATTTTAAGCGTTTCAACTTTAAGCTCTACCTCGCCGGTGGCTAGTTTTGGGTTGTATGTTTCGCTATCTCTTTCATTTAAAAGGCCCTCAACCGAAATAACGCATTCGCGGCTTACGCCTGTCATTAAATTTTGGTCATTAACAACAATTTGGGTGGTGCCGTAGTGATCCCGCAGATGGATAAAGGTTACGCCACCGTGGTCGCGTATTGTATCTACCCAACCGGCAAGTTTTACACGCTCACCGATATTATCTTTTCGTAATTCTTCACAATTGTGGCTTCTGTAGGGGTTCAAGTTTATTCCTCCTATTATATAATCAAAAAAATCCCTCAAAACCTCTGAGGGACGCTCAGTTCTATGGATTATAGAAGAATTTTGTGGAAATTGCAAGCCCTACGCCCAATACAAGCCTTCCCAATCTTTCTTCTGTGGTAGCCATACTTGCATGGCTCCGGCTTCGCGGTTATCCCAGGCGTAGTAGGGGATCATTTTGACCTTACTGCCGTCTGGGTTGTTGACCTCAATAGTTACAAGGCCGCCAAGCAAATCTTTCTCAAACTGGGAAGATAGCACCGCATCGTCGCTTATATGCCAGTCTTTGCCGGGGTTATCCACTGCCTCTGCCGCGTATACCAAGGGGCCGCGCTGTATGGCGAACCTGTTTTCGTTGGCTTTAATGCGGGCGTCTGCTTTCATTTTTTCTATTGGCATATCCATTTTGTAGACGATTGTTAGGCTGTCTTTGCCGGCTGTGTCTATAATGGCGTAGCCGTCTTGGTAACGGTAATCTGCGTTAAGTGTAAAGCTCTTACACCAGCCAGGCACCCTAAGCGCTACCGATTTTAGTGAGGCGGCATTAGTGAGCTTAATTTCAACAGCACCATCCCAAGGATAAGCTGTCTTTTGCGAAACTTTTACAGAGTCTATTTCTGCTTCAGATTCTACAAATAAATTAACATAAAGGCTGTCCTCGGAACGGCGGTAAACGTAGCCGCCCACCGATGGCAGAAAGCGCGAAACTTGTGTGGGACAACAAGAGCAATCAAACCATTCTTGTCTGTGGTGATTACCGTCGGAGGCCAGGGGGTTTACGTAAAAAAATTTATCGCCGCTAAGCGAAACCCCGGCTAGGGCGCCGTTGTACATAGCCCGTTCCAAAATATCAGCGTAAACGGCCTTGCCCCAAAGCTTGTTAAGCCTATCGTTCCAATATACA
>Ga0209755_10001343_pt1 | contig 38988 bp, 39 predicted proteins | sample TergutCo191P1_FD_187301 | JGI IMG/M metagenome (GOLD analysis project Ga0209755, IMG submission 187301) | Cornitermes sp. P1 segment gut microbial communities from Petit-Saut dam, French Guiana - Co191P1 (SPAdes) (version 2) | ecosystem: Host-associated > Arthropoda: Insects > Digestive system... | reverse complement strand
GGCGATTTTATTCACATGATGCACCCTGAATCCACACAGCGGTTTGGCTTTATGGTAGATTTTTTCCGTGTGGGCTTTAATTCCCCCGATGGGTTTGAGGTTGCCATTGAAAACCTTTCAAGAAGATATGCGCAATTGAAAGAAGAACTGTTGGGGCGGTATGGAGATAACCAAGACGAACTATACAAACGGCTTGGTGAATTAAACCATTCTTTTGAAAACGCATTGCAAAGCACGGTTTTGTTACCGCTTCAAAGTCCACCAAGCAACGGCATTACAAGTAGCAGTATGCCCCAAAGTATTCGCAACAGCATTGAACGTGAATGGCGGGAGCATGAGAACGCAACTGGCTTTATGCAAACATTGAAACAAAATATGACAAGGCACTTGGACAACTTTTTTGAACTCTTTATAAAAAGCATACAAAGTGAGGATTTTGATGCCGCTTTTGCAAGTAGCATGGAAACGCTGAACGCTGGCGAATCAAGGTCTTTGTCGGATATGTCATTCCGTGATACCGTTCTAATCCGTGACATCTTGCATCAAGGTCGCTTCGAGGAAGAAGAACGAAATGGTGAGGTCTTTGAAGTCTTATCAGCAGGGACACAAATACGGGGAGGTAGTTAAATGCTCTGCTCAATAGGTGCAATCCAAAAATCCCATGAAACCCCTAATATGGGGCAGGTTAATAATTTGCCAGTAAATCCTGCACATGGTTTCATCACTTGACAATGTACAACTACTCGCAAAGTAAGGTGTTGCTGTGAAAGCGTTATATTTTCCACTCAATTTTAACGCTTTCACTTGTGGCTTTGATGTGTGATATAAGGCCATCAGCCGCAAGCCGTCTATCCTCGAAGCCAGCACTATCCCAATTTTCCAAGTGGTTTGAGATGCGCTTCATGTGTTCGGGTGATACCGCCTCGGCACTCATATCCGCTATGGCTTTTATTAGCCCCTGCCGCTTCGTGTCCAGTTCTTCAATCTTGGCGTTGGCGTAGGATATGAGCGTTGCGCTTGCGCCTGTCAAAGTGTCCAGTAGCTTTTCAATTTCGGCTTCAATTTGCAAGAGTTCCACATTCAGCGCGGTTAGTTTGGGATTGGCCTTCATGGGATTGCCGCCCGTCAAGGTCTGGAATTGGCCCATCATGTCAAGCATTTCATTGTATACGGCCTGTTCAACCTCGCGTACCCGGAGCTTCCCGCAACCCTCACAACTTTTACTGTCAGCGCGTTTCCGACAACGGAAGTATGAACACCCTGTCGGGCCTTTTATACTCATAAGGCCCGTGCCACAAATACCGCACTTGATTTTCCCCGCAAGCCATGTGTTCTTGGCTTTTTTTGTGCCGCCGAAGGTGACATTGCATAACAGTTTCTTCCGGCAAGCAAGCCATGTTTCCGAAGATACAAGCCCCTCATGCGGCGCAAGCACAAGTATTTGGTCTTTCAAATTTGCGTTTTTCCTTTCCGCAACATCACGGCCTTGGAATAAATAACAACCGTTTATGCCGGAAAAGTCAGCCGCGTCATTTGCGATATTTGCGCCCTGTGCCTTAAAAAATTCGTACACTTCTAAATCGGCTTGCGCGTATACCGGGTTGCGTAAAAGGTTTGACAATGTAGCCCGTTGTAAATCCTTGCCGTCAAAGTCCATGCCCCGCTCCGCGAAGTGCCGCGCAATGTCGCCAAAAGATATTTCCGGGTCGGCGTACATTTCAAACATCAGTTTAACACGTTCGGCGGCCTCGGGGTCGGCTTTCATCATTTTGGTGCGTATGCCGTCTAGCACGGTAGGCTCTAGGGTGTAGCCGTAGGGTGCTTTGCCGCTCATGTGAAAACCCTTTTGACATCGGGAGTAGTATGCGTCCGTTACGCGCTTTTGGATTGTTTCCCGTTCCAACTGCGCGAACACGATACAGATATTCAACATCGCCCGGCCCATTGGTGTGGAAGTGTCAAACTTTTCGGTGCTTGATACAAATTCCACGTTGTAACGGTTAAATAACTCCATCATGTTTGAGAAGTCTATTATTGAGCGGCTTATCCTGTCGAGCTTGTAAACAATAACCCTTTGAATGAGGCCCCGCTCAATATCCCGCACAAGTTCTTGGAAGCGTGGGCGGTCTGTGTTCTTCCCGGAGTAGCCTTTGTCCGTGTACTCCTTACAGCTTCCCCCTTTCAATTCATACTTGCAAAATTCGATTTGGCTTTCAATAGAAATGCTGTCCTGCTTGTCTACCGATTGCCTCGCGTATACCGCGTCTATCCTGTTATTCATGTTATTAGCCCCTTTCCGATTCGGAAAAACGGAGCTAACCTACATGTGAATTATAGCATTTTTAGCCCCCTGTCACAATGTTGTCAACCGCTTTTTGTGCCTGTGTTATCAGCTTTATGCGTACTTAACAAACACATCATACAAGCGTTTTTCAATGTCGCGCTTGCGCCGTTCCCGTTCTTTGGGGGAGAGTATGGGGGTCAAGTTTTCCAGTTTAATCACCTTGCCCCCAAGCGTGATGGTTTTCACTTCGCTACGAAATTTGACATCCCTTTGCATTTTCGATTTCCTCCTTGCTCAAATTCCATCCGCGCTATCGTCCGGGGGCAAGCGAAAAGGGCAACGCATTTCGCGCCGCCCCTTTCGCCTTGTCTTGACTTCGGGCCACGTTGGCCCGAGGTCGCTGGGGGAAACTGCCGTATTCATTTTGAGCTGTCATAAGACAGTATAGGCTCCGTTCAGTTCATCCCCCGCCCCGGTATTATAAGAGAGAAAACTTCCTCTCATATATCAGGACAAATTATTGCTGTTTAGATGGGCAGTTTTGAAAATTATTTGAAAAACTTTTTTTCATTGCCTTTAATCCCCGGTTAATACTTTCCCTAACCGCGCACACTTTTACGCCTTCGGCTTTGGCGATTTCCCGTATGCTCTTGCCACGTAAATACCGGGCCTCTATCCTCCGGCCTTGTATATCGGGCAGGGCATTGAGCGCACAGCACAACCGACAATGCCGCTCCATCATTTCCAAGACTTCCTCCGGGTTGTCGTTGGAAAGGCCCACGGCGGATGCTTCCGTGCCGTCCTCTGTGTTGAGGGAAAGAACCTTGTACCGCCGCTGGATGCGTTCTTGGGTTTTTTGATACCGCCTGTCGGCAAATAGCTCCGCCGCGATAACATCCGGCACTTCCACAAATTCATCGCAGGTATACCACGGGTAAAAGTCTTTCAAGTTGATAGTTGCCATTATAATTTCCTCCATTCGATTTTTGGGGTTTGGATTTCCGCGCAAAATCGAATGGGGGCGGTGAACGGCAACGGGCCGGGGGCTTGTCCGTTATTGAGCGATTGCAAGGTAATACATAAATTTCTGTCGAATAAAAAAACGCTCCGGGCCGTTTAAGGCGCGGAGCGTTATGTAAATGGCATGTTCGTTGCCGTTCCAAAAAAAATCCCCCAATATTTTACATATTAGGGAAATTTTAAGAGGTCAATCCGACAATAACCGGGCAGAAGTCTGACAATGGTTTATAAACAGTTAGCAAATTAGGACAATAAAAAACGGCGTTTGCGAACGCCGCTATACCGCTACAAGTCTATACCCGACATCCCTTACCGTTTCTATAAAATCCGTTTGCGATACTTCTCTAATTTTCTTGCGTAGGCGTTTTACAGTGGCGTATATATTGTCTGCGGATAGTTGATTGTTTTCGTGGGTGTTGGTTAGCCGTTGGTATAATTGCTCATGGGATAGAATCTTACCGCGATTGGCGGTTAGGTGAAGGAATATATCCATTTCATTTTTAGAAAGGCGAATTTCATCATCTTTAATAAACGCCCTGTGGTGTGAGGGCGCGATAAGAATATCATTATAGGTAATGATTTCAACATCGGGCTTGGGTTGGCTTGCGCGTTCGTTTAACCTATTTATGCAAGCCATTACGGATTCGTAGTTGTCGCTTGGATTTTCGCTTATGGGGGCGAATAGGTCTGCGCCATTATTTAGGGCTTCGGCCTGTTCTTGCGCGGTGAATGATGTGGTTGACACAAATATGGGGGCATGGGTTACTTCACGCAGAAGTTTTAACATAGGCATATAGTTTACGCTTGTAGCGTTGATGCCGATGTATAGGAATTGTTCCTTTGCGGCTTGTTGTATTCCCTCGTACATGGCAGAAACACGAATGGCAGTAATATTACGGGATTGCCAAAATACGCTTTCGCGGTTATGAATTGTTAAATTTTTTTCAATCGCCAAATATTTAATATCCATTTTGTAACCCCTCCTTACCTATTATGAACAAAGGGTGGCTATGTTTTAGCGTAGCCGCCCTTTGTGTGCTGTACTTTGGTTTTGTGTCGGGCTACTTCGGGCCAAGTTGACCCGAAGTGATAGCAAGCAAAATCTATTGCCACTTAAATCATATTCCTCCAGCCGCAAAAATGCTTCGCACTCCGGGCCGATTTTATACACATAACCGTTTATGGCGGTATATGGTGACTTACGCCGCGTTCATTAACATAGCCCATGCTACATTGAAGCTATCATCTAAACCGTATAGCTTAAACCGCATCAAAAAGTTCTCACCGAACTCATTGATTTGCTGTTGGGCATTCTCTTGAAGATGTCGAATGGCATCTGCGTCAAAGTCTGCGGCATTTGCACCGTTAAGATTCATCCGCGCTAGGTGCGCTGCCAGCCCCCGCGAATTTCTTAACATATGGAAAAAGGCTGATTCAATATAATGTGAAGATGCGCCGCCTACCTCGTTATAGACTTCAACAAAGGCGTTAGCAATTTGCTGTAGGCTTTCCTGTAGGATTTCACTTGAGTTGTTTGAGGGAATTTCGGGTGGGGTCTGCTCAGTGGGCGAAAAGGAAGCACCGCCGGGGTCATCCGAGCTACGGTGTTGCGTAACAAACATACCACCGCCGAGCAATGTAACACCCGAAGCAGTAAACTGCGGCGGGGGTATATGTTGAAGCATTTTACTGAGGGCTTCCAATTCATTCAAAATGGAAGCGGGTATATCCGACACCCCTTGCGTTATATCAAGCAACGAAAAGTCCGAAAGGTTTTGCCAACCCTCTTGCGCCAACCAAACACCGTCCGGCACTACAAAGGCTTGCCATTGTCCGCCGTTATGCTCGATTGTCAGCGACCGCATGTTGGCGCGGTTGATGGTATGGCCTTCCGTACCGATGTGTACTGTGCCGGGAGGGAGCATAACCGACATGTCATCTTCGACATACGATGAAACGGCACTTTTATCATCAACAAAGAAGGCCTCTTGGATAGATTGCGCCCTTAACTTCGCCTGCGAGGCGTGATATGCAATGAAAGCATTGAAGTTTTCCATCATTGCTTCGTTGTGGAAGTTGTTGGGGGTGTTGGTGATGTTTCCAGCGGCATGTATAAATGCGGGTGGGCCCCCGTTTTGGGCATGATAATCCTCTGCACTTATAAATACCATGTTACCGCTTTCATCATAAAACCAATAATAGGTATAGCCTCCGGCGTTTTCCCACATATCACCATATACCATGTTACCGGCCCCATCCCATATGCCGATTGTCATCCTTGCGCTTGACATGTTTTGTTCTTGCATAAATTGCGTCATCCCCTCTACCTTGCTGATGAAAATCTCTTGCTTGGCAGGGTCATTGAACAGAAGGTCAAATTCGTTGTGGGAAATAAAAACATGTAATCCGGGTAGATGTGTATATCTGCCATAGTTCATATCATTATTGCTGATGAAAAATGATGCAACGCCATGATTCTTCAGGCGGTCTAAAAAAGCATTTTTCTCGTTAGTTAATTGTTCCAATTTTTTGCCATGCAAATGCGTATTCAACAACCCGTGACGGTTGTACACATTATTAAGCATTCTTAGATGATGCGCACTGTTGTTTACATTCATGAATAATCATCCCTTTTATAAGTAGTTAGCGTCCGTGCCTATATTTTATGTTCCCTTGTATACATAACTGTTTACGGCGTTAATGGGTGACATTTCTCGTTGCGTTGTTATCTCGTCATGTAAGTTTCTGCCAAGCGAGTGCCACTTCGGTTTTGTGCTGGGTCACTTCGGGCCAAGTTGGCCCGAAGTGATAACAAGTTAAAATCTATTACTGCCTAAAACAAATCTTCAAGTTTTCAGAATCACCCAAACCAATTTTTACCACGCCATACATTGGTGTTAATCATAATTCACTTCGGAATAGTTAAAATATTATACAGCGTTTATTGCTCGCGCATAAAAATAGGGTTCATGTACTGGTCAACGATGATAATGTTTTCCACTTCCACGCTTTGTATCATGGTGAGTAGCATTTCGATGATTCTGAAAACATCCTCGTATTCACGGGGAAATTCGTGTGTTATATGCAAAATGACACCCAAGGAATGCGGCAGTAGATTATCGGGGCGCAGGAAGGCCGACCCCGGAGCAATAATTACGTTAGCATCATCAATTCCATCTAACAGAATGAGCATCTGTTCGATGTCGTTCTGCGTTTGATGAATCAAAATATGCGCTCGTTCTTCTTCCATCGTACCCAAACCGGACAAGTTGAGTGCGCCGTCAAGTGTTATGTTGGCAACAGATAAATTGCGAAGTACCACTGCGTGGGCTTCAATTCGGTCACGGGCGGGAACATCAACGCGGTTCATTTCAGTGGAAAGCCTATGGCGTATGTTCGCTTCGTCCAATATTGTGGAAATCTGCGAAGTTTCCGTAATACCGCGATTGCTGTACAACACAACCCATTGGGTGCGGGATGCGAATGTAAAAACTAAAACCAAAAATAACGCCAGCGCGAGGACAACCAGCGCACCATATAGGTGGGTTTTCTTGATTCGGACATTTAACTCAATCATGTGAGCCTCCCCAAGAGTTCCATAATGATAGCAAGCTAAAATCTATTGCCACTTAAAACATATTTCTCCAGCCGCAAAAATGCCTCGCGTTCCCGGTGGTTCATAGTTTTATTGGTTGGCGGTTAGTGACATTTGTTCGACACTAATAAAAAGAAAACTACAATTCTTATGATGCGTTTTCGTTTCATAATTAAAAAATTATTCGCTTTCAAATTTTTTTATTCTGTCACTTGATGCCATTTCACCCATTCACGGACAACGATTCTATAATCAATCAATGGGAATGCCGCTCTAAATTCTTCATATGAATCGAATCTCAGACTACAGATTTCCGAAACATCACCCACATGGATTGGCACTTTAATAATCTCCCCAGTAGATAATGTCACATCTACCATAATCGTTCGTAACCCATCAACGAAGGAAGATAAATTTTCCGCAGTATCTTCGGACATTAAAAAGAATGCTTCCTTAAATTCTTCATAACTGTAGAAAACATAAACAGAATCCGGGTAATCCATAAAACCAAGTGGTGTTTGTTCGTTGTGGGCAAACACCGCCAAAGTGCTGATTGTAAGCACGGCGATTGTAACGAGGGCTACCGTTAAACCCACAAAAAAGTTCCGTTTTAATTTCATAATAAATTCAATCCTTTCTTCGCTCGCATTATTGCACTTTGGTTTTGTGTCGGGTTACTTCGGGCCAAGTTGGCCCGAAGTGGCGGAACTATGTGCCATTTTTGATGCAAGGTTTTTTCAATCCACTACTGCCATGATATACCCCCTTGTATATATAACGATTCAAAGCGGCATCGGGTGACATTTTTTTACCTCGTCATATAAAGTTCCGCCAACGCGAGTAACACTTCGATTTCCAATGAAGTGGTTATTATAAACACATGCTCCCCGTCAATCCACATAATGGAACTCAACTCACCTTGATTAAGGGCTTCAAAGAGCATGGCTGTCCTTCCTTGCATTTGCATTTCAATCATGTTTGCATTTTCGCTGATGCCTAATGATGTATACTGTCCTAAAAAGTAGGAAATCCCTATTATTGCACCTTCGTGATTTTCAAAAATATAATCAACTGCAACGTGTGATACACATTGGAAAGTTATCTCAAACCCCTCGGGGGCGTAAGGGAATATCGCATCCGCATCACCCACGCGAATAAACGGCACCGACGGCTTAAATTCAAAAACGGTATACCCCTCCCGGATTTCCATGATGAAGTTAAGAATAACATTCCGCGATGCGGGGGCGGCCATTAAAATACTCGTACTCAACACAGCAAATACACAAAAAATCGCCGCCGATTTCATAATTGAGCGCACGATTTCTGCGCGGAGTAATTTACGTTTTTCACGCTTTATTACCGCACCTGCTTTTTTATTCATGGAATCTATATTGGGGTATAGAGCAAGCAATTCCGCTTCGGTGGGCAATGCGTCCATTTCCTGTTGCAAGGCTTCCTCGGCGGCGGCTTTAAGTAAGGCATCAAAAATTTTATTATTATTCATGTTCGCCACCTCGCCCCCCTATGATTTCTTTTATTCTTGCCTTTGCCCGGAAAATTCTTTTCTTGGACGCATTTACGCTGATGTCACACGCACGGGCCACTTCCTCATGGGTCATGCCATGCACTAAAAAGAAATAGGCGGCATCCCGCAGTTTGTCGGGCAAGGATAAAATGGCGTTGAGTATAGACGCATACCCCTCTTTAGCGGTCAAATCATGCAAGAGGTCGGCATTATTATCCGCAATGTCCTCCAGCAATTCTTTCGGCTCGTGGGTGTTCTTGCTGTGTTGCTTGTTCATGTCGTATGCAGTAGTCCTAACTATATTAACGATGTAAGCCTTGATTTGGTGACATTCCATTTGTTGGAATTTTTCTTGGTGGCGCATCATCTTGACGAGGGATTCGGAAACCGCGTCCTCCGCCAGCGAAACATCTGCGAGTATGCCGTGGGCAATGTGAAGCATCAAGCGGTTGTACTGTTCATATAACTGCGCTACCATTGCGCCACCCCTCCCGTTTTTATATCAAGCCTAATGGATTGCTAAATTCAAGCGTGGGGTCTCGCAATTTATTTATTAAATCATTGAAAACGTGGAAGTTACTCAAAAAATCACGAAAATGATTGTTGGTTGGATTGTCGCCCCAAAAATCAAGCAAGTTAAAACGATTGCCGCCAAACTCGCCCTCTCGGGTGACTATTTGCCCGCCAATCATTAACATGCGCCGAAGCGTAACCTCCCCGGTCGCGGTATAGAAACGTGGTGATGTGCGTACTTTTCCAACCTCATGGAAATGCCCGAAGAAAAAATTAAACCCCCGCGGTGGTGAAATTCGGACATCAAACATTTCCATTTGCAAAGGCGGGGCGTTTAATTTCCATCTTGTGTTAGCTCTTACAAAGGCTTTATTCCAATGACCGGCGAAAGAGAGTTGGTTCGCATTTGTACTGTGCCACCGACCTTCAATATTCGATTCATCACCGACTTGTTCCCGAAAAAAATCATCCGCTATATTTAACATCATCGCTCTTAAATCTTCAAAAAGAAAATAGAAATCGGCATTAAAATGAACCCAATTTATAAACTGCCCTCCTTCTTGAAAATTATTAAGAAAACCATGTTGCCGTGCAAGTGCTTTTCCTTCTTTGTCATGTGCGGCCCATACCGCTCTTCCTGCGCTATTACGCAAATCATCCCATACCTTATAAATTAAATCTGCAATGGCCTCCGTATCATCTGCGGATAATCTGCCATTGGCGACATTAACATTGAACGTGGTTTGAAATACGGTTGTTGCGGCGCGTTCCAATTCGGCTACCGTTGCACTTCCGGCGACAAATCTACTAACAGTCATATCAAAGGTTCGCCTTGCGTTGGCTATTTGAGGGGAGGCAGGATTACTAATATGTGGTGGACTAAAAATAAATCGTGTTTTTCCGATGCGTTTTTTAGCTGCTTCATCAAAAACATATTTATCTAAATGACTTGTGGCAGTTTGGCTTGTGTATGCCAATTGATTTGATTGTTGCACACTTGAAATAGTCATTATTATTCCACTCCTCTATGGTTCACCACATTAAATTGCAAAAATAAAACGCCTCTTAATTTTTGCCAATCAATATAAAGTATCGGTAGGCAAGCATAAAAAGCGTCCATGCTATTTTTGTCGGGTCATTCCGTTGAATCCCGGTTAAATAATTTTGTTCTCATCCTTATATCGGGTTTACTCTTTTCAACCTTTAGGGCTTATAAATACTGGTATACAAGTAAATTATGAATAAAACAGCAGGGCGAAACGGCCTTATTTTTTATAAAGCCGTTGTATAAAATTACATATTATTTTTTGGGTGAAGTCAATTTATATTTAACGATTATTCCTTTTATGCTACGGCTCTGTTTGCTTCATGGAATTGTGCAAGCAGTTCTTGGGCGGATGCAAATATATTGTTAATAATTTCCTCCATTTGTTCGCCTGTTATTTTGAATGCACCTGCGGCTACTGCGCTGTCGATTGCGCCGGTAAATTGCCCCATGATTAACGAGGTCATTCGCAGACTTTGGTCGGCAGTCATACCCAATAATTCAATCATCCTTTGCATAAACGGACTTGCGTTGATTTCCCCGGCACTTAAGTTCGGCCTTATTCCCGCATCGGCAGACGCGCTACCGCCCGGTTGGTTATGTGGACACCATAAACCATAAGCACGAAGCCAACCTAATTCCGTCCGGGTGCCATCTTCATAAATAAGACCGTTGTTCAAATACCAACTGTGGATATAGCGGTCGTGCCATCTCGATGCAAACTCAAATTCTTCGCAAGTATCAAAATCACAACGGAAAACACGGCCTCTTTGCCTTGCTATCACATATTCTTGCATATCCATAAGTACAGCTTCCATACTTTTGCTTTCGCCCCAATTTGCGAAAAGCGTGTCAGCACCTGCGGCATTGACAGCCCTACCTTCGGCACTAATTACAACGCTAACTGCCGATTCAGCATTATTTATTTTTGCTTCCGCTCTTTGGGTAGAAATACCTTTGGTGTTTCCCCGATTGTTGTTTGTGTTATAAGTGCTATATGTCGCGGCTACGGAACTGGAAATTGCATTCATAATATCCTCCTTATAATTCACAGGGTTTCCATTTTTCGCGTTTACTAAAATCATCCATCATGTACCTATATCGGTAAGTAAATGGCGTTTCAGTTATCTTGCCATTTTCAAGTCCGTACATATCCCTCTCTATATATAACGATTCAAAACGGCTTTAAGTGACATTTTACTTCGGCGTGAAGCAAGCTCCCCCCGATTGGCGCATTTTGGGGGCGTTCACAAAGCGGCAAGCAGGGCAAGTGTCATGACACTTGCACGTTTTTCAAATTTCCGCATAGCGGAAACTTGAAAAAACTCTGCTTGTTGGGGCGCGCCCCAAACCCGCAACTTCGGGCCAAGTTGGCCCGAAGTTGACGCTTCGCGTCTTGTGGTTGCGTCATGTCGCTATCGCTCCATTTCCTTGTTTTCGCGTCCGCCTGTAAGGCCCATTAGGTGGTCTATGTTGGCCTTTGCGGTGACAATCTCCTGTATGGATTTCCGCGCCGCCCGGTATTCCTTGTAGGCGGTGCTTTTTTCTACGGACAGCTTGCGGTGTTCGTTTTTCAGCGCGTCCATTTTGGGGAGCTTTGCCCCGTCCAGTACGCGCTTGAAAGTCGCTTGCGCCGCCCGGTGTAGCTGTATGTCGGCCTCATGCTCCGTTAAATATTTGTTGCTGTATTTTGCGTCCTTGTACCCCTCGAATACGGGTCGGGTCTTGGCGTAGTCCATCATTGCCGCTCGTAGTTCCGCGTTGGTGTTTAATGCGGCCTCGGTGGATTTTATCTTGTCGGCAAGGGCATGGAAGCGGTCAGTAACCGCCGCCGCTTGTTGTTCCAACTGGCCGTATTCCGTAAGGTCGTTTTCCTGTAGAAATTGGAGGGCCGCCGCCATTGCTTTGAGGTTGTGAATCTTGGCCCACCGCTCGTAGGCAGGGCCTTTTCCGGCCCGCATTTTCGTCTGTATATCCACAATCAAATTCATTTTGGGCGGGGTGGATTGCGCCCTGCGGGCGCGTTCGATTGGCAAGGAAGCGCGGCTCTCGATGATGGCTTGTATGTCCTCCGGCCCGTAGCCCTCGCCCAGCGTGGAAGCGCGAAGCCGGGTATACCGTGTCTGCCCCGCCGTGCGGAAGCTGATAGCACCGCCGCGCCCATATTTTACCTCATATCCCGCCGCCCTCATAGTTTGTAAAAATGCTTTCATATCGGCGGGCTTTTCCGCAAGGCATTTGTCAATCTGTGCCTTTAGCTGCTCTTGAAAAGTCTGCGGTATATTGTCGCGGTGCCATTCGCCGTAATGCTTATATTTGCCCTTGCTCGTCAGCTTGGGCGTATCTATAACCGACAAGCCGTTTTCATAACATATGCGGTCAGACAACCGCCGGACAGCCCGCGCCGAACCCAAGAAGTCACGGAACTTGCGCGTACAGTCAAGGGTCGTGGAATTGTAGTAAACATGAATATGCGGGTGGGGTCGGTCTACGTGCGATACCACGAAAAAAGCATGGTTGCCCTTCGTCCACCGCATGGCTAAATCGTGTCCGATTTTCAGCGCGGTTTCGTGGTCTACCTCCCCGGGCGCAAAGGATTGGCGTATCTGATAACATAAAACATCCGCATCTTTTTTCTGCTCCCGGCCCGTGATGGCTTTGTACTTGGCCTTTGATAAAATAAACTCGTCAACGGCGGTTTTGGGGTCGCACATGTAGGCCGATACTAACTCCCCGCCGCGTGTCTTTTCCGGGTTCTGCCCGTAGGTAAAACTGTCCGCGAGGGATTGCGCGATGGACTGCCCCATGCTGATATGCCGCTTCATTATTCGGGTCGTTGCCATGCACCGCCCCCCTTTCGATAAAAAAATAACTTCGGGCCAAGTTGGCCCGAAGTCCGATATGTAAGCAAGGGGCGGCGCGGGGCCGCTCCCTTTGTTATAATGCCGTCACCGCCGCAAGCTGTTTGAGCAAGTCAGACAACGGCCCCCATAACGCCTCGTAGTCTTTTTGCAAGGCTGTAATCTCCTGCGGGTATATGCCGCCGTAGGTGTTGGCGTTGGTGGCTATCTGGTTCATATTGTTGGCACACCGCCGTTGCAGGGAAACAAGCTCCCGCACCGGGGATAGGTCAACGTGAAGCACATAACCATTGAGGGCCTGCTTGCGGATATAAGCACTTAAATTTTCCGTACCCATTTCCTCCATGCGTTGGTGTATGATTTCATGCTCGGCTTCGCTAACATAGAATTGTACGGCTATGCCGCGCTTGCGTTTCTTCGCGTTCATGCTTGCCCCCGCATAAGGTTGACAAACATATGCGCCAATACCGGGGCAAATTGTTTTCCGGCTTGGGCGTGGATATAGGCAAGGGCCTCGTCACTCGTCCAACCGTGCTTGTAAGGCCGGGGTGTAATGAGGGCCACATACACATCGCATATACTGGCGATATGGCAATAAAAAGGCAATTCATTTCCGCGCTTGCCCCAATACCCCGCGCCGTCAAACCGTTCGTGATGCCATAGAGCGATATGCCGTGCCATAACGCCGACGGCCCCCGGCAAGCCTATGAGCAAATTCGCGCCCCAAAATGTATGCGTCTTGATTGTCGTAAACTCGCAGGAGGTCAGCTTTCCGGGCTTGTTGAGGATATGGCTTGCTATACGGATTTTTCCCACATCATGCAGGGCGGCGGCTTCACCGATAAGGCTTGCCGTTTCGTGGCCCGTACCGCAAGCCAACGCCAATGCCACGGCAAGCTCCGCCACTTTCAAATCTTCGCCGGCGAACGGTACGGGCAACCCCCGGCGTATCATGTCCGTGGCAACGGCGCATCGGCTTCTTCGGCTTGTTGCCGTAGCCGTTCCCGTTGCTGTGTCACGATATATTTATAGAACCGTTGTTTTTGTTTAATGCACTTGTGCAAAAACCGCACCGCCACATTTTGACGATACGGCCCCTCATACGGATTTTCAAGCCGCAGAACATCGGCCTCCACGGTTTCCGCCGTGCCTATGTCAAAAAACAGGGTAAGGGTTTCGCCCACTTCCATGCTTGCGTTAGTGGCAAGCAACATGCCGCCATCGCTAAAGTTGAGCATCATGCACTCCACGGGCGGGGGCTGGTCGCTTTTCCTTTTGGCAACGCGCTCCACCATGACGGGCAGGGTACATTGTTGCAAACGAAAACAATCCCGCCGCTGGCCCGGTTGTATCTTGCTCATTACCCGCATTTTGGCGTATTCCAAGCCATCCCGCCCCATACGTTCAATGAATTGCACCGTAAGGGAAAACATGCGGGCGTGCATGAAGAAATAAGCTGTAATCGGCGTGTCGCGGGGCAGTAAATAATTATACCCCCGGTGGATAGGCATTTTAATCAGCAAAAAATCGTCACTTATTACTTCCTCGATATAAGAGCCAAGCGACAAAATATTCCGTGTGCCGTTATCCCCGATGGGCCGCTCGATTTCAAGTAACATCTTGGTGTCGGCGGTTATCTTGACTTTCGGCGGTGTCTTTTTCTTTGACATCAAAACCTCCCAAATAAAAAATCCCGGCTGGAAAACCGGGGTGGTGTGTGCCGCGTCACTTCGGGCCAAGTTGGCCCGAAGTCGTTTATGCTATCGTTCCTCTTGGGCGTTGCCGCCCTTTGCGGGGGCGGGGCGGGCGGCGTTATCCTTTGCCGCCTGTGCCGCACCCTCGGCAAGCTGTTGGGCGATGGTCTTGGGTGGGGCTTGTTTGTCGGCAAGGGTTAATTCCTGTTTGGCAAGTTGATACCGCTCCATCAGTTTTTCCGGCTTAACAACCGGCTCACGTAAAGCAAAACCCTGTATGCTCGGTTTATGGCAGGTATACCGCTCATTATCCGGCATACCTTTCATATCTTCCCACGCACCCACAACCTGTACCTGCTCCGCGCCGTTTTTTATTAAATCGGGATATTTTTTATATGCCCGCCTAGCGGCGGCGCGGGTATTGTTCTCCACCGCTTGCCCGAAGCGTTCCGTAAGCCGTTCATGGGAAATAAAATCTTTTTTCACGTAAACACCAAAATCATTGTGATACTCTGTGACGCGCTTCATTTCGGGTACGCGCTTGGCTTGCTCCCATTTCCCCACCACTTGGGCCTGTGCCTCCAACTGATAAGGCGAGGGCCGCGCTTGGTCGGGGTTGTCGGACGCGGGGCGAAGTTCAAAGTCGCTTGCTTGCTGTTGGGTCAAAAGCGCATCGTAGGCAACATAACCCCACGCCCGGAATGTAGCATTTTCCACCCATTCGCGGCTATCGAAGTTTACAATCTTTGCGGGGCTGTTTTCAGTTTTCGGAAACGTGCCTATATCCACGGGCCGTTGTGTAGCGTAATATTTATACGGCCCTGCCAAAAACTCCGGCACTTGGACAAATCCCACAGGGTCAACGTATAGGGCGGTAGCTTCCCCACCACGGCACAACACAAAAATATCACTCACAGACGGGGAGTGTCCGGCAAGGTCGGCGGGTTTCACAAAGTTAAGCCGTACATAAATACTGTCCGGCGTGTCGGTTTCCGTAAGGGGGGCTGTGTATACGTGTTTGTAATTGTCTTTGTTCACGGACAGCCCCGCCTGTTGGATATTGTCAAAAGATTCAAAACGGTAATTCCGCGTAGCGGCCCCGTCTTTCAGTTGAAATAAAAGAAAAACATCATCGTTGCTCATGGTCTGCCTCCTGTTCACATTGAAAATGTGTGCATTTGCTACCCCAAAAACAAGGCGGGTGATATATAACCCTACCCGCCCGGTTTTGGGTTCTGGAAAGCCAGTATTTATGCGGGGTCGCATAAGGGCAAATGCACACTACACACTACGTCTTTTTCGCATACGCTCACGGTTTTGTTTTCGCCGCGCATTGTCCGCGCAAACCGCCCCGCAATATACCTGTTTACCGTCCGGGATATAAGGCTTCCCACACACGGCGCAGGTTCGGGTTTCAATGGCTTGGTTCAGCAAGGCCGCCTCCAGCATGGGGTCAAGGGGCAACACGCCGCGTTGAAAATACTTGCAGTTCGCATCCGTCCAGTATTTATTGAGCATGTAACAGGAACACTCCAAAATCAGACAGCCGTGCGCCCGGTCATAATTGGCGCACATGTCCGTCACCAGCTTACGGATGGCGGTGCGTTCGGGCCGGGTCAGTTCACGGAGCGGGGCTTTGGGCGGGGGTACAACTTCGGGCCAAGTTGGCCCGAAGTCGCCGCCGCTTGCAAGGGCATTATTCGTCATCCCTGTTTTCGCCGTCCTCCGTGTCCTCCGTTTCTTCAACTTCCCACGGGGAAATATCCGCATCCTCGGCGTTGGGGTCAGCGGGGTTGGGGGGTTCGTCCTCGTTCCAGTAGTCAAAATCGTCCTCTGTGTCGGTCTTTTGTTGCTTGGGCAGGTAAATCTTGAAGTACCACCCGGCCCCGCCGCCACCCAACACGATAACGGCAATCAGAATAATCATAAACATGTTACCGCCGCCCTGTTCCGGCTCCGGGTCGGGTTCGGGTTCCGGCTCGTAATCATAATCCGGCTCCGGCGCGGGTGTGGGGGGTGTGTCGGGTATAATCGGCGGCGGGGTGCTTATGGGTTCCCATGCTTCCCCGGCTTCTTCCGCAAGAGCCAATAAATCCTGTTCCGTTACGGCATTGAGAAAATACACGTTTTCCGTTTCGCGCTGCCTGTCAATAATCAGAAAAAAGATATTGCCCGCCGCGCTGGTAATGGTGAAAAACTCCACGCTGTTTTCATTGGTTACATTGTCAACCACCGTACCCGTACCCGGCGGGGTTAGGGGTTGCGGCGGGGTCGCCTCGGTTATCGGGATAATCGGCGGGGCGATGCTCCCGGCCTCCGGCTCGTTGGCGTAAGCGGTAGCCGCCATCGCGTTAAATAAAAAAAGGACGGTCAATACCGCCACAAAAACACGTAATCGCATTATTCAGTTTCCTCCTGTTCGTGGGTTTCGGCGGGTGTTTCCGCCGTGGGCTTTGCGGGTGTTTCCGGCCTTGCGGACTTCGGGCCAACATGGCCCGAAGTGGCGGCATCGTCCGGGCGGACATTTTTCAGCAGTTCGGCAAGGTCGGTAATGGATATATTCATGCCCCGCACCGCGCTTACAATGTCCAAATTTTCAAGCTCGGTCTTTTGCTTTTCCAACTCCCGCAACCGCGCTTGGTGTTCGTTGACTTTGGCTTTAGCCTTTTCGATTTCCTTGTTAATGCGTTCGATTTTCGTGTTCAAATAATACCTCCCTCGGTTTATAAACCTAGATGATGATTGGTTACAGTAAAAATGAGCGGATTCACATGCCGCCCATTTTTTAGGATTTCAAGGTGCAAGTGCGGCCCGGTGCTGTCGCCTGTGTTTCCCACGCGGGCAATCACATCCCCCGCGCTAACCTCTTGCCCCACGGATACATAAATAAATGAGCAATGGGCGTAGCGCGAAACAAGGCCCTCACCGTCGTCTATCACAACCAAAAGGCCATACCCCCCGGCGTTCCCCGCGAATATCACCGTGCCGTTCTGCCCGGATAGTATCGGCGTACCCTCCGGCAAGGCTATATCAATGCCCCAGTGCATGGATAATCCGCCATGTATCGGGTGTATGCGGTAGCCGTACAGACTTGAAACGAACGGTAGCCAGTTAAAACCAAAGGGGCTTTGCAGGTGTTGGCGGTTGCCTTTGGTGAGCATGAGCAGGTCAAAACGCTCCGTCTGTTCCTCGTCCATACGAGCCGTGATAACCTCCGTGAATGAGCGGGATTCTAAAATGACATAGAGTATATGCCATTCGTATTCCACTTCTACTTCGTACTCGTAGGAAAATTCATACGCATATGAAAATTCATACTCGTATTCCTCGCCGTCCTCGTCTACCCCGATTCCTGTGCTTGTTCCCGTACCCGTGCCGGTTCCTGTCCGCGTTTCCATGCGGGTGTGGATTTCCACATAGGGGATAAATTCGAGATTGTATTGCTCGTTGAAGATTTCATACAAGGTGGGTCGTACTTCGGCGTAGGTAAAATCGTCATACATCGCCGTAAGGAAAGCAACCAACGCAAACGGGTCATGGGATATACTGCCGATTTCAAAACGGTATTCGTCAAAGTCGGGGTGGTTGTATTCCACGTTGAGTATCTGATACCGCAAATCGGCCTCCCATGCGGTGTATGCCACCGTTGCCGCTGTGATGTCCTCGTCCTCGGCTAAATTGGTAGTACCCGCAACCACGCCGCCCAAGCTGTTGCCTATGGTCGCCATCATACCCATGCACGATTGAAGCATGAAAAACATCATAAAAGCGAAGATAACGATAATCCATACTTTGGGGTTGCCTTTGACAAGGGCGATGGCGGCCTTACCCACTTTGGCGGTGATTCGTGTAACCATGCTTGCGCCGTGCTTGGTGGCCTGTGTCGCTTGTTTGGCTTGCCGCGCATAACGTACTTTGAGCCGTTGCCTGTGAAAAAAACGGGCAAGTGCTTTTTTCCGTAGTGCGGGATTATCATGCAGAAGTTTTTGATAGGCATGATTGGCCCTTGCCCTCGCGGTTCGCCGTGTATGCTTGCGTACTTGTCGGGTGGGGCGGGTGCGTATGCGGTGTTTAACAAATCGTGAAGTTCCCCGATATACTCCCTCGGCGGCAAGCTCGGTTTTGTGGGCGGCCTCCGTGCCTACATTTTCATGCTCCACTTGGCTGATTTTTTTGTGAACGTACAGCCACGTATAAAACCGCGCTTTTTGGCCCAACTGCCGGATAGTGCCGGGGGGCGCGGGGGGCTGTTGCGCCGCCAATTTTTCTTGGGCCGCGTTTAGCTTGGCCTCAGCATCGTCCATGCGTAGCTTGGATTTTGCCAAGTGTTTATTTTCCTGTGCCGCCTTTGTGTTGGCTTTGGGGCCGGGTAGGTCAGCAACGGGGGCTTCGCCGTCACGCCGCAGGTTTTCAGCTTGATTGCTCTGCTGTCTTAACTTCGGGACAACTTGGCCCGAAGTGTCGGGGGAATTATACGCAGGGGCTTCACCGTCCGTCCTGTCCTCGTCCTCGAAGCGCAAGCGGTTTCGGGGTGCGTCATGCGGGGGTTTATCTTCATAAAAGAGAAGCCGCCGCCGTTTGGCCCTGCCCGTAGGGTCGGGGTTGTGGGTCGGGGCCGGGTCATGCCCGGACTTCGGGCCATGTTGGCCCGAAGTGTCGGCGGGGTCGTGCGGGTTGGGGTTGTCGGGGTTATCGGGTGGGGGTAAATCATACGCTGGCGGTTCATTGTCAAAACGTAGCCGCCGCCGCTTGGGCTTGCCCGGTGGGAGTGGGTCGGGGCCGGACTTCGGGCCAAGTTGGCCCGAAGTCATACGCACCCGCGAAACGGTTACTTCCCGCGCCCCTCTCTCATTCATTCTGCGCGTCCTTTGCTATATCCTCCGGGCGGGTCGTGAGCAAGCGGTATATTTCCGTATTGCTCGGAAAGCGGTCTACAAACGGAATGGTCGTGTTGCCGAAGAACAAAAGCCCCTCGCCGGAATTGCTGTGCGTGACATAGGATAATTGATGCTCGGATATACCAAGCTGTTTGGCGAGTATTACCCTATCCCCCTGCGCCTGTGACAGAAGCACCAGAAAATCACTGTTTTCCAGTATGTTTTCGATTTCCCGGCTTGCCAAAAGGTCTTTCACGTTTTGGGTCAGCGCACTCGGCACACAGCCTTTTTTGCGTAGCATCTTCCAAATGGTTACGCAATAGCTGGCGGTCAGCTCGTCTTTTAGGAGCATGTGAAATTCGTCAAAATAGCACCACGTAGCGATGCCCTCCGCGAAATTCTGTGATACCTTGCTCCATACAAGGTCTTGCATGATGAGCATGGCGATGGTTTTCAGCCCCGCGCCCAACTGCTTCAAATCCAAGCAGATAACGCGGTTATCAAGATTCACGTTCGTTGCGTGTGAAAAAGCGTTGAGTGAACCGCTAACGTAAATTTCAAGCGCAACCGCTAACCGCTTGGCCTCCGATTCTTCCTGTTGGCATAACAAATCGTAAAGGTCGCACAAGGTCGGCATGGGTATATCGTCCTTGCCGGAGTATAGATAATCCCGATACAGAAGCCGCACACAGCGGTCAATGATTGTGCGTTCAATAGGCTGTAGGCCCTCTTTACCCGCCACAATCAATTCACACAGGGAAAGTATGAAGTCGGATTTTAACGCCATCGGGTTTTCATCGTCCGGCCCGGCGGCGGTGATAATATCCATCGGGTTAATATGGTGGGGGCTGTTGGGTGCTATTTCCACCACTTGCCCCCCAAGCCGTTCTATGAGCGGGGAATACTCGCCCATCGGGTCAACCACGATTATTTTATCCGTGGTGGCTAAAAACACGTTGAGCAATTCGCGTTTGGCGGCGAAGCTCTTACCGCTCCCGGGCACACCCAAAAACATACCGTTGCAATTTTTCAACTGCTTACGGTTCGCCATGATGATGTTATGGGAAAGCGCGTTTTGCCCGTAGTAAATGGACGGCCCACCCATGCGTAGCTCTTGGGTCATAAAGGGAATGAAGATGGCGGTGCTGCTCGTTGTCATACCGCGTTGGATTTCTATGCCGTTGTACCCAAGCGGCAAGCTGCTCATGTAACCCGCCTCTTGTTGGTAGTCCAAGCGTTTGAGGGCGCAGTTATATTTTTGTGCAATGCCCGATACGGTGAAAATGTCATTTTCCAGTTTCGCTTTGGTGGGCGCGGTGTTGGTGATAAGAAAAGTTAAAAGGAACATGCGCTCGTTCCTGTTTTGCAGGTCGGCCAGCAACGCCGCCGCGTCCTTGCTGTAGGTGATAAGGTCGGGCGGCAAAATGTCCATATCGTACCCCGAACGTACCGCTTGTTTTTGGGCCTCAATTTTCATTTTGTCAATATCGCTAACCTTGCTTTTGACGGTTTTTATGGCTTTGGTCTGGTCTACCGTTTGAACGTGGAGCGTCACCGTCATTTCCGCGTCCGTTTCCAAAAGTTCAAGCAATAGCTTGTCGGAAAGCTCCGAAGCCATGATTTGCAAATGCGAAACCGCCCCCCATGTTGTACCCACACGGAAGCCGCGGCTTTGCTTGAAGTCAAAACTGGTGGGCGCAATAAAGTCTTTCGTACCCATGCCCGTTTGCGGTATCATGTGCCAGTCGAAGGCAAACTTTTCACGGCCTCCGGGGTGGAGTTGGCTATGCAGAAGCTCTAACCGTTCCCGCCCGTTCATGGCGTGGCACTTGACCCCCAGCTTTTTGAAGTTGCCGATAATATCCGCTTCCACACGTTCCAACCGGGGCCGCGCCGTGGCGGTGTTCTCGGCGGGTAGCCCAAAGGTGATATATTTTGAGCGGACGATGCCGTTATTGCTCCGGGCCACTTGCCGTTCCAGCATGTCGATATACTCGCCGCGTATGCTGTTGAAAGCGTCATTTTGCGGTGGTATGTTTACGCTGTAGCGGTTTTCGGGGCGGGAGCGGTTATTCACAAAGGACAGTTGGAAAGGCAGGGCGCAGTCAAAGTAATTCAAGAACGCGCAGTACCCCTCGAATATGGCGGCTTGGTCGTCGGAAGAAGCCACGGAATAATTGATGTCCTCGTAGGCGATTGTTTTCGTAAAAAAACCATCCTTTACCTTGCAAATGCCGTCCTTGAGCATTTCAACGTATGGGATGGTCTGTTGTGCGGTTTGCGGCCCTCGCCCCCGGCCTTTGCGTTTATTGCCTTTGGGCTTTGCGGGGGCGGGCGGCTTTTTTGTTTTTAGCAAGCGGTATTTCCTCCTCTCGCGCATTGTTCAGATACGCATAAAAATTTTGCGTTTTGTAGGGCCTAGCGGTGGGCCATATAAACTTGGTGCGGACAAAGTTCCGCAATACCTTTTCAAAGGGCAAGCCGTCACGTTCGTACATGGCAAGCAGAAAACAAGGGAGCATCAACGCAATCATCAGAAACATGCTCCCGGTGTTGCCGATAACCGAACGGGTGAATAGGAACGTGGGTATGCCTATCACCGCCGCTGTGCCAAAACATATAAGCTGGCGTTTGGTTAAGTTGAACGCAATCTTTGATTTGATTCGGGATAGGTCGTTGGGTACGTTTACATAAGCCAAAATTTCCTCCTTTCCACTTCGGGCCAAGTTGGCCCGAAGTTATCTATCGGTGTGTTGGGGGGTGGCGGGTAAACGGGCAGGGGCTTTTTCAAGCCCGGACTGCCGCACCCGCCAATAATCCGGGTTATACTGCCGCAGAGATTTATTGATGTTTTCTTCAAAAGCCGCTTTGTCCTTGATACGGTCGGGGATGGCCCATATCTTTTTATCCAAAAGCTCCCGCAAAACGACATTTTCTTGGCAATCTTCCTCGAAGCACAAATAGCCGTTGTACTTCTCGCCGCATTTCCGGGCGGCGGGTGATAATATCGCGGTCATTTCCTTTGATACCATGATGCCGCCATGCCCTGCCGTGCTAACCATGAAAACGCCGGGGTACAAAGTATCGCACTGCTGTACCCTGCTCCACGGTGATTCTGCGGGTTCTGCAAACAGATTCCCCGGTGTGGGGCGGGCGGACTGCACCGCCGCCACTTTTTCTAAAATGGTTTTTAGTTCGGGTGAAAAATGCGAATATTCCTGTAGCACCCGCGCCGCGCTACCGTTGCATTGCTCCATCATTGCGGCATAAGCATTTCCGTCCGATGCGGTACACCGTCCAATCAACTTGTTTTCGTAATAACATGCGGCATCATATTTGGGGTATTTACGCGCCATTTTTCATTGCCTCCCTCCTATCGTTCCGCGTTGGGGGTTGTTTTCGTGGGGGCAGGGCGGTTGGCGTTGCCCTTTGCCGCCTGTTTCGCACCGTCGGCAAGCTGTTCCTTGATAGACTGCGGGGGCGTGACATTGGCGGCGCGGTTCTGTAGCTTTTCCACTGCCGCGTGATATGCCTCGGTCACAGCCTCGGTCAGTTCGGTACGGAACGCGGCGGTAATCGGCTTCGCCGTATCGCGGTAGCCTTTTTCGCTGTTCTTGTCCGGCTTGCTCGGCATACCCACGAAAATGCCCTTTTCGTTTTGCAAGATTTTGAAATCCTCTACCACAAAGTTGTCGTTGAATTTCACGGTTGCGAAACCCACAAGATTTTTTATGGGCGTGATGGGTCGGGCGGTTACTTCTATGCTGGCTTGGGTTTTGCTTAACGTAGTGTAGGTTTCGTCCACTGCGTTATCCACGCGACGTTGAACCGCCTCGTTGATGTCAATGCCCGCGTACTTGGCAAAGTCCGCAATATCCGCTTCTTTCAGATAGCGCATATATTCGGCTTGGTCGGATACTTCAAGTGATGCGTTTGTGTTGCCGGTCTTTTTGGGCATAAAAAAACTCCTTTCCACTTCGGGCCAAGTTGGCCCGAAGTCAATTCGTTACCGTTAGTGCGCCCCAAGTATTGATTTGGCGACATTCCCGGTCTTAAATAAGGTGAAGCACAATAAAACCGTGTAGCCCAATACCGTCCATATCGCGCTGATGGGGTTGCCGCCTATGGCGATGGCTTGCACCAATACCGCGTATATACCTACGCACACCAAAATCAAAAGCCCCTGCAAGCCGATGGCGCATAGGGCCTTGAAATAGTTTTGACCCATGCCGCCATATTCGCGGTTGCTCAAAGTCGCTAGGGGTATGGGTGCTAGGCTCGTATACAGGAATATTTCAATCATGCGCCCGTATACGATAATAAAAATGACGATGTTCAGCGCGGACATGGTTAAACCTATAAACAGGCTTTGTAGCCACAGGCCAAGCAAAGGGCCTACGCCCATTTCCCATAACGCATCTTCAAACTCCGCCATCATATCCACCGTTACGGCGGTGCTTCCGGCAATCAGTCCGCCCGCGTTGTTGATAACGCTTTGGGCCACATCGAAGATAGCCATGACGATGTTAAATGCGTTTGACAGTATCAGCACGGCGATGAAGGTCTTAAAAATCCACTTGAAGAAAATCCAAGTGTCCACCTCGTTGAGATTGTTTTTGTCTATGATTAGGTTTATCAGCTCGTAGGTCGCTAAAAAGGTAATCACAATCCCGGCGATAGGCAGTACAACCGTTTCAGAAAGGTTGCGTATTAGGGTAAAAACCCCCGGCTGCCAAGCGGCCGGGGGCGTTCCCACGGTGGTTGCAATCTCTCCGACACGGTTGTTTACATCATCGAAAAGCCCGCCCAAGTTACCCATGATGCCGTCAATCAGCAGGCCCCGCAAAAAATCAAATATCCAGTCGGTGAGAAATCTCATATGCCCCTACCTTAAAACAGGCCGGACAGCAAGGGTACAAGGGTCGTGCCAAGCAAAATGACACCGCCCCCGGCCATCAGTTGCTTGATGCCTTGGGATTTGCTACTCGGGTTATCCCCGCCGTAGCCTTCCAAAAGGTTGATGCCGCCCCATACGCACAGGCCCGCGCCAAGTGCCACTACAAGGGTTTGCAATCCGGTTACTGCGCTTGTGAAAAATTCCATAGATGATTCCTCCGTTTTTTTGGGGTCTTTGCCCCTTATTGGATTTTGGCGGGTTTCCCGCCAATAAAAAACCCGCCAATCGGCGGGGTGGCACTTCGGGCCAACTTGGCCCGAAGTTATGCAAACGCTTCCGGGTCGTCCACATCGTCATAATTGAGAATGTCCTCGTCCTCGTTTATGTCCGTGGGGTCGTCCATTGCGTCTACTTCATAATAATTGTACTGCTCGTTGGGGTGTAGCTTCATGCGGCGGGTGACAAGTTTCGTCGCGTCAAAGGCGTTGCGCTTGTCGGCCTCGGCGGTGTATTTGAAGTTGGGATGCTTCCGTAAATCGTACTTGGGTGACATAAAGGGCCGTAAGCCGCGAAGCTGTAAAATGCACTTATTACCGGGCATGGTGGTTAGTTCGTCCATCGTCATAAGCTCTTTACCAAGCCGTTGCATGTTTTGGCTGTAGCTTTCCTGTTGCCCCCGTGAGCGGCCCTCGGTCTGCATGGATATGGTTTCCTTACCCAGCACTTCCGACAATTCCTTGATGGTGCTGTGTTCGCGCCCGCCCAAAAACACAACCGAATCCATGTTGCCTAAAATTGTTTCCGCGTGGTCTTTGTAAATCGCTTTGAGTTGGCTTTGTGCCTGTAAAAACAGGCATAACGATATTTCGCGGGAGCGGATAACGGCCACCAATTTTTCCAGTTGCGGCACTTGCCCGGTGTTCGCGGCTTCATCCCATAACACGCGGACATGATAGGGAAGCCGCCCGCCGTGCTTGTTGTCGGCGCGTTCGCATAACATGGTAAACATTTGGGAAAAGGCTAGGGCAACCAAAAAATTGTAGGTGATGTCCGTATCGCTGATGATGAAAAATGTCGCGGTTTTTCTGTCGCCCATGCGGTCAAGCTCCATTTCGTCATAGGTCATAACCTCGCGGAGCTGTCCGATGTCAAAGGGCGCAAGCCTAGCACCGCAGGAAATAAGCACCGATTTCATCGTTTTTCCGCTCGCAAGTCTAAATTTCTTATATTGCCGCACGGCGAAGTGGTCGGGCTTGCGCTTTTCTAAACCCATGAACATATAATCCACGGGGTTTTTGAAGTTTTCGTCATTTTCTTTTGTTTCCATGCTGTTAATCATATCCACAAGGGTTGATATATGCCGTTCTTCCTCCGGCCCCTCAAACACGATATAACCAAGCAGGGCGCAATATAACAGGGTTTCCGTTTTCGTCCAAAAGGGGTCTGATTCCTTACCCTCGCCTTTGGTGTTTTCGATAAGGGCATTTACGAATTTTAGTATGTCGGATTCCGTCTTTAGGTAGGCTATGGGGTTGTAGCGTTGCGAAAGGGTAAAATCTATGCTGTTGAAGATTTTGATTCTGTACCCCTGTCGCCGTAGGAATGTGCCTACCTGCCCCATGATGCCGCCTTTGGGGTCTACCACCACAAAAGATGAATTAGCTTGTAACAGGTTGGGGGTCAGCCAGAAGCGGGTTTTTCCGCTACCCGAAGAACCGATAATACAGCAGTTGAGGTTGCGGGCGTTGGCGGGATTGGCGGGGCGGGTGTTCATGGTTAAAAACTCCGTGCCGGTGAGTATTACGTTGTTTTGAAATTTGGGGTCAACGAACGGTTTTATGTCTTTTGGCCCGCCCCAACGTGCCGTGCCGTATTCCATATCGCGCCGGAATTTACGCGCCTGTTTTGTGCGGTGATGAACATACACGCGGATAACCACCGTAGCCGCTAGGCCCACAAGCCAGTCAAAGGGTTCAAAACCCGGCGCGAAGTCGGCAAAGGCAGGGCCTACGGTTTGCAAGGTGTTTATCAGCCGTTCGCCCACGTTAGCCCCTGCCGCCGTGCGGTAGGCCGTGCCTAGCTTAATGAATATCCACAGCACAAGCAGATAGGGCAAATTGGGTGCGGCGTATTTTTTGATGGTGGTCGCAATGTTAGCGTTCATGGGTATTCGCCTCCCGCCCGCGTTCACGTTGTTGCGGCTCCCAGCCCCTTGACCGTATACGGTCAGTTAGTTTTTGAAGCTGTGCCAAGATGGACGGGCGGCCCGCGCCCCGTGCCATGACGCGCTTGGAGTATTCGGAAAAACAGGCGGTTATCGCGTCCGCTTGCCCGGCCTTGAAGAAAAGCAGATACTTCCCCGGTTCTACTTTGTGAAAAGCGTAGTCCACGTTATACTTCCGGGCCATTTGGTCGAAAAGTTCCGTTTCCTTTTTTCCGCCGTCCAGCGATATACTGTTGGTGGCTACGCCGTGGTTCATCAGCTTTTTAACGGATTGTCTGCCGTGGGGCGTTTGGGATTCGTTGTATTTCTCTTGGATTTTGTGGGCTACAGCTATAAACACCCTTGCCAATGTGCGGCTCGTCAGCTTTGTGGCGTTTACCGATATGGCTAGTGATTCGCGTTCGACTTGCTCCTGCAATGAAAAACCTCCTTTCGCGCCGTGGGTGGCGGGTTATGCGTTGGGGTGACTTCGGGCCAAGTTGGCCCGAAGTGGCCTAGCGGCCCTCGTAAGCGGGGCGGGCTTCAATAGCTAGGGGTCGCTCGGTTATGGCTTTGGGTATGTCGGCAATCATTTGTGAATACGCCGCAAGTGTCTTGCTTATGGATTTATCCTGCGGGGGGTAGGCAAAAATTTTATGCTTGTCCGGCACGTTGCGCCCATCGTATATTTCCGCAAGGTCAACGCTGTTACGAAAAACAAAACCACCGTCCTTCAAAAATTCGCCGCCCTCGTTAATAACATAGGCTTCACCGTAACTTGAAAAATCAAAGTAATCCACAAGATGCTCCGGGATTGATTCATAATCCAACTCGTCAATTAGGTAATGGCCTAAATCGTCATAATCCTCTACATCGGGGTAAAACTCATAACAATCTAGGTTTTGAGCTAGATTTATCAATTCCTTTACGCTTCCGGCATCCGCGCCGTAAGCCGCCGCCGCCTCGAATTTTGCCAAATCCCATTCGTCCATTTCGTCAAGCAGGGAAGCGAGGTAATTCAACTCGTCAATGCTTTCGTATTCGCCCAAGTTTTGCATACCCGCGTAGTTGTGGCTGTAATCGGTTATGAAATATTCCTCATACATAACGCCGTCAACCTTTATTCGGGCAAGTAGGGCTTGGACTTGCTCCGTGGTCGCAGGGAGCTTCAAAAATTCGCCGCGAAGTTCCCCCTCGTTGTACTTGCCCAAGTTGGTGACATATGCCTCAAGCATGGCCCTTTTCCCGGCTCTGTTCGCACAGGGGTATGATGCCGAATAGTCGTTTCATGTTCATATCCTCCGTTCTGATTTGTTTTGAAAAACCTTTTTGGGCGTAGCCCCGCCTGCATAAAAAACCATGATGCCCCAAGTAAATCTAGGGCCGGAAATGTCATAAATGCCATTTCCAACCCAAGATTTTCTAGGGGCCTAATGGTTTTGTTATTCCGGCTAAAGGAGTGAAAAGAAATCAACCCCACCCCCGCCGCCCCATTCATGGGGCGGAGCGGCTCAAAAGAATATATATATCCCCGCCGCGCCGCAAGAAGAAGCACAGCCAATAAAAACCGTAAAGGGTAAACCGCCGCAAGCGGCGGCGCGTTGCGCCCTTGACGATTTTTTTCGTCTGCGCTAAAGAAAACGCGGCGACGGGGAATATAAATCTTTTGAGCGGGGTTTTGCGTTAAAGGGCCGCGCTTAACTGGTTTCGATAAAAGAGATGCCGCCCGTGGGTAGGGCGGCTTCACGCCGGATGGCCTCTTGCCTTATATCCTCTACACAGCATTTTTTGAGGGGGCAGGGCGTTTTGTTGTTGATGAAATTGACACAGTACATACACGCGCAATCCTCCACGCGCCAATGCTCGAAGCGGTTATATATCCGCGTTCCGCTCCCGCGCTTCACGGTTCCCATCGGGTAGCACCTCCTTTTTGAAATAAAAAACTTCGGGTCAACTTGGCCCGAAGTCACTTATATATATGAAGTGATGGGTTTGCTTACCGTGTCGGCAATTTGATTTCTTTGGGCGGCTTGGTAAGCTCCGGCGGGTTTTTCGCCCGGTTCTCGTCAAGCAGCTTGATAATCGCTTCCTTCATTTCACGGGGCGTTTGCTCCGGCGCGAAGAAGGGGGCCAGTTCTTTGCTCGATAAAATCACCTTGTCTACCTCCTTTTTTTCCTCCATCATAATTCCGTCTATCATGTCGGGGTTGAGTACGCCTTTTTGGTCTAACTCCCTCATGCGCTGGGCCTGTGAGAGTGACGGGGCCGATTCGTTGCCTTCGATGGCTACGGCGATATAGTTTTGGTTCTTGGGCTTGATGAACGCAAGCTCCACGGCGGGGGTGAACGCGATTTTCTTATCGTCCACCATTTTTTGCAGGTCGGGTACAAGCTCGGTGAGTTTGATATACCGCTGGACTTGCTTCACCGTCATTTTGTTGCGGTCTGCCACAATTTCATTGGAGCGTTGGCCTTTTTCGCCGTTGCCGTTACCCTCTCGCGCCCCTTGCCGCTTGATTGCGTCCAGTTGCATTTTCAATGCGTTGGCCCGTTCGCTCGGCAAGATATTTTCCCGCTGGTTGGTGTTGTCCTCTACCATTTGGGTGATGGCTTGCTCGTCCGTAAGGTTGCGGATAATACAGGGCATGTTGGTGTAGTTGGCTAATTCGCTGGCCTTTTGGCGGCGGTGGCCCGATACTAATTCGTAGCCGCCGCTCTCGCGGGGCCGGACTATGGCGGGTTGGGTTACGCCTTTGTCCTTAACGCTTTCCACCATTGCCGTCATTTCGGCATCCTGCCGCACTTGGAACGGATGGTTTTTGAACGGGTGAAGCTCGGACAGGTTCAAATATACAATTTGCTCCTGTTCCCCGGTGCGCGGGGCTTCCGTGGGTTCGGGCGGCGGGGCCGGGGGGTCGGGTTGCTTCGGCTCGGCCTTTTCGGTGGCTTTGGGTGTTTTGGGTTTTTCCTCGCCCGTGGTTTTGGCGGTGCGCTTGCCGCCGCCGCTTTTCTTTTCGTCAGCGGCTTTAGCGGGTTTGGACTTGGGGGCGGGTTTGTCGGCTTTGTCCGCTTTGGGCGGCCTACCGGGCCGGGGTTGTTTTTGTTCCGGGGGGTTTTGCTCCGGGGCTTTTTCCTCGGCGGGTTTTTTGTCTTGTGCCGCTTGGGGTTTTTCGGTAGAATTGGGCGGCACAATTTTGTCGTCCTTGTTGGAGTTACGTTCCTCCGCTTGGGGCGTTGCCGCCGCTTCTTGGGCGGGTGTGTCAGTGGGCGGGGTTGCGTTGTCAATGTTTAACTGTTCATTGACGGGCGCGGCTTGCTCGGTTGTTTGTGTTTCGGTTGCCGGGGTGGTTTTTTCATCTTCCGGCTTGGTCGTTTCGTTTGTTGCCATGCGATACCTCCTTTTTTAATTGCTGGCAATAAAAAAGGGCCTGTGGTTTCTAACAGGCCCGGCGGGTTACATGTACCCCCCTTTCCACTTCGGGTCATGTTGGCCCGAAGTACGGAGCTTCCCAATAAAAAACGCCGCTTCCCTCTGCGGTAGAAACGGCGGTTTTAGTGTAGGTTAGCTCTCGTTATTGGTTTATTTTGAGTTGTACATTGTAAAGGATTGATTTTAGTGATGTATTAAAAGCCGCAACAGGCACAGATGCGGTCATTAACAAACTTCAAACCCTCGGCGTTAATGTAACCGTGAGGGCTATTCCGAATAATCAAGAAATAATGCGTAGCCATGCCTACTTGTTTTTTATCAATTAAATACCTGTTTCTTGTTAGGACAAAACGCCATATCAAAGACAAAAACATTGAAAGAAAGGTGAATAAAAAAGGTGAAAATGACAAAAAAATTAATGAGAAATATGCTTTTTGCTTTATTGGCTGGAGTGTTGTTAATAAATGTAACGGCACTCGTTGTAGCAATGGGAGCAGACAGAAATTATGCTCAATGTCAACGATTTGTTTTTGAAGAAGGCAATATACCACTTGCTTCTCCCGGAATATATCCTGTAGCGCAAGAAATTATCAATATTTCGAGTAGCAATTTTGATGACATTCTTGTCATTGCCCCAATGCCAGACCCCTTAGCTGATTGTGATGTCATTACATTTGCACCAGATGGAGAAGTCCCCGCTCTGGATTGTGCTTTCGATGTTGACAAAGTATATTCCAATAGAGCCCGCTATTCAGCTAACACCTCTAACAATTAATTATAGAGGGAATGGGAAGCCGAATCGGGAACTATCAAGCAAAATTCCCGACCTGTGGAAAGCCCACAACCGCAAGGATTTATGCGAAACCAAAATATAACACGATGTATAAACAGAGCCAATAGACGAGTCCTCGGATTTTTACCGGGGACTTTCTTCTTTAAAAGCCATGCTATAGCCGAATAAAACGGGAACGGGCTGCCACAGCACAGTACAGCATCCGCCATGCTACGTCAGCCGTTCCTAGCGCACCCCCCGGTGCGCGTCGTCACGACTTCCTTGCCTTGCAGACACTGTACTGCGCTGTAGCGGCCCGTTCCCGTTTTATTCGGCTATATAATTATATATTCGGATGGCTACGTTTACAAATAAAAAAACTTTTAATTCTGTGAAACTTTTTCTGGCTAACTCGCCGCTTATATGGTAGGAGGTGGATGTTTGATGTCGAACCCAACGACCGCTTCACGGTTTGACGAGATATACAATTCCACAAATAAAGCTGTGTTGGCGTTTATCACGGCAAAGTGTGGGCGAATTACCGATGTAGGCGATATTTTTCAAGAAACCTACATGGAGTTGTATAGGGTATTGGATAAGCGTGGAGCGGATTATGTAACAAATGAAAAGGCTCTTGTTATGCGGTTGGCGAAACAAAAAATCTCCAAACACTATTCATTGTTGGAACGGTTGCGGATTTTTGTTTCGATTACTACGGAAAATGATGATGACGATGAAATTGATTTGTCAGACTTTGAAACAGACGGTCTTTCAACGGAGGATTTAGTTGTTAATAGCGTCATGTTTGAGGATGTCAAACAAATCATTAAGTCAAAGCCCGAAGATGTGCAAAAGGTATTTTACCTTATGTATGATGTTGGGCTAACTATTTCCGAAATAGCACAAGCCCTTTCCATTACTGAATCCGGCGTAAAAAACAAGCTGTATCGAACCTTAAAAGAACTCAGAAATCTATTAAAATGAAAGGTGGTAAAATTATGAAATATCGTGATTTAATCAGCCAAGTTGTGCGTGAGGATATGCCGGATTTGGAACAAGTAAGGGAAAACTGCCACCGGCAAGCTATACCGCAAAAGTCAATCGTAAGGACATTGCGTTGGTCAGTAGCGGCGGCGGCTATATTGCTTTTGGTAACATCAACTGCTGTATTTGCCGCAACTGGAGGCTTGGAGCAATTCCTCGCCCGTTTCAATCCCAATTTTGGAGAGTTTGCAATAGCCCCCTTGAATCCCGCTTATGCGGTAGACCAAGACATACGCATAGAGGTGGTAGGCGCACAGCAAATCGACAATGTTTTGCTTGTATACACCATTATGCAAGATATAAGTGGTGAAAATCGTATAACAAGGCATATGTCGCCAGATATTGAATTTTATGTTGATGACGAACGCATGAGTACGGGGGGCAGCACTGACCGACTGTTGCGCTTTGACCGTTCCACGAATACCAGTTATAGGGAGCGTCTACTTTTAGGTCGTGACGATATGCCCCAAGCTGATACTATTGAACTGGTTATAACCCGAATCGACTGCTTTGAACACGGCGGGCAAGTACGAAGGGCGTTTGAGGGAGAGTGGATTATTGCAATAAACGCCAATGACTTAGGCATTCAGCCAATTGTCTGGTCTGATGTTCAGGTGGGAAATCTTGATATTGAATATATGTCACTTAGTCCGTTTGGGATACAACTTAGGGGTACACACACCTATGGCATGGCAAATTTTCCAATTATTCAAGCAAGTGTTGAGTTTGAAGGAATTCGTCGCAACTACAGATTTTCGGGTAGCGGTGCAGGAATTGGAGATGATTTCTTTTCATCCTTTAGCTTTGCTGATTCGCCCATTGACTTAGATAGGGTCACTGCTGTTATTATCAATGGAAAACGCATTCAAATTCTGGAGAGTGGTTATGTGATTTCCCCCACCCTGTAAGCGTAAATTCCGTCGGCCTCGCCCATTAGCCCGGCGACGGCACTGTTGACGTCTATGCCCGCGAACAATTCCGGGTACAGCATGTAGGCGATGAGCAGTTGGGCGGCAAGCCGGGTGGCCTCCGATTCCAGCAATTGCTCCGAAAGGAGCAGGAGCCGGTTAGTTCTGACGGCTTCGATGGCTCCCCAGCCCGGCCTTTCGCGCATGGACAGTGCCACATCCGAAGCGGCGCGGGTGTGGGTTATGCCATTGCCCAAAACCGTGGCGTCCACAAATTTCACGATGGCGTCCGGGTTTCTGCGCACTACCCAGTCGGCGGTGACGGCAAGCCTGTCGGCACCCAAGCGCGTGCTGACATTGACGCCGCCGGAATCCACCATCAGCTGATACAGGGCTGAGCCCCTGGCGACGGTGACAAGGTCTTCTGCGGTTTCGCAATAAATATAGCGCAGCTGGCAGGGAAACATGGAATTGATACCCTGCCTCAAAGCCGCCGCGTATGTGCTCACAAGGCCCACCACGCCGCCGTCGGTTCCGATTACCGCCTCGCCATCGGCCTCCGAGGGCTGTTCCACGGTAATCAGGTTGGCGGGTTCGGTAGGGTCAGGGGCTTCGGTGCCTACGGTGCTTTCGTATGCGTCCGGGGCGTGGGCTTCTTCTGTGGCGTACCGGTGAGCGTCCTCTTCTTGGATTTCCATTGTAATGGGTGAGAAATCATCTGCCGTTGCCTCTATATTGGCCTCCGCAATGTATGGCGCGGGGGGTTCCTCCGGGCCGGGGTCGGTAATCTCCTCCGGCATATCGCCGGAAGGGTCGGTGGATTCCCCGGGCAAGGTCTGCGCGTACGGAAGGGGCGCGGAGGCTTCGGCGGGGGGCATGTCTGCCTCGTCGCGGGAAACTCTGTAGCGGCACCCTCCGAAGGCCAGCAAAACAATAATCAACGCGGTTAATATAAATTTGTTATGGCTTTTCATCGCTGTTCACACACCTACAGGAAATAATAAAATTTTATTTTCAGCTTGGTGGCCGGGTTTGCCCGCCGCCATATTAAATCTCTTGTTTCATTTAAGAATGCCTTCAAGCGTTCCCGGTCGGCCGCCCCCGGCGGGTGGTCGCTGTACACGGTCTTTTGCCAAAGGGCCGTTATGGCTTCATATTCCCGGGCATATTGCTGGGATATAAGGGTCGAAAGCGGGAGCGCGTAGGTGGAGAAGGGAACGTTTTTCCGCTCCAGGCCCAGGGCATCGAGCCATTCCAATACATAGAGGAACATGTGATGTATCGCGGCGGGGTTGTCGGCGGTGTCAAATGCCCGCCGGCGTTTCGCGGCCCGCCAAAAAGGCGGGACTACACGCGCCAAGGCGGCTATGGCCATCAGGGAAAGCACCAATACAATGGCCGGCAAAAGGGAGGGCTGGGAAGCGACAAAGCCAATTTCCGCGCCATGGGCAACGTCGTCAAAGGCAATGTGATAGGCTTCGGCGGGCATTTCGTGCAGGGTATCTGGTTGCACATAAGCCACGGCCAGGGCGCGGTCATGGGGGTCGAAATGCCCGTCCCGTGTGCCGGAGGGCGCGACGGCAAAGGGATTCAGCGGCGTGTCGAACCGGTCCCGAAGGGACTCGGAAAAGGCATGGAGCCGCATATTCTGCCCCGGGTACGCAACCCAAACAACCGCCGAAACCAGCCCCAGCGCAATAACAACGGTAGCCACGCCGCGAGGGATATTATGCGCAAGCATGAGCGCGAGGGCGGCGAATACAATGATATTCCACAAGCCGCCGGGGAACACGCCGAAATACACCTGCACCCCCACCACAGCCAGCATGAGGGCAACCACCCCATATTTCCGGCGATTCACCGCCAGCGCGGCACTCAAGGCCGCAAAAATGGCGGCCACAACAAGCATAGCGGCGGCGATATTCCCACCCCAATCCGCCTGGGGCGAGGATATGGGAAACATCACATACCTGAATAGCTGATGCTGTTCGCTTATGTAAAAAAGCCTGTTGAAAATCAGTAAAAAGCCATTCCCCAATCCCGAAGGGCTGAAGGGGGCGGAAAAAAGCGGGGCCATTATCGTTGCATCCCACGCCAGCATACTTAAAAGGGAGCCTGCCAAGCCTATAAATAACAACGGAGCTAAAACCGATGCCAGCATAAATCTATTTTTCATATGCTACCTTTCGCGCTGACCATTGCGCAGTCGATAACCGTGACCGCGCCCCGGGGGAAGCACGCCGCCATGCCATGGGGGACGTGCGCCCCCACAAGTATTATCTGTGAATGGCCCCCCTCGTTGGATGCCTCTGCATATGCCTGGGCGGCGGTGGTGGTGCACACCCGTACTGTGTTGGCGAGCAACTCGGCGAAGGCCCCCTCCAGCTCCGCTATGTCCGTTATGTCCCGGCTCTTGTATTGGGACAGGCGGGTATCCAGCCACCCCAGGGAAAATGCCTGGCCATCCATAACAAAGGCACGGGAAACGCTGTACAGCATATCGGCCATCGCGCTTATACATTCCGGTGTCTCCGGCGTCTCCAGCAAAGCGGGTTCCATCAGTACCAAAATATTTTTCGCCACGGGCAAGCCCAGCTCCCGGACGAGCAAGGTGTCCGTCTTGCCCGACAATTTCCAGTGAATGCTTTTGAGGGGGTCGCCGGGGATGTATTCCCGTATGGCGAAGGTCTCGCTGGGGTCGCTTCCGGGGCGATGCATGGAATAGTCCCCGCTCTCTGCTGCCGGTGCTGTGTCCGGGCTTATTTCAATGGGAACGGGGACGCACGCGGGCATAACAAGCACATCTTCCGTGGCCTGATGGGGTATCCCCCACCGGCAAAGGCCGAAAATATCCACGGCCAGGGGTTGCTTCAGCGTAAGCACAACAAGCCCGCAACGCGCCGCGTCCAGCGCGAAATCGCGCCCGCCGGGAGGCAGTAGGGCCTCCTCCTCCCGGCTTTCCCCCGTGAAGCGGTTTTCCCAGTGCATCCGGCACCGGATGTATCCCGGCAACATCCCGCCGCCCCTGCACCCCAGGCGAATGGATACCGCCGCGCCGCGCGCGCATTGCCCGGGGGCTTCCAGGAAAAATTGTACGCGTCGGGAAGCGAGCCGCGTAAATAAAATAAGCACCGCCGGTATCACAACGCTGGCAAATAAAATCACCCTTGTGCCGAAGGCGTTGCCGAAAATATGCAAACTCCCCACAGCACAGAGCCAAATAAAATACACCACCCGGTTTTTTAGCATTTGAGCCCGTCGGGAACGCGCACCTCGTCAAGCAAGTCACAAAGGGCCCGCTCCGCGGTTATTTTCTTTTCCCTGGCGGCTTGGCTCAGGATAATACGGTGGGCGCACACATCCAAGAATACATGCAACACATCCTCGGGGATGACATAGTCGCGCCCCGTAGCGTAGGCCCGCGCCTTGGCCATTTTGTTCACAAACAAGGAGCCCCTGGGGCTTATGCCCAGCTCCAGCCAAGGGTGGCTTCGTGACGCTTCGGCCAGGCGGGCAATATAGTCCACGATGCTGTCCTTCACCGTAATGTGTAAAACCTCGTGTTGCATACGCACAAGGTTCTCAACTGTGGCCACACAGGTAATAGCGTCTACCGGGTTGGCGGTCTGCCGGCCGCTTATTATATCCATTTCGCTTTGGCGGCTGGGGTAGCCCATGCCCAGCTTGATTAAAAACCGGTCAAGCTGGGCGTAGGGCAGAAGCTGTGTCCCGGCGGTTCCCACATTATTCTGGGTGGCAATCACGATGAAGGGTTTTTTTAACGGGTGGGATTCGCCGTCCACGGTTACTTGTCCTTCTTCCATGGCCTCCAGCAGTGCCGACTGGGTTTTGCTGGATGTCCGGTTGATTTCATCCCCCAGGAGCAAATGCACGCCCACGGCAATGCCGGGCTTGTAGGTGAAAGAATCACTGCTTTTGCTGTATATGGAGAAGCCGGTGATGTCCGAGGGGAGCACATCCGGCGTGAATTGAACGCGCCCGAAGGTAAGCCCCAGGGTACGGCTCAACGCCACCGCCAGCGTTGTTTTCCCGATGCCGGGCACATCGTCGAGCAGAATGTGGCCATGGGCCAAAATAGCGGTCAGTATCTTCACAATGACCTCCCGCTTGCCGATGACCACCTTTTCCACTTCGTCCAGGATTTTGGATATATTATTGTGCATAGAAGTATATGACGCCGTTGCTGACTACAGCCGTAACACCCAGGCTTTCGGAAATAAAGTCCACGGTAACGAAAGTACGGCCACGAACCATGGGGTGCTGGCGGGTGTTCACGCTCAGGGTTTGCCCCTGGGCGGTTGTAATGTAGGCGGTTTGGGTCTGACGCACCCATGCCACCGTGGCGTCTAACGCCTCCGCCACCGCACGCATCGGAACCATTATCTGGCCGTCATCCCCCACAAAGGGTGCCGAGCCATCCAGGTATTCCCCCACGGCCAAGCGTATTGCCGGAAGCCGCTGGGGTGCCCCGGTTACGGTTATTCTGCCCTGTAGGGCGGCTTGCTCCGCGCCTATGGTGGCACCGGGCAAGGAGGCGATGAAGCCCATCACCGCATGGTCCGTTACCCGGGCCGTTGTGATGGTGCTCCGGTTTTGGGTATCGCTTTCCCGCGCCGCCAGCACATAGCTTATGTCCATGCCGTTGAAATTGGCGTTGCTGGTAATCACGGCGTAAATGGCCGATTCGTTAAAGGGCGCGCCATTAACGGATGTAATCGTCACCCGCTCTACGCTTGCGGCTGTGTACCATATGCGGTCACGGTAGGGCACGCCGGGGTTGAAGGGGCGGCTCAAATCTATCGTATATTCTATGCCGGAAACATGCATAAAGGAGGCCGCCAGGGTGTAGGTTTGGGGCGAAAAGGGCAAGCCCTGCGCGCTGGCCTCCAATTGCTCCAGCAACTCCGCACCCGTGAGGTAAACCACCGCCACGGTATTGGGGAAGGGCAACACCCGGCGCAAATCCTGCATGATTACATCGCCGGGGTGGAGGAAATCCCGCAGGTTCCCGGCGTTCCACAAGGCCACAACGTAGTCGGCACTTACCTGGATGCGGTCGTTGCCCGAGGCAATGTCATCCTCGCCAAAGAAGGCGTTGATTTCGCCGGAAACGGCAAACCAGCGCAATGCGTCCGCCCATAGATTGCCCAGGCTTGTCTCACCGCCCCGGGTGGCGGATACAGAGCCCTCCAAGGTGACTGTCGAGCGGGCCACCATGGGAAAGGCCGCCGCAACTTCCGCCTTAAAATCCCCCACAACGGCTTCAAGGCCGGCATCGGCTGTAAACGCGCTCAAGTCAATGCCCCGCCTTTCGTATTCCCCCGTGGCATTGTTGATAACAACCGCGCCCACAGCGGGCGGGCCGGGGACGGCAACGGGCGCGGTATGAATCATAATCGCGCCGGGCACCTGTCCGGCGGGGGCATTCGAAAGGCCAATAATAATATCCGCGCCCGCCAAAGCCGCCACCTGCGCCGCCGCCGCGCCGGCAGGGTCTTCAAAGCGCAGGCCGGCGAGATGAGGCTCCAAAATGAAATCCGGGGTGGCGGTATCCGTCAAGGCAAAAAAGCCCATCTCCACGCCACCATCCGTGGTGAAGGCTTTATTCGCCGCGAAGCTGTGGAAAAAAGCGTTCGCGCCGCTGATATTCGCTGACAGGGCGCGGAGGGCAGGGTTCGCCTCCAGCAATTCTCCCAGGGGGCCGAAGTCGATTACATCGCCGTGAACCTCCGCCATACGCGCCGCGCCGATGGTCCCCGTACCGAAGGCAAAATCGTAGGTACCCAATGCCACCATGTCATATCCGGCGGCCAGCATCAAGGTTATCATAGTGCTCCCACTGTTAAAGGACGTGTAGCGGGTGCCTTGCAGGAAATTCCCCGTGTCAACCAGAATCACCTCCGCGCCCCGCGCCTCGAAATCGGCTCTTGCGGAGGCAATCAGGGGAAGCATACCTACGTTCCCCCGGAGGTTGCCCGTATACAGCACCACGGTCTTCCCATGGTAATCGCCCGCCGCCAAAGCCACCTGGGGCAATAACGCCATAACCAGACACACCGCCAAAAACACACACATTGCCCTGAACAGTTTCTTTGTCATTTAAACTCGCTCCTTTTAGTGGATATTTTAAATTAATTTACCATCATGTGGTAATGGCCCGCGTGGAGGGGTGAAGTGGGGTGAATGGCCCGCGCTGGCACGTCAACGCTCATGAACGGCTCTGTGCGGCAAGTACTCGCGTTAGTCTCGCTCCGCGAGCCGAACGCCGAGTACGTAAGCCGCCCATTCGCCGCTAATTT
>Ga0209755_10001342_pt1 | contig 39014 bp, 38 predicted proteins | sample TergutCo191P1_FD_187301 | JGI IMG/M metagenome (GOLD analysis project Ga0209755, IMG submission 187301) | Cornitermes sp. P1 segment gut microbial communities from Petit-Saut dam, French Guiana - Co191P1 (SPAdes) (version 2) | ecosystem: Host-associated > Arthropoda: Insects > Digestive system... | reverse complement strand
ACATCCACTCAGCTTCAGCGGCAAGTTCATCGCCGACATAGGCCTTGCCGCTCTGCTTGATCATCTTTGGAGAGATCCTAAGGTTCTCAATCTCTGAGCGAACAACATCGCCGGGACGAACCTGGCGACGAAACTTCACCTTGTCTACTGTGGCAAGAAAAAAAAGTGAACCGTCTTCAAAGACACCGAGCTTGCTTAACCCCGCGCCGCCCGACTGAGCCATTGTTTCTACAAGAACAACTCCGGGCACAACAGGGTACTCAGGGAAATGTCCTTTAAAAAAGAACTCGGTCTCAGCGAACAAATGCTCCGCTATAATTTTTTCCTTGCTTGCTTCCTTTATATCGTCAACAAACAAAAAGGGATCTCTATGCGGAATGAGTTTTTCCATTTCACTTCTCATTTCTAACTCCTAAATATATCAGCGATTACTTATACTTCTTTAAAACCACAACGCCGTTATGACCGCCAAAACCAAGTGAGCCGGAAGCGGCGCAATTGATCTCGCCGTTCTGCGCTTTGTGCGGTACATAATCCAAGTCACATTCAGGATCGGGGTTATCAAGATTGATTGTCGGCGGATAGAAGCCGTCGCGCATTGCCAGAATACAGGCGATTGCTTCGATGCCTCCGGCAGCCGCGATATTGTGTCCGTGCATACTCTTTGTGCTGGATACTTTCATCTTATAAGCATGATCTCCAAACGCCATCTTAATCATTTTTGTTTCTGTAGGATCATTAATCGCCGTTGACGTACCATGAGCATTGTAATACTGAACTTCTTCAGGTTTAACCTCAGCATCCGCAAGAGCGTTTAATACAGCATTCTTTCCGCCGTTCCCTGTCGGGTCTGGAGCTGTAATATGATAAGCGTCTGCCGACGCGCCGTATCCCGCGAGTTCCGCATGGATTTTTGCGCCGCGCGCTTTTGCGTGCTCTTCGCTCTCAAGAATCAAAACGCCCGAGCCTTCCGCTATTACGAAGCCGTCACGATCAACATCAAATGGACGCGAGGCCTTTGTCGGATCATCGCAGCGTTTTGTGGAAAGAGCCTTAAGCATCTGGAAACCGCCGACAGCGAATTGGGTTATCGTAGCTTCAGTGCCGCCTGTTATAACAACATCGCATCTTCCCGACCTGATTAAATCAAGCGCTTGTCCGATCGCGTCCGTACCCGCAGCGCAGGCAGTTACCTGTGTATAAGCAGGTCCCTTAGTGCCGAACATCATTGAGATATTTCCGGCAGCTTCGTTAGGGATCATCATGGGAACCGTAAGCGGCAACATTCTGCCTGGTCCCGAATCAAAAAGTTTCTTCATTGATTCCTGAACAACTTCAAAACCGCCGATGCCGTTCCCCATTACAATGCCGGTTTTTTCGGCTTTGCATTTCACAGGGCGCTTGCCTTCCGCGTCAACTTCGCCCATGAGACCTGCGTCTGTAAGCGCCTGCGCTGTTGCGGCTGCCGCGAACTGCGTAAAGCGCGCCATCTTGCGCGCCTCTTTTTTATCTATCCAAAGACTTGGATCAAAATTTTTAACTTCCCCGGCTATTGTTACATCAAAACCGGTAGTGTCAAACAATTCGATCTTGCTAATGCCGCTTTTTCCGGCTTTTAAACTTGCGCAAAAATCCTCGATACTGTTGCCGATGCAGGAGATAACTCCCATTCCTGTTACTACTACTCTCTTTTTCATTTATTTCTCCTAAAAATTAATTTCCTAGAAATACATTCCGCCGTCTACGGGCAGTACCTGACCTGTGATATACGATGAATCGTCTGACGCAAAAAACAATACCGCTTTCGCGACATCACTCTGCTGTCCCGGGCGTTTCAGCGGAACAACGTCAAGCATTTTTTTCTTGACTTCTTCCGGTAAAACCGCAGTCATATCCGTTTCGATATAACCCGGAGCAATCGCGTTTGCGCGCACTCCGCGCGAAGCTACTTCGTTCGCAATGCTTTTTGTAACCGCGATTAATCCGGCTTTACTCGCCGCATAATTCGCCTGACCGCCGTTGCCGTGAATGCCGACTATGCTCGCCATATTAATAATGGAACCCGCGCGTTTTTTAATCATGTCTCTCGCGACAGTGCGCGATACAAAAAACGCCGCGGAAAGATTAATGTCAATAACTTTCTGCCATTCTTCTATAGACATTCTGAATGAAAGATTATCTTTTGTGATGCCGGCGTTATTAACAAGAATATCAAAGCCGCCTGATTCTTTAATCACATTTTCAATTGTTCCGTCTATAGACGCAATCTGCGAAAGATCGAGCTGCACCCAATGAAGCTTTCCCTTAGCCGCCGCGTTTCTTTCCGCGAAATCTTCGGGCGTTTTATAATCCAAACCCCAAACTTCGGCGCCTTCGGCGATAAATAAATCGGCTATTGTTTTTCCGATTCCTCTTAGTGCGCCCGTTACCAGCGCTTTCTTGTTTTCAAGTCTCATAATAACTCCTTTATATCAAGCGCCTATTTTGGCGATATCTTCTTTTGTTCCAGCCGCGTATACAGGAATCTCATTTCCTGAATCTTTCCATAAACCCTGCAGAACTTTTCCGGGTCCGACTTCCAGACAGGCTTCTATGCCGCATGATGCGACTGACGCCTGCTCTTCCACCCAGCGAACAGGGTTTGTTATCTGCTTTACGGCAAGCTCTTTCGCTTCCGCGCCTGATGAAATCTTTTTGCCCGTAACGTTAGAAAAAATTGCAATTTTCGGATCGTTAAATGTTATCTTTTCAAGAACAGGTTTAAAATCTTCAAGGGCATCCGCCATGAGCGGAGAATGGAAAGGTCCCGCTACCTGCAAGCGTATAACGCGCTTTGCTCCGGCTTCTTTAAATTTATTTTCCGCGTCTGTTAAGGCGGCGGCTGTCCCGCTTACAACAAGCTGCTTAGGTGAATTGATGTTAGCCGCATATAAATCATTTAATCCTTCCGCTTTCCATTTTGCGATTAATTCTTCAACTTGATCGGGAGCAAGCCCGACAATAGCCGCCATTCCCGGTGCTGCGGCAGCGTCTCCGCCCGCGGCATTTCGAAGTTTATCGGCTGTTTTCTGCATTGCATCACCGCGCGCCTTGATAAGACGAAAACAATCCGCGGCGTTTACAATTCCCGCGCACACTAAAGCGGCGTACTCACCGAGACTGAAGCCTGCGCAGGCGGCAGGAGCAAAACCCTGATCATCTAAAAAAGCCGCCGCCGCGAGATTGGCGGCAGTAATCACAGGCTGCGAAACGTCCGTGCGCTTGAGCGTGTCGGCATCGGAGTTGAGAAGTTCTTTAACATCCTTTCCGAATATTTCAGACGCTGTGTCAAAAAGCGATTTTACAGCCGATGATTCAAGTAAATCCATCGCCATACCGGTATACTGGGCTCCCTGCCCCGGAAATAAATACGCAACATTCTTCTTATTCATACTTTTACCTCTGTTTTACCAAATTATTATATTACCGCCGTAAGTCAGCCCTCCGCCGAATCCTACGGTTAAAATTAAATCGCCTTTTTTTATTAAACCGCCGCGGTTCATTTCGTCTAACGCAAGAGGAATTGTCGCGCCGGATGTGTTGGCGTATTCTTCTATATTCATATAGAATTTTTCTTCCGGTATATGCAGCCTGATTCTTGCCGCTTTTACAATTCGCGCGTTCGCCTGATGCGGAACAATCCACGCGATATCGTCAATGCTCAGATTGTTTGATTCCATGAGAGCTGTGATTGTATCGAACATAGCTCCAACCGCGAAATTGTAAACTTCCTGTCCGTTCATTTCAACGCAGATTGGGGAATCGATTACCTCGCCTTTTTTAAACGGGTTGCGTGTGCCGCCTCTTCGCATAACAAGACTGTCGGCGCCGGAACCATCGGCGTACAGGAGAGTTTTAATTAAACCGGTTCTGCCCTGAGCGTCTGTTTTTTCTATTACTGCAGCTCCCGCGCCGTCTCCGAAAAGAACGCAGGTTTTTCTGTCTTCCCAATTCATTACTTTACTGAGTATTTCGGCGCCTATTACAAGAGCGCGTTTGCGCTGAGGATCCGAAAGCAAAAGACCGGCGGCAGTATCAAGTCCGTAAACAAAACCTGTGCACCCTGCGGATAAATCAAACGCGCCTGCTTTTTTCGCCCCAATTTTATGCTGAACCAAGCAAGCGGTAGAAGGCGTACCGTAATAATCCGCCGTTACGGTCGCGACAATAATTATATCGATGGTTTGAGCCGCTTCGGCTGCGGCTTTATCCCTTTGCGCAGGGTCATCGCCTGTGTAGCCGGCTGCCATTGCAAGGGCATTTATCGCCGCTTCAGCGGCTATATCGCTGCACGCAGTCGATTCATCAGCGAAATGGCGGTTTCCAATCCCGGTGTGAGACCTTATCCACTCATCGGTAGTATCCACCATCTTCGCCAGTTCATCATTACTTACTTTTTTAGGCGGCACCGCTCTGCCTGTTCCAATAATTTCTATAGCCATAATACCTTTTTCATGACAATTTCTTAATTTATGTCATGCCCCTATTTTTTACAAATTTCCCGATCTTGTCAAGATGTTTTTTTTGACACTACAGAACATTTTTGGTTGCAAGGAGGGAAAAAAGATATATACTAAACCATGCTTTTATATCATGGCAGCAATATAATAGTAGATAAGCCTAAACTACTTGAACAAAAACGCGGACTGGATTTTGGCGGCGGCTTCTACCTGACAACAAGTGAGGAACAAGCGGCTAGATTCTCTGAAATTATATCAAAACGTAAAAAATGCGGTAAAGCAACGGTAAATATCTATAATTTTGACATGATTATGGCAGAAAAAACGCTAAAAATCCAAAAATTCGAACATGCTGACGCTGAATGGCTGCATTTTGTAGCAGAAAACAGGCTTAAAACGTATAAAGGAAGCATTTTTGATATAGTAATAGGAGCTGTCGCAAATGATACGGTAATGCCTACCATTCAAGCGTATCTTAATGGCTTTATTAATGAAGAAGCAACCTTAATAACATTAAGAGCAAGTAAACTTGTTGATCAGGTATGCTTAAAAACAGAAGAAGCCATTTCAATATTGAAATTTTCCGACGCTTATGAAGTCAAAACAAAGGCGAAGGTAAATGGATAAAAAGAACATTTCTTCGGTTATTGCGATGATTACGCCGGGAATAATAAGACTGCTTATGGAAAACCGTAAAATTAATTTGAACGAAGCATCGGAAATACTGTATAACTCACAGCTTTATGAAACATTGGAAGATGAAGAAACTAAATTGTGGCGGCTTGGTTATCCTCTCTTACATGAATTGCTTGAAGAAGAAATAACTACCGGTATTATAACTTATCCCGAAGAGCAAATATGAATATTATTAAACCTGAAGGAAAAACATGGTTTCTCGCGTCCTGTATCGAACTTTACAAAGATGAAAAAGGCATGAGCGGAAAAGAAGCTTTTAATTATCTGAAAAAAACAGGCGCGGTAGACTATATCACCGATTGCTGGGAAGGACTGCATACAACAAGTCCTTCCTATATAGTAGACAGTATCGATGAATACATTAGAAACACATAGAATGTCAAACCTATATAAATCCTGCCGATTGTGCCCGAGAGATTGCAAAATTAACAGAATTGAAGGAGAGATTGGTTTTTGCGGCGAGACGGCGGAATTGCGGATTGGCGTTGCTGTTATTCACAAGGGGGAAGAGCCGCCGCTTGTTGGAAAAGGCGGTTCGGGGACAATTTTTATAAGCGGCTGTAATTTGGGCTGCGTTTTTTGTCAGAATTACCAGATTTCCAGAGGACCGCAGGACAGCGCCGGGCAGAGTCTTGGAAAAAAGGTTTTGCCTGACGAGTTTGCTCAAATCTGCGCGCTGCTGCAGGAAAAGGGAGCGGAAAATATAAATATTGTGACAGGAAGCCATGCGGTTCCCGGCATAATCGAAGGTTTTAAAGCCGCGCGAAAACTGGGAGTAAGCCTTCCGATACTTTGGAATTCATCAGGTTATGACAGTCTTGAAGCGCTGGAACTTTTAAAAGATTATGTCGATATTTATCTGCCGGATTTAAAAACGCTGGACTCAAATGTTGCGCAAAAGTTTTTTAACGCTCCCGATTATCCCGAAACAGCGAAAACTGCAATTTTAAAAATGATCGATATGATAAACGAGAAGTCGCCGCATGATGCGCGCGAAAAAATAATTGTGCGCCATCTTATTCTGCCCGGTTACCTTGAATCCACAAAAACCGCGCTGAGCTGGTTTGCAGATAACATAAAAGATCGCGCCATGTTGTCGCTTATGACGCAATATACGCCTGTTTACAGTCGTACGCCTGTAAATAAAAATAATGAAATACCGAATCGTTATTTATCGGAAGATGAATATAAAACGGTTTTGGAGTGGTTAGACGAATTTAATATTAACGACGGTTTTTGTCAGGAGCTTGTTACCGGCAGCAGTTGGCTGCCGGATTTCAAACTTGATAATCCTTTTTCGTCGGAACTCTCGGTTCCTGTCTGGCAATTACCAGCCGAATTTAAATCCTAATGCTACACCGAGACCGCCGCCCGACCAGCTCCTTGCAAAATCGGTAGACCTTAAGTCAGCGCCGATGAAGAATTCAAAAGCTCTGAGATTAAGCGCAAGCAAAAGACTGTTTACAAACATACGATCTGTGTAACTCAATGAAAGCGTAGCGAGAAAACAATTGGCAATACTCAATTTTGCGCTGATACCGGCTTCTATTGTGCCTCTGTTTCCTTCAGAGTACAGCGAATTAATGCAGAAACCGATTACAGGAGTTATTGTAAGAAGCTTGCTGCCGAATAAGGGATGCCAGGGAACGCTTAGAAGCATTTTAAAAGGACGATAAACAAGAACGCCTGATTTATCATAACTGGAAGCCATTTCACCAATGGAAAAAGGTCCGTCTCCGCTGCCGTCACCTTCGAATAAAGAGCCTATATCATTAAAATCGAGAGGTTGATCGCTTCCGATACGGCCGTTCATTTGCAAATGATCATGCATCATTGAACCTGCGATGGGAACATTCACGAAATCCAGCGCAACGGAAAAATCGAGGAAAGGTAATATTTTAGTCAGACCAATTTCTTTTGCGAGAGGATACTCAACGCCCATGGTGATATCGAAACCCGGTTTTCCTGTGAGAGTTAAGCCGCCCGACATATTTAAAGGAAAGGCGGTATACAAGTCCAGATTATAATCTATATACAGAACAGTACCATCGTCATTACTCATCGTATATGTAATTGCCGGAGGTTTAATATAAGCAAGTGACCAGAACAGCGAAGGATTTACTTTAATTTTAAACTTTTGAATATGAAACGAAGAAGTAGGCGTTATCGAAGCGAATACAGCCGCTGAAATATCCGAATATTCTTTTGTAGCTTCGTGTAATGTAAGTAAATTTCCTTTAAGATCAAGAGCGCCTGTGGCTTCAACATTAGTCTCAATACCAAAAGCCATTCCGTTTTTCATTTTCATATGAAGATAAAACGGACTTAATTCGAAACCGAAATTCAAATTAAAACCATCCGCTAATCTGTCGAGATCCAGAACAATCGTTTTCTTAAAAATTTCAGACACACCCATAAAACTGTTAGAAATTCCGACATTCATATTTAAGAAACCGATTTCAAAATTACGCTCATGAACTACGAAGGGTCTTTTGGCGCCCACATCAAGCGGATCGTCACCGAAGGGTTCTTCCGCCGCAAGCGCGGTTAACGGAAGAATAAGTATTAAAATTAATAATATTATAGATAGTTTATTCATTCTGCGATCCTATTCCTGCAAATCCGGCTAAATCAACTAAAGCGCTGATCTTTGCGCTGAATTCAAGTCTGGTTACTTTTAATTCTCTTGGAATACTTATTGATGAACCTTGTTCAAGCAAAATAGAGATTTTTGGCGCAAACGGCCAGGTATCTTCTATATTCTTCATATTTACAGTAACGCTTATTTTATTACTATTTTTATTAAAACCAATATCAACAAATTTTTTATACTCTGTTCCGGTTCCTTGATCTACCAGGAATATTCCGCTGAAAGGAAGAGCGCTTAACGTAACCGATAAAGATACACTTTCGATGGAAACATCTATACCGTCAAGTTTCATAATATAACCTTCTTCTTCTCTATTGAGAAGATCAGGAACAAGACCTGTTTCTTCATCTTCTTCATAAAAATTAAATACTTCAAAAGATAAATAAGGATAACCCGGCTCGGAAGAAGTCATACTTTTTACTTTCAATTCCAGAGGAAACCATACAGCAAGAACCGTTTTTACAGGCTCAGGAGGAGCTAGAATTACTTCTTTAGAAATATCTGCATCACCATCAATGCCGATATCAATATTGAAACCGCTAAAACCGGCATCAAAAGGCAAGGTTATCGGAATACCATTAGCCGGCAATCCGTTAGCGGAATATTTTTTCTCAGTCTCATTCAGACTGCTTCCCCAAGCCGGCGCGCCTAAACTGCCCGGAGCAGGTTCTCCGCCAACATCTACGGAAAGAAGATCAATTATTGGATGACCGGAGATGAATAATTTTGTTTTTATCTTATTGCTATCTAATTGAAAGGGAAGATCTCCCATTAAGTTATTAAAATCAAAATCCTCAAAATTAAACATACTTGTGTCGAATGACGGGAAAACTAAACCGCCACCGTCAGAATTATTAATAAGATCGGAAGCTTTTACTGTTGTGCCATCAGGGATACTGTCCAAATATGAATTACCTTGAAAGGAACTTAAAATATCAAAGTCTTCTATCTCAGGCAACTCCAAAACCACCAGCATTGTATAAGCGGTTAAGCTGTTATGTGTACATTCATAAATTTTTAAAGGACTATCTTCGCCAAAATCCAACGATTTCATTAACTCGCTAATCAGATCGCTTCCGAAATCATAACCTTCTCTGCTGCTCAGGGTAATACTCGGGGATCCTTTTACTAAAACTCTTTCCGGTATTTCAAAATTGCACGTAGAAAAACTTAACAATATGAATATGGCAAGAGCCAAATAAACGCTGTGTTTTTTCATTTTACGCCTCCATTAAGTTAAATATAATGCAAAATGGCGAATTTGTCTATAATCATCCTAAAGTATGACATTTTTTGTTCTTTGAAGCAGTTCTGCTCTGTCAATTCCCCAATTTTTTCCGAAATGAGCGTAAAGCTCGTCAGAGAATGAAAGAAATTTTTCGAAAATGTGCGGTTTCTGCGGAATCAATAAGCCGCGATCGATAATTTGTACCCAAAATCTGGAAAAATTCTTAAGTCTGAGCAGATCGGTGGCGGAAATCGAGACATTTTCCTCGATTTCGTAAGGAGGAAGAGGGTTATAACGCATTCCAAAGGTTTTATCATGCCGTGAGATAGGCGAACCGGGCAATTTTTTCAAGATTCCAAGTTGAATCTCCGCACGTTCTCTGCCGCCTTTCAACGCGAGCCGGAGAAGATCGAAGCCTTTACCGAAAGATTCGAGGCTTTCACCCGGGAGCCCTGCGATTAAATCCGCATGGATTATAGCGTTTGTTTTTTCCATTAAAAGGCGAAGCGTTTCAAGTTCCTTATCCGGGTTTGAAGGGCGGTTTATCCGCGCGGACACTTCGCTGTTCAGGGTTTGCAGCCCTATTTCAAGGCGCAGGGTTCCGGAGGGGAAAAGCGCGAGCGTTTCCATCAGTTCATCCGGGAAAATGGAAGGAACCATTTCAAAATGGACGGTGAAGAAGGTCATCTCCAGTCTGCTCAGGAAAAATTCCATTATTTTAAGCGCTCTTTTAATATTTACATTGAAGGAGCGATCTAAAAATTTAAATGTTTTAACACCCCGCTGTATAAGCTTATCCATTTCCGCCAAAAACGGTTCGAGCGGAAACTCATATATTTTTTCGTTTAAAGAACTTAAACAAAAATCACATTTGAAGGGACAGCCTCTGCCCGACTCCACATATATAAGTTTTTTCGCGGTATCTTCGTCCGTATAAAGATGATAAGCGCTTTTTATAAGCGCGGGATTTTCTTCCCCTTTGATGAATTTTCTATTAATGAATTTTTCACTATTAAATTTTTCGCGGCTCCTTCGGGATAATAAATCTTCGCATAACAGGCGGAAAGATATTTCTCCTTCGCCTCGGATTATATAATCGGCATATTGAAATATTTTATCGTCTTCGCTCAAGTAGGAAACTTCCGGTCCGCCTAGAACAATTACCGGTTTTGCTCTGCCTGTGTCCGCCCATTCTTTTTCCAATGCTGCAAGAAGTTCAATAGCCGCCTGATGGTTCCAGATTGAAACGGAAAGCCCTAATATTTTTGGATTTGCGGCTAACAAAAAATCAAGTTTTTCGCGCAAGGGCTGGCGCAGATTTAATTCGATTATTTCGCAGGATGTTTCAAGATCGCCAAGATTGGCTTTTAAAAGCCGCAGCGCAAGCGAAGGATGTATCCACTTTGCGTTGATTGCCGCAAGTACGATATCGCTCACTTTTCGTCAAATAATCCGATGGTTCCCGTTCTCCACTCTTCGCGGGCTTCCATTACCATGCGTTCAACTTCTTCCCAGTTGTCCGCTCTCGGCGCGGGTAAAGCGCGGTTTGTGGAATTGGTAAAAACGATGGTGCTGCATTTTTGCTTTCTAAGACTGATTATATTTTCGGGGGTATCATCGATATAAATATGCGCGCCTACAGCGCCTTTATCTTTCATAAAACAAATGTCCCAGTAAGGAATATCGTAATTATCAAGCCATTCTACGGTTTGTTTAATTGTCGCCGAGTGCGAATATTTTAAAAAGAGGCGGTGCGTAATGATACGAATTCTGATTCCCTGATTTGAAAGTTTTCTGAGGATGGAAGGAGCGTGCAGTATCGGTTCCATGCTTGAAAAAATATTACGCTGCGTTACGGCGTAACGATGAAGTCTGTCGTAACCGCCGAACTCGTCTATACCCCATTCGTTAAAACCGTATGACACTTCTGTTGTTAAATCTTCTATTGGTCTGTTCAGCCATTCGGCGGCGATTTTTCTGATAGCGCCGTAAAAATCACCGACTACGCCGTCAAGGTCAACGCCGAAAATAAAACTGCTGTTATCCATTTTATCCTTCTTTGGAGATCAGTATGACTAAACTGCGCGCCTTAACGGAATAAACGCGCTGAGACAAAAGAAGTTCTTCGGTTCCCGGCAGCATTATATCTTTGGGAGAAGCCAATCCTGTATCTACGGCGCGATACCATTTTTTCTTCGGCGGAGGATCCGCCGGTTTGAAATTCTTAAGATCGGTATCCGGGTTAAACATAATATAGAAATCATTATCATCGCGGTCTGCGAGAGTGTCGGCTTTGCTTCCAAGCAGGCGCAGGGCAAGATAACTGCCGATTCCTTCCCAATTGACCGCGTGACCTTCTTCGTTAAACCAGCTTATATCGGGAATCGCTTTGTAAAAACCGCCTCTGCCTGTAAAAAATTCCGGGCGCATGAAACCGGGATGGCGCAGGCGGAAAGCGATCATTTCTTTTACGAAGCGGTAAACATCCTGATTATTTTCGAATACCGACCAGTTATACCATGAAATTTCGTTGTCCTGACAATACGCGTTATTATTGCCGTTCTGGGTGCGTCCGAATTCATCGCCGCCGAGTATCATGGGCGTGCCGAGCGAAACCATCATTGTAGCGATAAAGTTTTTTAACTGGCGGTCGCGGAGAGTTTTAATAATGGGATCGTATGTATGACCTTCCACGCCGTAATTGTAACTTAAATTGTCGTTGGAGCCGTCGCTGTTATTTTCCCCGTTTTCCTCATTATGTTTGCCGTTATACGAAACCAAATCCTTCATCGTGAAACCGTCATGGCTCGTAATAAAATTTATTGAATGGAAAGGCTTTCGCCCATCGCGCAGGTACAAATCCGAACTGCCGGCAATGCGGGTTGCGAGGTGTCTGGTTTCCTTATGATCGCCTCTCCAGTATTTGCGCACATTGTCGCGGTATTTATCGTTCCACTCCGCCCAGCGTCCGCCGGGGAACCAGCCAACCTGATAAGCGCCGCCCGCATCCCAGGCTTCCGCGATTATTTTTGTAGAGCTAAGGATTGGATCTTCGGCTATCTGTTCAAGCGTAGGAGGATTTTCCATTATCCTTCCCGATTGATCGCGTCCGAGTATCGAACCCAGATCGAAGCGGAAACCGTCAACGTGCATTTCCATGACCCAGTATCTCAGACAGTCCATGATGAATGTGCGGACAACCGGATGATTGCAATTCACGGTGTTTCCGCAGCCTGAGTAATTTTGGTAATAGCGTTTATTTTCGTTCAATATATAGTAAATCGAATTATCAAACCCGCGGAACGAGAAAGTGGGACCCAGCTCGTTTCCTTCCGCCGTGTGATTAAAAACAATATCAAGAATTACTTCGATGCCGGCTTTGTGAAGCTCTCTTACCATCTCTTTAAATTCTCTAACCTGACCGCCCGGAGTTTTATCCGCAGCGTAAGAACCTTTGGGCGCGAAAAACGCTGTCGTGGAATAACCCCAATAGTTTGTCAGTTTACTTCCGGTCTTCGGATTTGTTCTGGGAATTTCGTTTTCGTTAAATTCCTGAACAGGCAGAAATTCAATGCTTGTTATTCCCAAATCTTTAAAGAAAGGAATTTTTTCGATCACGCCTTTGTATGTTCCCGGATGTTTTACTCCCGAATTGGGATGAGCGGTAAGTCCTTTAACATGCGTCTCGTAAATTACGCTGAAACGCAGAGGATAATTTATCGGCATATCGCCCTGCCAGTCGAAATCATTATCAACTACGATACAGCGCGGCTGATGAGCGACATCGTCTTCGTAGGAAAAAGATAAATCGCGTCCGGGTTTTGTTAAATCGTAGCCTGCGCATTTTGTATAATCCCAGTCTTTTAAATCCGTAACAGCTTTCGCGTAAGGGTCGATCAAGGTTTTAAAAGGATTAAATCGATGTCCTTTTTCCGGGAAATAAGGACCGTCTACGCGGTATAAATAACAGGTTCCGGCTTCAAGCCCTTTGATGAAACAGTGCCAGATATTACCGGTTTTATGTTCTCGTTTATCGAGAGGGATTTCCACCCATGGGCAGTCATTTTCGGCAGACTCAAAAATTATGAGTTTTACAGCCGTCGCATTTCTGGAAAAGATCGCAAAATTGACGCCTCCGTGGGTCAACGAGGCTCCAAGAGGCAGCGCTTTCCCTGTTTCAGCCACAAGGTTGATAAGAGTCATAGCGCAATTATAGCGTGAAAAACGTAAAAAGGAAAGGTAAACAAGGACGCTATATATAGTGTGTGCGCCTGAAACCTTTTATATTGATTTATCAATGTTGTCGTGATAGAATGAATCAGAAAAACCAATAACAAGGAGAATCTTATGAAGAAAATGGGATTTATCGTCGGGATTATCGCGTTAGTCGCGGTTATTACGCTGACAGGTTGCGCAAGCTCCTCAGGCGGAGGTCAAGCGCAGGCGCCGAGACCGGGTAGAGATTTGGAACCTGCTCCTCCGGGAACAGAGAGACTCAGACTTGCGAACGCGGGTATGGCTATTTTTAAATTTGAACTTCCTGCAGGACAAACATGGAGAAATTACAATAAACTGACAGTCGAATACATGGTAGACGAAGATAATGTTAAGAAGAGCTTGAGAAGCGGCGCTGTCCGCCTTTACGGTAATTATAAAGAAAGTGATTTTAAACCTGACAGCGGCAACACAGTTATCAGCCTCAGCACGGACGCAATGTTCGCGAATATGATTATTGATAATAACGCGACAACTTGGGCAGGCTTGGGCGCTACCCCCAATGAATGGTTTACTTATGAATATAACATTTCAGGAGCAAGAGCGCATGGTCAGTTCAAGAGAGAGAATATTCCCGCCGCGGACGCGACAGGACCTTTTTATTTCGCTTTAGGTTTAACAGCTCAGGATGAAGGAAGAATTAACGCTATTACACAGTTAATCAGAAATGTTACGCTTCACCACGCTACAAACCCCTCATTGAATGTTGTTTCAACAGGATCAGGTTTTGAAGGAACTTCCAGCGCCGCATACTATGTCGCGGACGTACAGCGCAAGGGACCTGCTGAATAAGCATTTTTTTAAAACAGTATTACCTGACCGTTTTCAAGCGGTCAGGTTTTTTTTGCAATAATTAATGATTTAAAATTTCTTTTAAATCATTTTCAGGCGTTGTAATCAGATGAAGATCGAATTTTTCGGCAATCACTTTGAGCATTGCTTCCGAGAAAAACGCCGGAACAGTCGGACCTACATAAATATTTTTTATACCGAGTGAAAGCAGCGTAAGAAGAATACAGATCGCTTTTTGTTCATACCACGACAGCACAAGCGTCAGGGGAAGATCGTTTATGCCGCAGTCTAACGCTTCCGCCAAGGCGGCGGCAACCTGAATGGCGCCGTAGGAATCATTGCATTGCCCCATATCTAAAATGCGCGGAAATGGTCCGATAAAACCAAGGTCTAAATCATTAAAGCGGAATTTTCCGCAGGCAAGCGTCAGCACCAATGTATCCTTCGGCGTCTTTTTTACAAAATCCGCGTAGTAACCGCGCGTATTCTGCGAACCGTCGCAGCCGCCGACAAGGAAAAAATGTTTTATCGCGCCCGCTTTAACCGCGTCAATGATTGCAGGCGCGTTATCTGAAATTGTTTTTCGCCCGAAACCTGTTGTCACAAAAGCGCCGCCGTTCATTCCGTTAAACTGCATATCTTCGCTGAAACCGCTCAACTCTATCGAATGTTCAATTAAAGCGGAAAAATTTTTATAACCGCTTTGATCTTCTTCGATGTGATGCGTTCCCGGATAATGCACAATTGACGTTGTGTATATTTTATTAATGTAATTAATTCTCGGAGGCATAATGCAATTCGCGGTAAATAAAATCGGAGCGGGCAGATTATAAAATTCATTCTGCTGATTCTGCCATGCTGTCCCGAAATGCCCTTTTAAATGCGGATATCTTTTTAATTCGGGATAACCGTGAGAAGGAAGCATTTCACCGTGAGTATAAATATTCACTCCCTTGCCATTTGTTTGATCCAGAAGCATTTTCAAGTCACGGAGGTCATGTCCTGTAACAACAATAAAAGGTCCTTTCTCTATTTTTAATGAAACTCGCTCCGGCGCGGGATCGCCGTAAGCGCTTGTGTTCGCTTCATCAAGAATTTCCATGCATTTTAAATTTACGCCTCCGAATTCCATCAGAAGCCCAAGCCATTCATTGGCGCTGTGTTCCATGCCAAGCGCGGACATTCCTTTGATAAACCAATTATCAACTTCTCTGTCGCGTTTTCCTAAAACCCTCGCGTGATGCGCATACGCCGCCATTCCGCGTAGTCCGAATAAAAGCGTGGAGCGCAGAGAGCGGATGTTTTCATCTTCGTTGAATAAATTTTCATGTTTAATTATATCAATGCCTCCTAGTTTTACTCTGCTTGCGTTAATTTTCGCTGAAAGAGAAGCAATCTTTTCGGCGTCGAAGTTTACATTTGTAAGGCATGAAAACAGTCCGTCCACAATTAAATCGATCAAGTCCTGTTCTGCGGAATAATCAAGATATTTTTCCTGAATAGCGACTGCAAGAGATATCATTTCGCAGGTTAGAATATCCTGAGAAACAGCGGTTTCAGGTTTTTTCCCGCATACGCCAGACATGGTGCAGCCTGAGCCCTTCGCTGTCTGCTGACATTGAAAGCAAAACATCTGCCTGTATCTCGGCTCTCTTCTGTAATCGCTGTAAGATAAAGTTTTATCTCCGCTGATAATTTCCGCGCTTTGAATTTCTCCGTTAAACAGGGTATGCGTTCCAGAGTCTATCGCGCCGATAATTTTACCTGAAAAAACCGCGTTTACATATTTTGTTAAATGATAAATGCCATTCTCGCTTCTTTTCGCGTCATGGAACTCTTCGAACTTGGCGATATATCTTCCCGATTTTGCGCTGAAAAGCATAAAAAGTTCTTTAGGAGCGTCTTCAGTTAAAACAGAAATATTAAATTCTTTTGTATTCATTATCATATCATGCGTCATGTTGACTTTATTAATCGAAAACGCGATCACGGGAGGCTCGTCCGTTAACTGCATTAAAGCGTCAATAACGCAGCCATTGTCTTTATGCCCTTCTTTCGCGGTAATAACATAAAGTCCGTAATTAATTTTTAAAAAGGCTTCTTTAAAATCGTGAGCAATAACATTAAACTTGTTTTTTCCCACTCCGCAGATCGGGCATACATAATCATCAGGCAATTCATAATAAGGCATCGCACCGTCGTAAATATAACCGCAGATAATACATACATGTTTTCCCATAACAATCTCCTCTTAAAATTATTTGCTAAATAATAAAAAGCTTCATTGCTTTATACTTTTAAATGTAATAAATTAAAAAATATTTTCTGTGGTAAAAACCACAAAAGAGAGAAAATTTGAAAAATTATGAGAAATATTTAGATATTATTGAATCGACAAATTTATTTAAAGGAATCAACTCAGCGGAACGCGGCATACTGCTTGAATGTATGAACGCGAAAACAGAAAATATAAAAAAAGGACAAATTATTCTGCTTGCGGGAAATAAATTGGAATTTTTCGGTCTTGTTTTTTCGGGATTATTTCATATAATACGGGAAAATTATGAAGGCAACCGCAAGCTTATAGCCGCAATGCCGCCCGGCGGTCTTTTCGCTGAAGCTCTATGCTGCGCCGGAGTTAAAATAAGCCCTGTTACAGTTGTCGCGGCGGCGGATTCATGTTATATGAAACTTTATTTTCCGCGTTTTTTAAATATATGTTCCGTTTCCTGTCCTTTCCATGTAAAATTTATAGAAAATATGACAGGCATAATAGCGAAAAAAAATCTGATGATGCATAATAAAATGGAAATTCTTGAATTAAAAACAATCAGAGAAAAAGTTATGCGCTATCTTGAATCGTTCAGCGAGGATGACATCACTCTGCCGTTCAATCGCGAGGAAATGGCAAACTACCTTTGCATAGAACGAACAGCGCTTTCGCATGAACTTATTAAAATGAAAAAAGATGGATTGATAGATTATAAAAAGAACAGATTCATACTGCTGTAATTAAAAGTAGATAAATTTTATTGTATAGTATATAATATAATAATATGGACTATAAATTGAACTGGTCATTACAGGATGGTAAACTTGATTATTATACAGGACGTATAGTAATTTATGATAATCAAGGGATAAAAAGCAACGGACCTTCATTGGACCATGTAGATTTAATAGCCGCCTTTTCCAGAAGAAACGGCATAGACAGATCCTTGGTAATGAGCAAAGCATACAGGTTTTACTGGAAACCCGAAACACTGGACGTAATAATAATCAGCCCTGTCAGAAAACTGGATGAAGAATGGGTTTTAAGTAATGTTGAAAATTTTGACAAGATTATTGATTTTTTATTTGATTGAATGTGAATGAATTAATATAAAGCATTAATTCTTATCCAACAAATCCTGTAAGGTAATGCCGTCGAGATAATCGGCGATAACTTTGTTGAGCCCTTTCCACATGGAAAGAGTTTTGCATTTTTTAACTCTCTCGCATTGATTAACTTTGTCTTCAAGGCAGGCTATAGGCGCAAGATTTCCTTCTGTTATGCGCAATAGCTGACCAACGGTATACTCGGAAGGCTCTTTTGCGAGCATATAGCCGCCCTGTTTGCCGCGGTTAGCGCGAAGAGCGCCGGATGAATTAATAATAGAAACAATTTGCTCAAGGTACTGTTTGGAAATATCCTGTCTTTGTGCGATATCTTTTAACGGTATAAAGCCGTCGTCCTTGTGTTCTGCCAGATCGAGTAACATCCGCAGAGCGTATCTTCCTTTTGTTGATACTTTCAATGGTTTACCTCTTATCAGATTTTTTTTAAACGCTCAAGCGCGTTTTCTAAAACAGAACGGGGACAGGCGACATTCATCCGCTGAAAGCCGCTTCCTCCCCTTCCAAACATAACACCATCATTTAACCATAATTTGCATTTTTTTGTAATGGCGGTATCCAAATCTTTTGCGGACAATTTTAAACCGGAACAGTCAAGCCACGCGAGATATGTTCCTTCCGGTTTTACAAGTTTAATTTTTGGGATTTGTTTTTTTAGATAATTGTCAAGAAACAGCATATTGTCCGCGATATAATCTATCAATTCATCGAGCCATTGCGCTCCGCCTGTATACGCGGCTTCACAGGAAATTATTCCCATAATGTTTGGCTGGCTCAAACCGCAGCGTTCATACTCTTGTTTAAAAAGATCACGCAGGTTTTTATTGAAAATAAAAATATTGGCGTGCTGAAGCCCCGCGAGATTAAAAGTTTTAGATGGAGATGTGCAGGTGATTGTAATATCGGCGAACCGGGCATCAAGCCCTGCGAATACAAGATGTTTAAACGGCAGAAAAACAATGTCCTGATGGATTTCATCGGAGATAACAATAACACCGTGACGCAGACAAATCTCTCCCATGCGAAGAAGCTCATCGCGGGTCCATACTCTGCCGGCAGGATTATGAGGATTACATAAAATAAATAGTTTTGCTTCTTTTATTTTATTTTCAAAATCTTCAAAATCTATCGTGTAACTGCCGTCTTTATAAACAAGTTCGTTAACAAGCAGCTTCCGCCCTGTTTTTACCGCGGAGGAACCAAAAGGATAATACACAGGCTGTTGAATTAAAATCGCGTCCTCAGGTTTTGTTAAAGCGCGGACAGCAATATACAAAGCGTTTACAACTCCGGGAGTTATGAACAGCCATTCTTTTTGGGTTTCCCATTCAAAGCGGTTTTTATACCATTCCTGCACGGCAGTCCAATATGACGCATCAGGCTCGCTGTAGCCGAAAATCCCGTGCCGGGCGCGTGAAACAAGAGTATCCTGCACACAGGGCGGCGTCGCAAAATCCATGTCGGCAACCCACAGCGGCAATACGTCTTCCGGCTTCCCCCTGGAGACAGGATCGTATTTAATGCTGTTTGTGTTTCTTCTCTCGATTACCGTGTTAAAATCGTACATCATTTGCCGCCGTCAATCGCCTGTTTTAAATCACTGATAATGTCGTCTAACGCTTCAAGACCGACCGACAAGCGCAGAAGACAACCGTCTATACCTCGCGCTTCACGTTCGTTCTGCGGAAGATCGGCGTGAGTCTGCAAAATGGGATAGGTGATAAGGCTTTCCGTACCGCCGAGACTTTCGGCGTATTTAATAATTTTAACATTTTCCAAAATTGACGCCGCTGTTTGTTCATTGTCAACAGAAAAAGAAATCATACCGCCGAAGCCGCTTGCCTGACGGCAGGAGATTTCATAATCGGGATGATCATGTAAACCGATGTAAAAAACTTTTTTTATTTTTTTCTGTTCTGTCAGCCACTTTGCGGCGGCAAGAGCGGTTTTATTATGGCGTTCCATTCTTACCGCGAGAGTTTTAATTCCGCGGACGATTAAAAAACTTTCAAAAGGCGAAAGACTGGCGCCTGTTGTTTTTGAGATAAAGCGAAGCTTCTCGGAAAGCCTTCTGTCTTTCACAGTCAACATTCCGGCAAGCGCGTCGTTATGACCTCCAAGATATTTTGTGCCGCTGTGCAGAACAATATCCGCGCCTAAAGCCAAAGGCTTTTGAAAAACAGGAGTAAGAAAAGTGTTATCAACAATTAAAAGCAGATTTTTATTTTTAACAGCTTTAGCAACATCCGCAATATCAATAACATTCATCATCGGATTGGTAGGCGTTTCAATAAAAACCGCTTTTGTCGCAGGCGTAACTTTCGCGGCAACTTCCTCTGTGTTTGCGGCATAAGAAAACTTAATCCCGTTTTTTTCCGAGATATGAGTAAAGAGGCGAAAAGTGCCGCCGTACAAATCATAAGAGGCGACAATGTGATCGCCTGGTGAAAATAATTCCATGAGCGCTGAAACCGCCGCCATCCCGGATGAAAACGCGATTGTATCCGCGCCGCCTTCAAGCGCAGTAACAGTATGTTCCAAATGCTCCCTTGTAGGATTCTGTGTGCGCGAATAGTCAAATCCGGTACTCTGCCCCACACATGGGTGCGCAAAAGTTGAGGAAGTAAAAATAGGAACCGAAACCGCGCCTGTTGTGTCGTATTTTTTGTTACAGCCATGTACGCAAATTGTGCTTATATCCATAACCGAATAATACTATATGTTTAGTATGTATTCAAGAGGTTTTATCGTCTTGTAAGCCGCAAACCAGAGTTAATTAATTTTTCTTTTGGGTTTTTTCTAACGCAATCGCAAATTGATCCGCGCAAGATGTTCCTTTATTTTTTAATCCTTCTCCGCAAGTAATTCCTTTGCATTTTTTTATAACTTCATCAACGGTCATGCCGTCGGCAAGAATGGAAACCGCTTTCAAATTACCGTTGCAGCCTTTTGTAAAGGAAATGTTTGTAACAACATTATCATTTATATCAAATTGAATTTCTGTTGCGCATGTTCCCTGTGTTTTGTAAGTGTGTCTCATACAGACACTTCCGCAATTGCTTCAATCTCCACTAACGCGCCCTTTGGCAATGCGCGTACCGCGACACAGGAACGAGCCGGCTTGTTTTTAAAATGCGCGGAATACACTTCGTTAAACGCGGCGAAGTCCGCCATATCCGTTAAAAAGCATGTTGTTTTTACAACATGATCAAGATCGCTGCCTGCGGAGTTTAATACCGCTTTTAAATTTTTTACAACCTGTTCCGCTTGTTCTTTTATACCGCCGTTTATCAGCTCTCCTGTAGCAGGCAAAATTGGAATTTGCCCCGATGTAAAAATTGCGCTGTTTGTTTCAACCGCGTGAGAATACGGACCGATTGCCGCAGGCGCTTCGTTAGAATTAATTGTTCTCATAAAATTATTTTACCATATATTTAATTTGCGTCCAAGCTATTAATACACAGGCATTGAATTATCTACATCTCTTGCCCATGCGTTCAAGCCGTCCTGCAAGTTTAAAAGTTTTCCCTTGTAGCCGGCTTCGCGTAAAGCGCGAATTCCCAAAATACTGCGCTGTCCTATTTTGCACAGGAATACGGAATCAACGCTTGAATCCAATTCTTCCATTCGCCTTACCAGCTGACCAAGCGGCATAATTATCGCGTTTGGAAATTTAACGATGGCGCGCTCGTGCGGTTCGCGGATATCTATAAATTGAATTTTATCTCCTGCGTCCAAACGCTTTTTTAAATCGATGGCGGTAATTGTTTCTATCGGCTCACTGTTTTGATCTTTTTTTAATCCGCAGAATTGTTCGTAGTCGATAAGCTCTTTGATTGACGGATTTTTTCCGCATACAGGACAATTCGGATCTTTCTCCAAATTGAGTTCGCGGAATTTCATGCGCCATGCGTCAAAATGAAGAAGGCGCCCGATTAAAGGCTTTGCACCGCCAACGATCATCTTTATTGTCTCCGCCGCTTGAATGGTTCCGATAATACCCGGTAAAACTCCCATTACTCCGCCCTCTGCGCATGAAGGCACAAGTCCCGGAGGCGGAGGAGACGGATAAATACACCTGTAACAGGGTCCTTCTTTCGCGTGCGCTTCCTTAGAAGCGCAAAATACGCTTGATTGTCCTTCAAATTGAAAAACAGAACCGTAAATATTAATTTTTCCCAGAAACACACACGCGTCATTTACAAGATAGCGAGTTTGAAAATTATCTGTTCCATCCGCGACAATATCGTACTCAGAAATTATTTCCATCGCGTTCTTGCTTGTGAGCATTGTGTTATGCACAATTACATTCACAAAGGGATTAATGCCTTTTATTCTGTCTTTCGCGGACGCGACTTTCGGTCTTCCTATGTCTTTGGAACTGTGGATAATCTGCCTCTGTAAATTTGACGCGTCTACTTCGTCAAAATCAACAAGACCGATTGTTCCAATACCAGCCGCAGACAGGTAAAGCGCAAGAGGAGCGCCCAAACCGCCTGTGCCCACAATTAAAACTTTCGCGTTTTTTAATTTTACCTGTCCTTCTACGCCGATTTCAGGCAGCAGCAAATGACGGCTGTATCTGGAAATTTCTTCATTAGTAAGTTCTAACGCCATTATTTCCTCCGGCAATTGCGGGAATTATCATTACTTCGCTGTTATCAGCTATGGGAGTATCAAGTCCCTGCAAGGTGTTAATGTTTTTTCCGTCGATAAAAAGATTGATAAAATCGCGCAACTGCGGAGCAGTTAGATTTCCGTTATCTGCAAATAAATGCGTTTTAATATCAGGATAAATACCTGCGAGAGCGTTTAACGCCTCGCCTGCGGTTTTGCCGTCAACTTCCACTTCCGCGTTGCGCTCGGTAAAAGATCTCAGCGCATAAGGTATTAATACATTAATCATTTTTTTCTCCTTCAAAAATCTTTTCACTTTCAAAATTCTTTCTATCTGATGTTAATTCCCAACTGGTTAATTCCTTAGATTTACCCTGCATTACAGATACAATTATATAAGAGTAAAAAGGCAGCGCGTGTTCCTTATCATAATCAGACGGAATAGCGGGATGATCCGGGTGCGAATGATAGAAACCTATAACGTCCTGTTTTCTTTTTCGCGCTGTCTGCTCCGCCTGCATCATGTCTTCGGGCATTATTAAAAAACGGTGATACTGTTCGCTGTCTTCACGCGCATTATGTATAGCTTCCATGTATTTTACTGTTTTTACACCCTTATCGTCAATCTCGCCAATTAAAATGCCGCAGCACTCATTGGGGTATGCGTTTTCACCTTCGGCGCGGATAATTTTTTCGTGTTCGGAAAAAAGCTTAAGCATTAAATATCTCTCCATAACGGTTCGGAAAGATAGCGATATCCGTTATCGCAAAGTATGGTCGCGATACGTGAACCTGCCGGAAGCGTTTTAGCAATTTCCAGCGCGGCTTGTACATTCGCGCCGGAACTTATTCCGACAAACAAGCCTTCTTCCGCTGCAAGACGGCGAGCCGTTTTATACGCATCTTCGGTTTTAACTTCGATACGATTGTCCGCAATAGCCGCGTCAAAAATTTTAGGGTTTATTGTTGATGCCATGTGCTTCATGCCTTCCAGCCCGTGAAAAGGAGAATCAGGCTGCATCAGCGTTATCTGAATAGATTCGTCAGTATCTTTTAATTTTTTTGACACGCCCATAAAAGTTCCCGATGTGCCTGTGCCGCAGACAAAGTGAGTGGGCTTGCATTGTTTGTAAATTTCATCGCCTGTAGTGTTATAATGCGCCTTCGAATTTTCAAAATTATCATATTGATTCGGAAAAAAATATAAATCGGGTTTGTCCTGTGCTTCTTTAATCGCGGCATTGTACGCGCCGTCCGAACCTTCCAGCGGACTTGTCTCAACAATTTCAGCTCCATAAGCTCTTATCACTTTTTTGCGCTCCATGCTTGCGTTAGACGGCATAAAAAGTTTTACTTTGTATCCGAGAGCTGCGCCGAACATGGCATACGCTACGCCTGTGTTTCCGCTTGTGGAATCCAGAATAGATTTCTTTTTTGTAAGTTCTCCTGTTTCAATACCGTGAAGTATCATTGCTCTTGCAGCCCTATCCTTAACAGATCCGCTTGGATTCAAAAATTCAACTTTCGCGAAAATGCTGACATTAGGAGACAGAGTCCCCTTAATATTTGTCAATTCTATGACAGGAGTATTGCCAACCATATCTAAAATATTATATTTCATAATACCAAAACTCCTTTTGATCCAGCTCGATGTGCGTAGAAATATTATTATTTTTATATTGCAATTCAGGGTTCTTTACGCTCACCCGCGTTTTTTCAGGTATCGACCTAACAACAAAAGCGTTACCGCCAATCACAACGCCCTCGCCAATGATGGTGTCGCCTCCCAAAATTGAAGCCCCGGAATAAACTGTAACATTATCGTGAATGGTTGGATGGCGTTTAACACCTTTTATACTTTGACCGCCTTTGGTGGATAAGGCTCCAAGAGTTACACCCTGATACAGTTTTACATTGTTTCCGATAACTGTAGTTTCGCCGATTACAATGCCGGTGCCATGATCCATAAAAAAATATTTTCCTATAACAGCGCCGGGATGAATATCAATGCCTGTTACGTTATGCGCATATTCACTCATTATTCTTGGTATAAGCGGAACGGAGAGCAAATATAATTCATGCGCGATTCTATGTACCATACCCGCGTAAATACCCGGATACGATACAATTATTTCCGCTTTGCTGTACGCCGCAGGGTCTCCGTTATAAGCGGCTTCAATATCCGTGTCAAGTTTTTCTTTTATCTCAGGGATTTTCGAAATAAACTGATGTGTAATATTTACGGCTTCTTCTTCAATTTCATTTTGCCCGATATCTTTATAACGCAGATCGTAACGCAGCGCAAAAGAAATCTGAACACAGAGGTCATTATAAATTTCTTCCAGCAGGACGCTTATTCTGTTCTTATATGAAAGACTTTGCGTTTCTGAAGAACCGCGCAACCCGTGTTTGTTTACATTTGCTCTTTCCGCGGGAAACTTCGTTGGATGTTCAAAAACGCCTGGAAATAATATATGCTGCAATTGACCAATCATAGCGACTATAACGGATTTTACAGGCTGTTTCGGCATTTCGCGTAACTTGTCTTCGGCAGAATTAATAATTATGCCTGTTACTCGTTCTATTTCTGCCATGATTTGATTTTGATTCATACTCACCTCAATTATGCGATTTCCCTGACAGCTCTTACCAATGCGTCAATTTCGTCCGGCGTATTGTAAAAAGCGATTGTCGGGCGAACTGTCGCTTCCAACCCAAAACGGCGTAAAATAGGCTGTGCGCAATGATGCCCTGCACGAACCGCAATACCGTGTTCCGCCAGATGTTTTCCAACTTGTTCAACACTTTTTCCGTCCAGAACGAAAGACAGTGCGCTCGCTTTTTCCTTTGCGGTTCCGATAAGACGCAAACCGTTTATTTTTTTTAGTTCGCGTGTCGCGTAATCAAGAAGCTCATGTTCGTAAGCGGCAATGTTTGGAAGCCCTAATTGCATAACATAATCAAGCGCCGCGCCAAGACCGACAGCGTCGGCAATGTTTCCGGTTCCGGCTTCAAATTTGCTAGGCGCGGGATTGTAAGTTGTTCGTTCAAAAGTTACGTCTCTTATCATGTTGCCGCCGCCTTGATACGGTTTCGCTTCTTCAAGCACTGAAGATTTACCGTATACAGCTCCGATTCCCGTCGGCGCAAAAATCTTGTGACCTGAAAAAACATAAAAGTCCGCATCAAGTTCGCTTACGTTTAACGGCGTATGCGCTACAGACTGCGCTCCGTCAATTAAAATTCGCACACCGTAACGATGAGCGATTTGCACCATTTCATGAACAGGCGTAATTGTTCCCAAAGCGTTAGAGACATGAGTAATGGAAGCAAACTTTGTGCGCTCCGTAAACAATCTTTCATATTCCGATAAAATTACCTGTCCTGTATCATCAACAGGAGCAACTTTGATAACAGCGCCTGTTTCCTGCGCAATCATTTGCCACGGCACAATATTCGCGTGATGTTCCAAAATAGTAAGAATAATTTCATCGCCTTGTTTTAAAATGGGTTTCACGTAACTTTGAGCGACAAGATTTATCCCCTCTGTGGTTCCGCGCACATAAACGATATTATCTTTTGACGGCGCGCCCAAAAACCTGGCAACAGTTTCCCTTGCCGCTTCATACGCGTCTGTCGAGCGGGCGGCAAGTTCATGCGCACCCCTGTGAACGTTGGAATTTTCGTGCTCATAAAAGTACGAAATGCGATTTATCACCTGACGGGGCTTTTGCGTGGTCGCGCCGTTATCAAGCCAAATTAACTGCTTGCCGTTACTTAAACGTTCATTAAGAATAGGAAAATCCGCGCGAATACGGTTCACGTCAAACGAAGAAAAATTTGATGAAGGTAGACTCGTACCGGAAGACGGAAGACTTGTACCCGGCACTACTACCGGAGAAAAAGAAGACGCATCAACATTTTCATTTCTTCCATTATTAACCCTTCCGTTAAGCTCCGGGAAATAACTCTGCGCCCAGTCTGCCAACTCTTTTTCACTCGGCAAACCATAAGAGTTTAACTCTGCTTGTGAAAACTCCGATTGCGCAAAACTTATATCGTTAGGTGTAATCATAGTAATCGCCCACTTCTACGTCTTCAAGAACAGCGATTGCGTCGTCCGCTAATATCGCGGCTGAGCAGTAGAGCGACAACAAGTAAGAGGCGATCCCTTCATCGTCAACGCCTTTGAAGCGAACAGAGAGCCCTTTTGATTGCTCGTTTTGTAAACCGCTCTGATGAAGCCCGATAACGCCGCGCTTGGATTCGCCTGTGCGGATCAATAATATATTTGTTTTACCACCCTTGCCTTTTGGTTTTTTAACGCCGTCCACAAGCAGTTTATCTGTAGGAACAATCGGGATTCCGCGCCAGAGAATAAAATTTCCGCCGAAAATGTTTATCGTGCTTGGCGGAACTCCCCGCCTTGTGCATTCACGCGTAAAAGCGGCAATCGCTCTCGGGTGCGCCAAAAAAAACGACGGCTCTTTCCATACTTTGGAAATTAACTCATCCAAATCGTCAGGCATCGGCGCGCCTTTAATTGGCGTAACGCGCTGGCTGTCCGCGACATTTTTTAAGAGACCGTAATCATCGTTATTGATGAGCTGGCTTTCCTGCCTCTCCCTCAAACTTTCAACAGCCAAATTGAGCTGCTCCCTTGTCTGATCGTAAGGCGACGAAAAAACATCGGTCACGCTCGTATCAACATTGATCGTGGTCGATATCGAGTTGAGGATGTACTCCCTCGGTTTCTGCTGATACTCTACGAATCCAGCAGGAATTTTATTGCTCTTTTTCTCGGATGAGCAAAGAACATCGAGCGGAGTTTCACCCTCCACAACCTTGTTTACCCTATAAATGCCGGCTTCCAGCCCCTTAAACTCCATAAATCGGGTCAGCCACCGGGGGGTCAAAGCCCCAAACTGAGGCGGTGTTTTGGTGATATCCGCAAGCTGATAAGCCTGTTCCTTGCTAAGCGCGTTTAATGTTCCTTCTTTTGACATAATTTGCTCCTTGTATTGTCAATTACAATTTAGTATACATATCTGTTTACTAAGTATTAGAATAATGGTTTACAGGAAGATTGTCAATAGGGTGAGTGGATTTTTGAGATTTTTAAATACTTACCATCACCGGATTCTATATTGCAAAATACGCCTTTTATGGTATAATAGTTAGTTATAACATATAGAAATAATCTACAAATTTATCTATTTTTAGATTATAATTCTAGTATACACACTAAAAAAGAGGTAAAGAATGAAACTTAAATTAAGACTGAGTATTATGGTTATTGCCATATTGATTGTCGTTATTGCGACAATCTCGATCATCCTGCTTAACAGTTCGTCAGAAATTGCAATCAAGTTGAACAGAGATGTTATTCATTTAATAGCAGACAAAGAGGCTAGTTTCTGGGAAGGTCGGCAAAATGCCCGTTTTACGATGCTTGGCACCCTTGAGAACATATTTTCTCAGTACCAGAGATTCGCGGCGGAAGAACGGCGGGACCGTTTTGACGAAATGATATTAGCGGTCATGGAAGCCAATCCTGAGTATCTGCAGATTTATACGGTTTGGAGACCCAACGCCCTTGACGGATTGGACGCGCGGATGATCGGCAGGACGGGTTCCGGTCCCACAGGGCAGTACGCGGCGAGTTATACAAGAGAAACCGGCGACATACGTCCAAGAGTGAATACTGATATAGACGCCACATATGCATACCTGAACAGTCTCAACATCAACAACCTAAAAGACAGGGTAGAACCTCCCATCGCGAGACAAATTCTCGGGAAGGACGGGTATGTGGTTAGAATGATGAGACCTATTGTTGATGATAATGCAAGGCAGATTGTAGGAGCTGTCGGATATCTTGTAAATATCGAGCAAATGCAGGATGTATTGGAGAAAACCGTTAAAGAGAACGATGAAATATCACTGATGGCTATTTACGCGAACGACGGAACCGTACTGGCGCATACATTCAAGGACCGTATCGGTAAAAACATGAAAGATACGGAAGGATTTTTAGGCGATGACCTGCCGGGCGCAATTAAAGCCACTATGGAAGGAACCAATCTTCACAGCTCTTCGTATTCCCCTGCAATGCATACAACTTTGGAAACTTTCTTTGCACCCGCTCGTATCGGCAATTCAGACGTGTTCTGGTCTGTCATGGTTGCGGCAAGAGAAGACTATATTTTATCCGAAGTAAACCATATGACAAAGCTGACCATCATTATCGCGCTTGTAATCGCCGCAATAGTAGCGGTAGTAATATACTTTGTCCTTCATTTAACGATGATGCCGGTTGTAAAGGTAGCCGAGACATTAAAGGATATAGCGCAGGGCGAAGGCGACCTTACGGTTAAGATTGCCGAAAAGGGAAAAGACGAAATTACAGAGCTTTCCCGTTACTTCAACCAGACAATAGAAAAGATTAAAAAACTAATTTTAATAATCAAAAAAGAAGCCGAAATATTATCCGGTATCGGAAATGAGCTGGCAAGTAACATGAATGAAACCGCCGCCGCCGTAAACGAAATAACCGCTAACATTCAAAGTATCAAAGGCAGGGTTATAAACCAGAGCGCGAGCGTAACCGAAACGAACGCGACAATGGAACAGGTTACAATTAACATCAAGAAATTAAACACAAATGTTGAAGAGCAGAATACTCATGTATCAAAGGCATCAGCGGCTATCGAAGAGATGGTAGCCAACATAGCGTCCGTCACCAACACACTGGAAAAGAACAGCGGCAACGTGAAGAACCTGACGAACGCGTCTGAAGACGGGCGTTCAGGTCTTCAGGAAGTCGCGGCTGATATTCAAGAGATATCAAGAGAGTCCGAAGGTCTTTTGGAAATTAACTCTGTCATGCAGAACATCTCCAGCCAGACAAACCTGCTTTCGATGAACGCCGCTATCGAAGCGGCTCATGCCGGTGAATCGGGCAAGGGCTTCGCCGTTGTCGCAGACGAGATCAGGAAGCTTGCCGAAAACTCCAGCACACAATCAAAAACAATCAGCACGGTGCTTAAGAAGATAAAGGAGTCCATTGACAAGATCTCCAATTCCACCGAAAACGTGCTTAACAAATTTGAGTCGATTGATACAAACGTAAGAACTGTAGCGCAGCAGGAAGACAATATACTGCATGCGATGGAAGAACAAGGGGAAGGCTCCAAGCAGATTCTGGAAGGAATAGGCAATGTAAACAAGATTACAAACCAGGTAAGAACCGGCTCGACAGAAATGCTTGACGGCTCACAGGAAGTTATCAAGGAAAGCATTAATCTTGAAAAAGTGACACAGGAAATTTCTTCCGGTATGAGTGAAATGGCGACAGGCGCAGATCAGATCAACATCGCAGTAACACAGGTTAACGAAATCAGCACCAAGAACAGGGACGCTATAGCTAAATTGATTAAAGAAGTGAACAGATTTAAGGTTGAATAAATCAACAATTTAAGTTGTAAGCAGCTATAAGTTATGAATTAGTAACTTCGTTGCTTACAACTTGACTTACCTGGAAACAACAGTTCCTTTTTCCGCGTATTTCCCCAACTGCATGAGAGCGACTTTAGGATTAGTGACCACCAAAGGTCCTGAGATACAACCACCCTGACAAGACATTATCTCGATAAGGTTCGGCGTGTCCGCGGTATGCGGAAGTTCTCCTGCGCTTATTTTACCAAGCTCGGCAAGGCGTTTCATGCCGGCTTTATCAAGACCGTCAATGACAGCTTCTTTCAAAATTGAAGGGTCTTTAAGCCGAGCCTTTACCGCCTGAGCTACGCCGCCTGATTTGGCGAAATTTCTTCCGCTTGATGTAGGCAGTTTCTTTCCCGGAGCTGCTGCCGCCATTGCAACATCAATATTTTTAGCGACGAAAAGAGAGCCGATTTCTTCTATAGTGATGACGTAATCAACAAGATCATCGTCCATACCCTCCTGCCGCTTGGCAAGGCAAGGTCCGATAAAAACTGTAATACAATCAGGGTATTCTTTTTTCGCAATTTCAGCGGCATAGTGCATTGGAGTATGGGTTGTGGAAATGCAATCCGCAAGCTGCGGCACATGAAGACGCACTGCTCTTACATAAGCCGGGCAGCAGGAAGTAGTCATCATCTTATCACTCTGTTTTACGCGCTCTTCGAATTCTTCAGCTTCCCTGTCTGCGGTGACATCCGCGCCAAGAGCAACTTCTACAACGCCTGAAAAACCGCAGGCTAAGAGCGCGCCTTCGAGCTGACCGCTTTCAACACGGAACTGTGCGGCGGCGGCTGGGGCGTACATGGCGACAACAGTTTTGCCTGCCATAATATGTTTTACAACATCGACGAGCTGGCTCTTGTCTACCAACGCGCCAAAGGGACATTCCCTCATACAGTTACCGCAGCTGATACATTTATGATAATCAATACGTTCCTTGCCGCTATCGTTTTTAGTAATAGCTCCCACAGGACAGGCTTCTTCACAGGGAACAGGAATTTTTATAATCGCTTTATATGGGCAATTTTGTAAACACAAACCGCAGCTTACACACTTGCTGCCGTCAATCCATGATCGACCATCTTTAATCTCAATCGCTTTCTTGCCGCAGTTGGTAAGGCAGGGACGAGCGAGACATGCCTGGCAAGCGTTGGTTACCATAAAGTGCGAACGCACGCAAGCATTACAGGCTTCGTCAATTACTGTGTGTATAGGCCATATCGGTTTCTCTCGTGCAAGAGCTTCCTTCGCGTATTCGGAAATTCTTTTGTTATCATCGTAATCTTCTAAGCTCCATCCAAGCCGCGCGATTACACGCTGGCGGATTATTTCCCTGTCATGATAGATACAGCAGCGGATTGACGTACTCCCAAGCGGAGCAAATTCTTTTGGAATATTATCAGCGGCTTCATCAAGCTTACCTTCAAGTTGAATCTTTGTAAGGCGTACAAGTATTTCACGTTTTAGCCTGTGGGCGTTATTGTTCATGTTAAGCATAATTAACCTTCCAATGATCTAAGGCATTCTATAATTTTTTGGACGCTTGCCTGTTCGATTATTTTTCCGTCAACCTGAGCGAAGGGCGCATGGTCTGCTTGCGCGCCAGAGTACTCGCTTCGGTTGCAGATACCGCTGCAGGGAGAGCCTTCAATCTCAGTAACAGCTTTAAGATCGTCAGGGAGCTCTTCTTCCAGAAGCAGCAATTCCGAGCCGCCCATTACAAAGCAGGCAGTGCCGGTACATATCGTAACCTTGTGTTTTTTCATCGTTTCACCTTTCTAAAAATACCTTATAATAATTTCCTTGCGGAATTTATCTTTTAATAATGCGGCTATTCGTTTTACTACATTGCGGCGTATATCAAGCTCCACGGGCATGTTAGGGTCTTGATGAGCTTCGTTGATTGCAGTTCCCACGATAAAAGTAATTCTGTCGCTTTCCATAAATAAATTCACCATGCGGGTCGCGGCGTTTTGTTTAGAGGCGTAAATATCAATCTCACCGTGATGATCAAGCATTTCCGAGACAGCGCCTAAAGTGATAATGCCTTCTGTAACCAAATCTGCGCCTTCCATGTCCGACCACGGCGGAATGTTTTTGTCATAACTTTTCATATTGACTTTGATTTCTTTTCCAAGCTGTTCGCTAATGATGTTTGCGGTAGTTCCCCCTGATAATATTTTTTTTCCTGTAAAGGAAGCGAATATGCCTGCCATCTCCGAAACGCTTTCGCGGTGCATAGGAGGACCTGTAAGCACCATCATGTCTCTGGGTTTGCGGAAATACACAACGCCGCAGGAAATATCGTCCTTTGGTTTTCCGATGTCGAATAACGAAGCCTGCTGGACGATTGAATGGGAAAGATCGCGCGCGCTAATTTCCGGGTTTCGCATTACTTGTTCAAGGGCGAAGTTATGCGCCTTTTTCGCAGTCCAGCCGAAGGGATTTACTTTTGTACCCATACCTGCCTGACTTACCCCGTCGGAAAAATAAATCAATCTATCACCGTGCTGAGCGGTAAAGCGCGAGTAAAAAACAGCTGTATCGTTTTTCGGTCCTGTTGTCTTATCCTGCCTGTGAAAAGCGTTTTTTTCCTTTTCCAGATCCACAACCGTCTTTTGCCGGATAAGTATGCAGGGCGGGTTATCGTACTCCAAAACCTTAACAGTCGCGTCCTGTGAAATATCAATCAAAGTGAATGTCGCGTAACTGATTCCGCGCTCGCTGCATACAGGCAGGGTGTTCATTATAATTTCAGACGCGCGTTTTATCGGAATATTAAAGGAAATAAATTTGACCGCCATAGTCGCTGTAAGACATGCAAGCACTCCCGCTTTTATCCCCGAGCCAAGCCCGTCAGAAAGGGCAGTGATCACCCTGCCGTCGCTTGGATTTTTTTGCGTAATGAACATATCTCCGGGCGAGCTCTGCTTGTGTTTGCATAGCTGGGAGTACTCAACCTCAATGAAGGTATCTTTGATCATTAAATTGGCGGCGTTATCGGTTAAGCTGCCGCGGGAACCTTCGGCTACCGATGTTTCAGGCATCGTGATCTTCCTCTTCCGCGGTGTACGATTCAATTATGGAGTTTAAAATGGCTTCCGATTCCGCCGCGTTTTCACCTAAGAGGAAGGCGATTTGCTGAGTAACAGCTGCGTTCTTTTTGATAACTTCCTGCGCGCGTTCAACAGTTTTATCGATGCGCACTCTTGGCTCTGTGATGTCGTCCACTATCCCTGCCGCAGTTTCGCCTTTCTCGATAGCAAATACTTTTATATGGTATATTTTTTTTCCTTCCCTGATATCACACTGCACTTGATCGGGACCGTTCAACTCAATGACAGATCTAAAATGAGACGCAAAAGGCGCTATCTTGGTTAAGTCCGCTCCTTCCAGTCCCGGTTTGTCGGCATAAAGTTTCTCTGTTTCCTCTCCCATAATTCGGGCAAAGGGTTCATTGCAGTCGATAATCAGGAGTTCCTTGTTTACAATGACAGCTCCGGACGGAGTTGATTTCATAATTCCGTTAGCTGTTTGGCTTGCAAGTTTGCGCATATATGAAGCGCACATTGATTTTTCCGCCCAGCCGTTTAAGAGGGCTACGGCTAAATCACGGCAGGTATCATAACCGCAGCTTCCGCAATTTCGCCTGTCGTCAAGGTTAAATTTACCCACCTGTTGGAGCGCCTCGGTAATTTCCTGTTCTGAATACACAGTGATGGGCAGCGTGTTAAGGGGATAATTCGCTTCGATCAAAGGTGAGTTTGAAAGAGTAGAATCGTCGAGAGTGTCATCCGTGCCTGCGGCATAGCTGCGAAGACGGGTATTGCGAATAATTCCCGGAACAGTGCCCGTGATACCGGGACCGTTAATGCAGCCGCCGGAACATGCTAAAAGTTCCAGAAACAGAGGCTTTTCAAGGGACTCAAGTTTGAAGCTTGAAAATAGTTTTTGTATAACACTGATACCGGACGCGGAAATAGTATCTATTTTTTGCCCGGCAACATCTGTTGCCGAGGCATCTGAGGCTGCCTTTGACACATATGCGCCAAAAGCGGTTATCTCTCCGCCTTCAATGGGAAAAAACGCGCCCTTTGCGCTGCGGCGCGGCTGGAATACGCAATCAGCGGAAACGCAAGCTTCGTTTTTCACGCTTTCAGGCGTTATGCGCTCTTTTTCAAACCATTCGGCAAGCTCTTGAAATGTAATCGCGGCGTCAATATCGTTTTCATATAAATCAGATTCCTTCTTTTTGGCAAAACAAGGACCGATAAACACTACCGCAGTTTCTTTTCCATAATGGGAATGTAAAAATCTCGCGTGTGTTAATAAGGGTGAGGCATGAGGAGAAATAAACGGCGCAATGTCCGGTTTGTAGAGTTTGATATATGTAACTATTGCGGGACAGGCGGAGGAGATCATAAGGCGCGGTTTATCGCCGGCTTTTGTTTGCGTTAAATCCCGCGCTATTTCTGCGGAAAGAAAATCTGCGCCAAGCGCAGTTTCAGAAACGGCGAAGAAACCCAGTTTTTTAAGAGCGGCAATAATAGTTTCGCTCGTCCAGCCCGGAAGGTCGGAAACATAAGAAGGAGCAAGAGAAACCACCACCTTCCTATTCCCTGTAATTAATAGCTTTACTGTTTCGACATCGCTTCTGTAACGCTTCGCATCAGTGGGACAATTTGTAACGCAGCGTCCGCAGCAGATACAGCGGTCGTGCATAATATGCGCCTGTCCCTTTACAACCTTGATGGCTTTAACAGGACACATGCGAATACACTTGTAGCAGTCAAGACACTTTTCATATACCGTATGAACCGGCGCTTTTTTCTTTAGCAGGTTCATAACGCAAGCCCCAACTCTTGCACGATTACAGCGCCTATGCTTTGCTCCGAAACCCCGGAAATGAGTTTGTCATTTACCATTATGTTCGGACCCTTCGCGCAATTGCCGCTGCAGAGGCAGCCTGCCACTTCTATTTTATCTTCGAGCTTATGCTCCTCGATAAACTGTGTAACCGCTTCGGCAGTAGAATGGTTCCCCTTGCCGAAACAGGAACTCCCCATGCAGACAGTTATCTTATCCATACGCGCATCCCTTTCTATTTTAACTTTTTCGCGACTTGTTCCTCAAAGAATTTTTTTGTATCTTCCGGTTTGAGCGAATGGTAGGCATCATCTACTGTAACAGAAACGCCTGTTTGGCATTTGCCCATGCAGAACGCGCCCGCCAACTCGACTTTGTCGCCGCAATTTTTCTGGGATATAAGGTATTGCAATTCATCAACTATTTTTGCCGCGCCTTTCACATGGCAGGCGCTGCCGATACATACTGTTACTTTCATAATTAACCTCAGTATAAGTCGCGGCGAACCTTTGGTTCGAAGCGACGATTAAATCGAATGCACCGCAACGCGGTGCAACTCCTTCTATTGGTATTCAACTACATTTGCCCAGCTCAAAAGGAATTCTTTTTCTTCATTCCTTGCGTTGGGAAGGCGCGAAGCCGCGACAATGGAAAGCCATTTCTGCACACACTGTTTCGGCGTATCGCTCTTTTTGCAAAAGAGCGCGAGGTACTTGTCAGCCATGCTTATGTTGCCGGACAACCAGAACAGAAGATATGTATGCGCCACGTCTGCCAGAGGTTCACCCTGGGCGGCGTGAGACCAGTCAATTATGTACACTTCGTTTTTATCGGTAATAATAATATTGCTTGGGTTAAAGTCACCGTGGCAGAGCTTTGTGTTTTTCGGCATACCGGCAAGTCTCCCGAGCAGCTCATAACGGCAGGTAGCGTCAATCCCGGAGGCTTTGATTTTCCTGTCCATTTTTTCAGCAAGGAGCGGAAGCCAGCTTGCGCTGTAGCTGTGCATGTCGATCTGAATATCCACAAAGCGTTCAAGATATTCCTGCGCTTTGTCTTTGTTTTTTGCCATAAGCTGATCAAGCGGAGTGCCTTCAACATATTCCCAAACGATTGCCCACTTACCTTTGATTTTAGTAACCTCAACGAGCTTGGGAACTTTCAATTTTGTCTCACCTACAGCGGCAAGGTTCAAGGCTTCGGACAGCACATTCGGCGCCGAGTATTCCTCGTTTAAAAGTTTAATAACCTTGTCGCCGTCCCGGTAGATCGTTTTTGCTGTACGGACTGTGATTACTTTATCAAGTTTATAATTATCCATTACACCTTCTCCTTCTTTCCGTAGTAAGAGTTAAGATACATCTTTTTGATTTCTTCGATTAACGGATAACGCGGATTCGCGCCTGTGCATTGATCGTCAAAAGCCTGCTCGCTCATCTCGTCCAAACGATCAAGGAAATCTTTTTCGTTTATGTCGTAATCCTTAATGGTCTTCTTAATGCCGATAGCGTCTTTGAGTTTTTCGACAGCTTCAATAAGTTTGTCGAGTTTTTCCTCGTCATTCTTGCCGCCAAGCCCGAGAGCTTCCGCGACTTCCGCGTAACGTCTTAAGGTTTTGGGATGATCATATTGGGGGAAGGTTCCCATTTTGGGAGGAACTTCAACAGCGTTAAAGCGAAGAACTTCCGAAATCATCAATGCGTTTGCAACGCCGTGCGGTAAATGATGGAAGGCGCCGAGTTTGTGAGCCATCGAGTGACATACTCCCAAGAATGCATTTGCGAAAGCCATGCCGGCGATTGTAGCGGCGTTTGCCATTTTTTCGCGGGCGGCGGCGTTTGCCGCGCCTTCGTTATACGCAACAGGCAGCCACTCGAAAATTACTTTTAACGCTTGGATAGCGAGACCGTCTGTGTAGTCGGTTGCCATCACCGAAGCGTAAGCTTCGAGAGCGTGCGTTACAGCGTCGATACCGGATGCGGATGTTAAACCCTTCGGGGCATTCATCTGCATATCAGCGTCTACGATTGCCATGTCCGGCATAAGTTCGTAATCCGCGAGCGGATATTTCATTCCAACTGTTTCATCGGTGATAACCGCGAAAGGAGTCACTTCGCTTCCCGTTCCCGCCGAAGTTGGAATCGCGATAAAGTATGCCTTCTCGCCCATTCTGGGGAAGGTATACACACGCTTGCGAATATCCGCGAAGCGCATTGCCATATCTGCGAAGTCTACATCCGGGTGCTCATACAGAACCCACATGATCTTTGCCGCGTCCATGGCAGAGCCGCCGCCGAGCGCGATAATTACGTCGGGCTTAAAAGCGCTCATTTGAGCGGCGCCGATCTTCGCGCAGCCTAAAGTCGGATCCGGAGCTACGTCAAAGAAGGTATCGTGTGCAATACCCATCTCGTCAAGTTTAGTGGTGATGGATTTTGTATAACCGTTACTGTACAGGAATTGGTCGGTTACGATGAACGCGCGTTTTTTCCCCAATACATTTTTTAATTCATCAAGAGCTACAGGCAAGCAGCCCTTCTTTATATACACCTTTTCAGGAGCACGGAACCAAAGCATATTTTCCCTCCTTGCCGCCAGCGTTTTGATATTAAGCAAATGCTTTACGCCGACATTGTCCGAGACAGAGTTACCGCCCCACGAGCCGCAGCCCAAAGTGAGCGACGGTTTCATTCTAAAGTTATAAAGGTCGCCGATACCGCCGAAAGCTGACGGCGTATTAAGCACAATACGGCAGGCTTTCATTTTGTTTGAGAAAGCGGCGAGCTTGTCTGCATCGAGCTGCGGATTTAGATAAATGCTTGCGGTGTGACCGTAGCCGCCGTCTTTTACCAGGCGGTCGGCTTTTTCCAGCGCGTCTTCAAAGGTTGCGGCTTTGTACATTCCCAGTACCGGAGAAAGTTTTTCATGAGCAAACTCTTCTGATAATTCTACGCTCTCCACTTCGCCGATTAAAATTTTTGTGGCTTCGGGAACAGTTACGCCAGCAAGCTCGGCGATCTTCGCTGCTTTCTGTCCGACGATTTTAGCATTAAGCGCGTGGTTTACAATAATTGTTTTGCGTACTTTCTCGGTTTCTTCCGGGTTAAGAAAATAACAACCGCGCTTTATAAACTCTGCCTTTACCTTGTCGTAAATCGAAGCAAGAACGACTACCGATTGTTCGGATGCGCAAATCATTCCGTTATCAAAAGTTTTAGAATGAATGATTGAACTGACTGTTAATAAAATATCCGCGCTTTCGGCGATAATTACCGGGGCATTACCCGCGCCTACGCCGATGGCAGGCTTGCCTGAAGAATACGCCGACTTGACCATGGCAGGTCCGCCGGTGGCAAGAATGGTGTCTGATTCTTTCATTACCATGTTTGTCATTTCAAGGCTTGGCTCGTCTATCCAGCCGATAATTCCTTCGGGCGCTCCTGCTTCCACCGCCGCGTCCAACACGATCTTAGCCGCCGCGTTGGTGCTTTTCTTGGCGCGCGGATGCGGAGAAATGATAATGCCGTTTCGTGTTTTAAGACATATAAGCGTTTTAAAAATCGCTGTAGACGTTGGGTTGGTGGTAGGTATAACCGCTCCCACCATGCCGATAGGTTCCGCGATTCGCGTAAAACCTGATGCCGGATCATCCTCAATAACGCCGCAGGTTTTCTCGTTACGGTAAGCGTTGTAAATGTATTCGGATGCGTAGAGGTTTTTAATTACCTTGTCCTCAACAATACCCATACCGGTTTCAGCTACTGCCATTTTTGCAAGCGGTATCCGTTGTTTTGCCGCCGCCCGGGCTGCCGCAAAGAAAATTTTATCCACCTGTTCCTGGCTGAATGTCGCGAAAACTTCTTGAGCTTTGCGAATTCTTGCGAGGCACAGGGACAGGCTTTGCGGGTCTGTCACAGGCTCGTATTTTGTTTCTGCCATTATTTCTCTCCTTATTGCTCTAAAAAGCAAATTACAATCTTGTTAATTATGTTATTTTACTACAGTATACGCCATTTGTCTAATATTCTCAAATTAAGCCCATACTTGCGAATTTCTGCGTTATATTCCCGTATATTAGTTTTGAGAAGAAAAAACTACAGTTATCTTTGGAATATATCCAAGCTGCAGGCAGCTATGCCTGCAGCTTGGGTTGCTTGAGATTATGCCACTTTGAAACGTGCCACTTCCCTCATTAACGTATCAACTTTTTCATGATTGGTTGCCGTCAAATCATTTACCTGATGTACGGCGATATTTATCTGGTCTGCGCCGGTTGCCATTTCGTTCATGCCGCCTGTAATTTCCTGCGTAATAACTTCAAGGTTCTTTCCTTCTTTTATTACTTCTTTGGAACCTGTGCGCATTTCTTCGGACTCGCTCTTTACATGCTGAGTTATGTCGTTAAGGCTTCCGACAGCTTCCAATACCTGCTTACTTCCCTGGCTCTGCTCTTCCATCGCGTTACGGATATTTTCTTCCTGTTCCGAAACGG
>Ga0209755_10001341_pt1 | contig 39030 bp, 40 predicted proteins | sample TergutCo191P1_FD_187301 | JGI IMG/M metagenome (GOLD analysis project Ga0209755, IMG submission 187301) | Cornitermes sp. P1 segment gut microbial communities from Petit-Saut dam, French Guiana - Co191P1 (SPAdes) (version 2) | ecosystem: Host-associated > Arthropoda: Insects > Digestive system... | reverse complement strand
TGCGGTTTGTTTTGTTTTTCGTTTTGTTGCAAGAGAAAATTCTCCGTTACCCACACAGCGCTTCCCCTGTAAATGGGAGCACGTGCGGGCACTTTCTATTCTTATTTTTTATTTTAATATCACATAGCAGCCAAGCCAGCCACTAGCATATACAACACAGATACTTTAAGTATACACGAAAATTTGGAAAATGTCAAGAAAAATCTTGCAAGTGGCGCAAATGCATGCTATAATGTACACTGATAGCAAAATTGAGGAGTTTCGACATGGCCTATAAAAACCTAATCGACCTGCACGTGCACACCGACAATTCCTACGATGGGCATCACTCCGCCGTGTTCCTGTGCGAAAGCGCGGTGGAGCTCGGTCTGCGCGCGGTGGCCTTCACCGACCACGTGGAGATGGATTTTTACCGCGACAACAAGTTCGACCTTTCGGCTCGCCAGGCCTATTTTGAAACGGTGAAGGCGCGCAGTGCGTTCACCGGCAAGCTCATCGTGTGCGCCGGCATTGAGCTTGGGCAGCCCACCTATAACCTGCCCGACAGCGAGCAGCTGGTACAACTATATTCTTATGACATTATCCTCGCTTCTATTCACAACTTGCGCATGAAAAATGACTTTTGGCTGCTCCCGCGGGACAAGCCGATGAATCCCGATGAGATTCACAAGCAGCTCAGCGGTTATTTCAAGGAGATGTTGCAGCTGGTGCAGTGGGGCAAGTTTGACGTGATGACCCACATGACCTATCCGCTGCGCTACATGATGACCGAGCGCGGGCTGGGCATGGTTGACCTCGCACCCTACCGCGAAATCATGGACACCACGCTCGAAACCGCCGCGAAAAAAAACATTGCCCTGGAAATCAACACCGCCAGCCTGCGCACGCCCTACGGCAAGATCGTGCCGGACGAAAGCATCGTGCAGCGCTTCAAGCAGCTGGGCGGCAAGCGTATTACCGTCGGCAGCGACGCGCACTATGCCCATCACCTCGGCAAAGACGTGGACAGCGGCATGGACATGGCGCTGCGCTGCGGCTTCACGCATGTGACGCTGTTCCAGCAACGCGAGGCACTGGAGATTGCGATTGAGTGAAATAATAAATAACAATGCAGAATGCAGAAATATTTTAGACGCAAGTGAGCGGCACGCCATTTGTCTCGCTATGTTGCGCGAGCTGCCCAGCTGGTTTGGCAATGAAGCGGCGGTGCTGGACTATGCTCAACAATGCCGTGCGCTGCCGTTTTTCGCCGCGTTTGACGGCGAACAGCCCGTGGGCATGGTCGCGCTCAAGCCGCACAACGCGTTCACCAGCGAAATCTGCGTGATGGGCGTGCTGCCTGCGTACCATCGTCGGGGCATTGGCAGCGCGCTGCTCGCCGCCTGCGAAGAACATTGCAAAGCCAATGGCACGCAATATCTCAGCGTAAAAACTTTGGCGGACAGCCACCCCAGCAAAAGTTACGCCAAAACCCGCGCGTTTTATGAAACCGCAGGCTTCGTGCCGCTGGAGGTTTTTCCGCTGTTTTGGGATGCTGACAACCCCTGCCTAATGATGGTGAAAAGCCTATGACCCCTGCGGGGCGCAAGTCGCTTCGCTGTGTCCTATTCGAGACACATGAATTTTATACGCTTCGCGGTGGATGATATGAAACACACTTTCAAAGCCTACGCAAAAATCAACCTGTTGCTTGATGTGACGGGTCGTTTGCCCAATGGCTACCACAGCGTGGCGATGATCATGCAGTCCATCAGCCTGCACGACACCATCACCGTGACGCGCACCGACGAGCCGGGCATCGCCATCACCTGCGACACGCAAGGCATCCCCCTTGACGAACGCAATATCGTCCACAAGGCCTGTAAAGCTTTCGGTCTTCACAGCGGCTTGCGCATCGACATCCGCAAGCGAATCCCCAGCCAGGCGGGTTTGGCGGGTGGCAGCGCCGATGCAGCCGCCGTGCTCACCGCCCTGCGCGATATGTACGCGCCCGACATGCCCATGCAACAGCTGTGTGAGATCGGCATGCAAGTCGGCGCGGACGTGCCCTTTTGCCTCGTTGGTGGTTGCTGCCTTGCCGAGGGTTTGGGCGAGCGGCTCAGTCCCCTGCCCTGCCTGCCGAGTGACTATCGCATTGCGCTGGTGAAGCCCGACTTCGGCGTGAGCACCGCGCAAGCCTATGCCGCACTGGACAGCATCGACATCGCCCACCCGAACACCGCGCAGGCCGTGGCGCACGCCCGCTCGGGCGAGTGGGAGCAGCTGTTCCCGCTGTGTGCGAACGTGTTTGAGCAGGTGGTGGATATCCCCGGCTTGGCGCAGGCAAAAGCAACGTCCGCCAAGCTGGTGCAGCTGACGGGCAGTGGGTCGGTTGTGTTTGCGATTGATGGCGCGGACGCGCTGGCGGGCTTGGGCGAGTATCTCGGCGAGTTTTCGCCGGTTGGATATGGCGTTAAAGGAGTGTAGGGCTATGAAAGTTGCAAAAATTGTTTCGCTGGTGCTGGTGATGACCCTCGTGCTGGTTGCCTGCGCGCAGCCGCAGCAGACCGTTGATGAGACCACAACGATTGTTCAAGAAACGCAACCTGAACTCGTGCTTGGGATGCCTGCGTGGGGCGTGTTCATCATATCCGGCGGCGTGGAGCACGAACTGCCCGGGCAATTAACGCATTGGGCTGGAATTGAGGATGGGGAAGAAATATCCGTGAGCGTTGGATATACACCGATGCAGCAACTCTTGGATATCATTCCGCGTGTGCCGTATGCAGACGATTTTCAAGTTTGGGTTGACGGCCAACCCGCTCAAGGCTTTCATATGCTACTTGACGAAAATGGCCGTTCAATCCCCATCGGTGAAAGATATGTGCTCGGCTATAACATAGGTGAACCTTTTCCCGCCGATGAAGGCGTGTTCATTTTGGTCGTTTCCGTATCACGCGGCACAGGTGACGCCATGGGGATTTATTCGTATTATGCAAAAATCGTGCTTGATACGCCAACCACTGCGACTGCAACCACCGAGACTACCACGCAAACCACAACCACCGAGCGCACTGCCTTCACCGTCTCCACGATCGCCCCAATTGACACGACTTCCATCGTGGACATTGAAGCTCTATTCTTTGGGCGACCACAATTCGTTTGGCATTATTTCGGCAATCAGATAAACCGCGAATATAGCTTGGGGATAGACTTTCACTTTGACACAGGCGTGAGCGTTGGCTTGCGGCACTTTTGGGCGAACGATTCACCGCCGGAGGGCGAATATCTGATAGACTCCATTTTTGTCCGCGCAGGCGAGGGCAACCATCGGTTTCATTTTCGGGGCTTAACCCTTGCCTCGACCTATGAAGAAGTTGTGGGTTTCTTTGGCATGCAAGGGAGCAGGCGCGATGAACATCGCGGCGATGAAGCGTTTTCTTATGCGTATTTCCGCCGCTTCAACGACGGCACTTGGCGAAATTATTCACTAGAGTGGGGCGACAGTGCTCCAGTTCGGTTTTTCTTTACTGCCGAGCGCGAGCTTGTGGGTATTCACGTATTCACGCCAGCATAGCAAGAGAGGCGAGCCATTGCGGCCCGCCTCTTTGTTATGCCTAGAATCTTGCGCCATAAGCCGCGCAGGCGCGATAATCCGCCGCCTCAAGGCACTTGGTGCCAAACGCCTGCCAGCTGTGCGGGCGATACACCGCGCTGTCGGCCACGTTGTGCATGCTCACGGGGATGCGCAGCATGCTCGCCAGGGTGATGAGGTCAGCGCCGATGTGACCGTAGCTGAAGCTGCCGTGGTTGGCACCCCAGTTTGCCATCACGCTGTAGACATCCGCAAAGGCTGCGCCGCCCACGCCGTCAATGCGTGGCGCGCCACCTGCGGTGGAGCTCCCCGCTTCGCGCGGAATCCCACAACTGTTAGTAATAGGAGCGAACCAAGTGGTTGGCCATGTGCTATCCGTGCGCTCGTCGAGTGCCTTGTGCACGTTGTCGGGCAGGGTGACGGTGTAGCCCTCGGCGATTTGCAGGGTTGGTCCCACGCCCTCGGTGATGTTGAAGCGCACGAGCGTCACCGGCATTTCGGCGATGGTTTTGAAGTGCGACGAATACCCGCCGCCACGGAAGTAACCCTTGTTCGCCGGGCACCAGTCGGTGGCTTTGAGCATCGCGTCAATGTCCTGCTGGGTCACGTCCCACCAAGGCTTGATTTTGCCTTCGGCCGCGCCGGTAGCATCCAGTGCTGCCGCGCCGGAGTTAATCAAGTGGATAATCCCACCTGCGGCTTGCCCCTGCAGGTCATAGCCCGTCACGCGCTTGACGGCATCGGGCGACCAATAGGTGCGCACATCGGCAAACACGCTCGCCGTGCCGGTGAGCAAGTTGCCCGCCAGCATGCTCAAGCCGTTGAGACCGTCGTTCTCCGTGGCGAAAATCAGCGGTTGGCGCTTGCCGTCCCAGTCAAAACTGCTGTTGAGGATGGCCTCGGTGAAGTCTGCGTTGGGCATGAAATCCGTCCACTGGCGCTGCCCTTGAAAGCCGCCCAAAATGGCGTTGCGACCGAGGGCTTCTTCGTGCCAGCCGTCGGTGAGTGCGCCGTTTTGCTTGGCAGCTTCGGCAGACGGACGCACGTCTTTGAGCTTGGGGTTGCCCAGCAAGATGTCGCGGCAAATGATCGTCATCTTCGTGCAGAACTCCCACTCGAAGTCTTTGCGTTCGCGCGTGGAGGGCTCGGCGTTTTTGTCCAAGCCTTCGGGACAATTGGCTTTCACCCAAGCAAGCGCCCGCTCATACTCCTCTTTGTCGTAGATTTCGAGGTCAACGCGGCGGCGCACTTCGCTCATGTCCACAAATTCGCTGCGGATGCCGAAGTAGTGCTCCATCACGCTGATGTCGGTGTAGCTGCCCATGATGCCCATGCTCACGCCGCCGATGCCCACGTAGCTCTTGCCTTTCATCTGGCCGAGCGCCACAGCACAGCGCGCAAAGCGCAGGATTTTCTCCGTCACGTCGGCGGGAATGCTCTCGTCGCCGATGTCTTGCACGTCGCGACCATAGATGCTGAAAGCGGGCAGGCCTTTTTGCGCGTGTGCTGCCATGACCGCAGCGAGATATACCGCGCCGGGGCGTTCGGTGCCGTTGAAGCCCCAAACTGCCTTGAGGGTCAGCGGGTCGCAGTCCATGGTTTCGCTGCCGTAGCACCAGCAAGGGGTGACGCTGAGCGTGGCGCAGACGTGCTGCGTGGCGAAGAAGTCTGCGCATTGGCCGGCTTCGGCTGAGCCGCCGATGGTGCAGGGGGAGATCACGCACTTGGCGGGTGTGCCGTCCGCGTAGCGCACGTGGGTTTCGATGAGCGCCTTGGCGGCTTGGGCTTGCTTCATGGTTTGGGCTTCGAGGCTTTCGCGCACGCCGCCCCAGCGGCCGTCGATGACGGGTCGGATGCCAATGGTTGGGTGGGTCATGTTGGTTCTCCTTGTATTTCAGTTTTTGTTTGACTTTTACGTTCGGGTGGATTTACATCCCACCCCGCGTGTAGGGGCGGCAATCTGCCGCCCGTGATGCTTGATGTCGCGCAGAAAATCCCGGGCGGCTGATAGCCGCCCCTACACGCGCACCTGCGGTGAGCTGTGTCGCTTCGCTGCGCACGCCGAAAGCAGGGTGAAAAATCACGGGCTTATTCCAGCCCATTTTGCTGGTTCTCTATCCTCGAAAGCCGCTCAATGAGGCTGTCGAGGGTCGCCTCGTCCGCCTTGAGCCGCTCGTTGAGCTCCTTGGATTTCGTGATGGCTTTGTCCAGCTCCTGCGTGCGCTCGCGCTGGATCATAATCGGCACCACCACCGCCAAAAACGTGATGATAAAGCCGAACATCACCATCATCGTGTTCATTTCGGTTTGCAGCACGGCATATTCCTCGCGCACAATCCCGCGGATTTCGTGCTCCAGCAGCGTGCTATCTTGCATGTGGATGATGGGTCGCTCGTCGGTGATGTGGCGCGTGGTCTGCACCATGCGAAAGCTAAACAGCGCCGCGCACAGCGAAATCAGCGTTGCGCCCAGCACAACAAACAGATAGGTTTTCTTGCGTCTCATGAACTCTCCCCTTTCGCCGTATTGGGTGAGTTCATGTTATGCGCTTACGCTTGCTTGCATGCCCACAGCGCAACGCTGCGCGGACGCAAACTCGCCGCCAAGGCATCGCGGTTGAGCGGCGCCCACTCGCTTGCGGGGATGAGAATATCACGCGCCAGCAGGTTGTCGCCCATGCGGAATGGCAGGCGTTCGTCTTGCGCGAGGTATGTGTCCAAGTCCGGCGCAATGCCTGCGATTTCTTCGTCCGACTTGTTGAACAGGCACAGCGCGCAGCTACCGTCCGCGAGGGGCTTGAGCAGCAAGTCCAGCCCCGGCTGCGGCGTGAAGCGTGAGGCCTGCAGCAGCAGCGCATCTTGGTTGAGGGCGATGAGCGCCGGGTTCGTCACCAACTGCACGACTTCGGGCAAGATATTTCTTGCATCAAGACCCAGCACCAGCGGCGCGCTCATCATGCACCACAGCGCGAAATGGCTGAGGTTTTCGTCATGCGAAAAATCGCCGATGCCCACTTCAAGCATGTCCAGGTCGTTGTATGCTCCCGGCTGTTGATGCCACCACAGGTCGGCGGCGGCTTCGTAGTTGCGCAGCACGGCTTCCCAGCTTGCCGAGATATCACCACACACCCGCCATGAGCCACCGAACTCCCCTGCCCACAACCATGGCTGCGTGCGCCCATGCTCGCAGATGGAAAAGCAGATGGGGCGCTCGGGCTTGGCGGCTTGGTTCAGCGCCTGCCCCATTTTGGTGTAGCGCAAGATGGTGTCGTCGCGCTGCCCACGGATGGGGTTGGTGAGTAGTAGCGTGTTTTCGCCCTGTTGCAGCGTGATATTCGCCGTCACGCGGGCGGGTGAAAACCACCCGCTCGTGGGCGGAAACCACACCTGCGTAGCTTCACCGTTTGCGGCGAGCAACACGAACTTGCGGTGCGGGTCGCGGCGTTTTTCATAGCCCACCGCCACCTGATACTCCCCTGCTTTGGGCACGTTCACCGTGAAGCGCGCCGCCGCTCGCGGGCACTCTAGTCCTGTGATGACACCGTTCTGCAGCACGGCTGGTGCGGTGAGCTCAGCGTCCGCCGCATCGATACGCAGTTCTGCCGCAGAGCCATCAAATGGCGTGAGCCCGATGTACAGAATCGGCGGCGTGGTATCGGCGAAGTTCTGCTGTTCAAAGTGCGGGTCGGTGGGCAAGTCCACCACATGGCAGTAGTCGTATTTGAGATACTCCACGCCCCAGTGCGCGAAAGTTCGCGCGTCAAGCGCTTCGTGACCATAGCTGCCGGGCATGTCCTCGCAGGTGAACGCCCCGCAGGAACTATACAGTCCCACGTTGAAGCCCATGGCGTTGAGTTTGTCCACCAGACCCTCGCGGCTGGGGAAGCGCCCGATGTCAAACGCGAGCTGCCCATTGGTGTCGCGCTGGCTGGCCTGCCAGCAGTCGTCCAAGTTGAGGTAGCGATAGCCGGCAGCCAACAGCCCGCTGGCCTTCATGCTGCGGGCAACGTCCATGATGAGGTCTTCGCTGATGTTCTGGTGAAACTGATTCCACGTTGACCAGCCCATCATCGGCGGCAATTTGCGCATGCGTGTCTCCTTTAGCAGGGCGGATTTTCATTGTCTTGCCCCCAAACAGGGCTTGCGTTGAAGGTGTCGGCATACAAAATCTTGCCCTCAAGCACGTTCTGCAAATGCTGGCCGTACTCACTTTTGCCGTACTTTTCCGCCGAAACGCGCAGCTGTTGCTCGCTGATCCAGCCGGTTTTGTAGGCGATTTCTTCGGGCGCAGAGATTTTGATGCCCTGCAGCGTTTCGATAGTGCGCACAAAGCTCGACGCGCGCGACAAATTGGCGATGGTGCCGGTGTCCAGCCAAGCATAGCCGCGGCCCATCACGCGCACTTGTAGGTCACCAGCGCGCAGATACTTGCGATTGATGTCGGTGATTTCGAGCTCGCCGCGCTTGCTGGGCTTGAGCTTTTTCGCAAACTCCACCACGCGATTATCGTAGAAATACAGCCCCGTCACAGCGTAGTTCGACTTGGGCTTGGCGGGTTTTTCTTCAATGGAGAGCACCTTGTTGTCTGCGCCGAATTCCACCACGCCGAACTGCGCGGCGTTCTCCACGCTGTAGCCAAAAATCGTAGCACCCTGCTCACGCTTAGCGGCATCGCGCAGCATCGTGCCCAGCCCGCCGCCATAGAAAATGTTGTCGCCCAGCACCATGGCCACGCTGTCGCTGCCAATGAACTGCTCGCCGATGATGAACGCCTGCGCCAGACCGTCGGGGCTGGGCTGCACGGCATAGCTCAGCTGCAAGCCGAACTGCCCGCCATCGCCCAGCAGTTGCTCGAACTTCGGCGTGTCATCGGGCGTGGAAATGATCAAAATCTCACGAATGCCCGCCAGCATCAGCGTGCTCAGCGGGTAGTAGATCATGGGTTTGTCGTACACGGGCAACAGTTGCTTGGATGTGACCATCGTCAGCGGATAAAGCCGTGTGCCGCTGCCGCCTGCGAGGATGATACCTTTCATAACTAGCTCCTTTCGCACCTTTTTTGAAAAAAAGGTGCCCAAAAAACTTTAGTCGCGCTGCGCGCGGGGAGAATATTTGATGTGGGTGTGATAGCGACGAAGCCCCGCCGCAGGTGGTGCAGGTGGCGTTAGGCGCGTGAGATTTCTCCAACATTGATGTGCCAGTTCACGCCAAAGCGATCGGTCACGCCGCCGCAAAGGTCAGCCCAAAATTGCGGTGCAAGCGGCTCGGTCACCGTGCCGCCATCCGCGAGGGTGTTGAACAACGCCGTCACTTCATCAGCGGTGGGAAGAAACACGGTGAAGGTGTGGTTGATGCTGGCTGGCGCGCTGTCGCAGCCGTCGGTGAGGGCAACGGTGCAGCCGAAAATCTCCACTTCCGAGTGCCCCACGAAGTTCGGCGCAACGTCTTGCACGTAATGCACCGCCTTGACCTGCGCGCCCACGGCATGCTTGTAATACGCGATGACTTCATCGCAGTTGCCCGCAAAGTGAATGGTTGGGATGAGCATAATCTACCCCTTTCTCAATATATCCAAACTGTGGTGTGTGATGCCTACCATGTCGGGTCGTTCGCAAACGGCGAAGTGATATTGCAGATACAGCGCGAATTGGTCGTCGCTCATTTCCTCCAGAGCTTCATGCATGTGCACACTGAACAAGTCTGTGGCGACGTAGTGCAGCCGCTGCACGGGGTAGTGCGCCATCAAGGCGTCGATGTCCTCGCGGCGCACCAGCTCGAAGATGTCCTCCGGCTCTGAGTGCGTGGCAAAGGTCGTTGGGTCAATTTTTCCGCGGCGGATATAATCGCCCACGTCAAGACCTTTGCGTGCAAAGCCACGGTATATTATGCTCGCGTCACTTATGCAATAAGCAACAAACACCACACCGCCGGGTTTGGTCACGCGTAGGGCTTCTTGCAGCGCCGCGTGCTTGTCCTCTGCGGTGTATAGGTGATACATCGGTCCCAGCAACAGGGTGATGTCGTAGCCCGCGCTGGCAAACGCCGATAAATCCAGTGCATTGCCCTGCGTCACGGTGATGTTCTGCTGCGGCGTAATGTGCTGCTTGAAGATTTCGATGTTGTGCGCAACCAGCTCTACTGCATCCACCGCATAGCCCATGTCCGCAATCGCACGGCTGTAGCGTCCACTGCCTGCGCCGATTTCCAGCACTCGCGCACCGGGCGTGAGGTGCTTGTTGATGTAGCGCATGGTGGTGAGGAACTCCACTTGACCATACCTTCTACCCAGCCGCCCTTCTTCGTCATATGCGCTGTAAAAGTCCACGACCGTTTCTGCCGGATTCGTCGAATATGTACCCATGCCCATCTCCTTCTCGCTCAATTCACCATGTCCGTGATAAACATCAGGCTCGCGGCGTCCGCCAGTTTGAACCCGCAGGCCTCATAAAACGCCAGCTTTTCGTCGTTCGCGCCCAGCACAATGCGCAGATAGTCCCGGTAATGCTCACGCATGCGCGCGACCAATTGCCGCCCAATGCCCTGCCCTTGATACTCCGGTCGCACCAGCAGATAGTGCACATAGGCGTTCATCACGCCATCGTCCATGCTGGCGATCATGCCCACTAGGTGGTCGCCGTCCCATGCCGAAAACACGCTGCCGAAGTTCTTCAGCGCGGCGGCGAGTGGTTGCGGGTGCTCACCGCTGGACCACTGCACGGAAAGGAAAAGCTCCTGCAGCGCTTGCGGCGTGAATTGTTTTGTGGTTTGGTAAGTAATCATGCAAATAATTATACCACGAAGTGCTAAATCTGTCAACGCCCACATATGATGAGAAAAACAAACCATTTCATCTATGGAGGGGTCGCCTGTGAAAGGAATCGTTGAGGAACGCTGCGTGGAACTGGGGAGCTACATCGTGGAGAACCAGGCCACCGTGCGTGCCGCCGCCGCAAAATTCGGCATATCCAAATCCACCGTACATATGGACGTTAGCGAACGTCTGCGCAGCATCCGCCCGCAGCTTTATTCCCAAGTGCGCCAAGTGCTGGACACCAACAAAAGCCAGCGCCACATCCGCGGCGGGCTTGCCACGCGGGAGAAATACCGCATGGAAGAAGAGTGATCTGCACAAGAAAAATCCCCCACTACAAAGTGGGGGCGTTTTTTATGCGTTCACGGTTTCTTCTTGCTGCGCGCGTTGCTCGGCAAGCTCTGCGCGGATTTCCTCTTCGTCACGCTTGCTGAAGGGATACCAAAACTGCATGGTGAGGAAGTTGAGCAAAAACGCAATCGCCGGCACCAGTGTTGCCACGATATACAACCGCCCAACCACCGGCACTGGCTGCACCGGCGCGCCCTCCACATAGCCGATGGCATCCAGCAGCGCCGAGCTGCCCACACCGGCTGCGGTGTGCCCCAGCTTGCGCGTGGCGAAAAACATTGCATAGCACGTGCCTTCTTCGCGCTTTTTGCTCATGAGCTCTTGTTTGTCCAGCACGTCCGTCAGCAGCGCCCACAGCTGCATGTTCAAAAACGTGATGCCAATGCCGCTGACAAAGCACATGCCGATGAACACCCATGGATTTGTGGTGCGCAACGCCAACAGCACGAAGTTCGCGGCTGCCGCAAGCGCCAAACCCCAGGCACACAGCTGCTTTTTGCCAAAGCGACGCACCATCTTTTGCAACACGGGCAGCAGCAACACCGTGGGCGCGTGCGTGGCGATGGTCACGAAGGTAAGCAGCTGCGGGTTGCCGAAGTAGTTGAGGAACAAAAAGCCGTGCACCGCCTGCGTGAACATCGTTGCGCCCATGATGAGCATCGATGCCATGCAAATGGCCATAAACGAGCGGTTTTTCACCAGCACGCGCAGCGTGTGGCGGATGTCGTGCGTTTGCTCTTTGGGCGGCGGCGGCACATGTTCGCGCGTCATGCCAAACGCCACGTTGTGAATCACCACGCTGAGCACCGCAAACACCACCACCGCGATGAAGAAGTTGCGATAGTCCAGCACCTGCACTTCTTCGCCTTGATACATCATCGTGCCAAACACGAACATCGGTAGTATCACCGATGCAGGCAGGTTGCCCAAGCCTGCGCCCAGGGAGCGAAACGTGGAAAGTTTCGAGCGTTCGTCACCGTCCATGGTGATCACCGATGCCATGGAGCCCAGCGGGATGTTGATGGCGGTGAAGATGATTTCATACAACACGTGCGTGATGTACGCATAAATCAGATATTGCAGCGGCGAAAGCCCCGGCACTCGCGTGAACAACAAAACGCCCGCAAGCGCAAAGGGGATGGAAAAGTTGCGCAGATAGGGGCGAAACTTGCCATGCTTGCCCGGCCGCCGGCGGTCAATGAGCGTGCCCAGCAGCGGGTCATTGATGCCGTCCCAGATGCGCAAAAAGCCGAAAAACCACGTCAGCTGCCGCGCGGGAATGCGCAGCACGTTCATGTAGAATTGCTGCAAAAAGGTGTTGATAAGCCCCAAAAATAGTTGTCCGCCGGTGTCGCCCAATGCGTAGCCAATCTTTTCGCTCAGTGGTAGCTGATGGGTAGTTTGTTCCATCTTGCGCCTCCTTAAATTCATGGGGACAAAGTGTCTATGTCCATTTTACACTGTTTTTGCCCTGCCGTCAAGAAAAAAATGACCGCCCAAGCACTATTTCCATAAATATATAATATAGTGATAGGGAACTTACATCGGGAAAGGAAGATGACCCATGGACAATTTGACCATTGAGCAATACAAACAAGAAATGCTGCGCCAGGCCAGCCGCGCACGCGCATTCGACCCACCGGCGGCCGTGCCGCTGGAGGACACCAACAACCGCGAGCCTGACTTGCCGCCTGTCGTACATATGCCGGTCAACGAAACCATGGAAGATAACTACGCTGATTCTGATCCTTTTTTCGACACCACCATCGTGGCGGAAGACATCGTGCCGCTTGCCGAGGCTGACTGCGACAACCCTTTCGCAGCGTCCGAGCCGCAAGCCGCGCCCATGCTTGATGTGCAAACCGAGCCCTTTGTGCCAACGCCCGCTCCCCCGCCCCGCGCAGGCACCGACGCGAGCATCATCAGCGACGAAGAATGGTTTGGCACATGCACCACACCGCCCGCCGCCATCTTTGCCGACGAGCCCGAGGAACTCTTCCCGCAGGAACTTGACGAAGCCGAGCACTTCCCGCCCTGCGACCCACTGCTTGACGCAGACGAAAGCACCACCGAGTATTACGAAATGCCTTCGCCCGTGTTTTCGTCCCTGGCTGAATTTAAAGCCAGCAACCCCGCGCACGGCGAAATCCTTGTGCATGTGACCGACCACGGCAACCCTGCCGCCGGCGCACGCGTGCAAATCACCAAGCAAATTGGCGGCAAAAACTATCGCTTCTATGACGGCTATGTCGGTCGTAGCGGCAGCGTGGGACCCATCAACCTGCCCACGCCGCGCAAGGATATGGCCTACCACGAAACCACCATTCCCTATGCCCTGTATGACATCACCGTTACCCACGCGCGCGAACGCCAGCAGTTGCACAACGTGCCCATGTTTGCCGACACCACAGGCGAACAAGTGGTGCGCATGGAAAACGACATCCCCATCGACGAAGCCGTGTATGTGAAGTAGCCACCTGCGGTGCGCCTGCGGCGAGCAAGCCGCTTCGCTGTGCTTTATCCCAGCCGCATAAAAATCCCCGCGACACCGCACAAAAAGGAGGAAACCATGGGTTTTGGTTTACCGGTTATCCCGCTTGAGATTACCGTGCACCTCGGCGCGCCCCGTGCCAACGCGCGACGTGTGACCGTGCCGTTTATCGATTACATCAAAAATGTGAGGTGTATAAAAAACCGAATGAAAATTGCATAGGCCAACCTCTCATGACAATAAGCATGTCATGGGGTGATGAGATGCAACAACAGCCAATTGTTTTGCCAAAAGCACTGCAAGCCGAGATGATGAAATTCTTCTTTGAAGCCGCCGTGCGCCGCGCCAAACAAGAGCAACTTGAAACGCGCCTATCAGAGAAAAAAGATAGGGGCGATGACTGATGGACACAGGGATTTATGGCAGGGTATCCACCGACGAGCAAGCCAAAGAGGGCTACTCTATCCGTGGACAAGAGCAAAAGCTCAAAGACTATGCCCGCATCAAGGACTGGCAGATTTACGACGTCTACATTGACGAGGGCATCAGTGGCAAAAATATCACCGAGCGTCCCGCCATTAATCGCCTAATGGATGATGTGAAAGCCGGACGCGTGAAAAATGTGCTGGTGTTCAAGATTGACCGCCTCACCCGCAGCACAAGCGATCTGATTTACTTGGTGGACTTGTTCAACGAGCACGGTTGCGCGTTCAACTCGCTGATGGAAAGCATCGACACGCACACGGCATCGGGGCGCATGTTCCTGAAGATCATCGGCATTTTCGCGGAGTTCGAGCGCGAAAACATCGCCGAACGCATTGTGCTGGGGCGCGAGCGCAAAGTCAAAGAGGGGCTGACGCTGTGCTCTTACATCGCGAGCTATGGCTACGACCGCCCCACGGGACAAAAAATCCAAACTATCAATGAGCAAGAAGCGCAGATTGTTCGTGAAATTTTCGACTTGTACGCCAACCAAGGTGTAGCCATCACCGAAATTGCCCGCAGACTCAATCTGCGCAGTGTGCCCACCAAACACGACAGCAAATGGACAACAAACGGCGTGCGAAACGTGCTGAAAAACCACAACTACATGGGGCATGTGCGCCACCACTACCAAGACGAACAACGCGCGTACACCGTGGAGGGGCAGCATGAGCAAATCATCTCACCAGCGCTGTTCGACAAAGCACAGCATCGCCTAACCAAGAACCCGCGCATCTCGCCACGCAGACAGCCCAAGGAGGAGAACTACTTCGCGGGATTTTTGGTGTGTGCTCAATGTGGCAGCAAGCTGCATCCGCACAACTTATATCGAACGCTCAAGGATGGCTCGAAGCAGTTCCTTGGTAATTACGGCTGCGGCAACACGGTCGTTGGCGCGTGCAACGCAAGCGAGATGAGTGCAAGAAAGCTTGAGCACGCATTTCAAGCATACATAGCAGAAATCGCAGATTTCGAGGAAGATAATACTATCCATCTGTATGAACAGGAGCAAGAAAAAAAAGAACAGCAAGCCGTGATTGCAACTTATCAAGAAAAATTGCGCCAAGTCGAAGCCAAGGGGCGCGAGGCTTTGGATCTCTATGTGAACAATATCTTTAGCGTTGACGAATACCGCAGGGTGAAAAGAAGACTTGACGATGACAGGCAAAGCATAAATTCAGAGCTAGAACGGTTGCAAGTGGACGTAGAGAAAATTGCACAAAACAAACTGGAAATCGCAAAAAACTTCAAAGACAATTGGGCAGGACTTTCTAACACGGAAAAGCGCATGTTTCTCATGCAGTTCGTTGAAAAAATCGTGGTGGAAAATGAGAAGATTGGCACAGGCTTTCATGACAAGAAGGTCAGGGTGTTTGGTGTGGTATTTAAGGAGTAGCTTTGATTGGGTTCACGGATGAATCCATACTTTATTATGTGTTTTTCGCTAGACTCGTAAAACCGCCATTTTACGAGTCCAAAAAAGAGCCTAAAAAGGCCTAAAAGGCCTAAAATAGGCATAAAAGGGCGGAAATCGAAAAAACGCTCTGAAACCCTTATATATAGCCATTTCTAAGCCCTAGAAGCTGTTTTTATATGAATGTGTGATGACTCGTAAAATGGTCATTTTACGAGTCTGTTGATTTTGGGTGTGATTTTTTAAAAATTTTTTTAATTTTACCGGGCATGGAAACTGACCATATGCGCCCAGGCTGCCGAAATAAAGTTGCCTCAAAAATGTAAATACCCACCTAATCACGCATGAAAAAAGAGAGATCATGTTCTGACCCCTCTTGCCGTTATGCAGCTTGGAACTCCCTCACTCTTCTATAGAACGTGTTGGGTTTCATGCCCAGCAGCTCCATGGCCTTTGTCGCAGTGATGTGTTTGGCCGCCCACTGCGCGTAAACCGTGCCGAAATCCGCGCTTTCGATTTTCCTGCGCCCTGTGTACTTCCCCTGCGCCTTAGCCACCGCAATGCCCTCAGCTTGGCGAGAAAGTATGCTCTCGCGCTCCAAGGTCGCGACCGCGCCGAACACGGTGAGCATAAATTTTCCCGTTGGCGTGGTCGTGTCGATGCACTCTTTCTTTGAAACGAAGTCAACGCCTTTTGCGGTGAGCCGTTCCACCAAGTCCAGTAGGTCGCGCGTGTTGCGTGCAAAACGGCTAATATCACTCACGATCACCGCATCGCCCTCGCGGACAAATTCAAGCAATTCTTGCAACTGCGGACGGTCGGCGTTTTTCCCGCTGGCGATGTCGATGAAAACACGCTCGACACCCAATTCCTGCATAAGCACCTCTTGGCGAGCCGTATTTTGCCCCGCACTGCTGATTCTCACATAACCTATTTTCATGCTGTGCCCTCCACTTCCGCGATGATTTCGTTGATGATGGCGAGTTTTTGCTTGGTTTCGTCAAAATGCAGTTCGTGCCCGCGCTTACTAGCCTTTAGCATGTAGTCGGTGGCGTGTTGGGCGAGCCGAAACGTGTAGTAGTCGTGCAAGTCGAGTAGTGGCCCCATTTTTGTTATGTTCATGGCGTTTTCCTTTCCCTGTTTATCTAGTTATATTATAATATACTGGTACCAGTATCGCAAGATGGAATATTGCACAAACTTTAAAGTCAATTATTGTGCAACATTCCTACTGGTACCATGGTGTGTATTGTGTTATAATGTTATAGAGGTGATATTTAGAATGGGTAAAACGTCAAACGCAGCAAAAGACAAGTGGAACGCGGCGGCATATGAAGATATTCGCTTGCGGGTACGGCGTGGAATGAAAAGTGAAATTCAATCCGCAGCGACTGCGCGGGGCGAGAGCTTGAACGGCTTCATCAACCGAGCCATTGCGGAAACGATGGAGCGGGAAAACGCAGCGCAAGAGGAATAGTATTGCATTAGGGTTGTGTTTCGCGCTGCAATATGTCAAAACACGAAAAGGGAGTCTATTGACATGCAATAGACCCCTCTTTATTTTGTTGCATTAGGGTATACCACAAAATCCCACACCTGTACAGGTGCTTTTCTATTTGACGCTTACGTCATAGCCATAAGATAATGTGTAACTGCCTAGCGTATAGCCCTCTTTAACTTTTTTCTCGCATGCTAGGGTAATTCGCTCGATAATATTTTCACGCTCAAATTCTGCGAAAATGCCGATGATTTTCAAAAACATTCTGCCTGACGCTGTTTTGGTGTCAATGCTCTCCATCAAGGAATTAAACGCACAGTTATGTTTTTGGAATAAGTCTGATAAGTCAATCAAGTCCCTTGTGTTTCTCGTTAACCTGTCTATTTTATAGACTAAGACATTATGAACACGCCCCGCCTCAATGTCTGCGATTAGCTCATTCATGGCGGGACGGTCTGTGATATTTTTGCCACTGATACCCTCATCAGCGTAAACTTTATAATATGTCCAATCTTTAATCTGTATATAACTTTTTAGCTTCTCGATTTGCGCCCGAATCGAGTAGCCCTCTTTGGCTTGTTCTTCGGTACTCACACGGACATAAATTGCTGTATTCAATCTTGCTCCTGCCTTTCATCAAGCAGGACTTTTTTATTTCTTTCCTCTTTTGCTTTTCGCAAAATTGATGTTTTCATGAAAAACTGCAAGATATTTTTCTGCATTTCAGCAGATAAAATAATAGGCGTTTTGGCCTCGTTTTCTATCATAATTTCAACCCCCTTTTGGTCATGCTTATGGGGCTTTGGGCGAGGTTATGCAAGCACGCAAAAATGGACAAAACCCTTGATATATAAGGGTTTGTCCTCACTCGCCATTTGAATTTTTCGATTGTACTAAGCGGTTCAAAACCCCCGAAAGACAACACTTTTGTATCTCGGACATGCTCATTATTTTTTAACACTTCATCAACAAGTCGGTCAATGTACGCCGGTGCTCTTTCTTGTTGATTTTTGCTAAGCAAATCCAGCGAATAATTTTCTTCAAAATATTTTGGTGCATTGCAACGCACGGCTTCATCTATAGTAGCATACAGATCTTTAGCTTCCTTCCGAAGTCGTATATGCTTAAGTGCTTCAGATAATGATGTAATACTTCTTTTGTCATCTTTCAATAAGTCATTTACATAGCCATTAATTAAGCCTTGTGTCAACTGATGCAGCTTGCCTTCGGAAAGTCGAGCATATTCGAGCTTCCAAAAAACATTCTTATAATTGGTAAGCGAGCCAATGTGTACGTTTTTCACCAAAAACATTAAGAAGTCAGCAATAAAATCACTGTCAAAACGCCACGCAATATGCATTAACGATTCTAATGCTAAATTAAATGACCAATGAATTATCACGTTGCGCTTGCCAAGTTTCATTTTATCTTGCAAAATGTTTTTTATAATGCTTTCTAATTCAGAAAATTTCTCATCAGAAAATTGATAACCCAAAAAACGCAACAATAACATGTAGGATTTTTCACGATTATGTGCAAGAGGAATTAACGATACTGCGCACATAAGTTCCTCTGCGTCGTTTGCAGTGATTGCATTTGCGCCACCATAACCAAAATAATTTCCAAACAATTTTTCTAGCGCTTTTTCATCTTGCCGAAGCAATAAACAAACCAACAAGCTTTTATACATGGATGGTATAGTGCGATGTACACCGCAATATGCGCTAAGCACACTCGCCAAATGCTCTAATGTAACTAATATTTGAGTTAAGGAACCGTGCTGCACTGATATGAGAAATATTTTAGCCGCTTGTTTCGCAACCATTTCGTAGCCAATGCCATATGTAGTTGAATACGGATTTCTTGTAAGCTTATCGGTGTAGATTTTGCAACTTTTTCGGGAAATTTCTAATGCCAATCTATCCAGTGCAGGATAATGAAAAACGTCTGATTCTTTATCAAGTGCTTTTTGCCACTGGTTACTACTCTTCCACGTTCCAGCCATTCTGTCCATTTCATAATCCATGTTTCGCAAGTCAAGCAATATATCACTTCGTAGCCAAGCCGGAGTATTAATTTCCGTCGCCTTAGAGTGTGCTTTTTCGAGAAAATTTATACATTCTTGAAGGTTTCCAATCCAATAGGCCGCAATAGCATCTATTCGCAATATAACAAGATGAGCAACTTCATCATGATGCATCTTAATAACTTCGCCTTTAAGCTTTTCAAAAAAACCTGCGGGCAATGCAATCTTACCAATCAGCGCGAAAAAAAACTGAGCGCACAATTCGTCAAACACAGGATAATTATCTGGTTCTTTTTCACGGTACTCTTCTTTGATTTCGTAATAGTCATCGTTGCGAGGAATGAAAAAATCTGTAAAAACTCTAACAGTTCGCTTGAAGCCTTTTATAGAATTTTTCCCCAAGTTATATAAGCTAATTGCTTGGGCACTTGTTGTTGAATCTTCAGGCAGTGATTTGCTAATTGATTCAACCTTGGAAATAAAATCGCTTTCATTCGGTTTTTCAACTTCTCCTATATGAATGAGTCGCCCCTTACTATACTCATTGTATATATCAATAAAATCATATAGCAAAGAACGCATGGCCTCTTTAGCTAAGTCACTAAAGTTTGGAACAACTTTATACTTAACCATATATTTTTCGTTTTTCCTCAAAGATTTTTGCAATTCGGTTTCGGTTGTACTATTCTCATTGCAAAAAATATAAAGAGAAGGCTTGTTGTATTGCCGTGCATGGTTATGTTCGTCCCATACAGGTTCCGATACGCCGTCAGAATTGTTTATGAGAAAAATACAAACATCGCTATCTTGGAGTTTGTTCAAATAGCTAGATTTAAGGTTTTGAGAGCTCGCGGGTGCGCTATCAAAATTATATACATTTACCATCCCGCTTTCTTCGAGCAACACTTCAAGTGATTTGCGCACAATAGCATAACGTCCATCGCATTTCGAGCTAATAAAAACCTTTATTTTGTTGCCAGCGCACCAACTAGATTGCATTTTTTCACCTGTAAAAACCTTTCGTTTAACTATGTCGTATGCTCAAATTCCTGTGTTATGGCGTTGGTTGTAATCTCTGTAAATTTTCAAAATCAACCTTCAAGGATAAGGCATCTCTCAATCGTTGATCATTAATGGTAAATTTTTTATTATTCAGATAAGACAAAGTCGTATACGACTTATCTTCCCAATATTTAATGAATGTAGCGATAATCGGATAAGATTTAACAGCAACGTCGCGAACATCCCCATTTAGTGCTGTATTGGGCACATAAACACTATTCTTTAACTTTTGAAACCCCATTATTGACCGTATAGATCCTGCTACCAAATCAGTCTGTAATTTTATGTTTAAAGCCCCATATGCGCCAAGCATCATTCCCGGTTTATTATGTATTAGCATAAGCTCAGATAAGATTTCTAGTTTTTGTTCTGTAGTGCGGTCTCGTTTCATTTTGAAGTCCGTTGACTTGAGCGTGTTCTTTAATGCGTGATAATAAAAGTCTTCGGGCGTAAAAACACACTCATCGACACCTGTTAAATGCATAAAATTTGGTCTGCGAAAACTCGTTTCGTAAAAGCAAATTCTGCCATCTTCTTCGGTAACGAAAAGAATGTTTTTTCCCATTAGATTATTTTCATATAGTTTTGCACACTTCCGAATAATTGGTACCGCTTTTTCCGTCGTCATCTTTACTTCCGAGAATTTTGGTTGAATTTTCATGCGCTAAAGAGCCTTTCAATTTAAAAGGGAAGCGCAAGACCCGCAGGCCAAGACACTTCCCTTTATGGTTGATTTTTGGCTGTCCGCCAGCCCACTGGCAACCGAAGTCCAGCAAGTCTTTCAGGTTTTTGGCTGCCTGCCAGCCCACTAGCACCCGAAGTCTAGCAAGTCGTCGGATTTTTAAGGTGTCAACCCACCCAGAGCAAGATTTGCACCTTCCTCTCAACTATATTATATGCTATTTTTTTCTCTTTGTCAATAAAAATTTTCTCAAAAACCAAAATTTCCAAATAAAGGCTTTTCTTGCATCTCATTCGCCGCGCAAGTGCGGTGAAATGCTCACGTTTTTGCATTTACTTGTGACAATTTCCCAAAGCCCATGATATAAATTGAAGTACAGCGAGGACAACCTACCTAGCGAACTATGCCCAAGCACTTCCCACAGAATAAAATTTTTGCTTGAAATTAACACGGGCATGCGGTATAATAGCCTTATAGATAGGGCGTTTCGAGCTATTCGGTGTTTTGTACACGTCACAAATGTCGCCAGCAGTGAAGTTTACCCAACTTGGCCAGAACAGGCCCTTCGTGCCAACATCTTGGCCATTGTGAGCTTTGCGCTCAACCGCGTGTACACGGAATTTTACCGTGCGCAAAACCTGCCGTTCGACATCACCAACTCCACCCAGTTTGACCAAGCTTATATTCATGGTCGAGTGATTTTCGACAGCATCAGCCGCCTGGTGGACGAACACTTCAATGACTACATTCGTCGCCGCGGACACGTTGAGCCCATGTTCGCGCAATATTGCTCCGGGCGCAGCGTCACCTGCCGTGGCATGAGCCAGTGGGGCAGCTTTGACCTTGCCCGCCAAGGCTTCAGCTATATGCGCATTTTGCAGCACTACTATGGCAACAACATCGAGATCGTCTACAACGCCCCGCAAGGTCGCGTGCTGCCCAGCTATCCCGGGCGGCTGATGCGGCGCGGCAGCAGCGGCGAGCCCGTGCGCACCATCCAAATGATGCTCGCGCGCATCTCGCGCAATTTCCCGGCAATCCCCCGCCCCGAGGTGAACACCGGCGTGTTTGATGCTCGCACCGAGCAAGCCGTACGCGTGTTCCAGCGCACCTTCAACCTCGCGCAAGACGGCATTGTCGGTCCGCTCACTTGGAATCGCATGCGGCAAATCTTCAACGGTGTCAAGCGCCTGAACGAACTGAACAGCGAAGGGCTCACCGCCGAAGAGATCCAGATGCTCTATTCGCCGGTGCTGCGCTGGGGCGACCGCGGCTTTGACGTGCGTGCGGTGCAACTGTATCTGCGGTTCTACAGTCTGTTTTATCCCGCCATCCCCAACTTGCTCGCCGACGGCATTTTTGGCCCCATCACCGACGGCGCGGTGCGGGCATTCCAGCAGCAGTTTGGGCTAACGGTAGACGGCATTGTTGGTCGCCAAACCTACAATGCCATGGTGAATCAATATCCCGCGCACTACAACCGTTTGTCTGCCGAGCAACGCCGTGGGATATATCCCGGTCGCGCATTTTCGCAAGGTGACAGCGGCGCGAAAGTCCGCGAGCTGCAGCAACTGCTCAACGCCGTAGCACCCTACGTGCCCGCCATGGACATCGTGGCCGTGGACGGCAACTACGGTGCGCGCACCACCGAGGCCGTGCGTGCGTTCCAATATTACGCACAGCTGCCCCTAAGCGGCGACGTGGGCATCATCACTTGGAATGCCGTGCTGGACGCCTATCTGCACCGCAACGAGATGACCGACAACCCCGCCACGGTGCGTTTTGCGGCGTTAGACTAACATGAAAAACCGCCCTCATTCGGGGGCGGTTGAGTTATGTGTTAGATTGCCGATTACCATTACCCGTTCACGCGCCTTGCTTAAGACGTGTTTTTCAAACCATGCAGAACTCCGCAAAGGCAAAATTTGCTGCTCTCCAAACATTACGTTTTGTTGTACAGCAACCAATTCAGGTTTATCACTGCTGTTATCATAAAAAATCGTTTCGTCCGCCGCACACATCACATCATACATCAAGTTCATGGCGCGTGCATAGCGCGACAGAATTTTGTCCACCGGCACGTCATGTCCGCCTTGCGCCACGCGACTTTGCACGCGCGCGATGTTAATTTGCGGGTCATCGGTTGTCACATAAACAACATGGACTTTATAGCCCAGCCACTTCGCCTTGCGGATAAATTCCAGCTTTTCGTGTGTCGATAACACTGTTTCAAATGCAAACGACTTCCCCAGCGCTAATCGAATTTCACGCTGCGTCTCGGCTTCTTGCATCGCTTTGATATAGGCTTGCACATCGTTTTTCTCATGCTCAACAACATAGTTGTCTGGACAGATAAAATCTTGCGGGCAATGTCCCATCGCAAGCGCGTTTTTCACAATCGTGGACTTGCCGGAGCCATTTGGTCCAGCAAACACAACCATGATTTTATCACTCACGCTGCTTCCTCCGAATACTTTTGGGCATATTCTAGCGCAGCCTTCTTTGCAGACTCACGCGCCAGTTTGTCAAGCGTTTCCTTCACTTCGGCGTAGGGGTACACGATGATTTCCATGTTGCGCAGTTCTTCCATGCTCGCACCGCCTTTCTTCATTTCATAGTATAGCACAATCTCGCCGAAAAGTCAACCACGGCAATTTTTTCAAAAAAAGCTTGACATTTTCGCTCGCGTGTGCTATACTGGTTAGTAATCAAATAGCCAACCAAACCAACGAGGCAGAGGTAAAGGCAGCAAATGCGCAATCCAGAGAGTCCGGGGTAGCTGAGAACCGGGCAGAGATGCAGGCTGTTAAATGGACTGCTGAGGGCGCCGTGCAAAGCGGCGACGTCACACCCGCGTGAGTGGTGAGCAGTATGTTAGTACTGTATCAAAGTGCACGGGCAACCGTGAATCCAAGGTGGCACCGCGGAATAAGTTTATTTCGTCCTTGATGAAGCCGTGAGGCTTTGTCGAGGATTTTTTTGTATTTTTAGGAGGGATTCGCATGATTAGACCAACTCTGGCGCAGGCGAAAGCCGCCGCGCAGCACCACAGCATCGTGCCCATCGCGCTGGAGATTTTCAGCGACACCAAAACGCCCATGGAAATTCTGCGGCAAATGCGCCGCCAAAGCGATGACTGGTTCATCCTCGAAAGCGTAAACGGCGGCGACAGCTGGGGACGCTACACCTTTTTGGGCTATAAGCCCGTGCAGCAGTTGTGCAATGGCGGCATCGAAGACGTTCGCGTCTTGCTGAAAAAATACCACAGCGCACGGGTGAAAGACTTGCCGCCCTTCACCGGTGGCTTCGTTGGCTACTTTGCCTACGATTTCGTCCAGCAGCTCATTCCCGGGCTGCAGCTGCACGCCAAAAACGATGAAGACTTCGCCGACTTCCACCTGATGCGCATCGACAAAGTGGTGGCCTTTGACCACTTCAAGCAAAAGATTTATCTCATCGTTAACGTGCCTGCGCAGGACATTGAAAGCAGCTACATCGCGGGCGTGGAGACGCTCAAAGACATGGAGCGCGCCCTGATGGTGCAGGCAGATAATACCAACGAGCAAAGCCACTGCGGCGAGTTCACCGCGCTGCACAGCAAAGCGCAATTCCATGCAATGATTGAGAAAGTGCAGCACCACATCAAGGAAGGCGATATTTTTCAGGCGGTCGTCTCCAACCGATTCACCGCGCCGTTCAGCGGCTCGCTGCTCAACACCTACCGCTTGCTGCGCACCATCAACCCGTCGCCCTACATGTGCCACATGCGCTTGGGCGGTTTGGAGATCGCCTGCGCCTCGCCGGAGACCCTCGTGTCGCTGCAAGAAGGCAAACTCAGCTCCTTCCCACTAGCGGGCACCTGCAAACGTGGTGCCACGCCGGAAGAAGATGCCGCGCTCATCGATGCGCTGCTCTCCAACGAGAAAGAGCTCGCTGAGCACGACATGCTCGTGGATCTTGCCCGCAACGACCTCGGTCGCGTGGCACAGTTTGGCAGCGTGCAGGTGCAGGACTACCGCGCCGTCAAGAAATTTTCGCACGTCAGCCACATTTCGTCGCACGTGGTGGGCAAGCTCAAACCCGATTGCGACCCCATTGATGTTCTCGCAGCCACGCTGCCCGCTGGCACGCTCAGCGGCGCGCCAAAGAAACGCGCCTGCGAAATCATCGACGACTGCGAGGGGCACAAGCGCGGTGCCTACGGCGGCGCACTGGGTTACATCGACTTCACCGGCAACATGGACATGTGCATCGGCATCCGCATGGCCGTGCTCAAGGACGGCAAGGTGCATGTGCAGGCCGGCGCAGGCGTGGTGGCGCAAAGCACGCCCGACGCCGAATACGCCGAGGTGCAGAACAAAGCCTTTGCGATGATGCTGGCACTGCAAGGCGCACAAAATTTGTAGGAATCACCAGCCCTGCGCACTAGATAAACATCCCGGACAGCGCTGGGGCGCTATCCCTACACGAAAGGAAATCCCATGATTCTCATCATCGACAACTACGACAGCTTCACCTATAATCTATACCAACTGGTGGGGCAACTGCGCAGCGATGTCACCGTGGCCTACAACGACCACATCACCTGCGACGACATTGCCGCCATGCAGCCCAGCCACATCATCCTCTCCCCCGGGCCGGGCAGGCCCGCCAACGCCGGCGTGTGCAAAGACGTCATCGCGCGCTTTGCCGGGGAGATCCCGCTGCTGGGCATTTGCCTGGGCCACCAAGCCATCTGCGAGGTATATGGCGCAACGGTGGGCTACGCGAAAACGCTCATGCACGGCAAAGCCTGTGGGCTGCACATCGCCAACGGCAACCCGATTTTCCGCGGACTCCCTCCCCTGCTGCAGGCCGGGCGCTATCACTCCCTTGCTGCCGAGCGCGGCACGTTGCCCGATGACCTGCTGGTCATCGCCGAAACCGACGACGGCGAAGTCATGGGCGTGAAGCACCATAGCCACGCGCTGTTTGGGCTGCAGTTCCACCCGGAGTCCATCCTCACACCGCAAGGCAGCAAGATTGTGGAGAATTTTTTGCAGGTTTAGTCCGCGCCTGCGGGCGCAAAGTTTTCGCTACTTTTTTTTGCAAAAACCACCTGCGGTGGGGCTTCGTCGCTTCGCTGTGCTCTATCACAACCCCATAAAAAATCCCCGCGCGCGCAGCGCGACTAAAGTTTTTTTGGTTCTTTTTTTTCAAAAAAAGAACAGAAAAGGAGCTACCCATGATTCACCAAGCCATATATGACATTCTGGCCAAGCGTGATTTGTCGCTTGACCAAACCACCGCCGTGATGCAGCAAATGATGACCGGCGAGGCGACCCCGGCGCAGATGGGCGCATTTTTGGCGGCCATGCGCCTGAAGGGCGAAACGATTGACGAAATCACCGCGTGTGCGCGTGTGCTGCGCGAAAAATGCGTGAAGCTCACGCCGAAAACCGACGTGCTGGACATCGTGGGCACCGGTGGCGATGAGTTGTTCACGTTCAACATCAGCACGGTTGCGGCGTTCGTGGTTGCGGCAGGCGGCGTGCCCGTGGCTAAGCACGGCAACCGCAGTGTGAGCAGCAAATGCGGCAGCGCAGACGTGCTGGAGGCACTGGGCGCGAACATCATGATTCCCGCCGAGGCAAGCCAGCGCGTGCTGGACGAAACCGGCATGTGCTTCATGATGGCGCAAGTGTATCACAGCGCGATGAAGCATGTTGCGCCCGTGCGGCGCGAGCTCGGCGTGCGCACGATGTTCAACATTCTCGGTCCGCTTGCAAACCCTGCAGGTGCCACGTTGCAGCTGCTTGGCGTGTATGACGAAAACCTCGTGGAGCCTCTCGCTAACGTGCTGCTGAACCTCGGCGTGAAGCGCGCGATGGTCGTGCACGGACACGATGGCTTGGACGAAATCACGCTGACGGGCACATCAACGATCTGCGAAGTGGCGGACGGTCAGCTCAACAGTTATTTCATCACGCCCGAGCAATTCGGTCTGCAGCGCTGCACAATTGAAGACCTCGTTGGCGGTGATCCTGCTGAAAACGCCGCCATCGCACAGGCGATTTTGTCGGGCGAACCCGGTCCGCGCCGCGACATCGTGGTGCTCAACGCCGCGTGCTGCCTGTATATGGGGCACAACGACATCACCATGCGCGAGTGCGTGCGGCTGGCACAGCACATGATTGACAGCGGCAAAGCCCTGGATACACTCAACGCGTTTGTGAGGGCAACCAATGAATATACTTGACCGCATCGTGGAATCCACCAAACTGCGTGTTGCGCACGACAAGGCATCGACCTTTACGCCGACAAGTAAAACACCTTTACAGCCCTTTGCGTTCGAGCACGCTTTGCGCGGTGAGAACCTGCACTTCATCTGCGAAGTCAAGCGTGCGTCGCCCAGCAAAGGCATCATCGCGCACGAGTTCCCCCACGTGCAGATTGCGCAGGAGTACGAAGCCGCAGGCGCAGCGGCCATTTCGGTGCTCACCGAGCCGGAGTTCTTCCACGGCAGCGATGCCTATCTGCAGGAAATCCGCGCCGCTGTGCACACGCCGTTGCTGCGCAAAGACTTCACCATTGATGCCTTTCAGATTGAGCAAGCTGCCATGCTGGGCGCAGATGCCGTGCTGCTGATTTGCGCGATATTGAGCGAACCGCAACTAGGCGACTTCATCAAACGGGCGGACAACCTTGGGCTCTCTTGCTTAGTGGAGGCACACGACGAGGATGAGCTGCACACAGCGTTGCGTGCAGGCGCGCGCGTGGTGGGCGTGAACAACCGCAACCTCAAGACTTTCGACGTTGACCTGCACAACAGCATTCGCTTGCGCAAGCTCGCGCCGCCCGAGGCGATTTTCGTGGCCGAAAGCGGCATTCGCACCGCCCACGATGTGCGCCTGCTGCGCGAACACGGCATCCACGCGGCGCTGGTTGGCGAAACACTCATGCGCGCGCCGTGCAAAAAAGCAGCATTGGAGGCTCTGCGTGAAGGTTAAGATTTGCGGGCTCACCCGCCCCGAAGACATCGCTGCCGTCAACGCCTGCCTGCCGGACTACATCGGCTTTGTGTTTGCGCCAAGCCGCCGCAGGGTCACGGTTGAACAGGCACGGCAGCTCAAGCAAGCACTTGACCCGCGCATTCAATCGGTGGGCGTGTTTGTGGATGCCGGGCTCGACGACATCGCGCCGGCGAGTGCGTTTCTCGATTTGATTCAGCTGCATGGCAGCGAAAGCGATGATTTTGTGCGACAAGTAAAACGCCTTTACAGCTTGCCGGTGATCAAAGCGCTCCCTGTCGGGTCGGCTGGTGCGCCGCCCGCAGATTTTTACTTGTTCGACGGTCCGCAACCCGGCAGCGGACAACGCTTTGACTGGAGCATGCTGTCGAGCTATACCACACCTTATTTCCTCGCAGGCGGGCTGTCTGCCCATAACATCGCGCTTGCGGCAACGTGCAAGCCCTATTGCCTTGACGTGAGCAGCGGCGTGGAGACCAACGGGATGAAAGATCACGAAAAAATTTTGCAATTTGTATCAACAGTGAGGAGGCTACCATGACCCCAGGAAGATTTGGCGATTTCGGCGGGCAATATGTGCCCGAAACGCTCATGGCGGTGTTGCACGAGCTCATCGCGGCCTACGAGCAGGCCAAGCAAGACCCGCAATTTCAAGCCGACTACGCCGCGCTGCTGCGCGACTACGCCGGGCGACCGTCGCTGCTATATTACGCGGAAAACCTCACAAAGCAGCTCGGCGGCGCAAAAATCTATCTCAAGCGCGAAGACTTGAACCACACCGGCTCGCACAAAATCAACAACGTGCTCGGGCAGGCGTTGCTGGCCAAACGCATGGGCAAAACCCGCCTGATTGCCGAAACCGGCGCGGGGCAGCATGGCGTGGCAACCGCAACCGCCGCCACGTTGCTGGGCATGGAATGTGAAATCTTCATGGGTCGTGAAGACACCCAGCGGCAAGCGCTCAATGTGTATCGCATGCGGCTGCTGGGCGCGCAGGTGCACGAAGTCACCAGCGGCACGATGACGCTCAAAGATGCCGTGAACGAAACCATGCGCGAGTGGACACGCCGCATGGACGACACGCACTATCTCATCGGCTCGGTGATGGGGCCGCACCCGTTCCCCACGATGGTGCGCGATTTTCAAGCGATTGTGGGGCGTGAAATCAAGCAGCAAATTTTGGCGGAAATCGGTCGCCTGCCTGATGCGATCGTCGCCTGCATTGGTGGCGGCAGCAACGCCATCGGCGCGTTTTATGACTTCATTGGTGATGAGTCGGTGCGGCTCATTGGCTGCGAAGCCGCCGGGCATGGCATCCCCAGCGGTCAGCATGCCGCCACGATGTCCACCGGCACGCTGGGCGTGTTCCATGGCATGAAAAGCCTGTTTTGCCAAGACGAACACGGGCAGATTGCACCGGTGCACTCGATTTCGGCGGGCTTAGACTACCCCGGCGTGGGACCCGAGCACGCGCAGTTGTTCGCCACCGGACGCAGCGAATGCGTTGCCGTGACTGACGAAGAAGCCGTGCATGCATTCGAGACGCTGTCACGCGTGGAGGGCATCATCCCGGCGATTGAATCGTCGCACGCGGTGGCGCATGTGCTCAAGCTCGCCAAAGAACTGTCGCCCGAGCAGGTGATTGTGTGCAATCTTTCGGGGCGGGGCGACAAAGACGTGGCTGCGATTGCTAGATATAAGGGGGAAAATCTTCATGACGGTTAAATCTCGCGCCGCTGACCATGCAATCCACAATACGATAATCGGGTTAAAGGGGGAAAAGATAGATGAAGCGAATCGCTGATGCATTCAACGGCAAAAAGGCGTTCATTGCCTACCTCATGGCGGGCGATCCGAACCTTGCAAAGTCCGCCGAGTACATCCTGGCCGCGCAAGAAGGCGGCGCAAATTTAATCGAAATCGGCATCCCATTTTCCGACCCCGTGGCAGAAGGTCCTGTGATAGAATCCGCCGCCGCGCGCGCACTTGCACAGGGCACACAGCTCAAAGACGTGCTCGCCATGGTCGCCTCCATCCAAGACCGCGTGCACATTCCCCTGCTGTTGATGACCTACTGCAACCCGGTGTTTGTGTTTGGCTACGCGAAATTTTTCGCCCGCTGCGCCGAGGCTGGCGTGTGCGGGGTCATCATCCCCGACCTGCCCTTTGAGGAGCAGGCCGAAGCACAAGTGCATGCCCGCGCACACGGCGTGGAGATGGTCACGCTCATCGCACCGACCTCACAGGAGCGCGTGGCGAAAATCGCCGCCGAAGCCGAGGGCTTCATCTACCTCGTGTCGTCGCTTGGTGTCACGGGTGTGCGCAGCGAAATCACCACCGACCTCGCCGCCATCGTCGCAGACATCAAACGTCACACCAGCACGCCCGTCGCCGTGGGCTTCGGCATTTCCACGCCCGAGCAAGCCGCGCTCTACGCCCAAGTCACCGACGGCGTGATCGTCGGCAGTGCCATCGTGCAGCTCATTGCGCAACACGGCGAACACGCCGCCACGCACGTGCGCGAGTATATCGCTGGGATGCGGGCTGCCATGTAGAGCGCGGGCGCGCACCTAAAAACCCACCCCCAGTGTGACAGGGAGTGGGTTTTGCTATTTTGTTAATCGGTCACCGCCGAAGGCGGGCTAAAGTTCTTTTGGTTACTTTTCTTTCAAGAAAAGTAACACACTTCTCATGTCACTCGCAGAAGCGCTCAAGATTGTTGCGGCCAATGCGCAGCGCCGTCATGGGGTCTTCCATTCCCTCAAACTCGATGGAGACGTAACCTTCATAGCCCGCGCGGCTGAAGTTGCCCAGGCACTGACGAATGGGCACGTTGCCGTGACCAATAACCGCGCCGCGCAGGAAGTTGCCGCCACGGCTGTTGAACCAGCCTTCGCCGGGATGATCAACGGTGCCGGGCTTGATGTGGAAATCCTTGGCGTGCACGTGCTTGGTCATGGCTGCCACGTTGCCGCAGGCGATTGCGGGGTCTTCGTCGGCGCAGCAAAAGTTGCCCATGTCCGCGAGCACACCGAAGTTGGGGTGATTCACCTCGCCCACCAGCTGTGCCACACGCACGCTGTCTTGGCAGAAGTAGCCGTGGTTCTCCACCATCGTGGCGATGCCCTTGCCGGCGGCGTATTCCGTCACCTCGCGGCAACCACGCGCGAGAATCGGCAGCGCCTGCGCCCAGCTGTTGTGGCTGTTCTCGGGCTCATCAAAGCCACGGGTGGCATCGTGACGCATGAGCTTCACGCCCAGCACCTCGGCGATGTCCACCATGTCTTTCAGGCGGGCGATTTCCGCGTCCACGCTGTCGGCCTGCAGGAAATCCGCGCCGATGGTGTAGCAGATGATGGGCAGCCCCACGCGGGCGCTTTCTTCGGCGAGTGCCTGTGCGGTTTCGCGGTCGGGGCAATCCATGTCGGTGTACTCAATGGCCTCGAAGTCGAGCTCTTTGGCCAGAGAAATAAGTTCTGTGGGTTCTTTGTTGAGCTTCGCAAAGCTATAGCTGCTCACGCCGAGTTTCATGTTAATCATCTCCTTTATCTTGGTGGTCACTAACCACTATTCACTAATCACTATCCACTACTCCTGTTGGTCAACCGCAACCACTTTGCGAAACAGCGCCATGTGCGACGACGAAATGCGTTTGTCCACGTGCATCGAGCCAAAAAACCAGCGCTTGAAGGTGCACTTGGCCAGCATTTCATCAAAAAAGTTGTGCAGTCCGGTGGACTCCACGCTTTCGTGCTGCTGCTTTTTCAGCTGCAAAAACGCCTTGATGCGAATCGGCGGCTCGTGGGTGATGACGTAGTCCACGTGGCCGTTGGTGGTTTGCAAGTTGGCCGCCGCGTTCTCCATTTCCTCATAGCTGGGCGTTTCGCGCGCCATGCGGATGTCATCCTGCGTGCGATAGTCATCGTCCGGGCAAACGCCGCCGCCGATGGTTAGGTACGTGCTGCCCTCAATGGTGAACAGCTCGCCACGCATCAGGTGATAGAGGTTGCCGCTGATTTGCCGCGCGCGACCGCCGTTCCAGTTCACCACGGGGTATTGTTCCAGCAGATCAAAGTTTTCGTGCACGCCATCCACAAAAGCGATGTTGAATTTTTGCTTACCCAGCTTTTTCAGCGTAGCCTGCTCGGTCTTGCTGCCGTCCCAAACAAAGCCGAAATCGCCGCACACCAAGAGAGTATCGCCCTTCTTCAGGCGGCGCATTTCGCTGGACTTGAGGCGCTCGGCATCGCCGTGCATGTCGCCGGTGACATAAACCATGATTTCTCGCTCCTTGCCATTGACTTTTTTCATGCAAATGTAGTATAATAGATATTATACTATATCTTGGGGTGTGTGTAAATGGGTAAACGCAAATTTGCGAAAAAAATTTTTGCCGCGTGCGTGGCGGCGGCGCTGTGCGCGGGCTTAGCCATGCCCGCAAGCGCGGTGTTCAACAACCTGCTGCGCGACGTAACCGGGCTCACCGGGCGGTCGGAAATCTTTCTGCTGGTGAGCTTGGATGACGGCAGTGTGATCTTCAGCCAAAACGAGCACACGCGCACCGCTCCCGCCTCGCTGACGAAATTCATCACCGCAGCCGTGGCGCTCGAGCAGCTCGACGACATCACCGAGCCGGTCACCGTGCACGCCGAAGACCTCGCACCCGTGCGCGGCACTGCCCACAGCGACCTGCGTGATGGCGAGCAAGTGAGCGCCGAGCACCTCATCGCTGCCATGCTGCTGCACAACGCCAGCGATGCCGCGCAGGCTCTGGCAGCGCACATCGCGGGCAGCGCAGAGGACTTCGTGCCGCTGATGAACGACTTCGCAGCGCGCGCGGGTGCAGAGAACACGAACTTCGCCAACGTCCACGGTCTGGACGAAGACGGACACTATACCACCGCCCATGACCTCGCGCTGATGGTGCGCCATGCCCTGCGGCGTGACTTCCCCGGCAGCGCCGTGCTTGAGCGCATCAGCGGCAGCCTGCGCCACACCGTCCCCGAAAGCAACCTGCGTGGACCGCGCCATCTGGTGAACTTCAACCACATCACCAACCGCTATCGCCCGCACTACTTCATGCCGCAAGCCTTCGCAGGCAAAACCGGGCACACTGCCGCCGCCGGACGTTGTGTCCTCGTCACCGCGCAGCAGGCGGGCTTTCGCTACCTTGCCGTGGTGCTGCAAGGGCAGGATGCCGCGCTCACCCCCGGCGGACCGGTGCGCAACACCGCCAAAACCGACGCCCGCGTGCTCATCAATTGGGCGTTCGCGAACATCCGCATGCAGCAGGTTGCCGAAACCGACCGCGCCGTGGCGGAAATCCCCGTGGAGCTCGCGCGCGGCACCGACCACGTGCAGCTGATGCCCGCGCAGGCAGTCTTTGCCTTTGTGCCGCAGGGCGTGCATGCAGGCAATGTGCTCATTGAGCCCATCGCCGACACCATGCCGCAAAGCCTCACCGCGCCCGTGCAAGCGGGGCAGCAAGTGGGGCAGGCGCGCGTGCTCTTCGCCGGCGTGGAGTTCGCGCGTGTTGACCTGGTTGCGGCAGAATACGTCGCGCTTTCCGGCACGCAATACGCCGTGCAGGTGGCGCGCAGGGTGGCAGGCTCGCTGTTGTTTCAGGTCATCGTGGGCTTGATTGTGCTGGCGGCAATCGGCTTGGTCATCCTCGTGCTGCTTCAGCGGCGCAAAAAGAGCCGCAAAAAGCAACTGCACGTGCTGCCAAAAGTCGGCACGCGGTAAGAAAAACGCGTCTCGCCCGCAATTTAACCACTTTCGCCCCTTCCGCATATAATGGCATGAAACATAGCCATGGAAGGAGTTTTGACGATGATGGATATCCCAGGCGGCAGCTCGTGCTGCTGCGCCAGTTCCTGCTGCGCTAGTTCCACCCCCTGCAACAGCCCTTGCACCAGTTCCTGCCATAGTGCCTGCAGCAGCCGCTGCAAGGCCCCGCGTTGCCGTGACAACGGCGTGCAAGATGTTTGCCAAGGCCTGCAAAGCGTAATCGGCGGGTTTGGCAAAGGCGTTTGCTGCGGACTCGACGTGCTCACCGGCATGGGCAATGCGTTGCTTGCCGGTCCGCGCTGTGCACCGCGTTGCCAGCCGCGTTGCCGTCCCAGACCGTGCCAGCCGACGTGCCAATGCCGTTGCCGATGCACGTGCCGACGCGCTTGCCGCTAATCGAATGAAGAATGAGAGGTGCTTCGGCGCCTCTTTTTCATGCGCGAGTGCATGTGATTTCCCCCTTGACAAACCCGCCAATTTGCGCTATAATAATCTAATATCCAGCATCTAAAATCTAACATCTAGCAAGGACAAGCCATGAAAACATCAGATTTCTACTACGACCTGCCCGAACAGCTCATCGCCCAAACGCCCATCGAACCCCGCGACAGCAGCCGCATGATGGTGTTGCACCGCGATAGCGAGCAAATCGACCACAAGATTTTCCGTGACATCGCTGACGTCCTGCAGCCGGGCGACTGCCTCATCCTCAACAACACCAAGGTGCTGCCCGCACGCCTATATGGCATCAGCGAAACCGGCGCGCGCGTGGAGTTCCTGCTGCTCAACCAGCTCGACGAGCGCGACAGCCCCATCTGGGAATGCCTCGCAGGACCGGGCAAACGCGCCAAAGAGGGCAGCAAGTTCAGCTTTGGCGAGGGCATTTTGCACGGCGAGGTCATCGAAGTGCGCGAAGACGGCAACCGCGTGGTGCGCTTTACCTACGATGCGCCGAGCTTCTATGCCGTGCTCGACCAAATCGGCGAAATGCCGCTGCCGCATTACATCACCGAAGAACTTGAAGATCCCGACCGCTACAACACCGTGTATGCTGAACATGCCGGCAGCGCGGCCGCCCCCACGGCGGGGCTGCACTTCACACCGGAGCTGCTGCAGCGCATTGAGGACAGCGGCGTGAAGCTCGGTTATGTCACGCTGCACGTGGGGCTGGGCACGTTCCGCCCGGTGAAGAGCGAAAACATCGCCGACCACGTCATGCACGCCGAGCACTACGCCATGCCTGCCGACACCGCCGAGATGATCCGCGAAACCAAGGCGCGTGGCGGCCGTGTGATCGCCGTGGGCACGACTTGTGTGCGCACCCTCGAAAGCGTGATGGCGCAGCACGGCAGCATGAAAGCCTGCGAGGGCTGGACGGACATCTTCATCTATCCCGGGTTCGAGTTCCGCGGCCTGGATGGTCTGCTGACGAACTTCCATCTGCCGGAAAGCACGCTGATTATGCTCGTGAGCGCCATCTATGGCCACGAGAAAACCATGCACGCCTACCGCACCGCCGTGGCAGAGGAGTACCGCTTTTACTCGTTTGGCGACTGCATGTTGATCATCTAAATACCATAACAGATCACGCCGCCCTGCATCATCTGCGGGGCGGCGCGTTGCGTTATCTGGTTATCGTCAATCCTCAATCGCGGCCTTTTTGGTGTTCACATCACGGAAGAAGCTCAGCTCGAACTTCGGCTGGCGGTCATAGGTGAACACGCCGTTTTTCTCCTGCTCCACGTCGGTGAGCTGGGTATAGCAAAAGCCGAACATCTTCGGGTGGTCGATGAGCGTGGTGGTCAGCGCAGCGTAGCGGGCCTTGTACTCCTCCTCGGTTTTCGGCGCTTCGCCATAGCCCCAGCCGTCCACGGCGTTCCAAGCAATGCCGCCGTACTCACTCACGAACATCGCTTCACCGGCGTACTTCTGCACCTTGCGGTCATCTTGCTTGTGGTCAAAGAAGGTGTCGCCGTCGATGAACGGCGCATAGCGCGACGCAAACTGCTCGGCATCTTGACCATACTCATGCACGCAGTAGATGTCTGTTTTCACGTGCACATAGCCGCTGGTGTCAATGCACGGACGGCTTGGGTCAAGCGCTTTGGTCGCTTCATACACCACGCTGATGTTGTCGTCGTACTGCTCCTCGCTCGTTTCGTTGTAGGGGCACCAGCCCACGATGCTGGGGTGGTTGCGGTCGCGCGCCACGGACTCCAGCCATTGCGGCAGAAACTTGCCCAGCACGCGCGGGTCGCTGTCGTCCACACCCCAGTTGGCGAACTCGCCCCAAGTGATGTAGCCATGCAGGTCGGCGTAATACAACGTGAGCGGCTCGAAGACCTTCATGTGCAGACGTGCGCCGTTAAAGCCCGCCTCCATCGACAGCAGAATATCCTGCTCCAATGCTTCTTTCGTCGGCGCAGTGTAGATGCCATCGGGATAAAACCCTTGGTCCAGAATCAGCCGCTGGAACACACTCTTGCCGTTAATGAGGAACTTGAAGCCATCCAGTTGCACGCTGCGCAGCCCGAAATAGCTGTTCACCACGTCATCGCCAAACTGCAGCTTCAGGTCATACAAACCGCCTTTGCCCACTTCCCACAGATGCGCTTCGCTCAGCGCAAGCGTCAGCCGCACAAAGCCGCCGCAGGGCTTTGCTGTGGCTTGACCAACTTGCTTGCCGTCCCACAGTGCCGTTGCGGTGAAGTCCGCATTGCCCACCACCTGCGCTTCAATGTGCAGGCAGCTGTTCTCCACGTCGGGGTGATACACCGCCGACACAACGTGCGCGTTCGGGCGGAACTCCAGCCAAACGGTTTGCCAAATGCCGGTGGTGCGGGTATACAAGCAGCTGTAGGACACAAAGCGGTCGCTTTGCTTGCCGCTGCACCACAAACGGTTTTGCGTGTTATCGTTGCAGTGCACATGCAGGACATTTACGCCCGGCTGCACGTGGTCGGTGATGTCAAAGCTAAAGCTGGTGTAGCCGCCTTCGTGCTGCCCGGCCTGCTTGCCGTTGACGGTGACGGTGGTCACGTAATCCGCTGCGCCGAAGTGCACGAACACACGCCCGGCAAGCTGCTCGGCGCTGAGCTCGAACTCGCGCTGATAGTACACATCGTTGATGAAGTTGGTGTGGCCGATGCCGCTCAGCTCGCTTTCGGGGCAAAAAGGCACGAGGATTTCACGGTCAAGCTTGGGGTTGTCGAGCCCAAACTGCCATGTTCCGTTGAGATTTTGCCAGCTGTTGCGCTGCCATTGTGGGTTTGGGTGTTCCGGGCGTGGGATGTTCATAGGCGTCCTCCGTAGTTTCATTTTCCTCATTATACCACAGCCTGCAAAAAAACACAAGCCCCAATCGCAGCGACCAGGGCTTGTGGTTGATTTTGTTACACTGTGGTTGTTTCTTCTTCCAGTTCCTCGCGCACTTGTGCTTCGGCAGCGCGGCGGTCAGCAAGCTCGGCCTCGATTTCCACGTTTTGCCCGTATTTGTACGGAAACGACGCGCGGGCAATCAAGCGGAACGTGTGGTTCAGCGCCAAACCAAGCAACCACACCGGCAACGCCCAGCGCGCAAAGCGTTCGGGAACCTCCGGGTGCGGCACGTCGCCGTCAATCGTGTGCACGCCTGCCCAGGATTGGAAGAAGTTCCCCGTGAACGTCGCAACATTCTCCTTCACCAGCTTTTCCAAAAAGCCCAGCACCGCTCGATTGACGCCCTCGCTGCGCACACCGGTTTTGTATTCCACATAGTCGAGCATCTCAAAGTTGAGCACATTGGCAGCCAAGCCTGCAATCGGACCAATCGTTTCACGCACGGTGTCCACCGCAAAAAAGCCTGCAATGCGCCCGCCCGAGCCAAGCACCTGCCCGCTCGGTCCTCTCGCGATGAAAAATTGCGCTGCGCGCCCCAGCACGTTGCTGATTTCAAACATCACCAGCGTGCGCTTGGGTCCACCCAGCCAGTTCATTGCCTGGCGCATGAATGGCACCAAGAACGTGATGGGCAAGCCCGAGAGATACCCCATCACCACCGGAATGCCCGGACCAGCGGTTTCGCCAACGATGGGCAGGCGGATATTCGGCACCAAAAAGCGCCACACAAACCATTCGTCAAACGTGGGAATGAGCACCCAGAAAAAGTTCGCAATCATCCAATACAGCAAGTATTTATTGTGCCGCAGCACCGAGAACATCTCGCGCACGGTTAGTTTTTCCTCGGGCTCATTGCTTGCTGCGGTTGGTGCGGTCGCCGCGTTGCGCGTGTGATCAAACGACACACGGTTTTTCAAAAACGTGTTGACGATTCCGCCCGCGAGGGCAAAGGGCATGAGCACCGCAAAGCCCGTGATAAAAATCCGCTGGTCTGTCCAGTGGTAGCGACCGTCGCCCACGATGAAGCCCTGCAGAAGTCGCGGCAGGTTCGCAATCGGATAGGCCAGCTTGTGGAAAGTGTGTTGCCACACATTCAGCTTGGCACGCTCCTCTGAAAGCGGCGTAATGCCTGCAACATACTTCTGATCCGAAATGCCCGCCATGGTGGCAAAGATGTTCCACGCCGCTTGAATCACACCGAACATGACCAAGCGTTGCACCGGCGTCAGCCCAAGATCCAACATGAAAAACATGGTGAGCCCTTGGTTCACCACATGATTGATGCGCATGAGCCAACGATAAGTGTTGTCTTTGAACGGGCGGCGATCCATGAACTGCCCCACCATCGGGTCGTTGATACCATCCCAAATGTGGTTCGCGATCGCTTGCACGGTGATGTGGTTGGGATTCACGTTATAGGTCGTAATCCACAGTCTTTCGCGGCCATCGAACTGGCTCACCGAGTTGCGAAAAAACGCGCCTAGCCCCCACAGCAGCTTCTCCCATGGAAACAAGCGCCCCCCCTCTTCGTCCATTTGTTCGCCTTTTAGCCATGCCCGAGGGGAATACAGCACCTGCGCGAGCTCTTCGCGCCCGCTTTCGGGCACTTTGTTGGTCACAATCTTGCTGTCCAGAATCCACCCGCGCAGCTTGCGGTTAAACAGCCGCCCGCGCAATCCAGTGCGTTCTTCATGTTCGTTCAACAGCAGAACCTCCCACAAAACTTATACTTTAGATTATATCACGTTGCGGCGGCAAAATCAAGAGAATATTCTGGGCAAATTATTTTACTTGCGCGCATGCCGATTTTATGCTATAATATAATTGTACGAGGAGGTGAACATCCATGCCAATCAATATCGACCCACAACTGCCCGCACGCAGCGTGCTGGAGCAAGAGAATATCTTTGTCATGTGCCGCGACCGCGCCCAGCAGCAAGACATCCGCCCGCTGCGCATCGCCATTTTGAACCTCATGCCCACCAAAGTGGAGACCGAAACCCAGCTGCTGCGCCTGTTAAGTAATACACCTTTACAGGTGGACATCGAGCTGGTGCAGATGGCCACGCACGAGTCAAAGAACACCACGCGCGAGCACCTGCTGCAGTTCTACAAAACTTTTGATGACATCAAGCACCAACGCTTCGACGGCATGATCATCACCGGCGCGCCCGTGGAGCTTTTGCCCTTTGAGCAGGTGGGCTACTGGCCCGAGCTGTGCGAAATCCTCGCGTGGACAAAGACGCACGTGTGGTCAACGTTCCACATTTGCTGGGGCGCACAGGCGGGGCTGTATTACCACTACGGCATCGATAAGCAGCCGCTGCCCGGCAAGTGTTTCGGCGTGTTTGCGCACGATGTGGCCGACCCCACGCACCCGCTGTTGCGCGGTTTGGACGACCCCTTCATGCTGCCGCACTCGCGCCACACCACCGTTCGCCAAGAGGACATCGCCGCAAAC